>Ga0209254_10004775_pt1 | contig 12422 bp, 10 predicted proteins | sample FrelakmetDIP11DI_FD_187148 | JGI IMG/M metagenome (GOLD analysis project Ga0209254, IMG submission 187148) | Freshwater lake sediment microbial communities from the University of Notre Dame, USA, for methane emissions studies - DIP11 DI (SPAdes)... | ecosystem: Environmental > Aquatic >...
ATCCTCGCTGTCGCCGCCGGTGGCGCGGAGCGGGTACTCGCCACCGCAGGCAATCTCAACAACGACATCGGCGTACCACTCACCCTGTTGCGGCTCGCCCCGGAGCATCGCTATGCGGTGGTTGAGATGGGCATGAACCACGCTGGGGAAATTCGGTATCTCTCGACGCTCGCGAGTCCGGACGTCGCGCTCGTCAACAATGCCGGGACCGCTCATCTCGAGAACCTGGGCTCGCGCGAGGCGATCGCCCGTGCGAAGGGCGAGATCTTCGCGGGACTCGCGCCCGCCGGCACGGCCGTGATCAACGCGGACGATTGTTTCGCGCCAATGTGGCGCAAGGCTGCCGGGGCGCGCCGCCAGATCGCCTTTGCACTCGATCGGTCGGCGGACGTGCGGGGTCGGGCCACCCTGCGCCCTGACGGCAGCACGCTCGCGCTCGACATCCCCGGCGCACACGGCACCGTCGAAATCGCGGTGGCGGGCGAACACAACGCGCGCAACGCGCTCGCTGCTGCTGCGGCGGCGGTCGCGCTCGGCGTCGGGATCGATGCCATCGTCTGCGGCCTCGCCGGCTACCGGGGGGTCAAGGGTCGGCTGCAACCGAAGGCCGGGGCGGCGGGGGCTCGCCTGATCGACGATACCTACAACGCCAATCCCGACTCCGTCGCGGCTGCGATCTCGGTGCTCGCCGCAGCGCCCGGTCGGCGCCTGCTCGTTCTTGGCGACATGGGCGAGCTTGGCCCGGATGCGTCCGCCCTGCACGCCGAGGTCGGCGACTTTGCCAAGGCGGCGGGCATCGATGCGCTGCTCGCCCTCGGCGACCTGTCGGTGCAAGCGGTGGCGGCCTTCGGCGCCGGGGCCAGGCACTGCAGCACTCTGGAGGAGCTCATCGACGCCATCCGTCCGGAGCTCGCGCCGCACGTCACCGTGCTCGTCAAGGGCTCGCGCTTCATGCAGATGGAGCGCGTGGTGGCCGCCCTGGCCGCGCCACCGGCGCCGGATCATCGGACGGAGTCCTAGCGATGCTGCTGCTGTTAGCCGAATGGATCGGGCAGGACGTGCGGGCCTTCAACGTGTTCTCCTACATCACGCTGCGGGCAGTGCTGGCGGCGCTTACGGCGCTCGGCCTCTGCTTCGTCGTTGGCCCCACGATGATCCGCAGGCTCACGGCTTACAAGATCGGGCAGTCGGTGCGCGACGACGGCCCCAAGACCCACCTCGCCAAGGCCGGCACACCGACCATGGGCGGGGCGCTCATCCTGGTCGCGATCGCGATCACCACGCTCCTGTGGGGCGATCCGCTGAACCGCTTCATCTGGGTCGTGCTGCTCGTGACGCTCGGCTTCGGTGCGATCGGCTGGATCGACGACTACCGCAAGGTTGTGCACCGCAACCCGAAGGGTCTCTCCGCACGCACGAAGTATTTCTGGCAGTCGGTGATCGGTCTCGGTGCGGCGCTTTTTCTCGCCTTCAGCACCAGCCTGCCGGCGCAGACGGAATTCATCGTCCCGTTCTTCAAGAACATCGCATATCCACTCGGCGCGATCGGGTTCGTGACGCTCACCTATTTCGTCATCGTCGGCAGCAGCAACGCGGTCAACCTCACGGACGGCCTGGACGGGCTCGCCATCATGCCGACCGTGATGGTCGCCGTCGGCCTTGGCGTATTCGCCTACGTCACCGGCAACGCGGTCTTCTCCAAGTACCTGGGCTTCCCGCATATTCCGGGCGCCGGCGAGCTCACGGTCGTGTGCGCGGCAATCGCCGGCGCGGGGCTTGGCTTTCTCTGGTTCAACGCCTACCCGGCCGAAGTCTTCATGGGCGACGTCGGCGCGCTTGCGCTCGGTGCGGCGCTCGGCGTCATGGCCGTGATCGTGCGCCAGGAAATCGTGCTGCTGGTGATGGGCGGCGTGTTCGTGGTGGAGACACTCTCGGTGGTGCTGCAGGTTGCGTCGTTCAAGCTGACCGGCAAGCGCATCTTCCGCATGGCACCGCTGCACCATCACTTCGAGCTGAAAGGCTGGAAAGAAAATCAGGTCGTGGTGCGCTTCTGGATCATCAGCATGATTCTGGTGCTGATAGGTCTTTCCACATTGAAGCTGCGGTGATGGGTGCGGGACTCGAGGCGCAGCGGTTCGGCTGGGCGTCAAGGACAGGGCGATTGGAACTGAAGGGAAAACAGGCGCTGGTGCTGGGCCTCGGCGACACAGGCCTTTCGATGGCGCGGTGGCTCGCGCGCCGCGGAGCCGCCGTGCGCGTGGCCGATACGCGCGAGACGCCGCCGCGCGCCGCCGAGCTCGCCCGTGTGCTGCCGACTTCGATCCTCGACACGGGAGCGTTTCGCGAATCGAGCTTCGCAGCGGCGGACCTGATCGCGATCAGTCCTGGCATTCCCGTGCAGCAGCCTTCGGTGGCACGCGCCCGAGCGCGCGGCGTGCCGGTGTGGGGCGACATCGAGCTCTTTGCGCAGGCCGTGCAGGCGCAAGGGCGCCCGCGCGTCCTCGCCATCACCGGCACCAACGGCAAGACCACCGTCACCGCCATGACCGGTGCGCTGTGCCGCGCCGCGGGGCTCGATGCCTGCGTCGCCGGGAACATCGCCCCGCCGGTGCTGGATGCACTGATGCAGCGTGAGGACTCCGGCGCCCCGCCCGACGTCTGGGTGCTCGAGCTCTCCAGCTTCCAGCTCGAGACCACCTACAGCCTGAACGCCACCGCCGGGGTTGTGCTGAACCTGAGCCAGGACCACTGCGATCGCTACCACGGCATGGAGGACTACGCGGCGGCGAAGGCGCGGGTCTTTCGCGGTACCGGCATTCAGATCGTGAACCGGGATGACCCGCTCAGCCGCAGCATGGCGAAGCCCGGTCGCCGCGCGTTCACTTTCGGGCTCGGCGAACCCGAGCTCAAGGGGGACTGGGGCATCGCCGAGCGCGCCGGTCGCGCTTGGCTCGCCGAGAACGGCGATCGACTCATGGCGGTCGACGAGTTACAGATTGCGGGCCTGCAGAACGCCGCCAACGCGCTTGCCGCGCTCGCGCTGTGCCGCGCGATCGATCTGCCCTATGCGCCGCTCGTGGAAGGTCTGCGGGCGTTCCGCGGCCTGCCGCACCGCGTCGAGCACGTTGCTGAAATCGACGGTGTGGTCTTCTTCGACGACTCCAAGGGCACCAACGTTGGCGCCACGGTCGCCGCGCTGGCGGGTATCGGCCGGCCAACGGTCCTGATCGCCGGCGGGGATGGCAAGGGGCAGGATTTCACGCCACTCAAGCCGGCCGTGGCGGCGCACGCGCGCGCCGTCGTGCTGCTCGGCCGCGACGGTCCGGCGATCGGGCGCGCGCTGGCCGGGAGCGGCGTCCCGACGCTGGCGGCGACCACCCTCCCGGACGCGGTCAACCTCGCGTTCGGCGTGGCGCAGCAAGGCGATGCGGTGCTGCTTTCGCCAGCCTGCGCGAGCTTCGACATGTTCCGCAACTACGAGCACAGGGCGCAAGTATTCGTGGCCGCGGTGCGGGCGCTGGAGGCCGTCCGGTGAACGTCGCCGTGCCGTCCATTACTGGCTGGAAGCAGACCGCCCCCATGGCCGAGCACGATCCGGTGCTGGTGTGGTCGGCGCTCGCGCTCCTGCTGATTGGACTGGTGATGGTCTACTCGTCTTCCATCGCCACCGCCGAGGCGAGCAAGTACACGGGCTACCAGGCAAGCTATTTCCTGCTCCGGCAAGCGCTCTTCCTCGCGATCGGGCTTGCCGCCGGCGTCATTGCGTATCAGGTGCCGCTCGCGACCTGGCAGCGCATCTCGCCGTACCTGTTCCTGGTCGGCGCGACGGCGCTGATTCTCGTGCTGATTCCAGGGGTGGGGCGCGAAGTGAACGGCGCCCGCCGCTGGATACCCATGGGGATCGTGAACCTCCAGCCGTCCGAGCTGATGAAGCTGTTCGTCGTCCTCTACGCGGCGGATTACACGGTGCGGAAGGCGGCGCACATGGCGAGCCTGCGCAAGGGGTTCGCGCCGATGTTCGCGGTCATGCTTGCCACCGGTGGTCTGCTCCTCCTGGAGCCGGACTTCGGCGCATTTGCGGTCATCACCGTCATCGCGATGGGCATCCTGTTCCTGGGCGGGATGAACTGGCGGCTCTTCGTGGGACTCATCGTCATGCTCGCGGCCGGCTTCGTCGTTCTGATCGTGACTTCCCCGTACCGCATGCAGCGCATCGTCGCCTTCATGGACCCGTGGGCCGACCCCCTTGGCAAAGGCTATCAGCTGTCGCATGCGCTCATCGCGTTCGGGCGCGGCGAATGGCTCGGCGTCGGCCTGGGCAGCAGTGTCGAGAAGCTCTTCTACCTGCCGGAGGCGCACACCGACTTCCTGCTTGCGGTGATCGGCGAGGAGCTCGGCTTCGTGGGTGTCGCTACCGTGATCGCGCTCTTCGCGCTCATCGCGCTGCGCGCATTCGCAATCGGCAGCCGCGCGGCGAGCGTCGAGCGCTACTACTCCGCGCTCGTGGCACAGGGCATCGGACTTTGGATATCCGTGCAGGCCATCATCAACATGGGCGTGAACATGGGGCTGCTACCGACCAAGGGGCTCACCCTGCCGCTGCTCTCGTTCGGGGGCAGCGGGCTGATGGCGAACTGTGTCGCGCTCGCAATCCTGTTGCGCGTCGACTACGAGGTAAGGCAGTTGATGGGGGGTCGACGGCGGTGAGGCAGACGAGAGGCGAGACGGCGTGAGGCGTAACGGCGAACCGTGGCGAGGACGATCCTGATCATGGCGGGTGGCACGGGCGGACATGTGTTCCCGGCCCTCGCGGTCGCCGCGGAGATGCGCGGCCGCGGCTGGAACGTGGTCTGGCTTGGCGCCGAGGGCGGGATGGAGACCACCCTGGTCCCGAAGCACGGTTTCCGCCTCGAGACCATCCGCTTTCGCGGGGTGCGCGGCAAGGGATTGCTGCGCTGGGCGCTGCTGCCGCTCGCCCTCCTCGTCGCCTTCTGGCAGAGCGTGCGGGTGATCTTCAGGGTGCGGCCGGACGTCGTGCTCGGCATGGGCGGGTTCGCGGCGTTTCCCGGCGGCATGATGGCTTCGTTCCTGCACCGGCCGTTCGCGATCCACGAGCAGAACGCCATCCCGGGACTTGCAAACAAGGTGCTCGCTCAGGTGGCGGATCGCGTCTACGCCGCTTTCCCCGACGCCCTGCGCAAGTCGCAGTGGAGCGGCAACCCGGTGCGCGCCGAGATCGCGGACCTGGCGCCGCCCGCACAACGCTTCGCGCATCGCTCCGGCGCGCTCAGGCTCTTCGTGGTGGGTGGCAGCCTCGGGGCGCAGGCGCTGAACGAGGCGGTGCCGCGGGCGCTCGCCTTGCTGCCGGAAGCCGAACGCCCCAGCGTCATCCATCAAGCGGGTGTAAAGCATATCGAGGCGCTGAAACAGCACTATGCGCAATCGGGTGTGACCGGGGAGCTCGTGCCCTTCGTGGACGACATGGCGCGCCGCTACGCGGAGGCCGACCTCGTCGTCTGCCGTTCGGGGGCGACCACCGTGGCCGAGCTCGCATGCGCGGGCGTTGCGAGCCTGCTGGTTCCATTCCCGTTCGCCACGGACGATCACCAGACGGCGAACGCGAAGTTCCTGTCCGAACGCGGTGCGGCCCTGCTGGTGCCGCAGTCGGAGCTCGCACCGGAGCGACTCGCAGCGCTGCTCGCGTCGCTCGACCGCAAGCAGCTGCTGGAGATGGCGCTGCGGGCGCGCGCGCTCGCGAAGCCGGACGCGGCGCAAGTGGTGGCCGACGGATGCGAGGCGCTGGCGCGATGAGGCACAAGGTCAAGCGCGTCCATTTCGTGGGTATCGGCGGCGCCGGCATGAGCGGCATCGCCGAGGTCCTGCTCAACCTCGGCTACGAAGTGAGCGGGTCGGATCTCGCGGACAGCGCCGCCACCCGTCGCCTCGAATCGATGGGGGCAAGAGTCTGCCGCGGCCACGACGCGGCGCATGTTCAACTCGCGGACGTGGTCGTGACGTCCACCGCCGTGAGGCCGGACAACCCGGAGGTCGCGGCCGCCCGCGCGAAGCGCATTCCGGTGGTGCCGCGCGCGCTCATGCTCGCCGAGCTGATGCGCCTCAAACAGGGCATTGCGGTCGCTGGCACCCACGGCAAGACCACCACCACCAGCCTGATCGCGAGCGTGCTCGCGGAGGCTGGCATGGATCCCACCTTCGTCATCGGCGGTCGGCTGGAGGCGGCCGGCAGCAACGCCAAGCTCGGCAGCGGCGAGTTCATCGTCGCCGAAGCGGACGAGTCGGATGCGACGTTCCTGTACTTGCAGCCGGTGCTGGCGGTGGTGACCAACATCGATGCCGATCACATGGAAACCTACGGCCACGATTTCGCGCGCCTGCGGCAGGCCTTTGTCGACTTCATCCAGCGCCTGCCCTTCTATGGCATGGCGGTGCTGTGCGTGGATGACCCGCAGGTGCGCTCGATCCTGCCGATCATCACGAAGCCGATCACGACCTACGGCATGAGCGAAGGCGCCCAGATACGCGCCGTGGATGTCCGCCACGAGGGCGGTCGCATGCGTTTTCGCGTCGTGCGGCAGGCCGCGCCGGGCGGCGTGCGCGAGGGACCGGATCTGCCGATCACTCTCAACCTTCCGGGCGCTCACAACGCGCTGAACGCCCTGGCAGCGATTGCGGTCGGCATGGAGGTCGGCGCGACGGACGCGGCGATCGTGAAGGCCTTGGCGGAGTTTCGTGGAGTGGGTCGGCGCTTCGAACGCTACGGCGACCTGCCGCTGCCGGAGGGAGGCACGGTCGCGCTCATCGACGATTACGGCCACCACCCGGCGGAGATGGCGGCCACCCTCGAGGCCGTGCGCGGCGCATTCCCCGGGCGGCGGCTCGTGCTCGCGTTCCAGCCCCATCGCTACACGCGCACTCGCGACTGCTTCGAGGATTTCGTGAAGGTGCTGTCCGCCGTCGACGTCGTGCTGCTAACCGAGGTCTATCCGGCGGGGGAGGCGCCGATCGTCGCGGCGGACGGTCGTGCGCTTGCGCGCGCGGTGCGGGTGCAAGGGAAAACGGAGCCGATCTTCGTCGAGCAGGTGGGCGACCTGCCGCCCGCCATTCTGTCGGTGGCGCAGCCGGACGACGTGGTGCTCGTCATGGGCGCCGGTTCGATCGGCGGGGTACCGGCGCGGCTCGTGGCGGACACGGGCGGCAGGGGCGCACAGGAATGAACATGGCCGAACCGATCGCGATTCTCGCCGGGGGCCTGCGCGGGCAACTCCGGTTCGACGAGCCGATGAGCCGGCACACGAGCTGGCGCGTCGGTGGTCCGGCGGATCGCGCGTACCTGCCAGCCGATCTCGAGGACCTGCGCGCGTTCCTCGCGGGCCTCCCAGCCGGGGAGCCCGTGCTGACGGTCGGCCTCGGCAGCAACCTGCTGGTGCGGGACCGCGGCCTCCGCGGCACGGTGGTGTTCATGCATCAGGGGCTGAAGGGACTGCGCCTGGACGAGGGTCGCAAGGGCCAGCCGCTCGTCTACGCCGAGGCGGGTGTGGCGAGTCCCAAGGTCGCGCGCTTCGCCGCCAACCACGGCTTCGAGGGCGCCGAGTTCCTCGCGGGAATTCCCGGCACCGTGGGCGGCGCCCTCGCGATGAATGCGGGGTGCTATGGCAGCGAAACCTGGGATGTGGTTGACCGTGTACTTACCCTCGATCGTGCCGGTCGCGCGCGCGAGCGGCGGGCCGGCGATTATGACATCGGCTATCGCCATTGCGAGCGCAAGAGCAATGGCCAGGACGAGTGGTTCGCGGCAGCGTGGTTGAAGCTCAAGCCGGGCGACGGCGAGGCGGCGCGCCGGCGGGTGAGGGAGCTGCTCACGCGGCGGATCGCGAGCCAGCCTCTCAATCAACCGAACGCCGGATCGGTGTTCCGCAATCCACCGGGGGACCACGCCGCGCGGCTGATCGAATCGTGCGGGCTCAAAGGTTTCACATTGGGCGGCGCCCAGGTCTCTACGAAGCACGCGAACTTCGTCGTGAACCTGGGCAGCGCCACGGCGGCGGAAGTGGAGCGCGTGATTGCGCATGTGCAGGCCACGGTCGCAAGCCGCACCGGCATCGCTCTGGTGCGGGAAGTATTGATCGTCGGCGAAGCCTGAGGCGGAAGAAGACATGGACGTGAAGCAATTCGGGAAGGTGGTGGTGCTCTTCGGCGGCCGTTCTGCCGAGCGCGAGGTGTCGCTCAAGAGCGGGTCGCGCGTGCTCGAGGCGCTCAAGTCGCGCGGGGTCGACGCCCATGCATTCGACCCCCGGGATCAGGGGCTGCCGGAGCTCGTCGCCGGCGGCTTCGATCGCGCCTTCATCGTGCTGCACGGCCGCTTCGGCGAGGACGGCACCATCCAGGGCGTGCTCGAGTGGCTCGGCATCCCGTACACCGGCAGCGGGGTGCTCGCGAGCGCGGTGGCGATGGACAAGCTGCGAACGAAGCTGCTGTGGGAGGCCTCTGGCATACCCACGCCGAGGTGGGTGCGTCTCGAAGCCGCGACCGACTTCGCGGCGGCAGTTGAGTTCCTCGGGTTGCCGATCATGGTCAAGCCGGTCCGCGAAGGCTCCAGCATCGGCATGAGCAAGGTGACGCGCGCAGAAGACCTGTCCGGTGCCTATGAGCACGCCGCGCAGTTCGACGAGGTCATCATCGGCGAGCAGTTCATCGAGGGCACGGAGCTCACCGCGGGCGTACTCGGCACCACGCCGCTGCCGCTCATCCGCCTCGAGACCCCGCGCACGTTCTACGACTACGAGGCGAAGTACCTGGTCGACTCCACGCGCTACATCCTGCCCTCGGGGCTGCCCGAGGACAAGGAAAGCGACCTCAAGCAACTCGCGTTGAAAGCGTTCTCGGTGCCCGGCTGCCGCGGCTGCGGGCGCGTGGACCTGATGCTCGACCGCGCCGGCGATCCCTACTTCCTCGAAGTGAACACGATTCCGGGCATGACCGACCACTCGCTCGTGCCGATGGCCGCGCGCGCCGCCGGCTACAGCTTCGAGGACTTGGTGCTGGCGATTCTCGAGCAGGCGCGATGATGCAGCGGGTAGCGGAAAGAGCGATGAAGCGATAGCCATGTGGGATAACGCGCGCCTTCTCAACCGCACCGCGAACCTGTTGTTCGCGGCGGCACTGATTGCCGTCCTCGGGGTCGTCGCCCTGCAGGTTGCGCGGCTTCCAGCGTTTGCGGTGCGGGAGGTCGAGGTGGCGGGGCAACTGGAGCACGTGACCGCAGAACAGCTCGCCGCGGTGGCCAAGCACGCGGTGCAGGGCACCTTCTTCACGCTCGACCTCGAGCGCGCGCGCCGGCAGTTCGAGAAGCTGCCGTGGGTGCGCAAGGTGGAGGTGCGCCGGCAGTGGCCGGCCCGCCTCGAACTCGAGGTCGAGGAGCATGTTGCGCTGGCGCGCTGGGGCGACACCGCTCTTGTGAATACGCACGGCGAGGTGTTCGAGGCGGCGACCGATGAGGCGCTGCCGATCTTCATCGGTCCGCCCGGGCAGGCCGACGAGATGGCGCGCCAGTTCCTGCGCTTCACCGCACAACTCGCACCCATCGAGCGCCGGGTGGCGCGTCTCACGCTGTCGGCGCGCGCCGCGTGGCAGATGAGTCTCGACGACGGGCTCACGCTCGAGCTCGGGCGGTCGGACATGGATGCGCGCCTCGCGCGTTTCGTGATGGTTTACGACCGCACGATCGGGCGGCTGCCGCCGAGCGTGGTGCATGTCGATCTGCGCTACGCCAACGGTTTTGCGATCCGCTTGCCGGAGCAGCGCGGCCGCGAAGGGAAATCGAAGAGCTAGGGGAGCAGACGGGTAGTCCATGACCAAGGCACGGGAAGGCAAGAACTTAATCGTCGGCCTCGATATCGGGACCGCGAAGATCGCCGCCATCGTCGGCGAGATCACACCCGACGGGCATCTCGAGATCATCGGCATGGGCAGCCATGCGTCGCGGGGTCTCAAGAAGGGCGTCGTGGTGAACATCGACTCCACCGTGGGCGCGATTCAGCGCGCGCTGGAGGAAGCGGAGCTGATGGCCGACTGCAAGATTCGCGACGTCTACACCGGCATCGCGGGCAGCCACATCAAGGGCTTCAACTCCCACGGCATGGTGGCGATCAAGGACAAGGAGGTGACTCAGATGGATGTGGAGCGCGTGATTGAGACCGCGAAGGCGGTTTCGATCCCGACGGATCAGCAGATCCTCCACATCCTGAACCAGGAATTCATCATCGACGGCCAGGAGGACGTGCGCGAGCCGCTCGGCATGAGCGGCGTTCGCCTCGAGGTGAAGGTGCACATCGTGACCGGCGCCGTGTCAGCCGCACAGAACATCATGAAGTGTGTTCGGCGCTGCGGGCTCGAGGTGAGAGATCTCATCCTGCAGCCGCTGGCGTCGGCGACTGCGGTGCTATCCGAGGACGAGAAGGACCTCGGCGTGTGCCTGGTGGATGTGGGCGGCGGCACCACCGATGTCGCCGTGTTCTCGGAGGGGGCGATCCGGCACACGGCGGTGATCCCGATTGCGGGTGACCAGATCACGAACGACATCGCGATGGCGTTGCGCACTCCGACCAAGGACGCCGAGGACCTGAAGCGCGGCTATGGGTGCGCGCTGCGGCAACTCGCCGACGCGCAACAGATGATCGAAGTTCCCGGTGTCGGCGATCGCGGCCCGCGGCAGATGTCGCGCCAGACCCTGGCCGAGGTCATCGAGCCCCGGGTCGAGGAACTCTACTCGCTGGTGCAGGCGGAACTGCGCCGCAGCGGCTTCGAAGATCTGCTGTCGTCGGGCGTGGTGATCACCGGGGGCTGCAGCCAGATGCAGGGAATGGTGGAGCTTGGGGAAGAGGTTTTCCACATGCCGGTGCGGTTGGGCATCCCCGACTACAAAGGCGGACTCGCGGAGGTGGTACGCAACCCCCGCTTCTCCACCGGGGTCGGTTTGCTTCTCATCGGCATGCAACAACAGCAACGACGAGAACTCGTGAAGTTGCAGTCGGGATCGTTCCAGTCGGTCCTCGGAAGAATGAAGAACTGGTTCCAGGGGAACTTCTGAAGTCGTGGCAACGGGTCGGTCAAGGAGATTAGGCAGATGCAAAGGGCGGGAATAGGGTCGCTCATCGTGGGGGCGACTGAATCGGGTTCACACATTGACAACGCAAAGGAGGGTAGTGACATGTTTGAGATCGTGGACGGGGCGCCGCAGGAGGCGGTGATCAAGGTCGTGGGGGTGGGGGGCTGCGGGGGCAACGCGGTCGACCACATGATTAGCCGCGGGGTGCAGGGCGTGGAGTTCATCGTCGCCAACACCGACTCGCAGGCGTTGAAGCGCAGCTTGGCGGAAATGCAGCTGCAGCTCGGGGTTGCGATCACGAAGGGACTCGGCGCCGGCGCCAATCCCGACATCGGCAAGCAGTCCGCGATGGAGGATCGCGACCGCATCGCCGAGCTGATCGACGGCGCGGACATGCTGTTTCTCACGGCCGGCATGGGGGGTGGTACGGGTACCGGCGCCGCCCCCGTGGTGGCAGAGGTCGCGAAGGAACTCGGCATCCTCACCGTGGCGGTGGTGACGAAACCTTTCGCGTTCGAAGGCAGGCGACAGAAGATCGCGATGCAGGGACTCACTGACCTGTCCGCGCACGTGGACTCCCTGATCGTGATTCCAAACGACAAGCTCATGCACGTGCTTGGCGAGGACATCAGCCTGCTCGATGCCTACGCGAAGGCGAACGAGGTGCTGCACGGCGCGGTTGCGGGCATCGCCGAAGTCATCAGCTGCCCGGGTCTCGTCAACGTGGACTTCGCGGACGTGAAGACCGTCATGTCCGAGATGGGCATGGCGATGATGGGCTCGGCGCGCTCGTCCGGCGCAGGCCGCGCGCGCCTCGCGGCCGAGCAGGCGGTTGCCAGCCCGCTGCTGGAGGACGTGAACCTCTCGGGCGCGCGCGGGGTGCTGGTGAACATCACGGCGAGCGCGGCGCTCAAGATGAAGGAGGTGCACGAGGTGATGCACACCATCCGCGGCTTCACGGCCGACGATGCCACGGTGATCGTGGGAACCGTGATCGACGAGAGTCTGGCCGACGACTTGCGGGTCACCATGGTCGCGACGGGCCTCGGCTCGCCGGTAGCCCGCAAGGAGACCAAGCAGCAGGTGACGCTGGTGGTGAAGAACGGCACCGACGCGGCGCCGATCGAGATCGTGAACTACGAGGATCTCGAACAACCGGCAGTCATGCGCCGCCGCCGCGATGCGACGCTGGAAGCGATGAAGCAGTCGGGCGTCGATCTGCTCGACATCCCGGCCTTCCTGCGCAAGCAGGCGGACTGACCGGGGCCGCCGGCGGGGGCGGGTACGCCCCCTCCGC
>Ga0209254_10004776_pt1 | contig 12422 bp, 12 predicted proteins | sample FrelakmetDIP11DI_FD_187148 | JGI IMG/M metagenome (GOLD analysis project Ga0209254, IMG submission 187148) | Freshwater lake sediment microbial communities from the University of Notre Dame, USA, for methane emissions studies - DIP11 DI (SPAdes)... | ecosystem: Environmental > Aquatic >...
GTGGTTCACGCGGCTCGTGGTAGCCGCCGCCGTGGTCGATGCGATCGCGGGTCTGGAGCTTCACTATCCGCTGATCGATGCTGCGAAGCAGGCGGAGCTCGCCGCCGCCCGCTCGCAGCTCGATGCCGAATGATCTGAACTGCACACGAAACGATCGCCGGGAATCCAGGATAGAATCAATTTTTCGGTCCCACAGGAGCAGATCATGACCCGGCTGTCCAGACTCAGTCGATCGATCGCAGGCCAGGTCGCCATCGTCACCGGCGCCGCCAGCGGAATGGGGCGCGCCACTGCACAACTGTTTGCCGACGAAGGCGCCAAGGTGGCCGCGATCGATCTGAACGACAGAGACCTCAAGAAGGTCGTTGGCGAGATCGAGGCTGCGGGTCATATCGCGCGAGGCTGGACGCTGGATCTGTCCGACCGGGCCGCGATCGATCGGGTGTTCGCCGAGATCGCCGCACACTTCGGCGGCATCGATATTCTGGTCAACAATGCCGGTATCTCGATTCCGGTGAAAATCGATGCCGAGAACTACGAAGCCGCCTGGCAGAAATCCCTCGACGTGCTGATCACCGCGCACACGCGGACGATTCGCGCCGCGCTGCCGCATCTGCGCAAATCCAAGGCAGCGCGTATCGTCAATATCGCATCCACCGAAGGCCTCGGCGCCACGCGTTTTGGTAGTCCGTACACCGCGGCGAAGCACGCAGTGATCGGCTTGACGCGTTCGCTCGCGGTGGAACTCGGCGGGGAAGGCATCACCGTGAACTGCATCTGCCCCGGCCCGATCCGCACCGGCATGACGCAGGGCATTCCGGAGGAACAGAAGCAGGAATTCGCGCGGCGCCGCGTCGCATTGCGGCGTTATGCAGAGCCCGAGGAGGTCGCGCACGGTACGCTGAGCCTGGTGTTGCCGGCCGCGAGCTTCATTACCGGCGTCGCACTGCCTGTCGATGGCGGCATGACGATACGCAACGCCTGATCCGTTTCGCGCCGCACCGACGCAGGACCATCCGATGTCAGCAGTAGAAAAGTCGGTTCCGATCACCGCGGAACAAGCCGATCACATCCCGTGGAGCACGGTGTTCGCGTACGGCGCACCCGGCGTCGGCGCCGGCTACATGTTCTTGTTGTTATCGTTGTACGTGATGAAGTTCTCCACCGACGTGCTGCTGATTGCACCCGCCGTGATGGGCATCATCTTCAGCGTGTCGCGCGTGTGGGATGCCGTGTCGGATCCGATTGTTGGATATCTGAGCGATCGAACCAAACACCCGCTCGGACGGCGCCGGATCTGGATGCTTGCGAGCGTCGTTCCGACGTGTGCGACGTTCGTGATGTTGTTTTCGCCGCCGACAACGATGGGCATTTTCGGTCTCACGGTGTGGATGGCTGTCGGCGTGATCGGCTTCTACTCAGCCATCACACTGTTCGCGGTGCCGCATCTGTCGCTGGGCGCGGAATTGACGACCAACTATCACGAACGCAGCCGTCTGTTCGGCTTGCGCCATGCGGCGTTCACGCTCGGGTCCATCCTCGCGCTTGCCAGCATGCAGATCTTCATCAACGCCGAAGCAAAAGGGCCGGAAGCGACGCGCGCTGCCGCGGAATGGATCTCCTGGCTTGCATCGGGGCTGATGTTTGCTCTGATCCTGTTCGCAGTCGTCAAGTTGCGCGAACGCGCAGAGTTTCAAGGGCGCTCGATCGGACTGCCGTATCAAGCCTTCGCCGACGTGTGGCGCAATACACATGCTCGCCTGTTGATCGTCGTTAGTTTTATCGAGCAGGTCGGCTCGGCCGCCATCGGCGCATTGACGTTGTACGTGGCGCAGTATGTCGTTGGCCGACTCGACCTCGCACCCGCGATCATTCTCGCGTACATGATTCCATCGGCAATTTCGGTGCCGATGTGGATCCCGTTATCGCGGCGCTTCGGCAAGATCCGCTTGTGGATATTTTCGATGGTGCTGACCGGTGTGTCGTTCGGCGTGATGTTCTCGCTGCCGTTCATCGACGCGGAGGTGAATCGGATCTGGGTCATCGTGATCGCCGCGATGTTTGCCGGACTCGCCGCCGGCTGCGGCGGCACCGTCGCGCCGTCGATTCAGGGCGATGTGATCGACTACGACGAATACCTCACCGGCGAGCGTAAAGAGGGGTCGTACTTCGCCGCGTGGAATTTCGTCTATAAGAGCGCAACCGGTGTGATGCTGCTGCTGACCGGATTCGTGTTACAGGTGTCCGGCTTTGTGCCGAATGCGCCGCAGTCGATGACGACTCAGGTGGCGATGGTTTCGTTGTACGGGCTGTTCCCGCTGGTGTGTTATGCGATCGGCTCGGTAATGATGCTGCGCTTCAAACTCGACGAAACCGAACACGGGCGTATCCGCGCCGAGCTGTACCGGCGGCGCCACGCGGGGTCTTGAGGATCCGCGCCGACCATGGCCAAGATGCATGCCGACGAAGTGGACATCGATGCGGCTCTCGTGGGCCGATTGATCGCTGCGCAGTTTCCGCATTGGGTTTCGCTGCCGATCGACGGTGTGGCTTCCTCCGGAACCGACAACGCGATGTTCAGGCTCGGCGACGAACTGGCAGTTCGGCTGCCGCGACGGGAGGCCGCGACGAAGCAGGTGGAGAAGGAACACCGCTGGCTGCCGAAGCTCGCGCCGCTGCCGCTCGAGATTCCCGGACCGGTCGCGATGGGACGGCCGGCGGACGGATATCCGTGGCAGTGGTCCGTCTATCGGTGGCTCGAAGGTGAGAATGCAACCACAGCGCAAGTCGACGAGTCGCGCGCGGCGGCGCTCGCAATCGCCGGCTTCGTTGCCGCGCTGCGACGCATCGATACGGCCGGAGGTCCGGGGCCGGGTGCACACAACTTCTACCGCGGCGCGCCGCTGGCGCATCGCGATCGTTATGTACGCGCCGCAATCGCATCGTTAGGCAGCGAAGTGGACGTCGCTGCGGTGAGCGCCGCGTGGGAGACCGCACTCCACGCACCCGAGTGGCAGGGTGCACCTACGTGGATCCACGGCGATCTGGCGCCAGGCAACCTACTGGTGCGCGAGGGTCGTGTCCGTGCGGTGATCGATTTCGGCGGACTTGCCGTCGGCGATCCGGCTTGCGACCTGATGGTGGCGTGGAACTTCATGACCCGCGAGACGAGAGACGTATTCAGGCATGCGCTGCCCGCTGACGAGTCGGCTTGGGCGCGCGGTCGGGGGTGGGCGCTGTCGATGTCACTGATCGCGTTGCCGTATTACCTGCACACGAACCCGGTGATCGTCGAAAACTCCCGTCGAACGATTGCGGCGGTGTTGTCCGATCAGTGACGTGAAGCAGCCGATTCGGTGGCGTTTAGCCGCGGTCGCTGGAAGGACGGGTTCTGGGATGGCGGGAGCAGATATCCGGGCGCAAGACGGTCGGGCGCCCGAGTACTCGCAACCGCCCTCTTCGAGCGCACCGATGCATCTGGTGTGCTACGGCGCACTGCGCTCTACGCGCCCATGGGATGTCGACGCGGGGAGCAAGGGTGCAAGGCATTCACTTTCGCGGGATTTGTCTCCCACACCAGCGCCGCTGTCGGCAATAGCTGCGGCTATACCTGCGCCGTTCGCGTTGCGCTGTCGTGCAGCGCGCTACTGATTTAGTTGATACGCCCCGCTCGTCGGGTGTCATTTGCCCTTGAAGTTGCCGGGCCGGCGCTCGGCGACCGCTCGCACGCCTTCCTTGTGATCGTCGGTCTGCTGCAGCCGGAACTGTTCGACGAACTCGTGGTCGGTCTGCGTTTTAACCGCGGCAGCGATGCCGGCGCGCATCGTCGCGCGTACCGACATCACCGCGAGCGGTGCGTTCTCGGCGATCTCCTGCGCGAGCTTCAGCGCTTCGGCGCGTATCGAATCCTGATCGGTCAGCACATCGGCGAGGCCCCATGCATGTGCGGTTTCGCCGTCGACGCGCCGCCCCGTGTAGAACATCAGGTTCGCGCGTTGCTGGCCGATCAGCCGTGGCAGCGTGTACGTCAAGCCGAAGCCCGGATGGAAGCCGAGCTTGACGAAGTTCGCGGTGAAGCGCGTCTCCGGACTCGCGACCCGGAAATCCGGCAACAGCGAAAGACCGAAGCCGCCGCCTACCGCCGATCCATTGATTGCGCCGATGATCGGCTTCTTCGTGCCGAACAGGCGCACCGCGGCGCTGTACAACGGGTTGCCGTCCTGTTCGCGCCGCGTCGAACGCTCGCTCTGCTGCGTGCGGTCGGAGAAGTTCGCCCCGGCACAGAAGTGTTTGCCCTGCGCGCACAGCATCGAGGCGCGGCACTGCGCGTCTTCGTCGAGCGCATCGAACGCATCGCCGAGAGAATTGATCAGCTGTGTGTCGAAGAAATTGTTCGGACCGCGCTGGATTTCGACCACCGCCACGTGACCTTGCCGAGTAACTTCTACATCGCCGTATTTCATTGGAATGCCTCATTGGGTCGCGCGGATGATCAGGATCTTTGATCACGGCCGCGGTATTTGCAATGCTGCGCGCAATAGCGGAGGAACGTATCCATGCTCGCATGGCAGATTGGTGATGTCCGGATCACGCAGATCGTCGAACTGACGACCGCATCACTCGGTCCACATCTGTTGCCGCAGGCGACACCGCAGGCGCTCGAAGCAATCGATTGGCTGTGGCCGTTCGTCGATGCAAAGCAGCGCATCGTGCTCAGCATCCATTCGCTGGTGCTCGAAACCCATGATCAATGCATCGTCGTCGATACGTGCATCGGCAACGACAAGCCGCGTACCTATCCGCGGTGGAATCACATGCAGGGACGTTTTCTAGACGACTTCGTCGAACGTGGGTTCGCGCTCGATCGAGTCGACACGGTGCTGTGTACACACATGCACGTGGACCACGTCGGCTGGAACACGCGCCTCGTCGACGGCCGTTGGCAGCCGACATTTCCGAATGCGCGCTATCTGTTTGCGGAGAAGGAGTGGCGCCACTGGAGCCGCGAACCCCAGGAATACGGCCCGGTGATCGAGGATTCGGTGCAGCCGATCTTCGATCGCGGCCTGGCGGATCTGGTTGGCGAAACACATCGTGTGACCGACGAGATCAGCCTCGAACCGACGCCCGGACATACGCCTGGACACGTCAGCGTGCACATCTCGTCTCGGGGGGAGGAGGCGGTGATCACCGGTGACATGATTCACCACCCGTGCCAGATCGTGCACCCGGGCTGGTCGAGCACCGCCGACGTCGATCCATTTGCCGCGGCAAGCACGCGTGAACACTTTCTCGCGCGTTATGCGGACCGGCCGGTGCTGGTCATCGGTACACATTTCGCGGCGCCGACCGCGGGACGGATCGTGCGCGACGGCGATCACTATCGACTGGACTATTGAGGTTTACTCAAGCCGTCTGCTTCGCGATCCGTTCCAGCACCGGCCGGATGATCGACAGGAACAGCTCCGGGTTTTCGCTCATCGGAAAGTGCCCGAGCCCCTGCATCGTCGAATAACGCGCCCCCGGAATCAGGTCGGCGAGCGCCGCGCCGAGTGCCGGCGTGCCGCTCCAGTCGTATTCGCCGTTCAGGATGTCGACGGAAACACGTTTCGTGTCGATCGTCTTCGCCGTTTCGCTGACGTCGTGGTCGACCGCGTAGTAGTACAGGTCGCCTTTGAACACCGCCGGCGCGCCCTGGCTGTACACCCACGCGGTCTCCCGCCGATACGGCTCGGGGCTCATCGGTGCGGTGAGTCCGTACATCAGATGCGCTTTGAAATCGTTCGAGATCGCCGGGTGATAGAACTCGTCGATGTATCCGCCGGGTGTGTGCGCAGACGCTTCGAGGCCGACCACTGCGCGGAATTTGTCCGGATGTTCGATGGCGAGATCGATGGCCAGATGGCCGCCGATCGAGCTGCCCATATAGACCGGGCGCTGCATGGCAAGCGCCGATGCGAGCGCCACCGGCACGCTGACGAGAAACTCACGTGTCAATCGATATGCCTGGCTCCACCAGCGTTCGCTCGTTGGCGGAACCGACTTGCCGTGATACGGCAGATCATACGCAACCATCCGGAAGCGTTTGCGCAGCTCCCCGTCTTCAAGCACGTGCCGCCACTGGCGCCCATCGGCCCCGGCGGTGTGCTGCAGCAGCAATGGAATGCCTGCGCCGCTTTCCTCGAAGTAGACCCGATGGTCGACGCCGCCAAGATCGAGATGTACGTAGCGGCCGATTGAATGCTCGAAGCGTGCCTCAGCCATGATGAACCTCCCGCATCAGCTCGACGAGGCGCCGCAACGCCGGATAGTAGGCGCAGTAGTTCAGCGTATCGCCGGCGACCGAAAAACCATGGTGAATCGTTGCCGCGTAAAGGTCCTGATAAAAAGGCTTTGGCATCGGTTCGAGGAGCCTCTCCCATTCGTCGTCCGCGGCTTCGATGACGAGATCACAGGCGATGGTACCGAGCCACGGCGTGCACTGGGTGAGCGTGCCATTACGGATGTCGAGGCGGTAGCTCGCGGCACCGATCCGCAGCTTGACGACCGCGTTCCAGAAGCGCGCGTGCAGCGTGAACTCACCATCGGCGTTCGCGCTCTGCGCCAGTTTCGAAAAGTCGAGCAGCATCGTGATTTACGCCTTCACGGATATACTAAGGCCAAGTATCAGCCTATTTTGTGGAACCGGCCACCGTGGCCCGGGGCGTAGTGATGAAGCACCGTTTTTGCCAACGACTTTTCGCAGGGGCCCTGTGTTGCGGTGCGTGGCTATCGGCGTGGGCGGCTGAACCGGGGACCACCACCGTGTATCGTTCGGTCGATTCCAATGGCGTCGTTTCCTTCAGCGATGCTCCGCATGCATCGGCCGTCCCGATCGAAGTCGTTCCTCCACGCTTGCCGTTGCAGGACGACGTAGACCGCGCAAACGCTCGGTTCGAGCAGCAGCTCGCGCTACTCGAATTGCTCGAGACGAGCCGTCGAGCACGTGCCAAAGAGGACCTCGAACAGCAGCGTATCGAGCTCGACTTCGTTCGCACCGAAGCCACGATGCAGCGGGCGCGCGAACGAGAGGCGTCGCAGTCGTCAGTTCAATTTTTGCCTTTGTTCCCGCCGTTCTGGGGATCGCCACGGCCGCCTGGAATCCACCCGCCGCCGATCCACCGACCACCGCAGCCACCTTCGCAACAGGTGCCGTTCCCGCATTGACCTACAGGAGTATCTATTGCGCATCGGACTGATTTCGGACACGCACATTCCAGAGGCCAGCCCGCATCTGTGGCCACAAGTATGTGCGGCATTTCGCGACGTCGATTGCATCTTCCACGCCGGCGACGTCCACGAGTTTTTTGTACTCGATGAACTCGAGCGCATCGCGCCGGTGTATGCGGCGCGCGGCAACGGCGAGGATGGTTCCGGCGGCCGGCCGATTCAGCCCGAGGATCCGCGCGTTAAATACGCGTGGCTGCTCGAGTTCGAAGGCGTCAAGGTGGGTCTCACGCATTACGTACCGGTGCCGGAACGGCCGCCGAATTTCACACTCGCGAAATGGCTGCAGCGATTCTTCCCCGACGAGCGTCCGGACGTCATTGTTTCCGGCGACACACACGTCGAACGGATCACGCGGCTGCACGGCATCCTCTGTGTGAATCCGGGTTCGGCGACGTATCCGCATAACTACGACACACAGCTGGGCACCATCGGCTTCCTCGATCTGAACGCCGGTCACGCGGATGCGCAGGTCTGGCAGCTGACCGCCGACGGCATCGCCCCGTTCGAGTGGGGCCGCAAGTGGCTGTAGCGGCTCCCACCCTGTAGGAGGGGTGTCCTCACCCCTCCTACAGGGTTGCTTCGCGGGAAGGCGGCGGTGCATCGTGCGATCGGGCTACCAGGGTAATGGCACAGATGACGATTCGGATACGGGCACTCGCCGCGCGCGACAAGGCGGCGTGGCTAACGTTGTTCAACGGATACATCGCGTTTTACAAGGCCACGGTCGCTGACGAGGTCATCGAGGCGACGTGGCAACGGCTGATTGAAGGGGCGGCCGATTTCCACATCGGCCTCGTTGCTGTGAACGATGCCGATCGACCGATTGGCATCGCGCACATTCTGTTTCACCGATCCACATGGGCGATGACGCACTACTGCTATCTGGAGGATCTGTTCGTCGAGCCGACATTACGTGCGAACGGCGTCGGTCGCGCACTCATCGAGGCGGTGTATCGCGAGGCCGATGCGCACGGCTGTGCGCGCACCTATTGGATGACCCAGGAGTTCAACTATCGCGCACGCGGGCTCTACGATCAGATGGCGACCAAGAGCCCGTTCGTGCAATACCGCCGCTGAACGCGACGGATGTCCTTTCGCCTTACGCCACCCACTTCGACAACAGATGGTGAAAGTGCCGGATCTTGGTCTCCTGATAACGCGCCAGCACGATCTCGTCGTACTGCGCGGCTTCGAGGCCCGTCTGCACGTGCGGCAGATTGAACGTGTCCTGCGTGAATACCTTCGCCAGCACGCCGAGTTCTTCCGCTTCGGTCCAGTGCTGATCTTCGGCGAGCCAGTGGGTCTTCGCCGGCGCCGGACGTTTGCCTGAGAACGGACTCAGGTAGTAGCACTCCATGACCGACTTGTCATGGCGGTTCTGATACGGGCGGAACCGGTAGACGATGCGGTTGTAGCCGCCCCACGGATGAAAGTTCGGGAACAGCGTGTAGTAGATGCTGTCGGATACCGACGCATCCGAGATCGGCGTGTTGTCGCCGACGATCGGCTGCAGCGCCATGCGCGCGCCTGCCGCCAGCATCGCTCTGGCGCGCGCGCCGCTGGGTAGTTCCATGCCGCCTTCGGCATCGAGGTATTTCATCGTCACCGCGTCGAAGAGTTCCTGTTCGCTCGGTTTGAAGCGCAGGTGCGGACTCGGCGTGCCGTTCGGCGTGATCGCGCGGGAAATATTGCCCCACGCATCGTATTGCGAATTTTCGTCGCCGATGCCAACAAGAATCTGCGGGTGCGTAGTGATCACGTGGAAGGCTTCCATGAACGCTTCCTGGCACAGCTTCCAGTTGCAGCTCATCACCTTGGCGACGTGCGCTTCGATGTAGCGATCTTCCGGGGACCACGCCGCAAAGTGCGCCGGCAGGTCGCCGAGGAACTTCGCGAGCGGCTCGGCTTTCAGATCCATGTTGATGAAGACCCAACCGCCCCACGTGTCGCACAAGACCTTGTTCAGGTCGAAGTTGTTCTTGTCGATATGCGGGAAGTCCCACTCGCTGGTGACACCACGCAGCGAGCCGTCGAGGTTCCAGCTGAAGCCATGGAACGGGCAGATAAAACTTGCGGCATGGCCATCGGCTTCGGTGCAGAGCTTGCGGCCGCGATGGCGGCAGACATTGTGCTGCGCGCGAATGCCGGTCTGGGTCCGCACGACGATGATCGAATGTGCGCCGATCTCGTAAACGATGTAGTCGCCGATTTCCGGAATCTCTTCCTCGCGGCACGCCATCTGCCAGACGCGCGGCCACAACTTCTGCATCTCGAGATCGTGGAACTCCTTCGTCGTGTAACGCGTCACCGGCACCGAGGTCAGCGGCACATCGAGTTTGCCTTCGAGGCGCAGCGTCGGTTCGGGCGGTACGACGTCGCCGTCGAGCAGTTCCTGATAGCTGATGCCGGCGGAGCGGGCTTCTTTGCGAGCGGTCTTGGCCATGGAAGAACTCCTCCTCGAATGATGTCGATCGGTGGCGGTTGCTACTGGTTGCGGGGGCTGTCGATCGTTGCGTGGTAGTCACGCTGGCGTCTGGGTGCGGCGCCTTCCGGGAGTTGCGGGCCTGCGAGCCACAACACCATGTGCGGATCGGCGTGACGCAGATCGCCCGACAGCCAGCGGCCGTCGTAGCGGAAGATGCCCTTCACACCGTTGTTGTCGACCTCGACCATGCCGTCGCCGCAGACGCGGTAGGTGGCTCCGGACAGCGGGTGTTTTAGTGCAGCCATATACGACGCTCGTGCCTGTTTTTCGTATGGTAGCGCATAAACAGTCAGCGTCGACTGTTTCAGCTCAGCAGCCTTCTGCTGGTGTTGCGGGTCCAAACTGCACGCGACCTGACGCGCTGCCGTTCAATTCGGCCAGTACGTGTATTCGTCACCTTCGACGTACGGCTGCCCGCCGGTTTTGTCGATCAGTTGGGGCGACTCGATCACGCTCGGCCATGCCGGTTCGGCCTGCTCGGCATTGTGCGCATCGAGCAGCGCCTGCAGACGCGCGACGGTTTCGGGTTGCGCCGCGGCGAGGTCGCGATGTTCGGTCGGATCTTCGGTGAGGTGAAACAGCCACTTCTTCTCGGGAATTGCGGTGACGATCAGCTTCCAGCCGTCGTCGAGCACCACCTGGTGATAACCCTCGCGCCAGAACAGCGTCCGGTGCGGCACCCCTTCGCGCGCGCCATTGACGAACGGCAACACGTCGACGCCGTCGATCACACGGTCGTCGGGCAACTTTGCACCCGCCGCCGCCGCGACCGTCGGCATGATGTCGAGGTGACCGATCGGCGCGTCGTAACGTGAACCGGCCGCGATGTGGCCGGGCCATTTCGCGAAGAACGGCACGTGGATGCCGCCTTCGAACAGCGTCAGTTTCCAGCCGCGGTACGGTTTGTTGATGTCGGGTAGACCGAGGTACCCGGCGCCGCCGTTGTCGCTGGTGAAGATCACCAGCGTATTCTCGCTGAGGCCGTTCGCCTCGAGCGCATCGAGCACACGGCCGACACCGCGGTCGAGCGCCGTGATCATCGCCGCGTAAACACGCATGCGGTGATCCGTGATGTTGTTAAGGGCGTCGTAGTCTTCCTGCTTCGCCTGCAGCGGGTTGTGGATTCCCCAGTGCGCCAGATACAGGAAGAACGGGCGGTTGCGATTGGCTTCGATGACACGCACCGCTTCGTCGGTGTAGTAGTCGGTGAGATAGCCCTTCGGTGCAAACGTTGCGCTGCCGTTGAACTGCGTGGAATAGCGCATCGACGCCCACACCATCCTGTCGATCGGGTCGAAATCCTGCCGCGAGTTGACGACGTCGGGTGAATCGGGCGGCAGATACGAAATGCCGGACAGGTACAGGCTGTCGTCGAAACCCTGGTCTTCCGGACGCATGCCATTGGTGCCGCCGAGGTGCCACTTGCCGATGTGCGCCGTCTGGTAACCCGCCGATTTCAAGACTTCGGCAACCGTGACCTCCGACGGCGGCATACCGAGCAGCTCCATCGACTGCATCGCAGCCGCTTCCTTGTCGTGGAATATCGGCTTCAGCGCGCTCGGATCCCGCTCGCTCATCGCCTTGAAGATCGGTACGCCGATCTTGAAGAACGGCGTGAACTCGAAGCCGAAGCGAGTCGAGTATCGACCGGTCATGATCGACGCACGCGACGGCGCGCACACCGCGTTGGCGGCGTAGCCGTTCGTGAACGCAACGCCGTCCCGCGCAATCGAATCGATGTGCGGCGTCTTGACCGCGCCATCGGCCGCGCCGCCGCCATTGAACGACACGTCGTTGAAGCCCATGTCGTCGGCAACGATGACGATGATGTTCGGCGGGCGCCCTGTCGGCAGTGCTGCCGCCGTTGCCGGTCCCTGGCTCCACGTGATGTCGTGGTTCGGTCCGATCGGACTGCGCAGATCGGCGAGCCGCGGCGCCGCGGCGAGCATCAGCTCGAGCCGGTAGTGGTAGCCGATGGCCGCGATACCCAACAGGATCATGAACGCAATGCCGAGCTTTTTCATGGCGGCGGCCCCTTTTGTCAGTTGTCAGCGATGGGCGAGTGTGACGGTTCGAACCTGGTGTTGGGAAGCGCTACGCAGCCGGATTCGAAGGATCTGTTGAACATCGCAGCTGAACATTGCCGTCTCGACGTCCATCCCCCAACGAAGTCGGCCCGCGCGACGCGCGAGACGCGCTCAAACCCTATCAATTCAGCTGATACCGGCCGCTAGGTCCGTGCCATCCACCATTCCGGGTTCGCGAGCGTGTCGAACTTGCCGTAGCGCCGATACAGTTCGTGGGCATCCCGTGTCGCCAGGACGAAGCGTGAGACGTCGCGCAATTCCGGATGCGACGTTACACATTGGACCAGCCATTTGCTGAGCCCTTGCTGGCGATGTGAGTCGACGATGAACACATCGCACAGCCAGGCGAAGCTTGCGTAGTCGGTGACAACGCGCGCAAAGCCGATCTGGCGTTGGCCGACATACACGCCGAAGCACAAGGAATGTCGAATCGATTGTTCGACTTTGGTGTAGGTGCGTCCACGCGCCCAGTACGACGACTCGCTCAAGAAGCCGTGAATGAACGGCGAATCCAGTTTTGCCTGTTCGGTATTGATGCTGTACTCGCCGCGTCGAAATTCGAGGTCAGGCAAAATTCCTCC
>Ga0209254_10004777_pt1 | contig 12420 bp, 8 predicted proteins | sample FrelakmetDIP11DI_FD_187148 | JGI IMG/M metagenome (GOLD analysis project Ga0209254, IMG submission 187148) | Freshwater lake sediment microbial communities from the University of Notre Dame, USA, for methane emissions studies - DIP11 DI (SPAdes)... | ecosystem: Environmental > Aquatic >...
CCGTGGCCCCTTCATTTCCTCTTTGCCCGGTGCGCTTCGATTTCCTGGCGGATCGGGGGTGCCACGTCGAAACCCAGGGCAACGGCCTTGTCACAGTGCTCGATGGCCAGGGCGACCTCTCCCTTCTCCAAGTAGGCAATGGTCAGGTTGTTGTGAGCCGGGGCGAAATCCGGGGCGAGTACGATGGCCTTCTGATTGGCCGCGATGGCTTCCTCCACCAGGCCCTTCATGAGGTAGGCGTTGCCCAAGTTGGCGAAGGCCTGGACATAGCGGAAATTGAAGGTGGTGGCGCGTTCAAAATTCTTGATGGCCTCATCGACATTGCCGCGCTGCAGCTCTACAAAACCGATGTTGCCGTAGCCTTCGGAGAAACCGGGCCTCACCCGGACCGCCTTGCGGTTGTAGTTCAGGCAACCGTCCAAGTCCCCCCGGTTCAGGCAGATCCCCCCCAACATCACGTAGGCTTCGGCCAGGCTCGGACTGCACTCCAGGGCTGCGTGCAGCTCCCGCTCCGCCTCCTCAAACCGCCGCTGGCCCACATACCCGACCGCCAGGTTGTAGTGCGAGTTGCCGCACTCGGGGTTCTGGTCGACGGCCGATTTGTGCGTGGAAATATATTCATCAACGTCCTTGGGTTTGTCCATCCTTTTTATTCCTCACATTCCATTTTGACGGTGTTGCCGCCTTTTGTGTTGCCGGCTGTTCTTGTTGATGTATCCCCGACCCATTCGGATATTTTTTGCGGATACGGTAACCCCCAACGGTTGTCAAGTCAAATTCCCGCCGGCGGCGGGAATCTTGGGCCATGTTTTTGCTTGACATCACTTGGGCTTTTCTTTACCAAGCGAGACAGGAAGACTCTTCAATTTTTTTTCATCTCACAACACACGGCGCTGCAGTAAGCCCAAATTCAAGGCGCGCGAGTTTCGGGTGGCGAAGCGCACGGGAAGTTGGGCTTAATGCAGCGCCGTGAGGGGGAAAACATGAAAGCCGGGTGCTACACCGCACTGATCACTCCGTTCAAGGCCGATGCCGTCGACTGGAAGGGTCTGGACCAGCTGATCGACTTCCAGATCCAAAACGGCATCACAGGTATTTTGGCCGTTGGCACCACGGGCGAAAGCCCGGTGCTCAACTGGAAAGAGCACAACGACGTCACTGAAAAAATCGCCCTAAAGGCTAAGAACAAGTGCATCTGCATCGCCGGCACCGGCAGCAACAACACCCAGGAGACCCTGGAAGGAACACGGCATGCGGTGAAGTTCGGCGTCCAGGGGGTGCTGCTGGTCGACCCTTACTACAACGGGCCGAGTTCGCTCGAGATCCGGCGCGAATACCTCGTCCCCGTCGCCAAGGCCTTCCCGCAGATCGACATCATTCCCTACGTCATCCCCGGCCGCACCGGAACCCAGCTGCTGCCGGAAGACATCGGACTGGCCGGCCGGCAGTACCCGAACATCAATACGGTCAAGGAGGCCACGGGCAGCATTGAAAACATGCGGCGCACCCGGGAATGCTGCGGCCCGGATTTCACCATCCTCTCCGGCGACGACCCCATGACCGTCGCAATGATGACCGATCCCAAAATAAAGGCGGCAGGGGTGATTTCGGTCGCCTCCAATGTGGCGCCGAAAGCCGTGACGGAGATGGTGCGCCTGCTCATCGCCGGCCGAACGGCGGAGGCCCAGGACCTGGCCGCCAAGCTCGAGCCGCTCTTCAATCTCGTGACCGTCAAAACCACTGAAAAAACACCTTGCGGCGAGGTGACCTGCCGGGCGCGAAACCCGCTCGCCTACAAGACCCTAATGGCGATCCTGGGGATGCCCGCGGGCGACTGCAAACCGCCGCTCGGCAAGATGACCCGCAACGGCCTCGCCAAGGTGCTGGAGGCCGCCCGCGCCACGCAGCGCTCGGCGCCGGAGATTCTCCAACCCGTCGCGGACTTCTTTGGGGTGAAAATCGAGGAACGGTTGGAAAACCCGAAGTACTGGGAAGGACTCTGCTACGCCGAGTATTATTAAACCGGCAATCAAATATGCCAACCCAGCATCCGCCGGTGCGTGAGATGCTGAACTTGCCGTATTTGATTGCCGGAGTAATAACGAAAGTGCCGGGGACTGAGGGCTGAGCAAAAATGCTTTTCCTCAGCCCTCAGTCTTGTTTTGGCGCTGTGGAATTGGCGCCGCCTTCCTTGAAGAGCAGCCCCTTCAGCCACGTCAGCCCGAACTCCAGCAGGGCCACCTCATCGATTTTTATCTTGTCCAGGGTCTGTGGATCCGCCGGGTAGCGTTTGAGGAACGAGCTTTCGAACACGAACGTGCGGAACTTGTCGATGTTGTAGCTTGCCAAGAAAAACATCTGCTTGGTCTTCTCGGTCCAGAGCATGTTCGGCGGAAAAGACCGCTTGCGGACGATGAGGTCCGCCCACTGGGCGTTGATCCGGTCGTGGACGTCGACCCCCTGATCCTCGCGCCACTCCAGCACGGTCCAGGATCTGTCCTCATCAAAGCCGAGGCAGTGGGCCTCCCGCACCATGAAGAAAAACTCCTCGCCGTCCGGGTCGTCCTTGTAGGCGAGGGAAGCAACCCCCAGCGGATAATAGCGGCAGGAGGTCGGCCGATCCTCGTAGACCATGCATCCCTCGGGCTTTACGAACGGACAGGCTTTTTTTTCGGTCTGGGCGTTTTCTTCGTCCAGCAGCTTGAGGGTCACCACGGGAACGTCGGTCTTCTCGAGCATCTGCAGTTCGGTGTAAAGCGACAAAAACTGCTCGGAGGAAAGCCCCAGGCGGTTTTTCAGGCGAATGATGTCGTAGGGGGTGAGAATGATGTTGATGCCGCGGCAGCACTGCGTGAAGCACTTCACGCCCTTGTGGCAGCGAAAGGTGAATCGGCTGTCCGGGCCCAGCCGCAGCGGCTGGATCGGCCCTTTGCTGAGTTGTTCCATTTCAAACCCTCACGTATTTTGTGCGTGGTGTTGGGGCGTGTCGTCGAAGATCTTTGATTGGGGCTGGCTTAAGATTTCGGTTTGCTTTTCCCACGCGGACCCCGGGCCCCTCGGCCCCCCATCTGATTTTTGCATCCTTACCCCACATCGGCCGGCCAAGTCAACGCCGGCCGTCAGTTTGGTCTTGATTTCAGCGGAAAATCTAATGTATCGTTAAATTTACTCTTTTGGTCGCCGAAGGATGGCGCCGCGGGTATTTCGACGCATCCCGCCCGATCAAGCAAGAGCACATCGACCGAGGAGGAGGAAGTAATGAAGCTGTCCGTCACTCTGGCCAAAACGCCCAAGCCCAAGCCGGATGAGACCAAGCTGGGTTTCGGAACGAAATTCACCGATCACATGTTCAACATGGATTATGCGCCCGACAAGGGCTGGCACGATCCCCGCATCGAGCCTTACGCGCCGATCGCCATGGATCCGGCAACCATGGTTCTGCACTATGGCCAGGGCGTGTTCGAGGGGCTCAAGGCCTACCGCACCGCCTCCGGCCATATCCAGCTCTTCCGGCCGCAGGACAACCTCCGGCGGCTGAATCGCTCCAATGACATCCTGTGCATCCCCCGCATTGATGAGAGCTTCGCCCTTGAGGCGTTGAAAGAGTTGATCAGGGTCGAAAAAGACTGGGTGCCGCGGGCGCCGGAGACGTCTCTGTACATCCGGCCGACCATTGTTGCCACCGACCCCTTCCTAGGGGTGCGGGCCTCCCACACCTACCGCTTTTTCATCATCCTTTGCCCCGTCGGCGCCTATTACCCCGAGGGGTTCAATCCGGTGAAGATCCTGGTGGAAAAGGAGCATGTGCGCGCCGTTCCCGGCGGCACGGGCGAGGCCAAGACCCTGGGCAACTACGCCGCAAGCCTGCTGGCGGGCCAAAAAGCCCACGATGCCGGCTTCACCCAGGTGCTGTGGCTGGACGGCGTGGAGCGCAAATACATCGAAGAAGTGGGTTCCATGAACATCTTCTTCGTCATCGACGGCGAGGTGAGCACGCCGGCCCTCCAGGGCAGCATCCTGCCCGGCATCACACGGGATTCGGTCCTGCAGCTGGGGCGTATGTGGGGCCTTAGAGTGGCCGAGCGCCGCATCAGCATCGACGAACTGCTGAAGGCCGGCGAAACCGGGAGGCTGCAGGAGGTCTTCGGCTCCGGCACGGCCGCGGTGGTCTCGCCGGTGGGCCAGATCAAATATGGCGATCGGTCCATCACGGTCGGCAACGGCCAGGTCGGCCCGCTCGCCAAACGCTTCTACACCGCCATCACCGACATTCAATACGGACGCACCGAAAACCCCAAGGGTTGGATGGTTCCGGTCGTCTGATAGGGAAGGAGCGTTGAATGCGGCAGCCGGGGATGATCCCCCATCTGGCGGAGTTTGCCGCCAAGATGGCCAAGGCGGGACTGAACCCGCTGGTCATCGACACGTTTGCCCATTACTACCGCCGGCTGGTGGGAGGCGAGACCGGGCTGATCCACGACGCGGACATCCGCCCGATCCCGCTGGATGAAATTCCCAAAACCGCCAATCTGGGCGGGTATGCGGCGGCCGGCCGGCACGCGCTGAGCCGCGCGGTGCGCATCGTGTTGAACGGCGGGCTGGGGACCTCCATGGGGCTCCTCGGCCCGAAATCCCTGCTCAAGGTCAAGCAGGGGCTTTCGTTTCTGGAGATCATCCTGCGCCAGGCCGAACTCGGCCAGACCCGGCTGGCGATGATGAACAGTTTCAACACCCACACAGCGACGCTTTCGGAAGTCACCAAGCTGAAACCCTCCCGACCGCCGCTTTTTTTCCTGCAGCACAAGTTCCCCAAGATCCTGCAGGGGAAACTGGCGCCGGTCAGCTGGCCCCCCAACCGCGAGCTGGAGTGGAACCCCCCCGGCCACGGCGATGTTTACGCTGCGCTGTTCGCTTCCGGAATGCTACAGAAGCTTCTGGAGGAGGGTGTGCGCTATGCCTTTATCTGCAACTCGGACAACTTGGGGGCCGGCGTCGACGAAAGCCTGCTCGGCTATTTCGCCGAAAAGCGATTTCCCTTCATGATGGAGGTCGCTGAAAAAACCCCCTCCGATATCAAGGGCGGCCATCTCGCCCGCCAACAGAACGGCCGCCTTGTTTTGCGCGAGGCGGCCCAATGCCCCAAGGAGGAAATCGCGGCCTTCCAGGACATCCGGCGCTACCGCTTCTTCAACACCAACAACATCTGGGTCAACCTGGAGTTTTTGAAGGACCTCATCCTCAGGCACCGCTTCGTCGACCTGCCGATGATCGTCAACCCCAAGACAGTGGATCCGCGCGACGAAAAAAGCCCCCCTGTCTACCAGATCGAGACCGCCATGGGATCGGGGGTTTCGCTTTTTGAGGGCGCCGCCGCAGTCAACGTCCCCCGCGCGCGCTTCCTGCCGGTCAAGACCTGCAGCGACCTTCTGGCCGTGCGCTCGGACTGCTTTGTCTACTCCGAGCGGGAGGGATTGACGCTCAACCCGGCGCGTGAGTCCGCCGGAAGGACCGAAGCGATCAAGATCAAGCTCGATTCGAAATATTACGGGAAGTTCGATCTGCTGGAAGAGCGGTTCAAAGAGGGCGAGCCCTCCCTGGTGGAATGCGACGGGCTTACCATCCACGGCGATGTGCGCTTCGAAAAGGGGGTCGTGGTCCGCGGCGCGGTCACCATCACCAACAGCAGCGCCTCTCCCGCCGTGGTCAAGGCCGGCACGGTGATCGACCGGGACTTAGTGCTGTAAGAAATAAGAATCCGCTTTTGAGGAATTTTGCGGGTTTCTCGACCGATAAATCCGTTCATTGAACGTTTTAATTATTTTTTTAATACACCCTTCAGCGAATTCACACAAAAATCGACCAATTTTTCATTTGAGTTGTAACCCATCAATCCAATTCGCCAAACTTTCCCGGCAAGTTCTCCTAAACCGGCACCGATTTCCAAATTATGTTTGGCCAACAACTCGCTTCTCACTTTTGCTTCATCAATTCCTTCCGGAACTTTGATTGCCAGCAGGTGCGGAATTCTTTCATCGCTGGGAACGATCGGTTCCAGCCCCAACTGTGATTTTAATTTTGAGATCAGCCTCGCACTGTTTTCTCTGTGACGCCTCCAGGAGTTTTCAATCCCCTCATCCCTTAAAATCATGAGCGCTTCATGCAACCCATAATATTGATTACTGGGTGCTGTATGATGATAGGCTCGTTTGCCCGGACCATTCCAATAACCTTCAAGAAGATTGAGATCATTAAACCAGCTTTGGATTGGCGTCTTTCTATTTTTGACAAAGTGAACCGCACGTTCGCTGAAACTGACGGGAGACATTCCGGCGACACAGGCCAATCCCTTTTGAGAACATGAGTACACCGCATCAAGCTGCCAGTCATCGACATACACATCTACAGCGCCGAGAGATGTAACCACATCTGCAATAACGAGCGCACCCGATTTATGTGCGATTTCTGAAAGCAACTTTATATTGGATAAAGCACCGGTAGATGTTTCCGCATGAACGAATGCAACCACTTTGGTGTCGGGATTATTTTTCAGAGCATTCTCCAGCTGTTGAGGATCGACCGCTCTTCCCCAATCATTTTTTACGACCACAACCTGTCCACCAAATTTAGAAACAATTTGCGTCATCCGGTCGGCAAAATATCCGGCAACGCAAACTATAACTTTTGAACCCGGCTCTACGAGATTGACCAGGCACGCTTCCATGCCCAACGATCCCGGACCGGATAAGACAAATGTGTGTTCACTTTCTGTTTTAAATGTGTACTTGAGAAGTGATTTTAACTCGTCCATCAATTCTATGAACTGCGGATCGAGATGCCCCAGTGTTGGTTTCGATAATGCAACTAAAACCTGGGGATGAACATTTGCGGGTCCGGGTCCCATCAATATTCTATCTATCGGTTTGAATGATTTGTGCATGGGTTAGGTCTCCATTTTATCTTAGGGATAAGAACCCGCTTTTGAGGGGCAGCGGCGGCCCGGGGGTGTGATTGCGGTCCGGCCGCCCGGCTACCCCCAAATATGGGAACGGCACTTTGCTCCCGGTCGTTGTCGGATCATTAGCACAACCTTCAATGGCCATCAACAATGAAAATTTATCCGGCACACGGGTCAGCGGCATGGCGGAAATCTTTTTCTCGATGAGGATCCGGCCCGGCGATGCTATTCCCGGCGGCGCGTCAGGTATTTGATCAGGACCTTGTCCGAAGCACCCGGGGCGACCTTGAGGGAAGCGGGCTGGATGGCGAGCGCCGCCTCGATGACCCCCACGTCTCGAAGCCTGTCGAGCGGCACTTTTTCCGTGTAGATGGTCTGGATGTTCTCCAGCACGCGCTTGCTGCCGATGATTTCGACCCGCTGGGGCTCAACCGTCACCTCCGCCAAGACGAAGTTCTCAGGCAGCCGGCCTGCCCAGTCGATCTGAATGGGCAGCTCCTTCCTCACCGTAACATCCAGGTCCACGACGACGTTCTGCGGCGCCACATCCTTGAGCACGATTCCGGGGGGAAGGCTGATGTTGTTGGATGTGATCGCATAGGTGTTCTGCCCGGCGGTGGAGTTGCTCAAATCCAGGCGGACTCGCACCTGATCCGACCGGGTGGACTTGACCAGGGTGCCCGAGCCGCTCAGGTTCAGCCGGACCGAATTGACCGAGGCATGGACGATTTCCATGTTCGGGTCGCGATTCTGGTATTCGATGGGGACGTCGAAGGTCACCATGGTTTCCAGCCCGCGGGAGATGCTGAACCAGAAGCCGGCGATGAACAGAAGGGACACCAACGCGGCCGTGGTGACCTCGAGCCGTTCCCTCTTCACCTGGGGACCGTCGGTCTCGCTGATCCCGAAATGCTCCTCAAGCTTCTGGATCAATATGCTCCGGCTGCCGATTTCCCGCAACCGCGATCCCTTGGCCAGGCTCACCTCGCCGCGCTCTTCGGAAACGACGACGGCCAGTGCATCGCTGCCTTCCGCAAGGCCCAAGGCGGCACGGTGCCGCGTTCCCAGATGAGACGGCAGATCGTCCCGCCGCGACAGGGGCAGAATGGCACCCACCCGTGAAACCCGGTCGCCTTCGATGACGGCCGCGCCGTCGTGAACGGGGTTGTCCGGGAAGAAAATGCTCAGGATCATTTCCCTGGAGATGTCCCCGTTCCAGTCGATACCCCCCTGAATCAGTTCGTGGATGTCCTCATCGCCGGGGATGACGATGAGCGCGCCATGGTTGCGCCGGGCGAGTTCAAAGGCGCTGTCCGCGATGACATCCACGGGCGCGACCCGGGTCTTGACGGTGAACCCCCATAGAATCGTCTTGAGGTTTTTGGCCTGCAGCACGCTGCGGATCTCGTTGCGAAAAACCACGACGATGATCAGCGCCGCCACCGCCACAATGCCTTGCACCACCCAGCTCGTGACGATCAGACCCGTGTAGCCGGCGATCTGCTGGAAAAACCACAGCATGGTGAGGCCGATGAGGACCCGGAAGACGTAGGTGCCTCGAAACAGCACATAAAACCGGAACAGGATGTAGCTGTTCAAACCGATGTCGACCACATCCTGCCACCGAAACCCCTCAAAAAAATGAACCAGGTTTTCCATCGGTAGCTAATCCGTCACGCTGAAGCGGAGCGTTTTCAGGACCCGGCCGCCGGCATCGCTGATTTCCACCCGCCAGGGTCCCCGGTCCGCCTCCCGCAGCTGGATGCTGCTGTAAGTGCTCCAGCGCGGGTGTTTCAGGGAAAGCCGGATGCGGGCGCTGGGCTTGTCGCGAAAGAACCAGTGGTGGTAGACGGCGGTGTCCTCCGCGATCTGATCAAAGAGGGTGTAGCAGTAGATCTTGCCCGTTAAAATCGAAAAGGTCACGGCGGGGTTGGACGGAATCCCGTCCTTCATGTCTTCACAGATGAGCGCTTGGACCAGCGAGAGCCGGGTGGAAACGGGGCCGGATGCGCTGCGCGACGGCGATTGGGGGTGGGCGTCAAATACCCAAAACACCGCGATGCAGACAACTGCGAGCAACGGTACACAGCGTTTTCGAAACAACTTATTTCTCCTTTCGCTGGCGGTTACCGGCGGCACGACCCGCACCCCAGTGACCCGGAGACACCGGAGGTCTTTTTGTTGAGCTTAGCGTGCTTTTCTGATTTTTCAAGAGAATTTCACGCTAATTGCCGCTTTTTTCTTAAACAATTCTAAGGTATGCTGTCTGCGAACCTTATGCCAATATCGTTTTGAGGAGCTATTGATGCAGCATTCCGACGCCCTTATCCAAGACCCCGTGCCCGGCACACACACGGTCCGCTTCTGCGGCGACGTTCTGACTTTCGCACTGACGGTCCCTTCCGGGATGAAGGGGTCCGCCTGGATCCGCACCAACATCGGCCACGCGGCCGTGACCCGCACCGAGATCATCCGCAGCGTTCATCTTCAGGAAACGCCCCTGGGCCGGGACTGGTTCGACACCGCCATGCGCCGGGTCTCAGAGAACCGTTTCGAAATAAGGCTCGCGCTGTGCGAGGTGGGCCACTACGAAGCCAAGTGCTTCTTCCTCCAGGAAAACGAGGGCTCACCGGTCTGGCCGCCCGGCGCCAACAGCTGCGTGAACGTCCAGTCGTCGGAATCCTGCTGCGCCAACATTATCTACAACGCCTTCGTCCGCCAGTTCGGGGCCAACAAATCCGGGAAGAACCCGCTGCCTGCCCCCGGCGAGGAGTGCGTGCGGGTGCTCGACGCCGCCCGCTACACGGTGATCCCGCCGTCGGGGACCTTCCGCGACCTCATCGCGGAGCTCGATTTCATCCTCGGCGAACTAGGCTGCCGCATCCTCATGCTGCTGCCGATCCACCCCACGCCGACCACCTACGGCCGGATGGGCCGCTTCGGAAGCCCTTACGCGGCCCTGAGCTTCCGCAGCGTCGACCCGGCCCTGGCTGTTTTCGACCCCAAGGCAACCCCGACCGAGCAGTTCATCGAACTGGTGGACGCCGTGCATCGCCGCAACGCCCGTCTGTTTCTGGACATCGCCATCAACCACACCGGATGGGCCGCCAACCTGCACACCAACCACCCGGAGTGGCTGGCGCGCACGGCCGAGGGCCGCATCGAGGTGCCGGGGGCCTGGGGCGTGCAATGGGAGGACCTGACCAAGCTCGACTACCGCCACCGGGAGCTGTGGCAGTTCATGGCGGAAGCCTTCCTCACGTGGTGCCGCCGCGGGGTGGACGGCTTCCGCTGCGACGCCGGCTACATGGTCCCTCACCCCGCCTGGAAATACATCATCGCCCGCGTGCGGGAGCAGTTTCCCGACACGACCTTCCTGCTGGAGGGGCTCGGCGGCAAGATCTCGGTCACCCGGCAGCTGCTCAACACGGCCAACCTGAACTGGGCCTACTCGGAGCTGTTCCAGAACTACGACCGCAGCCAGATCGAACACTACCTGCCGGAGGCAATCGATATCTCCGCAACCGACGGCCTCACGGTGAACTTCGCCGAAACCCACGACAACCAGCGGCTGGCCGCGACGTCCCACGCCTACGCCCGCATGCGCACGGCCCTTTGCGCCCTATCCTCCTTTGCAGGGGCCTTCGGGTTTGCCAACGGGGTGGAGTGGCTCGCCGCCGACAAGATCAACGTCCACGAGGCCATCCCTCTGAACTGGGGAGCGCCGGTCAACCAGGTGGCGGAGATCCGCCGCCTTACGACGCTTCTCAAGCTTCACCCGGCCTTTCACGACCGCTCGGAGGTCAGCCTGATCGAACAGGGCGGCGGAAACCAGTTGGTGATCCTGCGTCGCCACCGGCCGACCGGCAAACGGCTGCTCGTGCTGGTCAACCTCGACCACGACCGCCTGACGCAGGCCGCGTGGAGCCCGCCAGAGGCCGGCCTGAGCCAGCGGATGTACACCGACCTGCTCACGGAAACGCCGGTGGAAGTCCAGGAATCCGGCGGGTGGTTCAGCTGCGCGCTGGCGCCCGGGCAGGTGCGCTGCCTGAGCCCGGACCCGGCCGACCTCGAGCTGCTGCAGGCTTCGCCGACAGATCCTTTCACCGCGCCCCCGCACATCGAGCATCAACACCTTAGGGCCAAGGCGCTGCAGGTGTTCACCTATTACCAGAACACCCAGGACATCGGCGGCTTCGACCCCGACCGGGCCGCAGCCGAACTGAAGAGCGACCCGGCCGCCTTCTGTACGCAGCTCAACCCCGGGGGCACGGAAAGCCGTGTCGTCGCCTGGCAGTGGCCGCGGGACCTCAGGCGCGAGGTCATGCTCCCGCCGGGCCATTTCCTGCTGGTCAAATGCGCCTGCGGTTTCCGCGCGCGCCTGGTCGATAAAGACCGTACCTTGGCTGTGGAAAACGGGGTGCGCGGCGCCGACGGGACCTTCTTCTGCCTGTTTCTTCCGCCCTCTACCCCCCGGGGGCTCAAGCGCCTTTCGCTCCGGGCGGCCGCACATGAGGAAAGTGGCACTCGCCATGCAGAGGCCCACATTCTGCTTCTACCCCGTGCCGAGGATGCCCGGGTGAAACGGGTGTTCACCCGCTCCGAGCTGCTCAAGGAGCCGCTGCTCGTGCTCGGCACCAACGGCCGCGGAGCGATGCTGCGCGGGGCGGTTGCTTGGGGTGGGCTCGCCAGCAAGTACGATGCCTTGCTCGCCGCCAACCTCGCCCCGGATTATCCCGAAGACCGCTGGGTCATGTTCACGCGCTGCCGGGCCTGGCTGCTCTACCAGGGGTTTTCCCAGGACATCAACCTGGACTGCCTGCAGGCGTTTGCCGCGGGCAACAGCGGCGGGGCCTTCTGGCGCTACAAGATCCCGAGCGGCCAGGGCGAGCACGTGCTGCTCACCATCGGGCTGGAGATGCTGCCCCGGCGCAATGCCGTCCGCCTGGCCTTTTACCGCCACCCGGCCGGTGCAGACCCGGCCCGCCTGGCGGATGCCACCCCGGTCCGCCTGATCCTGCGGCCCGACATCGAAAACCGCAGCTTCCACGACACCACCAAGGCCTTCGCCGGGCCGGAGCAGCACTTTCGGAATTCGGTCAGCGCGGCGCCCGGCGGCTTCAGTTTCCAGCCGGACCCTCCCCACTGCCTGCAGATGGAGATCTCGAGCGGCCGCTTCGTGCCGGAACCGCAGTGGCAGTACATGATCCGCCATGACCAGGACGCCGAACGCGGGCAGGACCCACACTCGGATCTCTTCAGCCCGGGCTATTTCGAAGCCCCGCTCACCGGCAGCCAGACCGTGCGCCTTCTGGCCGAAACCGGCCCGCCTCAGTCGCACGCCGCCCTACCGGCAGACACGTTGCTGCCCGAACGCTCCCCGCTGGAGTCCAGGAGTACAGCAAGCTTGCGTCCGATCGAAGTGCTCGAAAAATCTATAGGCCACTACATCGTCGACCGTGGCG
>Ga0209254_10004778_pt1 | contig 12418 bp, 9 predicted proteins | sample FrelakmetDIP11DI_FD_187148 | JGI IMG/M metagenome (GOLD analysis project Ga0209254, IMG submission 187148) | Freshwater lake sediment microbial communities from the University of Notre Dame, USA, for methane emissions studies - DIP11 DI (SPAdes)... | ecosystem: Environmental > Aquatic >...
ATTCGCATGACGGCATTGTGGATTCAATTGTCGGCTTTTGGGATCCCACCGAATGCGAGAGAACTGCGGCTTGGGATATGTATGTAGAATTGATTACCCGAATTCCAGTAGCTTACGTGAGGCCCGGCGAAGGGTCTTTGCGAATCGGCCTTTCATCTCTTTATAAACTCTTTGATGCATCGCGAGAAATAATGCGCCAATACGGCCCATCGGTTGCGCGGCCAAGGGATGAGGGGCAACTGTCCTTTGGCTACCTTTCCATTAAAGTCCTGGATCTGGTTTTGCGGCCCTTCATGATGAAATGGCATCCTCTGTTGGCAGAGTACGAGAGCACAAAAGCTCTGTCCGATTCGCCAAGAGAACACGAGAGAAAGTGGGAGAGATACAGTGACCTCGACTTGGCGATGAAAGAGGTGCGAGAGGCTCTCATGCAGTATGCTCACTTGCTTGCTCTGGCCTCAGAGGTGCCGGAACTAATTGAAAAGGGCAATTGAGACTCAACAAAAATATGCGCTCTGCTAGAAAAAGGTCAAAAAACGGAGATCATTATGAAAATTATCTGTGCCTATCCTATAAATTTAGATGCGATACATGATGTCGAGGGAAAAGAAATTGAGGTGCTTTCAGAAGGAGCTAAGCCTGAACTGAGGGAAAAGATTGCCAGCACAGATGATCTTATCTCGGTTTTATTATACTGCATGCAAGAGGGTTGCGGAGCAGAGCTTCTAGTGGAGGGAGAAGAACTTGCCAGAAATATCCACAGCTCTTTTCGCTGGCGATATCGCCTGGGAGGAAATGCCGGGATCATGGCCAACGTTTTGGCAAAGCTAGGCGTTCATCCGGTACTAAACGCCCCTGCGCTTAGCAAAAGAATGGCGGAAATGCTCCATCCCGGAGTCGGAGTGCCTGTGTCTGGAAGTCTGATGGATCCGCTCTCTGCTGCAGGAGACAGCGAGATGATTCATTTCGTTTTCCAGTTTATTGAAGGCGAGGAAATCGCAACTCCCTCCGGCAAAATCGTGGCCCAACGGGACAATAGATTGATAGCAACCTTTGATCCCTTCAATTCCCGCCTTCAAACAAATCCAGATTTCGATTCTTACTGTCAAAAAGAGATAAATGATTTTGATGGTGCCCTGGTATCTGGATTTCACCTGGTTCCACTCTCGCATTACAAGGAGATCTTCGATGGGAAGATCGAGCAGATCAAATCCTGGAAGGAAGCCAACCCTGCCATTTATATCCATGCCGAGATGGGGAGCTTCCAGACGCCAAAGATCATGAAGTACCTCATGAAGCGCCTTCCCGTGGACAGCCTGGGCTTAAATGAGGACGAATTGGCAAGAGCCGTGGACATTGAATCCGGTTGGAAGGGCATGCTGGATGGTGTTTTACAGCTGAAGAGAAGCCTTGGATTTCCCAGAGTATCTGTGCATGCCAGAGATTTCATCCTCAGCGCCGCAGAGCCAATGATATCAGCTGAGAGCGAGATGATGGCCCTGACCCGTGGAGCTGACGCGGCGGCGAAAATGGCATCCACAGGTGATATATTCGGGACTATTCCTGAAGAAATTAATCCTTCCGGGCTTAAGGGCAAAGAGGATTTTTGTGCAATCGGAGCCGATCCTTTGGGAAGAGGTGCCGTCATGCACTCCGGAGACACCATAATCTGTTTTGTTCCATCTCTATTGGTGAGGCACCCCAGATTCACTGTTGGCCTTGGAGACACCGCAACTGCAGCTATTTTTTATGAGGAAGTAATGGCCAGGAAAAACAGCATTGACAGATCCAAAAACCGGAGTTGATAATAGAGTCTGCCGCTGTAGTTAGTAGCGATCCACCCGAAGGATGCGATCACCTGCTATTTCCGTTATCCTGCGAATGACCTCTTCCTTCCCAAGCATCGCTCTCTTTTCTCCCTGAAAAAGCTCTTGCTTCACCTCCAATCCCACCAGGTCATCGCATCCGGGCCGCACTTTTATTACCACTCCCCCCCGTTGAATCTTCGTCCTTCCTGCGAGCAGATCAAGGTCGCCATCTACTATGCCCACAATGCTTACGCCCATCCGGGCCAAGATCTCTCCCGCAATTGCCGTTGTGTCGTCCCCTACAGTCACAGCAACCATAACCCCATGAGCTATTTCAAAGGCATCTTCTGCGCAATGATCGATGAATGCAGCACCTTCCCTGCCTTCTTCGTTCACCCTGGCGATGGCTGATGTTGCCTTTGTCCGGCGGATATTGCCGCTGCGGATGATGGCGTTTTCCAGATCGACAAAAGGCAGCTTTTCCAGACCGTGCGATTTTATATTAGCCCCTTTGACGGATACAATCATATTGTCAATGGACTCAATTTCGACCGAGCCACTTGTGGCTTTGCCGATGACAATCCCATCTACTGAGATCGGCTCACCCGGATCTACTCCCCGAAGAATGCGTCTTACAACCGTTCCCTGACGAAAGATGCCAACAAAGTCAGAAGTCTCGAGGATGTCCAGTTCTAAATCTGCGGCTATCGTACCGGCAAGCTCGCCTGCCCCAAAACCTAGATCGGCAACAAACCGTCCACCACAGTCAATTTGGATCAGCGGTTTAGCGGTTACCGCAGCGGCCGCAACCATGGAGCCGAAGGCCAGGCCCGACTCTCGGCTCTTGGCGTAATTCAGCAGGAAAATTAGATCGCATGTCGCCTCCAAATCCTTGATCGACTGGCTCGGCCTTCTTCGAGGGGAAATATCTATGAATTTATCGAGTCCCGCATCCAGGATAGCGACGCGGCCCATTGTGCCGCCCAGGACTGCATGCACATCTCCGAATTTCTTTAGGTAATTCACTATTCCTAAAGCGCATCCCGTATCCACGATCTCTGGTCCGTGGATAACCGCGCCGATCTTAACCGCCTGTCTCCAGGTTTTCATCCTGCATCTTGGCTTTGTCCATCATCTCTTGTTGCTGCTTGAATCGCTCTTGGATCTGCTCCAGGGTCATGCCTTCCAGCTCTTTTCGCTCCGGCGCCTTCTCAATGGCCTCTAAGGCATCAAGCCGGTAATAGAGGCCGGTGCTATCCAGTAGAGCCCATTTTTCTCCGTTATCTTCCACTTTTAGCACCTTCACCGTTCCAATGGTGCCTGTCCCCTTGTAACGGACCATGGAATCTTCTCGAATTTCGGTCAATTTCTTCACCAATGCTTCACAATTTCTCTATCTGTATCTTCATTTCATCCGGCTTTTCGGTCCACCCTAAAATCCTTGCGCCCCCCGGTTCGGCCTCTATCACTAGTCCATGAAACTCCTTTGAGCCGCAAAGGATGTCTTGCTCCGGATGTGTCCCAGGCTGGATAGTGCAGCTCAACCTTGTGCGCGGCCCGATGGATACGACCGTCCTCAGCCTGGGAGATGCGGGATGACCTTTGGGAAGCACTATGAGCGGCGCGCAAAGCTCCCTTAACTGAAAAATTGTGCATGCGAGGCCACGCCGGGCTTTTTCGTCCACGCCGAAGGAGGAGGCTACAATCAGGTCATCAGGCTCTGTAAAGAGGACTACCTCTTCTCTTTCCGTCTCTAAATAAAAGAAATTCCCCAGGGCTTTGGCCAGAGCCACGGTTCCACTGCGGCCACAAAGATAAGCGATCTCTTCATCTCTCAAAGAGACGAGCATGGATTATGCTTGCTTTACATTCCTGGATTTGCATGAAGGGCACATGGGTCTGCGTCCCATAGCCTTGAACTTATTATCGCAGTCCAGGCATTCATAATCTTTTGCGGCGAGCTCTTCAATATTTCCGATATCAGGTCCGCCACCAACTGTACACACGATATCTTCACCTCTCACTATTCTGTATCACATCTGCATATTTAAAACAGGCGGATCTCAATTTGTGCTCAAATTTTTGGAATTTTTTTCGAACTGCCAAAGGCGAGTTCTTCCAGAAGCATCTGCACAGAGCGACGAAAACTCTGCAAATCTCCCTCATTGCTAAGCTTCAGGTCGGCTTCCCCAATGGCCTCGCAAATTCCCCAGCCTTGCTCCCGATCATCTCTCTTCGCCAAAGCCGCCACCGTCTGACCGTTATCCGGGCCTGATGAGATTCTATCCTTGTCGCCAACAGCATCGCCAGCAGCATCGCCGCCGCCATGGACCGGATCATCGGACCTTCCCCGGTTCATTATCCACCTAAGCCTGGAATCACCTGGAGCATGGATCTCCACGAGGTGGAACTCCTCTGAATGGGCGCGGAAAAAGTCGGCCTCGGCCTTGGAGCGAAGGCCATCCACAATTATCGTGTCCTCTCCCGTGCTCTTCGCCTTTTCCAGAATTCTTTGAGCCACCGCCTGCGGGCCATCCTGAGCACGAAGCATATTTCCCACCATCCCCAGGCTTTCGTCGTTTGGCTGAAGCCCCAGCTTTGCAGCCTCAAGGCGGATGACGTCTCCCATGACCAATACGGTTAAGCCCATCTTGCGGGCAACATCCGAGGCCACGCTCTTCCCGGAGCCTGGGAGGCCCACAAATCCGATGATCTTCAATGCCTTTTTCACCCCTCTTGCGGCCAGGCCTGGCAATTCTCTGCTCTCTCCAATTCACGTCTGGGAGCAGCTCTGACTTTAACCGCCACCATCTCCTCGATCATCATGGCCACTCCCTTCAGTTCATCCAAAGAAACCGGCTCGAAATGGGACTCGCCCTCGCACGGACGACCCTGCTGAAGAATCAGGAATTCCAAGCCATGCTCCGGGTACTCCTTCTCAAGCTCTGACAGCATTTTTGCGATATCGATCACTGAAGATGTTGCCGGCATTTCCGGAAAAATAGTTGTTCTTACATCCAAAGGGATACCTGACGCCATACAAATTCGCAGGCTTTGAAGTACTTGCCCTGCAGCTCCGCTTCGTCCTGTAGCTCGAGCATAATCCTGCTCCAAAAGGGCATCCTTTAGATCAAGAAAGATTTTATCGACCAAATTCCCGTCCAGCAGATCCCGAAGCCTCTCTGGATAATAGCCGGAGGTCTCAAGGCCGGTCTTGAGATGATACTTTTTCGCCAGTTTCAGCAGAGCAGCCGACTGCTCTAGCTGCATGAGAGGCTCGCCGCCTGATAGGACCATTGCGCTGACAAATGGCTTTACTGTAGCTCTTCTTATGGCTTCGTCCAGAGTAATCTGATCGGAGGAATATTCCATGGCCAATGATTTTTCCATTTCCTTTTGCAGTAGCGAAATGTCGACCGGGCTATTACCCTCCTGAAGCTCTCTATTATGGCAATGGGGGCAGCGCAAGGGACAGCCCCGCAGGAAGATGACAATAGCCGCTCTGCCGATCCAGTCAATCGTGGAAAGCGGCACAATCCCGCCCAAATTTACCATCATATTGCAGGCTCTTCGCCCTGTAGGTCCAATTGCACAGGCCTTCCCGCGAGCCTTGAGAGTCGTTCCCTCAGTTCAGAGGTCTCCCTACGGACCTTTTCTTCCAGCAAAGCGACATCCTGGCGTCCTTTGGCTAAATCCGCTTCTATGCTTCGTATCGCTTTTCTTGTTCGGCTTGCTTCCTCCTTCAAGAGAACATTCCTGCGGCTGCCGCTCTCAATCCTTTGTTCCATGTCTCGGATTTCCTCAACAAGCTTTGAGTGGCGGGACTTGAGGTCTTCCAGAGATCTCTTCTCAATGAGATGCTCGACATGCTCCAAGGTCCGCTCCTTCTTTCGATCCTTTAGACCAAGTGCGGCTACTTTCGTCCTCAGCTCCTCCAGAGCATTCCCGATATCTTCATGGGGAGCATCCTTTGGCGAAGTGGAAAGCAGTTCTAGAACCGTCCGATGCTGCAGCGTGATCCGGGAGCTTGCCTCCTGCTTCATCATTCTGGTCATAGCCTTGGCCAGAGGCGCCACGAGATCGGCCATCTCCGCTTCGATCGCGGTCTGTTCCTGGCGCAGATGATCCAGCCTATTTTTGAGATCCTCAACCTCTCGGCCTTCTGCGCTCTCGGCCAGCCTTTTCATCTCTTCTTCACAATTTTTTAAAGAAGCCTTTTGGCGGAAGAGATTTTCTTCATTGTCCTTGAGAGATGCCTTTCGATCCGTGTTCGACGCCAAAGCCTCTTGGATGCTAATGACGAGATCTCTGGAGTACCAGATCTCCTCTTGCTCCTTGCGCCTTTTGCCGACGACCTCTTCCAGCTCCACGAGCAGGCGGCTTACCTTAGTCAGATCAGAGTTTATGCTTTCGATAATCTTGGGAAATAGGGCGGCCACATAACTCTTCGCCCTGCCAAAAGTGGTCACAGTTCTTTCCAGTCCCTTGACCAGCGCCCAGTGGTGTTCTGAAGCCGATTCGATATCCTTTACCTTGGGTGGCACCAATTTATCAAGTAGTGAATTCATCTGCTTGACAACTTCTCCGCGCGCAGCGAGTCCCGCACGCAGCAGCTTCGGAGGCGTGAGTTTATCCGGTTCGGCAGAGTTAAGGTATTTTACGTCCTTGGAGAGCTCCACCCTGATTTCATCCATGCGCCGGTAAATATCCTCAAGCCTTTTCTCAAAACCTGGATCCCTGGATCTATCATTTAGCCAGGCGCCTGTCTCTGAGAGCTTCAGGCATAACGCTTTGCTATCAGAATTTCTTCCACCAAAAACGTCTTTAAGCCACTTCAAGGCTCCATCTCCTCTCTCTTGAGCTGGGATATGACCTTTTCTGCGATCCTCGGGCCCAGCAGGCGACCAACATCTTCAGGATTTGCAGCTTTGAGCTTATCCAAGCTGGTTATGCCTGACAAATGAAGCTTTCTCGCCCTAACACGCCCTATTCCCTTCAGATTCAGCAAGGAGAGCAGGTCCTGGCCCGCACCGTATTGTATGCGCTTTGAGAGCTGCTCTGCTTTGAAGGTTATACCCAAATCGAGTTGCTTGGACAGCTCAGCCAAAGAGTGCATGAGCCACTGAGCTGTTTCTGCAGAGCGTCGGATGTCCCCTGGGCCAATGCGATACCTATCGCTGATCTGCTCCTCTCGAACCTCGCCGATCCAATCCGTAAGCATTGCCGCCGTCTTGGCCTCGCGGAGAAGAAAGTCATAGTTATCCTCATCGCCCAGATCTTCATGATGAGCATCAATGAACTCCTCCACCCATCCATCTGCGGCCTGGACGTAAAGAAGATCCATATCCGGAGTCATGGTTATCAGGTGGAGTAGGGTTAAATCGGAGGGCTTTCTGATTTCCTGTACGCCTCTATCCTTTGCCTTCCTCTTTCGGATATTCTCTACCATGATAACCGCGCTCAAGGGGTCGATGTAGAGTTTGGAAACCAATGCTCCCAGGCGCGTGGGGTACAGCTCGCCTGTAGAGCTGTCCTCTATCATTTCATTTTCCACCAGGAAGGTGAGGACTCTTTCGAGCGTGTTATCCAGGTGCCACGGGTCTTGCTGCGCTGCGTAGAAGGTGGTGCCGATGAATGCTTTGAGCTCCGCTTCACTGTGCACGAAATTTGCAGCAATGGTGGAGAGCAAGTGCGTTCGAAGTGCGCTTTCGCTGGCGAGCTTCGACCAGATCTCCTCCGGAGTGCCGTTAATATAATGCTCCATAAGCTCTTGCATCTCGGAGTCGTTCTTGGCGATTAAGAAGGATTCACCATAAGGATCAAGGCCGGGGCGGCCAGCTCTTCCGGCCATTTGGCGATACTCAATGACGTGAATGGGGGTCATTCCCTGGCCGTACTCGTAGCGCTTGTAGCTCTTAATCAGGACTCTTCGGGCGGGAAGGTTCAGGCCGGCGGCAAGCGTAGGTGTGCTGGCTATTACTTTGATTTTGTTCTCCCGAAAACCCTGCTCTACCAGCCTGCGCTGCTCAGGAAGCAGCCCAGCGTGGTGGAAGGCGACTCCTTTGGAGATGCAAGATGCCAGCCTACGGCAGGTTTCGCTCTCGCCTGTGGCCAAAATGCTCTCCGATAGATCCTTTGTCTCCGCACCACCTAGGACGAGCCCGCAAAGCTTCATTGCGGCAGACTCTGCATTTCGGCGGCTATTTTCGAAGATCAGGATTTGAGCCTGCTGATCGAGGGTATCCTTGACCAGGGCCAGAGTTTCGTCTCGCTTTGCTTCAAGAGCGGCCTCCCCATCAGGAAAGATCATTTTGCCATTACAGATAATGCCCTCCCGGAGCTTAACCGGCCGCCAGTCACTGGTGACCATTTCCGCCCCCAGCCACTCTGCCAGCTCTCGACCATTGGCCACCGTGGCGGAAAGGCCTATGATCTGCATCTTTGGATTTAAGCGGCGCAGTTTGGTAATGGTCATCTCAAGAGTGGGGCCGCGGCTCGCTTCATTTAGGAGATGTATCTCATCTACCACCAGTACGCCAAGGTCTTTTACCCACGCCGCACCGTTTCTCATGAGGGAGTCGGCTTTTTCTGAGGTGGCTATTATTATCTGATTTTTTCCCAAACGCTCGTCCTTTTTGTCGAAATCGCCGGTGCTGATGCCCACGCTCACGCCCAGGTTCTTGAACTTGCGAAAGGATTCATACTTCTCTGAGGCCAGGGCACGCAGGGGAACGATATAAAGCGACCTTTTGCCATCAAGCGCCGCCTTGAGCATAGCCAGCTCTGCCAGGAGCGTTTTGCCTGAGGCGGTAGGCATGGCCAGAAGCATATTCTTCCCGTCCAACAACCCCCGCTCCACCGCCTCGGCCTGGGGCGGATACAGCTCTTTGTAGCCTCGCTCCTCAAAAAGCTCGATGGCCTCGCCGGGAAGCCAGGAGCTTAGGTCCTTTATCTCCAGCATCAATCTCCTCGAATCTCAAAATGGAAACTAATTTTGTACCGCCTCAATCCTCGTACAGCCTCAATCCTCGTACCGCCCCAATTTCATATGTACTTCAGATCTTGCATCTCCTCTAATCTTAAATACTACGGGAAATTACTACCTGCGAGACAATAGCTTGCACTGCAGGAAAAATTGAATGACCGTTATCATATAAATGCATCTTCCATGGAGAGAACGAAAGTGTATGCCGATCGGATAAAGCATCTACCGCCATACCTCTTTGCTGCTATCGATAAAGCAAAGCAGGAAGCGAGGGCAAAAGGCGTGGATGTCATCGATTTAAGTGTTGGCGATCCGGACCTGCCGACGCCTTTGCATATCATTGAGGCCCTAAACAAGGCGGCAAAGGATCCTTCCAACCATCAATACCCGTCTTATGAGGGCAAACTGACCTTTAGAAGGGCTGTAGCGGACTGGTACAAAAAAACCTTCAATGTCACGCTTGATCCGCAAAAGGAGGTGCTTACCCTGATCGGCTCCAAGGAAGGCATTGCCCATGCGCCATTGGCCTTTATTAACCCTGGTGATATAGCTCTTATTCCCGATCCGGCCTATCCGGTTTACAGGACTGCCACGGCCTTTGCCGGGGGCGAGCCGGTCATCATGCCGCTGCTTCGGGAAAACGGTTTCCTGCCCGACCTGGATGCCATTGACCCCAAAGCGGCAAAGAAGGCCAAGTTGATCTTTCTCAACTACCCCAACAATCCAACGGGAGCCTCAGCCGACATGGCATTCTTCAAGAGACTGATAGACTTCGCCAAAGATAACGAGATCATCGTGATGCACGACAATCCCTACTCCGAGGTTTACTACGACGAAGAGCGCTCCATGAGCATCTTCGAGATCGATGGAGCCAAGGATGTGGCGGTGGAGTTTCACTCCCTGTCCAAGACATACAACATGACCGGCTGGAGGATAGGGGCCGTAGTCGGCAATGCTGAGATAGTTGCAGGCATAGGCAAGATCAAGAGCAATATCGACTCCGGTACTTTCGGGGCCGTGCAGGACGCAGGAATTGCAGCGCTTCAGAGCCCGCCAAAGGTTGTTGATGACATCCGCAAGGTCTACCAGCACAGGATCGATATTCTCTATCAGGCCCTGGTAGACATGGGCATGAAGCTGGAGAAGCCCCGCGCCACGCTTTACCTCTGGGCTTATGTGGGAGGGAGTTCAATTGAGTATGCTTCCATGCTCCTGGATAAGACCGGCATCGTTGCTACGCCTGGCGTCGGATTCGGCCAGTACGGCGAGGGATATGTGAGGTTCTCAATCACCCAGCCTACAGAGAGGATAGAAGCGGCGGTGGCACGGCTGGAGAGGATGGGGGCAGTCTGAAAATTTTTATGGAACCCTGAAGAGAGGACTGCCGGGATATAATTATCATCTGCTTAATTTCTTTTTCAGAAATATTCGGAGGAGAGTGAATTGCTCAAGGATTATTCCGCCAAGGAAATTGAAGCTCGCTGGCAGAAGACCTGGGAGGAGGAAGCGGTCTTTCAGCCCGAGCCTGATATGCGCCAAAAGTTCTTCTTAACCATACCCTATCCTTATTTGAACGGCAATCTGCATGCCGGGCACACCAGAACCTTTACCATCGGAGATGCGGTGGCGCGCTTTCGGCGCATGCGCGGGGACAATGTGCTCTTCCCCATGGCCTTTCACGCCACAGGAACGCCAATAGTTGGTCTCAGCGAGCTGATCGCCAACAAAGACCCCTTGATTTGGGGCGTCTATACCAAGCTGCACGGCATTCCTGAGGATGAGCTTTCCAACCTGAACACGCCTGAAAAGATTGTGCTCTACTTCCGCCGCCAGGCCAAAGCCGCTATGCAATCCATCGGCTACTCCATCGACTGGAGGCGCGAGTTCACAACTACCGATCCCGCTTACAGCAAGTTCATCGAGTGGCAGTATGGCATTTTGCGCCGCCTCGATTGTGTAGTTAAGGGTAGCCACCCGGTGCGCTGGTGCCCGCATGATAGGAATCCCGTTGAAGATCACGATATTCTCAAGGGAGAGGACGCCACCATCATGGATTTCGCCCTCATCAAATTTCGGATGGGAGACGATGTTTTACCCTGCGCCACACTTCGGCCCGAGACGGTCTTCGGAGTGACCAACCTCTGGCTAAATCCGAATATCAACTATGTGGTAGCTAGGGTAAATGACGAGACATGGGTGGTCTCCAAGGAAGCCTATGAGAAGCTGACCTTTACGGATCGGAAGGTCGCTTTCGGATCTGAGATCCCGGGAAAGGAGTTGATAGGGAGAACGGTCAAGAATCCGCTAACAGGAACCGAGGTTCTCATTTTGCCTGCAGATTTTGTGGATCCGGATAACGGTTCAGGCGTTGTCATGTCCGTTCCCGCTCATGCGCCTTACGATTATCTTGCTCTCAAGGATCTTTACGACAAAGATCTGAGCGAGTACGGCATCAAGGAAGACCTGCGCAAGATCCAGTTCATCTCCCTGATTGAGTCTCCCGGCTACGGCGAGCTTCCAGCCGTGGAGGCGGCAGCAGAGCTGAAGGTGAAGGACCAAAACGATCCCAAGGCCGAGGAGGCCACAAAGCTCGTCTACCGCCGGGAGTTTCATAACGGCGTGCTCAAGTCCAATACGGGCAAGTATGCGGGCATCGCCGTCTCCAAGATCAAGGACGTTCTCCTGCGGGACTTGATCGACCAGGGGATGGCCGAGATATTCTACGAGTTTTCCGAGAGCCCTGTCATCTGCCGCTGCGGAACCCGATGCGTGATCATGATGGTCCGAGACCAGTGGTTCCTGGAGTACTCCGAGCCAGAGTGGAAGGCGCGCGTGCTGAAATCCCTAGCAGGCATGCAGATCATTCCTGAGGAGTTTCGGGTCGAGTTTGAGAACAAGGTGGACTGGCTGAAGGACAAGGCCTGTGCCAGGCGTAAAGGCCTGGGCACGCACCTGCCCTGGGACAAGGAGTGGCTGATTGAATCCCTGGGCGATTCCACCATCTACATGGCTTACTACATCCTGGCCAAGTACGTAAACGCCGGGATGAAGATCGATGCGCTCCCGCCCGAGTTCTTCGAGTACATCTTCATGGACAACGGCTCGGCCGAAGAGGTGGCAAAGATCACCGGAGTCCCCCAGGAGACCGTCTTGAAAATACACGACGACTTCGCATATTGGTATCCCGTAGACCTGCGCACCTCCGGCAAGGATCTCGTCGCCAACCATCTCCTCTTCTTCCTCTATCACCATGTGGCCATATTCCCGCAGCGGCTGTGGCCCAAGGCCATCGCCGTGAACGGTTTTGTCTCCCTGGAGGGGCAGAAGATGTCCAAGTCCAAGGGGCCGCTGCTCACGCTTCGCCAGGCGGTGGCCGAGAATGGGGCGGATGTGACGCGCCTCTACATTTTGGGCAACGCCGAGGGCACGCAGGACGTGGATTGGCGAAACGATGGAGTGCAGTCCACTCACGCTCATCTGGAGAGGTTCTACAGCCTAGCCCGCGAGATTTTGGCGGACGGCAGCATCGACGAAACCGCTGCGCTGCGAGCGCTGGAGCGTCGCCGCCAATTGGGAGCGCGACCCAGGGATCCGATTCCGAAAGCGACCCCGGGCGAACTCGCAT
>Ga0209254_10004779_pt1 | contig 12417 bp, 7 predicted proteins | sample FrelakmetDIP11DI_FD_187148 | JGI IMG/M metagenome (GOLD analysis project Ga0209254, IMG submission 187148) | Freshwater lake sediment microbial communities from the University of Notre Dame, USA, for methane emissions studies - DIP11 DI (SPAdes)... | ecosystem: Environmental > Aquatic >...
CCGAAGCCTTTGTCGCTGATCTTCCGCTTGATCGTCCCGGTAGCGCTCGACATATCGTCTCCTCGTGTGACCGCCTTCGATGCTGCACCACTCTTCGTCAACACGATTGAGACGGTGAGGGCACGCGGGCTGTGCGTTAGCGCACAGACGTTCGGCGCATCGACGCGCATGCAACGCATAGCCTAGCACGGATTTGGCAGAAGTGTAAGGAAAAGGCACGCTTTCGCCCTATTGCCGGGGGGCCGCGGAGCCGAACAATGAACGGACACTGCCAGGCGAAGACCATGCCCGAACACGGACCCGCACCGACCGAGCAGCCGCTGACCTCCTCGACGAGCGACAGGGTCCTGGACCTGCGCGCCAGGGCCGACGCCTCGGATTCGGCGGCGGCGTTCAGCCTGGGATGGTGCCTGGCCAACGGCCTGGCCGGTGGCCGCGACGTGGGGGAGGGGCTCGCTTGGTACCGGAAGGCCGCCGAGCGCGGCCACGCCCTGGCCCAGCATCGCCTCGGCCTGCTGCACGCCGAGGGGCAACTCGTGACGGGCGACGACGAGTTGGCGGTCACGCTGTTCCGGGCGGCGGCCGAGCAGGGCCTTCCCGAGGCGGCCTACATGCTCGGAGTGATGTACTTCCGCGGCCGCGGCGTGGCGGCGGATCAGGGCCAGGCGATGGCGTGGTGCCGGCGGGCGGCCTCCCAAGGGCACGCCGAGGCGCAGTTCACCATGGGCGTGATGTGCGCGAAGGGCGATGGGATGCCCCGCGACGGCTGGCAGGCCGTCTCGTGGTGCCGCAAGGCCGCCGCGCTCGGACACGCGGAGGCGCAATTCACGCTGGGCGTGATGTACGCCCACGGCGACGGCGTCATCCAGGATCCCGCCCAGGCGGTGTCCTGGTATCGCCAGGCCGCCGAGCAGGGCCATGCTCAGGCGCAGGCGGGTCTGGCGGCGGCGTACGGCAGCGGTGATGGTGTGGCGCGCGACGACGGGCTGGCGGCTGTGAGGTTCCGGCGCGCGGCAGAACAGGGACTGGCCTCCGAGCAACTGGCGCCCGGCCGGCTCTTCGTCGAAGGTCGCGGCGTTCCGCAGGAGGTTCCCGAGGCCGCCGCGTGGCTCGAGCGGGCCGCGGCCCAGAGGAATCCTGACGCACAGTCAGAACTCGCGTCATCAGCGTCGGGACCCGCGCAGGAGGCGGACACCAGCCATCTCACCTCGGGGAGAGAGGTCTGGCCGCCCGCTCCGCGCGAGGCGGCCGACACCTCCGCGTTACAGACGAGCGACGCTGCCGAGGCCGGCGCCTCACACGAGGCGGCGCTCGAGGCGGGCGAGACCTGGCGGACCAGCGACGCGCTCGCCCACCTCCGCCGCGACGCGGAAGCCGGCGATGCCCTGTCCCAGTACCGGCTGGCGTGCATCTGCGCGACCGGCGACGGGGTGGCGAAAGACATGGCGTCCGCCCTGAAATGGTGCCGCGAGGCGGCTGAACAGGGCCTCTCCGAGGCGGAGTACAACCTCGGGCTGTGTCATGCCCGCGGAACCGGCGTGCTGTCGGACCAGTCCGAGGCCGCGTCGTGGTTCCGGCGGGCTGCGGAGCGCGACCATGCGGCGGCCCTGTTCGAGATGGGCGTGCGTTACGCGGCCGGCAACGGGGTGCCACGCGATGACCGCGAGGCGGCGGACTGCTACCGGAAGGCGGCCGAGCGCGGCCACGCATCGGCTCAATTCAACCTTGCCGTGCGCTGCGGGCAGGGGCGCGGTGTCGACGCCAACGGCGGGCTCGCCGCCTGGTGGTACCGGCAGGCCGCAGACCAGGGGCACGCACCGGCGCAGTTCAATCTCGGCGTCCGGTACGCGCACGGGGACGGCGTGGCGCAGGACCTTGTCGAAGCCTACTGGTGGGTCCACCTTGCCGTCGCGCGGACGTCGGGCGCGCAGCAGGCAGGATACGGCGAGGCGCTCGAAGAGCTCTCCGCGCAGATGTCGCCCGTACAGGCCGAACAGCGGGCGCAGCGGATTCGGCAGTGGTCCGAGGACTCCGAACGCCGGAGCCGGCGCTAGCCGCCGAACCGCCACTCGCCCCCGGCCGATCACGCCAGCGCGGCGATGACACCTCTCAGGTAGCCGATCGACTCCGCGGAGCCCGGGAGCGGGTCTTTCTCGTCTTTCTCGTACTCGAGCGCGAGCGTTCCGGCAAACTTCAGGCGAGTCAGGGTCTTCAGAAGCCGGGGGATGTCGATCACGCCGCGGCCGATCTCCACGGTCCTGCCCTGCGCGGTCGGCGCCGACACGTCCTTGATGTGCACATCGAAGAGACGGTCGAAGTACTTCTCCGCCGACTCGGCGGGGGCGACGCCCGCGCGCTGCGTGTGCCCCACGTCCATGCACAGCCCAAGACGGCGATCGAGCGACGCAATGCGCTCGTAGGCGCTCTGCGGCGTGGGGAAGAGCGGGTTGTCGGGACCGTGATTGTGGATGGCGACAGGGATGTCGTACTCCTGCACCTTCCTGTTCGTGTAGGGCAGCAGGTCGTATGTCGGCACGCCGATGATCATCCTCATGCCGGCGGCCTTCGCGTAGGCGAAGGCCCGGTCGACCTCCGCCTCGGTCTTCATGTAGATCACGCCGCCGGCGTACAGGTCCAGTCCAGCCGCCTTCACTTTGGCCACCGTCGCGGCGATCACGTCCGGCGTGGCATCCAGCTTGAGGTGGAAGTCTTTGAGGCAGATGTGCGTGAGGCCGAGTCGCTTCGTCATCTCGATAGCCTGATCCACGGGGAACAGGCGGAACGTGTACGACGCCATGCCAAGGCTGAAGGGCGCCGCCGCGGCCGGCTCGGAACGGCCCGCTGCCAGCGCGTACCCGGGAGATGCCGCGGCGCACGCCACCGCGCTCGCGCCTGCGAGCTTGAGAAACCGCCGCCTGTCTGATGATCGCGCCATGGCCACCCTCCTTGAATCGCCCGATTCTACCCGAGATTGGGGACTTGCGCCGACGCCGTGATGATGTACTCTTTCGGCGATCACGCGGCCGCACCGGGGCGGCGCTCGTTCCATTCCCGCGAACGGAGACACGACGTATGGCCACACCTCTCAATGTCGGGCTGGTCGGCGGCGGCAAGGGCGCATTCATCGTGCACGCGCACGAGAAGGGCATTCACTTCGACGGCACGCGCCGCGTCGTCGCGGGCGCGCTCTTCCCCGAGCCGAAGGTGGCGCTGGAAGAAGCGGCGGCGTGGCCATATCCCATCAAGGGGTACGGCTCGTACGACGAGATGATCGCCGCGAACGCCTCGCTTTCGCCGGACCAGCGGCTGGACTACATCCTGATTGTCACGCCCAACCACGTGCATTTCGACCCGGCGATGAAGGCGATGAAGGCCGGCATCGCGGTCTTCTGCGAGAAGCCCTTGTGCCTGAACGTGAAGGAGGCCACGGCGCTGGTCCGCGCGTCGCGCAAGCTGGGCGTGCCCTTCGGCGTCGCCCACACCTATCTCGGCCACTGGACGAGCCGCTTCGCGCGCTACATCGTCCAGCGCGGGCTCCTCGGCGACGTGCGCTGGGTGGACAGCTACTACCTCCAGGGCTGGCTCGCGACGAAGCTCGAGGCGACCGGGCAGCAGCAGGCCAGCTGGCGGGTCGATCCGAAGCGGGCCGGCGGCTCGGGATGCGGAGGCGACATCGGCACGCACGCGCTGATGCAGCTCCGGTACATCACCGGCCTCGAGGTCACGAGGGTCTCGGCCCAGCTCGAGACGTTTGTCGAGGGGCGGCCGCTCGACGACCACTTCACGGTCTACTGCACGCTCTCGAACGGCGGAAAAGCCCTGGTGCGCGCGTCGCAGATCTGCATCGGCTGCAAGAACGACATGGGCCTCATGATTGCCGGCACGAAGGGAACGCTCCGCTGGCGCCAGGAGGAGCCCGAGGGCCTGACCATCCACTTGCCGGGCCAGCCCGATCGCGTCTACTGGAGGGGTGCCGTCACGCCCGGTGACGGGTTCCTCCCGAAGGACGTGCCGGCGGACCTCATGGCGGAGCCGACGATTCCGTCAGGCCACGGAGAGGGCTTCCACGACGCATTCGCGCGGCTGCACCGGTCGTTCGAGCATGACGTCCGCGCCTGGAAAGCCGGCCGGCCGTTCAAGGGGGATCCGGCGAAGTACGCGCAGGTCGAGGATGGGTGGATCGGCATTGCCTTCCTCGAGACCTGCGTGAAGAGCAGCCGGAAGAAGGGCGCCTGGACCGCGATGCCCAGGCCCATTTGAGATCTCATGCCCCGGGCCGCCAGCGCGGACCTCGGACGGTGAATGCGAGCGCGAGCATCAGCTGACCGCTACCGCATCTCCTCTCGCCGCTCGGGCGTCTGCTCGCCGAAGACGACCTTCACGAGCAGCCGATAGCGGACCGGCTGCCCGGCCTTCACTGCCGGGCGGTAGGTCCAGTTGCGCGCGGCCTGCGCCACTCTCTCGTCGAAGAACGAGCCTGCGGACTGCTGGACGACCGCGGACTCGATCGACCCGTTCTCGCGCACGACGATCTCGACGACGATCGTCGTGCCCGCCGCCGCGCGCGGTCCGCCGACCCATTGCGGGACGTCGCGCCGGATGGACACCGGCGGCGTGACGTCCGGGGAGGAGCCGTCGTACACGGGCGGCGCGTCGGGCGCGGGCCCGCCTTCCGGCGTCTTCGCGGCAGGGACAGGACGGGCGCCCCTCCCGTCCGTGGCCCTGGCCGACGGAGGAGGAGGTGAGGAGGGCGGCGGCTCCACCGGCGGCTCCATCGGCGGCGCCTTCGCGGTTACCGCCAGCGCCAGGTCGATGAACCCCTGGGTCACCATCTTCATGTCGCCCAGCGCGGCCTGGTCCACGACGAGATCGGGATCGTCGAGAAGCTTGAGCACGCGGCCGAATGCCACCAGGGCCTCGGCCATGTCCTTCTTGTTGTAGGCGTCCTTCGCGTGGCCGTAGAGGCGCTGAAGCGCGGCGGGGAGGACCTTCCGCCGCGTCTCGCGAAACGCCGCGCGGATCGACGGCGCCGCGTCGTCTTCGGTGGGCTGGTAAAAGGGATCGATGTCGGCGATGGCCTCGATCGCCTGCTCCGCCTCCGCCCTGCGGTTGAGCGCGAGAAGGCACATCGCCCGGTACTGCTCGACACCGAGGACGGCGTCCGGAGACGCAGGCTTGGCCTCCTTCAACCGATCGAGCATGGCGAGGGCGTCCTCGTAGTTCGCGGACGTGTAGAGATCCTTTGCCGCGGCGAAATCCTGCTGGGCGCCGGATGGTGCGGCCACGGCGAACATCAGGAGGAGCAACAGGACGAACAGTGCGGGCCGGCTCATTGGCGCAGATCCACTCCCAACCGGGACGGACCCGCGAGGGAGATGACGACCGAGCGCTTCTGCTCGGGGAATTTCGGGTTCCGGAGGGTGATTTCGTGCGCGCCAATCGGCACGGCCAGGTTGGCGATCGGCGTTTCGCCGACGCGCCTGCCATCCACGAACACCTCGGCCCACGGCACCGCGTTCACATGCAGGACGCCGTTTGGAACCTCGACGCGGACCGTGGCCACGCGGCCCGCCTGTACCTCGACGGTCCGCGCCTCCTGGTACTTCAGTTCCGCGTTGACCAGGTTGATCGTATGGCGGCCGGCGAGCACGAGGATCCGGTTGGTCGTGCTGTTCCCGACCAACGCGCTGCCGTCGAATACCTGGAGTTCGATCGGTGCCACCACCGAGATCCATGCCGGCGCCTGCCCGTCCGGTTGACGGAGGGGGACGAGCAGCGAAGCCACGCCGCCCGCGGGCACTGCCACGCGCTGCGTCACGGCGGCTGCTCCGTCGCCGATGATCACCGTGTGCTCGCCAGCCGGAACGTCGGCCAGTTCGGCCGGCGTCACCCCGCGCAGGGTTCCGTCGACGACGATGGGCGCCCCGGCGGAACCGGAGATCTGCAAACGCCCCGTCGTCGGCGCCAGGTCCGCGAATTCGACGTGGTGGACGATCTGGGTCTTGGCGACAACGTTCACCGACAGTTCGCGCCGGCCCGTCGTTCCGTCGACCGTCACCGTGTGGGTTCCCGCCGGAAGGGACAGGGTCAGCGGCGTCTTGCCCCGATCGCGGCCGTCGACGAGCACGGAGGCACCCGGAGGGGACGTCTCGATGCCGACCATTCCCGTGCCGGCCGTGGCCGTGGCGCGGGCGGGCCACCAGCGCCAGGCGGCGACGAGACACAGGGCGACGATCACCACCGCCGCGACAATTGGCCACTTCGACGCGGCGCGCGCGCGACTCGGCGTTTTGCCGCTCAGGACGCCGCCGACGCCGTCCGCCTCGGAGGCGAATTCCGACACGGGATCGTGAAAGGCCAACTCCGGCGCCAGGGGCGAGCGCGGCACGTACGCCGGACCCGCCGCAGGCCCCTCCGGATCGGGCGGCGCGCCAGGACGGTCAGGTGGCGTGACGCGGACGAGGTCCGCCTCTGAGGCGAATTCCGACAGGGGATCGTAAAGGGCCAACTCCGGCGCCGGGGGCGAGCCCGGCACGTCCGCCGGACCCGCCTCCAGCCACGCCGGCTCGGGCAGCGCACCAGGACGGTCAGGGGGCGTGACAGCACGCGTGTCCATATTTCTCGCAGCCAAGGCTCAAGAGGTGACCGTCAGCCAGCCGAGATCGAGGCCAGGTACGAGGTCGGCGGAATCCGCCGACGGTGACCGGCATTCTAGCGCAAAAGGGCTTCCTCCGCCGCCTCGTTTTCGCGCCGTTACTTCCTTGCCGTACCACACGCGGTGGGCGCCCTTCGCCAACGCCCCCGCGCCAGCGGCGCCGTTCAGGCGCGGGCGCGACGCCGCCCGCCCTTACCGGCAGGCCTGGACGAGCACGGAATCGGTTCCGCCGGGCGGCGCGGCGTTCACCTTGAGCACCCGCAAGGTGAGGCGCCCCTTTGAGTACGGCACGGGCATGATCTCCCCGGTTAGCGGGTTCCCGACGTTGAGCATCAGTTGCTTGACGTCGGGCCGGGACTTCAGCGACAGGTTGAGATCCGGCTCGAGCAGAAACGCGCGCGGCAGCAGGAGGGGCGGCCGGTACGTGCCGACGAGGACGCGTAACTGGAACGGCCTGTGCCCGCCTGGACCGCTGCTGTTGATTTCGCCCGCGTAGATATACACAAGGTCGTTGACCGACTCGTACCACTGCTCCTGCACGGTCACATTCGTGCACTGTTGCGCGAAGGCACCCGCCGGCACCAGCAGCAGGAGCAGCGCCGCCGCGAGCGATCGTCGTGTCATCGGTCACCTCCCGTAAGCGTGATGGCAATCAGGGCGGAGGATCGGTCTATGACCCTCTCGTAATTCTCCTCCCCAACTTTGATCGTCACTGGCAGTCGTTGTCCAAGATCTGCCTTGAGGTCCGATCCCGAAATCAGGAAGACGCCGTCCGGGTCACACTTCGCTCCCGGCGTCCTGACGGTCCCGTCGGCGTCGACCACCCGGACGGAAACGCTTGCGCACTTGCGGCCGCGGACAGGGTCCTTGATGAACCCTGTGAACGAGAACTGCCGAAGGTAGGCATCGTGCTGCTGGTTGCAGACGATCTGGAGGGCGCTCAGTTCCGCCCCTTTCTCTCTCGCCTTCTCGTCCAGGGCGGCCGCGTAGCCCCGGGCCTGCCCAACGTGGCGTTGGTGCTGGAACAAGAGCGCCACAACCGCGATCAGCGCGGCGACACAGGCTGCCCACTTCCAGCGAGCGGCGCGGGAGAGCTTCTGTCTGTATTCTGCCTCCCGGGCCAACCCCGCGGCCGCCGCGCGCGCGGCTTCGATGGCCGAGCATTTCTGCTCCAGATCGAGCAGGCTCTCCACGAACGACGGCACATCGCCGGCGCCTGCCCCGAGTTCGCCGCGCAACTGCAGGAGGAACTGCCACGTGTCTCTGTCCTGGCTGAGCGTGACACTCACCTGCTGCGCGTAGGGCGCGGGCACCGACTCGCGGTCGGCCGGCGTCGGCACAGCGACGAAGAACTTCATCGTCCCGCGCTCGGCGGCAGCCGACGCCAGGCCGCACTCGAGCGGCACCCACTGGCTCGAGGCCGAATTGGCCGTGGCGAGAAGGATGAATACGCCGGAGCGCTCGAGCCGGTGCCTGATCTCGTCGCCGACGTCGCCGCCCCGGCGGAGCCCAAGCTCCGGCGTGCTGGAGCACGTGATCTGATCCGGCTGCAGGCCTAGGAAGTGCTGGAGCAGTCTCGCCAGCGACTCCGCAAGCTCTGCGTCGGCGTGTCCATGGCTGATGAAGATGCCGCGGTCAGGCGAACGGGCCGCGGGCGGCTGCGGAGTGTCGCTCTGCATGTCACCCTCCACGGATGCCAGCATGGGATGCGACACGCGGCACCCACTCGGAATGAACGGCGAATCCGCGGCCGAGTGTACCACGGAAGCCGATGCCCGCCCAGGTATGCACGCCCTGCCTGGCGGTCACTCGCCGGGCGGTTCGTAGCCCAGCACGTAGAACTCGCGCGCGAACACCAGCCGTTCGGTCACGCCCGGGCGCTGCACCTGGCCGATCGGCGCGCTGTCGGTCACCGTGAAGTCGCCGAAGTGTCGCTCGTACTCGCGCACCATCAGGCGCCGCCGCGCGCCTTCGGCCGACGGCGGCACGATCAGCCGGCCGGTGAAGAGCAGGTCGCTACGCAGCCGATGCAGGCCGTTCAGCCCGGCGCGGAAGACCTCCATCTGGATGCGCTGGTTGAACAGGGAACCGAAGGCACGCTCCTCGTCGGACCCTCCACCGCCAGGCGGTTCCTCGCCGACGTCCCGGGAATTGATCCCCAGCGGCGCGATCTGGCCGGGCTCGGCATCGCCGCTGAGCGCGCCGATGCCGCCGACATCCACCCAGTCGAGGTCGGTGTCCAGCCCGCTGCTCTGCTGCTGCACCACCATCTCGATGCGGTTGCGCCCGCGGTCGTAGCCGAGCAGCGGGCCGAAGGCATCGGCGATGGCCGGCGACGCTCCGAAGCGGCCCCCGAGTTCGCCGCGGGCCGAGGCTGAGCCGTGCTCTGGAGCCGGTCCGTAGACCTGCAGCGCGAATATGTTCTCGGCGCGATTCAGGTGCAGTTCGCGCGTGGGCAGCAACTGCGCGTACTGCGTGTGCACGACTTCAGAGAGCGCGCAGTCGGCCAGCGCGTAGGGCTGCACCCGGGCCAGCGCCAGGCGCACGAAGGGGTTGTAGCTGGGGCCGGCGTCAATCTCGAAATCGGCGTACCAGAGCCTCCGGTGGAAATCGTAGTGCACGCGGTGAGCGGCGATCTCCATCATCCGGTTGGCCTCCGGCAGATGGAAGCTGTAGCTCGCCACCCGGGCGCCAAAGTCGCTGGAGTGCATCACGCTTCGCGGCAGCTCGCTGGCCAGAATAGGGTCCAGCCCCCACTGGGAGACGTACCCGATGAGCTCATCCGGCAGGTTCGTGAAGGGCTGCTCGGCCGGATCGGCGGAAGACACCACCACGCCGAGCAGCTCGCCCTCGCCGCTCGAGAACCAGGGCCGCTCCAGGTACACGCGCAGACCGTTGCCGCGTCGGATGCTGACGATGCCGTTCTGGCCGCGCGTGTGGCTCCAGCGGAACGTCGGCACGACGTAAGCGATTCGTGGCGCCGCGGGCCGGCGGCTGCACGGCACGATGCTGCCGGCGAGCGGCGGCTGCGCGTGCGGCAGCAGCGGCGCGCCCAGTTCGGCATCAGAGGGCGGCGCCTGTGGCGCCACGGCGTCGGTGTCGGGATAGAGACTCGCGTAAGCCGTTGGCAGTCTCAGCGTGTGGCCTTCGAACACCGGGCCCATGCGCACGAGCCCGGTTGGATCGGCGGTGATGGCCGGCGGGAGGTACTCGCGGAAGCGCGTCGTGGCCCGCAGGCGGTAGCGCACCAGCCGGAACTTGTGGTCGCCGAATTCGTGGCGGACGTGCGCGCGCGCCGCCTCGGCACTCCCGGTACCAAGGCTCTCGTAGAGGACGTTGCTGAAAGGCTCCTGACTGCGCAGCGGCGGCGACGCGATGGCCGCTTCCGGCAGCTGCGCGGTGACGCGGCGGCGGACGGGCGCGGGCTGGGCGGGATCGTCGAGCCATTCCATCCACTCCGCCAGCGCTTCGAGCTTGGCCGTCGAGCGCGCGTGGTAGCGCACCTGCGTCTTGCGAGAAAGCTCCGCCCAGGTCTGACCCGGGCTCCTGACGACCGAGAGGCTCTCGAACAGCGGTTCGCAGACGGGCTGCTGCGTGGCATGGACCAACGTCAGCGGGCGGTCCGGCGTCACCATCCAGTGCGCGCCGAGCACGCTCTGGATGGCCACCTTCGCGGGTGCGGAGGTGAGCTGCGGGATGGCCAGGTGATTCACGAACGCCGGCCGCAGGGCGCTCGAGTAGCGCACGTGAGCGATCTCCCCCTTGCGCAGGAAGACCGTCAGTACGCGCGCATCGCCGCCTTCCCACTTCGGCAGCCGAACGGGCAGCTGGGCGCCCGGCGCGCAGCCGTCGAACCCGGCCTCGTCCGGGTGCTCGACAACCACCAGCCGGAATCCCTCGAGCGCGGGCCACCGGCCGGAGAGCGGCACGATCAGCACGTACTCCTCGGTGTTGGGAATACGCACGGAGCGGACGCCGTCGGCGGCATCAACGACGGCCTCCGCGAACACGCCCGGCACTCCGCGCAGCGCCACGGCAGCGGCGAGCGGGTCCGGCAGGTACGGTGTGGCGAGGCTGGCCTCGGTATGGATCACGTACTCGCCGGGCAGCAGGCGGAACCCTTCCGGCGGCTTCTCGGAAAGGTCCCGCTCGGGCGACGGCGGCAGCGCGCCGTCCGTGGGCGGCGTGACGATGTGGACGCTGGCACCGCCATCGTAGAGGGTGCCGGCCTCGCGATCGTTGATGATCTGGTAGACGTCGGCAATGTCCTGGGACGTTGCGCCGGGCCCGAACGCCTGATCGATCACGCCGTGCTGCTCGGCCATCAGCTGACTGGTCTTGGGCGGCACGACATGGCGCTCGCTGGCTTCGGGATACGCGAAGCCGGACTCGGTGGGGACGTTGCCTGCGTAGGGGGGTTCCTGCAGGTACTCGGCGCTGGTCTGCTTGAAGTTGCTGCGAATCACCATGCGCTCCAGCGATTCGCCTTCCGAGACGCGGGCGCGCAGCGAGAGCACGGGTGAGTCCAGCGGCTCGTATCGCAGATAGGGGACCAGTTCGCTCGCCTCCTCCAGCGCGCCGAGCGAGCGGTCGTCGAGTTCCAGGCTGTTGCCCGCCAGGTCCACCAGGCGCGCGCGCATGCGGTAGGAGAGGCCGAAGCGCAGGCGGGGCAGACTGCCGGGCGTTGCGCTGACGCTGCGGGTAATCGGAGTGCCGCCGGGGTGGGTATCGGCGGCGCTCTGCTCGTCGACCTTCTCTTCCTGGATCAACCCGAGCTTCGCACGCTCTGCGGGCGGCGTGCTGCTGTCCGGATAGGAGCGAATGCGCCGCCCGGGGCGCGGCGCGACCAGGCTCCATCCCGTCCACTTCACGAGGGCCTCGTGCAGGTAGTGATCCTGCGTCGCAGTCGGCGGGAGCTCGGCGGGCGGCTTGGTGGTCGTCGACGCGCCCGAGACGTACCCCTCGTCTGTCGCGGGCTTCAGCTCGGGGCCGTCGCCATCGGCCCATCCGTACTCGGCGACCCGCCGGCACAACGAGTTCCACGCCCCCGGCTTGTCGGTGAAGACATCCACGCGGTAGCCGCGGAGCACATCCTCGGCGTACAGGACGATCTTGTCGGCTTGCGCGGCGTTTGCCGCCTCGTTCTTGAGGCTGGCGGCGATGGTTTCGTCGGCAATGTGTTCGGAGCGGCCGTGCTCCACGAGCGTGAGCCCGCCGGAACGCAGTGCGGGCACCGTCTCGCCCTGGCTGGTCGTGTAGGTCAGCTCGCCTGGCTTGTCCAGCGTATTCGGGTCGGCCGGGTTGCTCACTTTCTGGAGATGATCCTGGAGTGCCAGCGCAAAGCCCACGGTCTTCAGCGCGGCGCCGTCCGGGTCCACCGCGGTGAGGCTGAAGCCGGCATCCTGGATCTTGGCCTGCTGCTCCTGATTGGCGATGGCACGGGCACCGCCCAGCCGCAGCAGCCCGGCGCGGTGACGCGGCGTGCGGGCGTCGCAGGTGAAGCGCCCCGGCGTGAGCCAGAACGCGGTGGCGGGGGTGTTCTCCTCGGTCGCCACGTCGAAGCCGCGGGCGTGCCTTACGTCCAGCGCCATCCTGCCCCTGAGCAACTCCTGCGGCAGGCCTTGCGCCTGCGTCACGAGCGCGCGGCCATCGGTGACGACGGCGTCCAGCACGAGACCGAGCGCACGCATGAGCGCGGGGGCGTCGGCGAAGCTGCCGGCGAGGCGGTGGAAGTCGAACTCCGGCGCTTTCACCGGCTGGCC
>Ga0209254_10004780_pt1 | contig 12417 bp, 7 predicted proteins | sample FrelakmetDIP11DI_FD_187148 | JGI IMG/M metagenome (GOLD analysis project Ga0209254, IMG submission 187148) | Freshwater lake sediment microbial communities from the University of Notre Dame, USA, for methane emissions studies - DIP11 DI (SPAdes)... | ecosystem: Environmental > Aquatic >...
TGCAGGCCGCGCGCGTAGGCCTCGTCGCCGACCTGGCGACGCGCCATGTGGAAAGTCATCAGGGCCTTGCCGTAGCCGACCGCCTCGGTCGCCGGGCTGTGGCGCGAGCGGAACTCGGTCAGCGGGAAGTCGCGCCCGTCCTTGACGAAGTCGCGGTACTTCTTGAGCGTGTCGCGGCGGTACTCGGCGCCCTGGCTCTGCTGTTCCTTGTAGAGGTGGTCGGCGAGATAGGCGGTCAGGCCCTCGGCCCAGTTGCCGCTGGCGTAGTCGACGAACACGCCGTTGCCCCACCAGTTGTGCAGGATCTCGTGCGGATAGGACGAGGTGAGGATGAACGGGAAGCGGATGATCTGCGGGCCGAGCAGCGTGAAGCTCGGCATGCCATAGCCCGTCTCCCAGAAGTTCTCGACCAGCGCGAACTTGTCGTAGGGATAGGTGCCGATCAGGCTGCGGTACATCTCGAGGTTGCGCGCCGTCGACTCGAGGTACTTCGCGGCGAGCGCCTCGTCGGGCTTGCGCAGGTAGACCTCGGCGGTGACGGCGCCCGCGGGACGCGAATAGCGCGTCAGCGGCCCGCCGACGATGTGCAGCTCGTCGAGCGGCGTGTCGGAGCGCCAGCGCGCGACGCCATCGGCGCCGCGCGCGGTGCCGGAGCCCGGGCTCACCAGCTGCCAGCCGTCGGGCGCCTTCGCGCTGAGCTCGAACGTGAACAGCGTTTCGCCGAGGTACGGGTACCAGAGCGTGCTGCCGGCGAGGTAAATGCCATCCTCGCGGATCACGCCAGCCGTCTCATTGAAGCCGCGCGCGTACTCCTGCCCCGGCGTCTCGAAGCCGAAATCGACGCGACCCTTGTAGCGCAGCGTCAGGCGCCGGCCGCCGGGGGGCAGCTGCACGCGATAGCGCACCGCGCGTCCGGACTTCGTCATCGCGTCGGACGACCCGTTGATGCCGGAGAAGCCCCGGCCCTCGCCAGTCGCGAGCTTCTGCACCGCGGGCTCGGACTCGAGCACCTGCAGCGGCGCGGCGAGCAGGAACTCGATCGCCTGCCCGGCCATCGATGGCGGCAGGTCGAGGGTGGCGCGGATGTCGAGGGTGCGCGCGGGAGGATCGATGACGGCGTCGAGCGTATACCGCAACATCTGCACGGCGGCCGTCGGTGCGGCAGCCGGGCGGGTCGGTGCGGCTGGAGGCGCCGCGCTGGCGGGCGCTGCAGCCGCACTGGCTGACGGCGCAGCCGGGCTGGCGGCCGGTGCCTGTGCCAGCACCAGGGACGCCGAGATCGCGGCCAGCGTCAGGCCGAGTGCTGTCGAGAGTTGTCGCATGGATCTGCCCTGCGCCGGGGCGCGCGGGGGGATTCCCGCTCAGCCCTTGCGGCGGAATACGATGTCGAGAGTCTGCGCCTTGCCATCGCGCTCGATGACGAGCTTCGCGCCGTCGCCCCAGCGGTAGTCGCCGGTCTTGCGTTGCAGCGCCGTGGTGCCATCGATCGGCGTACCGTCGAGCTCGCGCAGCACGTCGCCGATCTTGATGCCGGCCTGCTCCGCGGTGGAGCCGGCGTCGATCTGGATCACCTTCGAAGGCTCCTTGCCCATCTTGCCCATCAGCGAGACGCCGAGCACCGGCTCGGTGGGCTGCGCCGTCCACGGCACGCCCCAGAGGTAGTTCGCGTAGCCCGCGCTGACGGTCGGCACCGGCTTGCCGTCATCCTCGCGCACGGTAACCGGGATCAGCGAAGCGATGCGGCCCTTGAACCCCGGGGCGAGCTGGCGCTCGGCGCCGAGGCCGTAGGCCACGTGGCCCGAGCCGATCAGCACCACGACGATCTCCTTCGGATCGACCGGGGTGGAGAGCGCCTGGCCGGCGTTCCAGCCCATCGCCGCGTCCCAGGTGACCTGCGCCTGGTAGAGGCCCTCGGCCTGCTCGGGCGACATCTTCGAATGCAGCGGGTCGTCGGAGGCGAAGTAGGAGGTCACGAGCGCGCGATGGTCGTCGCTGGAGATGTCGATCGCCGGCGGCATGCGCTTGCGGGTCTCGGCATCGAGCGAGTCGAGACCCTTGGCGCGCACGTTGCGCACCACGTCGCGCGGCGCGTTGACGCCGACCATCCGCAGCCGGTTGTCGCGCGCAAACTCGAAGATCTCGCGATAGCCGCCCCAGTGATGCGACCAGGATTCGTACCAGCCCGCCTGGTCGAGGAACTGCTGCTCGGTCAGCTCGCCACGGGACCAGCGCTCCAGCGGCGTCGTGGTCGTCCAGGGGAACATCTCGAGGCCGACGATCACCTTTCGGCCCGCGGCGTGCAGCGCCTCGATCACGCGCAACTGCGCGCGATGGAACTCGCCGTTGGTGTGCTCCTCGCCGATGAACAGCACGCGCACGTCGCCGAGGCGCCGCGCCAGCTCGCTGGCGGCGATCACCTCGCCGGTGGCAGTGTCGGTGATGCCGTCGAGGCGCACCGGCGCCTGCTTGCCCTTGCGCGACGGATCGCCCAGGGCGAGTTGCTCCGGATCGAGGCGTGGCGCGACGGCGGCGCTGGCACTGACTGGCGCGGCGGCGGCCGGCGCGGCCTGGACCGCGCCGGCGAGCCCGGCCATCAGCACACCCGTCGCCAGCAGCATGCCAGCGACCGCGGCTAGCGGGCGGCTCATCAGAACCGCATGCGCCAGGTGATGCCGTACTGCTCGAGCCGCGGGTGCGAGACGCTCCAGCGGAACGGGAAGAACGTGCCACCGGTGTTCACGCCCGTGGGCAGCGTGTTCGAGAAGATGACGTCGCGGAACGCGCCGGTCGGGGCATCCTGGCCCGTCAGGTTGCGGCCCCACAGCTCGAGCGTCCAGCGATCGTTGGTGACGCCGATCGACGCATTCAGGGTGGTCGCGGACGGCACGATCGCCTGGTTCGAGGCATCGGCGAACTGCTCGCCACGGTAGGCAACGTCGCCGCGCAAGTACCACTCGGAGTCGCCGCGCAGCGGCGCAGACCAGCGCGCGCCCGCGTTGCCCTGCCACTCGGAGGTGCGCAGGATCTGGTTGCCCGACACGTCGCCGGTCGGCGAGTAGGTCGGGAACTCGATGAACGACTGCACCCGGGCCTTGTCGTACTCGGGCTGCGAGTAGGCCAGGCCGAAGTTCAGGTCGAGGCCGCGCACCGGACGCGCGGTGAGCGAGAACTCGGCGCCCGTGACCGTGGCGTCGCCGCCGTTCACGTTGAAGCCGGTCGGCGTGATGATCGGGCGCCCTTCGACCGCGGCGATCACCTGCGGGATCACGATGTCGGACCAGTCGATCTGGTAGACGTCGAACTCGATGCCGACGCGGCGATCGAAGAACTCGGCCTTCAGGCCGACCTCGTAGCTGAGGATGCCTTCCTCGTCGAACGCGCCCGGCACGGTCACGTCGACCGTCGGGGCGTCGACGAAGCGCACCGTCGTCGGGTCGAAGTCGCCCGCCTTCTCGGCCTGCGCCACGGCGGCGAACAGCGTCATCGACTCGCTGGGCTTGAAGCGCAGCGAGGTGCGCCAGTTCACCAGTTCCCAGTTATCCTTGCCGCTGGTCCTGGTCGAGTTGTTGCGGAACTTGCGCTCCTCGTCCGTATAGCGACCCTCGATCGAGCCGGTCAGACGGTCGGTGAAGTCGTACTCGACCGCGGCGAACACCGAAGGCGACGTCGCCTCGCTGACGAATACCTCGCCAAAATCCGCCCCGCCGTAGCGGTCGGTGAACCACTCGAGGAACGCCGAGTTGCCGGCACCCGGCGCGAAGTCGACGACAGTCGTCGGCCCGAGCGGCGTGCAGGCGAGGCAGAAGGAGCCGAAATTGGCCGGCAACGGCCGGGTCGCGATCACGCCATCTTCGCCGCTGATACGCTCGTTGGTGAAATAGTAGGCGCCGACCGAATAACGCAGGCTCTTCTCGCGATCGCTGGAGAAACGGATCTCCTGGCTGATCTCTTCGGTGCCGTCGCCACCACCGATCTGCAGCAGGCCGGTCGTGAACGTGCGGCGCGGACCGGACTGCGTGCCGAAACCCGGAATGTTGATTGCCGGGGCGGGCTGGTAGGTGAGGATGACGGTCTCGCCGGAATTGCGCGAACCGTCGACGAAGAACGACTGGTCGACTTTCGAGTAACCGGTGAGCGCCGTCAGCGTGCCGCCGCCGACGTCCCAGCGCAGGTTGAGGTGGACACGCGTGATGTCGCGGTCCTCGCCGGTGGCGCCGGGCAGCGCGGAGAGGCTGTTCTCGCTGATCGAGGGCAGCTCGCCGCAGTAGTTCAGCAGTCGGCTCGAGGTGGTGGCCATCGGGTTGATGGCCAGCGCGGCGACCCTGCGGTCCTCGCAGTTTGCCAGGACCTGCGACGTCGCCGAGTTGTAGATGTTGTCGTCCGACACGTAGAGGCCGACTTCGGCCTCGAAGTTCTCGCTGGGCGACCAGACGAGTGCGCCGTTGAAGGTCTTGAACTTGTAGCCGCCGATGTCGGAGCCAGGGCCCGGGCCGGCCCAGGCGTTCTCGTAGGAGCCGTCGAATTCGTCGTGCAGAACGGCCGCGCGGCCGCGCAGCACGCCCTCGATCAATGGCCCGCTGACCATCACCGAACCGAGCGCCTTGCCATCGTTGCCGAAGGTGACCTCGGTCTTGGCCTTGAACACGTCGGTGGGCTTGGCCGTGACATAGTTGATGGCGCCGCTGAACGCGTTGCGGCCGTAGAGTGCCGCCTGCGGGCCCTTGACGACCTCGATGCGCTCGAGGTCGAGCTGGCTGAAGTTGATGCCTTCGCGGCCCGAGACATAGACGCCGTCGATGAACACCGCGGTGTTCAGCTCGCCGAAGATGTCGATGGGGGCGACGCCACGGATCACGGGCGCCGGCAGGAACTCGCCGAGCACGTTCGAGAACGTGAGGCCGGGCGTGTAGGCCGCGACGTCGTCGAGGTTCCTGATGCCTCGCTGCTCGATGGCCTCGGCCGTGAAGGCCGTGATGGCCAGCGGCACGTCGAGCAGCTGCTCCGACTGCTTGCGGGCGGTGACGATCACTTCTTCGAGCATGATGGAGTCCGCGGCGGCGGCCTTGTCCTGCGCCAGTGATGGCTGTGCCGACAGCACCAGTACGCTCGCCGCGACCGCGGAAACGCCCAGCCCACGACGTGGTGTCTTCAGAATCATTTTGTGTCCCCCCCGGAACGCAGCCGCTATTGTGGTATCGCGGCCTGTGTGACAAACGTACAACGATCGAGTCCGCAATGCCACATCGCTGTGGCGCTGTGCACATGGTGGTCAGACATGAGGGGAATCAAATGACAGTAATTCGTATCGCCACGCTCGCGTCGAGCGCGCTAGTCGTGGGAATCCTGCTTGCGGGCTGCCAAACGGGCGGCACGGCCATTGCCGAACCGCCGGCCCTGAAGCCGGTCACCGCGCCTGCCGGCGCGAAGATCACCACGGTGCCCAATGAGCCGATGTCGTGGCGGATCCCCAACATCGGCGAGGCGGCCGAGTCGTACTACGGGCCGGACAGCGAGCACCTGATCGCGCAGGTGCAGAGTCCGCTGGCGGTGAAGAGCCCGCGCGGCCTGTCGGGCTTCCTGACCAAGACCTTCACCGATTCCGGCAACGACGTCGTACTGGTCAACGACAAGGGCTGGGACGCCTGCTCCTACTTCTTTCCCGACGGCAAGAAGCTGATCTGGACGTCGATCAAGGACAACCTCGACATGCCGATCGGCAACTGGTCCGACTGGCGCAACTATCCGCAGGGCTCCGAGCTCTACACGTCGGACCGCCAGGGCGGCAACGTCGTTCGCCTGACCGACAACAAGGAGTACGAAGCCGAGGTCACGGTCTCGCCGGACGGCAAGTGGATCGTGTTCGGCCGCATGATCAACAAGAACATGGACCTCTGGGTCATGAAGTCGGACGGCACCGGCGAGAAGCAGATCACCTTCACCGAGGACGACCAGGAGGGCGCGCCCTACTTCCTGCCCGACAACGAGACGATCCTGTTCCGCGCGTGGAAGGCCTCGGAATACGGCCAGAGCCCGACGCCGATGACGATCTACACGATCAAGCGCGACGGCAGCGACCTCAAGCCACGCACCTTCACGCACGACATGAACTGGGCGCCGTACCCGACGCCCGATGGCGAGCACTTCTTCTTCGTGCGCGCCGAGACGGCCCGCAACTGGGAGGTGTACCTCGGCTACCTCGACGGCAAGACGCCGCCGAAGCGCATCACCTTCGACGAGGGCTTCGACGGCTTCCCGGCGATCTCCCCCGACGGGCGCAAGATGGTCTGGACCAGCAATCGCGGCAGCGGCGCCGGCTTCATGCAGGGCCTGCAGTTGCACGTCATGGACGTGACCTCGCTGAACCTCGGCCCGAAGAAGACGTCACGCCGCTGAGGCGCGACGGGCGGGTCCGGGGCGCGGCAGGGCCGCGCCGGGCCCGCTGCTCGATGCCGCACACCCCCCAGAAAACACCTGCCTGAATGCAGAGGGAGACTCTCGACATGCCGAAGAAGAACCCGTCCCCGATCGACCGTCGCACCTTGCTGACCCGCGCCATGGCCGCGGGTGTCGCCGCCACCGCAGCCGGCGTCGCCGCGGCACCCGCCGAGGCACAACAGGCTGGCGCCAGCGCCAGCGGCGGCGCAAAGCGACCCGCCCCCAGCGACATCCAGGTGGCCAGGCGCGGCGTCTATGCGACGGTGCCGCTGCGCCAGGACGCGATCAACGTGACGGCGATCCAGTCGCGCGTCTGGTCGGTCGACGTCAAGAACCTCGGGCCGACGATGAAGCGCAACCTCGCGCACGTCACGCAACTGATCGACTATGCCCAGGGCTCGGCCGAGCAGTGGGGCGGCGAACGGCTGTGGGGCGCGAAGCAGGACCTGATCTGCATGCACGAGTTCCCGATCCAGGGCTTCCAGCCCTGGACCCGCAAGGAGCTGAACCAGATCGCGTTCGAGCTGCCCGGTCCCGAGGTCGACGTCATCGCGCAGCGCGCGAAGAAGTACGGCTGCTACATCGCCTTCGGCTGCTACGCCAAGGAGAAGGACTGGCCCGACCACGTGATCAACATGTCGGTGATCGTCGGCCCCGAAGGCACGATCGTCAGCAGGCAGTGGAAGGCGCGGAACATCCTCGGCCTGTTCGGCGAGGGCGCGCTGATCGGCACGACCGTCTACGACGTACTGGACCGCTACGTCGAGATGTACGGCTGGGACGCGACGCTGCCGATCGCGCGCACCGACATCGGCAACATCGCGATGACCGCGGTCGGCGCGGAACCGATGCTCTACACCTGCCTCGCGATGAAGGGCGCGGAGATCATGATCCTCACCGTCACCGGCGGCACGAACGCCGAGTCGGCGATCGCCACCGCGCGCGCGAACCGCCTCTACACCGTCGGCGTGGGCAACTCCGTGTCGCCGGACAACATCGGCTTCATGGAAGGCGCGGGCTCGCGCGACGAGGGCACGGTGGTGATCGATCCGCGCGGCACGGTGCTGGCGAAGACCGCCAACCACCACGAGGACGGCTGCAGCGCCCGCATCCCGATCGGCGACTTCCGCAAGACGCGCCGGATGCCGGAATTCCCGATGGCGCTGATGCTGCCGGTGTTCCAGCAGTACGAGCCGGTGTTCCAGCCGAACGCGTTCCTGGAGAGGCTGCCCGCCACCTACAAGGACGCGGGTGAGCTGGTGCGCAAGCGCATGGGGACGAAGTAGCCGGCGGGCGTCACGCCGACGACGTCGCTGACCGATCGGGACTCCGGCTTCCTGGCCCCGTCCTTCCGGGACCAGGAAGCGCGGATGTCGCCCACTCGGTCTGCTCAGGTCTTGCGACGCGACTCCGACGGCGTCTGCGCGCGGCCACGGTCGCCCGCCGGCGGCGTCGTGTTCGGCGTGCGCATCAGTTCGTCGTCCGCGTCGTACGCGTCACCGGTCGCACGGCTCAGCGTGTCGTCCGCCTGACGCGCGAGCCGGTCGATCTCGACGTCGGTCGCGGCGGATGGCCTCGGAATAGATGCCGATGTGACGCTCCTCGTCAGTGCCGAACAACGACGTGAAGAAGTGCCGTACGCCGGCGAAAAACCCGTCGTCCTGGTCGCGGCGGAGATCGGTGTCGCGGTCGATCGACGTGGAAGTCGCGCCGCCGGCACGGGCGCCTCGATCGCGCGATCGATCGGACGCGTCCAGGCGCGTCGTCGGGGGCCCTGCAGTAGCGCCGGGACGAAGGTCCATCGATCCGGCCACTTTCCATGACCGGGCGACCAAGCGATGCAGGACCAGCGCTCGCGAGGCCCGCGGAATCCGACTACGTGGGTGACGGTCGGCGGCCGCGCGGGGCGCAGCTCGTCAGCGGGTGCGCGCGAGGCGCTCGACGTACTGGCGGAAGGTGGTCGGCTCGCGCCCGAGCAGCATGCGCAGCACGTTCGGGTTGCCACGCATGCCATGCGCATCGTAATGGCGGTTCATCACGGTCATCTGCTCGATGCGGTCGTCGCCGAGCCCCGCCGTGCGGGCCTTGGCACGCATTTCCTCGAGCGGCACCGCGCGCGCGGTGACCGGCCGGCCGAGCACTTCGCCGAGGATGCGCGCCATGTCGTCCTGGCTCAGCGCCTCGGGCCCACCGAGTTCGTAGGTCGCGAACGCGTGCTTGCCGGGGCAGGCCGCACCCGGGGCGGACTCCGCCACGACGCGCGCGGCGGCCTCGGCGAGGTCGACGAGGTCGGCGACGTTGAACTGCACCCGGGTGCTGAACGGCATGCCGTGCACGCCCTGCTCGGTCACGGGCTTCCAGATGTTCTCGAGGTGCTGCATGTAGCGCGTCGGCTGCAGGATCGTGTACGCGAGGTCCGACTCGACCACGAGTTCCTCGGTCTCGAGCTTCAGGCGATGATGGCGCACCTCGCGGCGCAGCGGCTGCAGCACCGAGTAGTAGACGAAATGGCGCAGCTTCTGGCGCCGCGCGGCCTCGATGAAGTGGCCGGTCATCGCCGTCTCGTCCGGGTGCATCGGCGGACCGACGTGCACCAGCGCATCGCAGCCCTGCAGTGCTGCCGCGACACTGGCGGCGTCGGCCATGTCGCCGACGGCGTGCTCGCTCGCGCCGAGCGCGGCGATCGCCGGCCACTGCGCGGGGTTGCGCAGGAACGCGCGCACCGTCACCGGCACCTGGAGGGAGCTGGCCCGGGCGAGCGCCTGGACGATCGCGCGCCCCGTGCGTCCGTTGGCGCCCGTCACGAGAACATGCGTCGTCATTCTTGGGAACTCCGGTTCGCGACAGATCTATCTTGCCGGAGAAAGGGATCTGTCTGCGTTTGATGAAGAAAGGGAAGCGTCCCCTCTTAAACCCTCTTAGGGCGCCGGGGGCTGATGGTAACGATGACGGATCGCCTTGACCGGCGTCCAGTCCGGCGGGGTCACGGCGAGCGCGAACACGCCGAACACCTGGGTGTCGAAGCTCGCAGTCCGGGTCTTCGGGTCGTAGCGCAACGGCGCACTGCCCGCCGGGACGAACACCGGGTCCCAGTCGCGCGCGGCCTCATTGTAGATGAAGGCCTTCAGACGCGACGCCTCGTCGGCGGTCAGTTTCGCCTTGCGCGTGACCGGCAGCGTGAAGGTCGCCGGCCGGTTCACGATCGTGCGGTAGGGCCCGAACAGCACGGCCGGGGAGACGACCTCGCTGTGCACCGCGAGGTACGGCAGCGGCACGTGCTGGGTGCCCACGTAGGCCTCGAAACTGTCCCAGGCGGAGACCAGGTTGTCGGCCGGGTCGGCGAAGGCACGATAGTTCTTCGCGTCGAAGGACTCCGGCTCGCCCGGATGCGCGTCCTTTGCGACGAGCACGCGGGCGCCCTTCAGCGGACCCTGCTTCACCTCGGCGACGCCGCCGCCCTCGCGGTCGACCGCGCCGCGCGCCACGATCTCGAGGCCGGTGGAGACCGGGAACACGCCGAAGCGCTCCACCGCGCTGCGAACGTTCTGTGCGTAGCCGATGCCGAACTCCTTCGCCCAGCTGTCGAAGGTCTCGGAGTACTGGATGTAGGAGATCGAGGGGTCGTTCGCGTCGCAGGTCACCGGCGTCGGCGAGCCGACCTTCTCGCACCAGTCGACCCAGAACTTGCCGTTGCGGAAATCGGCGCGGGTGTTCAGGGGAATCTGCTGCACGGCGCGGATCGCGAGCAGCGGATCGCGGCCGTTGTAGTACCAGTGCGAGAGCACGGCGATGATGTTCCTGCGGCCTTCCTGCTTGGCGAGGTCGATGTTCTCGCGCAGCGTGCGGAAGCGGTTCGCGGGGTCCGGGCTGGTGAAGTCGCCGGGCGGCGAGATGCCGTAGGAGAAGTAGTTGTCGAGGCGCTTCTCGCCGGCGCGGCCCACCGGGTTGAAGTGCAGCGTGTAGCGATCGCCGTAGTAGGCCTCGAGGTAGCGCTTGAACGAGACGTAGTTGTTGTAGGCGTTCTCGTGGTAGACCTCGCTGGACCAGGGATGCGGCGCCGCGAACGGGCCCTGCGCCGGCCGCTCGGGGAACGGCAGGCCGTAGGTGGTGTAGAGGATCGCGACTTCGCTGCCGGGCTTCAGGTTGTCGAGGTTCTTCTTGGCGACGTGCAGCAGCGCGAGGTTGTACTCGGGCGTGCGGCCGGCCTGGCGCGACTGCTGGTACTGGAACGTGTCCTCGTGGCCGGCCAGGCACAGCGCGCGCTGCACGTAGCCCCGGGTCATGAAGTTGTTGGCGTAGTTGTTGTTGTCGGTGGTTTCGCGCACCAGCACCATGCGGCGGAAGCCTTCGCGCGCGAAGTCGAGCGCGACGTCCTCCTCGAAACGCGTCAGGCCCGTGGTCGGCGCGTAGGCGCCGAAGCGCACGTCGACCTGGTCGCCGAACAGCTCGTCCAGCACCTTCGCCGTGGTGGACTCGACCACGACCGTGGCCGGCGAGAGCCGCGGCGCGAGGTCCTCGTGCAGGATGCTGAAGTCGGTGATCGCGCCAGCCCAGGAATACTCGTCGGCGTCGCGGATGCCGTTCGGCATCGCGAGCGGGTTCGGCCCGGGGCCGCGCGCCGGCGCACCGATCATGACCACGCCTTCGAGGTAGTTCGTGCCGTCACGCGGGTCGATCGCCCAGAACGAGCGCTGCAGTGGCTTCTTCATGTCCTTCGCGGCGGTGATCATGCCGGGCGTCGCGGGCACGTCCTTCGCCGCGAGCGTGACCGCCGGGTCGTAGATCGAGACGTAGGTCTGGCCGTCGGCCGACAGCCGGTAGAGACCGACGGAGTCGTAGACGCCCTCGAGCCCCGGCGCCTTGAAGCCCAGCGCATAGGGTTGCAGGCCGAGCTGCACGCGGAACGGCGCCGTGCCGACGAACGCCTCGGTGCAGGGTTCGTCGGGGCGCGTGGCGCTGCCGCCGAAGCTGCGCTTGACCACTTCGCGCCGGTACAGCGGGTCGAAGCCCTCGGGCTCGGCCCAGTCGGTCAACAGGATCGCGACGCGTTCGGCAGCGGGGCGCGTCGACGGCGTGGCGGTCGTGGGGCCGGTCGCAGGATCGGTCGCGGGACCGGGACCGGCGGCGACGGCGAGCGCGGCGGTGGATGCCGCGGCGGCCGCGAGCAGCGCGCCGGCGACGCGGTGACGGAACGTGGACATGGCAACCTCGTCATGAACGGCCCCGGAGGCGCCGATCATGACGACCGCGACTTCAGCCGCGGGCGTTCTTGCCGCCGCGTGGCCGTCTCGTGGAGCCGGCGGCAGGCGCGTCCTCAATGGCCGGTTCACGGCCGGCGCCGTGCGACGACGTGCCGGCGTGGGACGCAGGTGCATGCGACGAATGGCCGGGCGACGAATGGCCGGGGGACGCGGAGCCCTGCGCAGGCTGGCCCGGCGACGCCGGGCCCGGCGCGGGCGGCGGCGTGGCGGTGCGCGGCTTCAGCGCGGAGACCAGGTTTTCCTGCATCTGCTGCCACATCGCGAAGTTCGCCTGCGCGAGGTCCGCCATCGTGGCGAGCGGGGTGCCGCTGACCATCTTCGTCAGCTGCGACTGCAGCGCCTGCTGCTGGCTGACGAACGAGGCGACGCTCTGCTCGAGGTAGCGGCCCATGAAGCCCTGCATCGCGTCGCCGTAGAATCGGATGATCGACTCGAGGGTCGGGGTGGAGAGGATCGGCTGACCGAACTGCTCCTGGTCCGCGATGATCTGCAGCAGGATCGAGCGCGTCAGGTCCTCACCGGACTTGTCGTCGACGACCTTGATCTTCTCGCCCTGCACGATGAGCTTGCGCAGGTCTTCGAGGGTGACGTGACGGCTCTCCGCGGCGTCGTAGAGACGGCGGTTGGCGTACTTCTTGATGACGCGTTCGCTGGCCATGGCTCGATTCTAGCCTGCGAGGTCGGGGGGATGTCCCGAAGGAATCGGGGGCGAGGGCCGCCC
>Ga0209254_10004781_pt1 | contig 12416 bp, 6 predicted proteins | sample FrelakmetDIP11DI_FD_187148 | JGI IMG/M metagenome (GOLD analysis project Ga0209254, IMG submission 187148) | Freshwater lake sediment microbial communities from the University of Notre Dame, USA, for methane emissions studies - DIP11 DI (SPAdes)... | ecosystem: Environmental > Aquatic >...
GGATCCTCGATGCAGGCGATGATGCGCATCGCCCCGCCGCACACCGGGCAGGTCTCGATGTCGATGCCGAACACCCGCTTCAGGCGTTGCGCCCAGGTCATTGAAGCCCGGCGCTCAGCCGGGTTGCGCTCGTCGGTCTCGGCCGCGGCTTGGTCCTTTGCGCCCTTGCCCCGGTGGGCCTTGGTCACCCGCGCCCGGTGGGCGCTGTTCGGGGCGAACACGCCGTGAAAGCGAGTGAGATTGACCGGGCGGTTTGGGCACCAGCGCGCGCGCCGCTTTGGGTGAGCGCGCGATCGTCAAGCTGCCGGCAGAACCCCAAGCATTCCTCTCGGCCCTGGCCGGGGGGCAAGTGCCGGCCGTTCCCAAAGAAGGGGCCAGCTACGAGGTCGCGATCACCCCCTAGCGCAGGGGCTGTGGTCCTGGCGACGGGGATGGCGACCGATCGAACCCCCAAGGCCACTTAATCCCGGCAACCGAAGCGGTACGCTCACCTCGCTAGTCGTTGGGGACAGCTAACGTCCTCGTAGGATAGTTCGAGCGGCGGCGCGATCGCTCGCGCCATGAGTCCGACACCCGGCGCTGACTGGTGTCCCCCGGAAGCCGGAAGCCGATCTGCGGTCTCCAGCGACCGGGTGCACGCCCATGACCGTTCAGGTGAACTCACTCCAGCACAGCCACGGCATGCCGATGAAATTCTCGGCAGGCGGATCTCCGAAGTTCATGGAGCTTCGCGCATACTCGTTGCGCGCAACGGCCCTTAAGCGAATGCGTACTACGGCCAACGCCTCGACATCCGCTCGGAGGAAGGTAGGGTAGTTGGGCCAACGCCACGTATCGATGCGCCCATGCCCCAGGTTCTGCGGTCCGGCCATCGCTACAGGCGACACGATCCCGGATTGGGAAACGTCCATCAGAACCTCGAACTCCCTGGTTGTTCCGCTCGAATCATGAAAGCAGTGATGCTCCAAGGTGATGACTTCGTAGCCGTGGATCTCGATGTGCGGCGTTACGTAATGTGCGCCACTGGTTTTTGGAGTAAATGACCAGAAGTAGTCGCAGACGACTTCTGCGTCCCTCAGACCGGACTTCCCGGCTCCCCACACGTTCAGGACCGGGTAGACCCGGCCGAGTGCCAAATCGGCTGTCACTTCGCAACGAGTGCGACCCTCGGACGGGTCGGCGTCAATAAGAATTTGCTGTGGGGGAGACGGGACGACCCCGCTATGATGATGTTGCAGGGCGATGTCCTGCATCATGCGCGTATGGCGCATTGCTTGTCTTGCTGCAGCGTCGGGCATCTTGCGCATCTCCCGTTCAGCCTCTTCAGCGTGCTGCGCAAGCTTCTCGCTCAGCGATCGGTTGCCCTTGGCCAAAGCCTCGAGGTCGAAGTCTGGCGCCAGCTTGCCGACCAGCTTCCGGAAGCTGCGATCAATCACGTCATGTCCGAGATCGCTGAACTCCCTTTCTTGACTCCGGGCCTTGCGGCGGGCGATCCGCTCCGCTTCAAACTGTGCCTTGTAGGCTTCAATCATCTGCTCAATACGGTCATTCATCGCAGTCCCTTTCCATGGTCATCAATATTGCGAGGTGCACCGCGTTTGGCCTTGGTTACACGAATGCGACCTCCCTGCCCTCAGCCGACTGGTTCATGGCGCGTTCGGAACCACAGTTGCTTGACGTCCTGTACGGCACACGTGTCGAGACATGTCAGGACCAGCCTGATTCCGTGGGTACTCCATGGATGCAACTGGTCCTTGCGCAGGTCGACATACCAGGCGATCGGACGACAGTTCCAGGGTTTGGGCACCGCTCCTGGGTCCGGGTCCGGGTCCGGCGCCGCCAGTATCTGAAACGGTTCGTTCGGGCGCGGGCCGGGCATGTTGCCGTAGTCGCCGGGCACGTCAGCCGCAAAACCGGGAGCGGTTCCTGCGGCAGGCAACGTAGCCGCGATGCTCTGCCAGCGCTGCTGATGCGTCCAGAAGAGCAGCGAAACCTTGTATGTCCTGAGTTCGTCCAGCGTGGTGTTGTGAACCCAGAACGGCAGTTGCAGGCGAACCCGACATGAAGGGCAGCCGCCCTCGCTCCTGCACGTGCATTCACCAAAATGCCTGGGAGGCAACGGGATGCGATAACCGAGTTCGTCATCCCAGGTGCCTGTCGTGACCGACCTCGGAAAGCCGTCCAGCGTCAGCGCTACGTCCTTCGCCATCCAGACGTAGCCCGCCGGCGCCTTCGTATGCGGCGTCCAGTCGATGCTCGCTGGAGCACTGGCCGGTAGTTCGATGAAGCGAACGTGATCCTTGGTCCCACCTGATCCCCACATGGTGATCGAGCCCTGCCGCTTCTCGACAGGCTTCAGTTCGCATCCTCTCAGATACCCAATCCAGAAGATTGGGTGCGGGTCGGCGAGGGTCTTCTCCCTGGCCCGCCAGTCGGAGCGATCCCACTCGCACCAGTCGCTCAGGCAATTGGCATCATTGTTCTGCGCATGAGACCAATAGCCCGCCGTCTCGACACCGACGATATTCCAGGCGTGGCCGTCATGCGCGATCCACACCGGGCCCCCCGGCGACGCACCGGGACCGCTGACCAGCGCCTTGAGAGCGCCGTCGATGCGATCGGCGCGTTCATCGATCTTGGTAGCCGAATCCACTATCGTGGGGTTGAACTCGAAAGGCACTACTTCCGGGTCGACCGGCCTTGCGGCACCGTCCCGCCAATCTTCGACCCGAAGCGGATCGAACCGTGCTTCGGCCGGCGTACCGGCGATCGACCACGTCGAGAACCAATCGCCATCCTCGTCCGGATCCGGATTCGGGTTCGTGGGCGTCCCGATCGCCCATCGCCGACGCTCAGCACTTTCAGGGGCGGTCGTGTTGTGGACGAGTCGATATGCACCGAAAAGTCGCGCCCAGGCGGCAGGCACGCACGCCGGATAGAAATCTTGCGGCGCGCTCCCCCCGTGCGCGTCAAGGCATGGCCCCTGTCCGCCCACCATCTCGGTTCCCTCACGCCGGCACGCGCCGTTCTGGTCCTTCTCTAAGTTCGCCTCGTCGTTCTTGAACTGGTGTGGAACGGGATGGAACGTTCGCCTTACGCTCGGCTGGGCGAATACGCCCGCAGCCACCCAGACGTCTTCGGAATCGGGCAGCGCGTAGTGCCCTTGGATGACCGGGCCAGCGAGTCCGTACCCCGCTTTCTCCCGGAGCCTTCCCGAAACAATGGCAGTTCTTCGTCCTGTCCGAATCTCGAGGAAGAACACGCGCTTCTGGCCCTTATGCGCAGCCAGTCGACTCGGGTCTACGCTAATCGAGATCAACAGCGCGCCTTTCGATGGCGTCGAGCTTCGGACCCGAAACGCGTCGGACAGGTTCGCAAGCAGCGGACCGTGCCCAGCCTCGATCTCGACCTCTGCGTCTGCCGCGAAGTCGTGCGCCATTGCGCGCACGCGAATCCCGGACGGGTGAGCGATATCGCTCTCCTGTCCGCTCTTCAGAACCGCCGTTATCGCTCGACTCATTTCATGGTCCTTTCTCAGCGGCTGCGAACGCGACGAGCGGGAGCCGGCGGTACATGCTTCACGAAATCCCTCAACCGGCCCGGACTGTCAGCCGACGCGGGATCGACGATTGACACAGCGCTCTGTTCCGATGCGTCAGTCTTCGCAGCGAAATCGCATGAGCCTGAGATTGCGCTGTCCGAGTATGGGCAGGCCTCACTTCCTGCTGGGCCTGAATTCGAGGCTGACGCTACCGATCAGCTGGCCGCCAGACTGCTGCACGACGTGTACGAATCGGCGTTCCTTGTCGATCTTGGGACGTCTTACGTGGATCCTTGCCACCATTCGCGCCCCCTCCGCAATGCGCAGAAACGGCACCTGCATACGGTCGGCTCGCCCCATCGTGACCGTGGCGACGCCGTCGCACAACTCGAGGACCTCGGCCCCAATGATGTCCGTGATCGCGTGCACCTGATCGCCCTTGAGCGTGATCTTTGCGCGGTCGAGCGGATCAGCGCTATCGCAACACCCGAAGCCTGGACGCGGTCCGCCATTGCGTTCGATGAGCTTGATGTCACGCCAGGGCAGCGAGCGGACCGGGAGCATCAGGCGCAGCTTTCCCCCGGCGAGTTTCGAATGGACGACGAGGCTGTCTTGGTCGGCGGAACCTACGACATAGAAGCTCATGTCCGCGTCGGACTGGCTATCCGACTGGACGTGTACGTTGCGAAGCGCGACGTTGTTTCGCGCAGCTATCGCGCTCCACCCCCCGGTCCCGACGAGCGACGGATCGCCCTCGTTCTCCAGCCGTACCAGGAGGCAGAAGTGGTCGTTGCCCCTGATGTTCGAACCGGGCGCGGGCGGCGCCCAGCCGAAGTCCACCGACGTACTTGCGCCCGCTGCAAGCTGCGGCACAACGATGATGTTGGATTGATTCACATAGCCCGGCGCATCGTTATAGATGCCGGTCGTGTTCCAGGCGGCAGGATAGGGAATGTGGGTCGCAGGATCCGCCCAGTAGAAATGCACCTGCGTGTTCCGCGCCGTTCGGGTCCCGCGGTTTCGCACGGTGATCCGGATGATGTTGTTGAACCGCCGAGCAGGATCGTAGGTGGGGTTGGCGACGGGGTTACCTGCCGTATCCAGGACTTCGATGTCGGGGCTAAGGCATATGACTTCACCCGTGGAGGGTTCAAGTCCAAGGTCGGTCGGGTAATCGCGTAGCCAGACATCAACGTCTACGGCCTGAGGAGCGCAACCACCGGCGACCTGCATGAACCCGAAGCCGAAGTCGTTGCCGGGAATGGCCAGTCCGGCGGTGCCGGCCGCATCTTCGAGGATCTGCTTAATGTTCGCCCAGGTGGTTGCTGCTCCACGGCACTGGAAAAGGCAGGCGCAGGCGCCGGCAACGAGCGGGGCCGACATGCTCGTGCCGCCCATCACGACGTAAAGTGGTCCTGGCGGGACCGCGTTCATGTTGCGGGAGTTCGCCGCGTGGACGTCAACGCCGACCGTAGCGATTTCCGGCTTGATGCGACCGTCACGCGACGGACCACGCCCGCTCGTCCGCCTGATGCCTGGGGTCGGAGCAACCTTGTCGTGATTGCCGACGGTGATCGCGCGGCGCGCGGTGGCGGGCACACCCACTGTGAGCGTATCCTCTTGCAGAAGAGGGGCCACAAAGGCGCAAAGTCCGCGGTTGTTGCGGTCGACCCAGGCGTGGAAGGTGCCGTTGATTACCGTCGTACCAGACAGGGCGATGGTCAGGTTGCCCAGGGGAATGCTTTGCCCTGCCGGCACCGTCAGGATGATGCTGATGAGGTTATCGCCATTGCGCGCGTCGTTGAGAACCGACGTCAGCTGGACACTTAACCCGGTCGGAAGTACGGCATTCGCTACGTTGCCGGGCGCAACCGGACCGATGACGGTTGCAGGGGCAGTCGGCAAGGTCACCGTGACATCGAAACGATCGTGGCCGTCATACCAGATCTCGATGTCGTCACTGGCGGTCGGTCGATCGATGACGCCGTCGCCGTTCACATCGGCGACGAAGTAACGCAGCACCAGATTCGTCGTGCCTCCGGCCGCCACGAGCCCGGCGGCGTGAGAGCCGCTATTGTTGGAGTTCCCCGCGGAGAGCGTGATAACGCGGCCGGGCGCCAGCAGCAGATTGTCCAGAAATTGCTCGCCCAAGGTCATCCCGTCGTGCGGACCTTGGTTGTCACTTGTGCTCATGTTGACGACACAGGGTTGGCCGATCTGCGTGGCGCGGGCAAAGATGTACGCGAAGGCGTCTGCCATAAACGTGGTGTCTGCGAGGAGGCCTGTATGTTGCAGGCTGGGTTTCGCCACGAAAACGATATCGGCGGCCGGTGCGCCGCCCGTGAAGGTTCCCCCTTGACCGAGGCCGTTCCCGGCTGCGATTCCCGTGACGTGCGTGCCATGCTCCCCAGCAAGGCCACCATGCCGCACCGTCTGGTACGCAGGGGTTGCGGGCGGACTGAAGCTGCTCAACTCGGCATCGATCGTCGCCTGGTCGTACTCGACGCCGTAGGTGGCGCCCCCTGCAGGGCTGAAGCCGGGTAGCGCCGGTGCGACCGGAGGCGCCGCCTCCCCGCCCCGCGGGACCAGCGTCTGATCCCAAAGGAACCGGACGCGGGTGGCGTTTGCAGCGGTGCGGAAGTCCGGGTGATAGATGTCCAGCATCGAATCAACGACACCCACGATGACCCCAGCGCCATTGACGGGAGGCACCGCATTGTGCAGCGTGTCGACCTGCGCATACGGCACTGCCACATCGAGCGTCGGGAACAGCGGCCGCGCCAGCTCGATGTAGCGAACCGCGGCCGACTTCTCGAGCGTAGGGATCACCGATAGCGGAACGAAGGCCGAGAAAATATCGCCGACCTGGCTGCGCACGCGTACCCCGAGGCGCCTGAGGTCATTGGCGCTTGCGTCCGACAGGATGAAGGCGGCAACGAACGGCTCCTTCATACGGATCGGCCACTGCGTCGCGCGGCCAGCCGGCGGTGGAACAAAGAGGCCCGTCGTGAGGGGGGCGAACCGCTGGCGGTCAAGCACGTGCAGGCGCTGCGCCGCGCGAGGTCGATCTTTCTCGTCGATGTGATCGAGTGCAAGGCGGGCCTCCTCGACCACCTTCGCGAACATGGCCATCCGGACATCTTCGGCGGCCTTCAAGGCACGCCGCTTATTGTCCGAGAGTGCAAGCAGCATTACGAGACGCGGGTCGAGCTTCCGGCGAAATGGGCGCGGTTTCTGGATACGCGCGGCTTTCGATGATCTCAAACTACGTGCCATAGCCCACCTCTCTTCTTGGCGACAGCGCCGTCGCGCGCTCGCCGACGTGCCCTCTTCCCCTCGCGGGGATCGGTCGCAGTCTTACTGAGCAATCTAGGCGGGACCGACACACTGACCTTGACCTCGATCAAGTCCGGCGAGATGCGGGAATTCCAATGGCATGGACCGCTGGCGCGATAGCCTGATAGGGGGATACCCAGCTTGCCGTCTTTGTGTGCGAATTTATTATTGATAGGCTCGAGTAAATGGGACAGCGCGGGGCGAGCCGTTCAGCCGGGCCTCGAGCTGGTGGTTGAAGTCGCAGGAATCCGCCTTACGCTGCTGAACGTCCATCGGAAGGCCGGATGTCGTGCTCAGGTCATGGATGCACCGGATGTGTCCGGCGCTCGCGACGAGCAGCACAAGGCCGACATTGTCGAGTCGTGCCGGGTTCTGCGGTCGCAGATTCCCGAGCTAAAGCAGTGGCTAGACGTCCAGCTGACGGCCGGGGCTCTGCCGATCATCCTCGGCGATTTCAACCGGGATCTCAGCGGCGAGGTGCTACGCAAGCTTTCAGCACGGCTTGACGGTTCGGATCCTCGCGCGCCCGTGTTTGAGGCGACGCGCATTGGCGGCCTGCTTTTCGAGATCAGCGACGGTGAGCGCTCGGGGGCTCGCATGACGTTCGTCCGCGCAGACATCGAGGCTCGTGACAAGCGCGTAAAGGCTCCGGGCACGATGCGTCTTGGTCGCGTGTGTCACGATGGCATCGATCACTTCCTGATCTCGGGGGCGGTGGAAGCCCCACTGAGGATCGACGCCCGACGGCTGGTCGCGTCGGGGGCAGACTATAGTGCCAATGCCTACGGACCCGACCGGATTCTTTCCTCCGATCACTGTACCCACACGCTGCGCCTGACTTGGTGTCCGCGAGTCTCGACTGCATGACGCCGATCGAATTCCGAGTTCGTCACCAATCCATCAACGAGGGCGCCATTCCCGAGTAACCGAGGGGCCGAGGATCCCTGGGCAGGTCAGCCATCCCTTTGCGCTCCAACCATTCGCTCGAAGAATAGTACATACGGCGTATTCCATTAACATGGGTTCGCCATCTAGAGTGGCTCAAGAGAGGTGTAATGTGGGTGTGTATGCATCTTGTCCTGGGGAGCGATAGGGGACGTCGTGGCAAGCGAAGACGAACGCGCCTCATGGGTAGCCCAGTGGCCGCTGCTGCTGATGTTGCTGGTCGCGACGGGTGTGCTCGTCAAGATCGCACCGCTCGAATCGGCACGTCCCGTGCAGGAACGCGCAGCGCCGACGCATTACTCAGGCGTCCAGGACGTCGAGGCGCGTCTCTGGGAGGACCCTTTCGTGGTGCGCAGCGTCGCACTGAAAGACCGCGATCTGCGCAAGCCGCTCGATCTCGCTCGCGACGACGTTCCCCATTCGCCGGCGACGCTCACGCAGCGAGTGACCGAAGCCATCGCGCGCGACGGTGTAAAGGAGTTTGCGGTCGTCGGTGCCATGGTGTTCGGCACGAACTATGCCGAAGACATCGAAACCCGGCGCCGCTACCGCTCCGCGGTCATTGCCGGCCTCCTCCAGCTCGGCTATCGGCCAGAGAATCCGGATGCCATCGGCTATGTGTGGATGCCGAGTGTTTCCGATAAGGAGGTATCGGCGGGTGTTCGCCTGCCGGAGGTAGTGCCGTTCGAGTGGTTCGAGAGACAGCCCGACGAGAAGCGCGAAGTCTCGACGTCGCCTGCGACCACGCAAGAGGCGGCCGGGGATGGGAAGGCGCAGGGCAGCTCATCGGGCGACCAACCCTCCTCACGGGAGGGCAACGCCTTATCGAAGCGGCTGCTTCTCCTCTGGATCGACGAAGGCGGGCTCGGCGCGAACCCTGTCGCTTCGGTGGAGTCGCTTCTAAGGATCGTGCTCTGCGGCCCTGACCCGAACAAGCTCCCAGCCAAGGCCGACTGCCGCACACGGACAATGCGACCGATCCCGATCCTGGGCCCGGCCGGATCGGGGACCTTGAAGGGCATCTACCAGGCGGTAGCGTCGCAGCCGGATCGCCTGACTGCGCCTGCGAAGCCGAGTCTGCGGCTCGATTTCTACAGTTCCGCGGCGACCATCGCCCCCCGGTCGATCGACGACGCGCTGCCCGCGCACCTCGAGGCGCGAAGCGGAAAGACGGGCTACGACGCGTGTCTCTTCGCGGGTCCGGGCGCGAAGAAGGGCTGCCAAGGCGACGCGCCAGGCGTCCGGGTGTATCGGGTCACGACCGGCGACGAGCGTCTTGGTGCCGCACTCGCGCACGAACTCGTGCAGCTGCGGAGTCTCGGCAGTCCTTGGCGCGACTGGAGCCTGCTGCCGTACTCGTACACGCGAGCCTCGGAGCGCTGCAGCGGTCTCGTCGTGCTCATCTCCGAGGCGGATACCGAGTACGGCCAGGCGCTTGGACGCGAGCTCGACTATGCAATGAAGGAGCAATGCTCGAAGGGGCGTGCGGTGCGGCTGCAGCATGTGCGCTACTTCCGCGGGCTAGACGGGCTTGTCGGCGCGGCTACGAGTGGCGCCGCGGGCAGCACGGCTACTGCGACAAGGGCGCGAGGCCCTATCGAGGCGCCGGAATTTCCGACCGCACCGCCCGAGCGCGCGGAGGGAAGGAGTCAGGTCGACTATCTGCGCCGCCTGAGCGCCCAACTTACCGAGCTCAATGCGGCCGAGCGCCGAGCGGGTTATCCGGGCATTCGGGCGGTCGGCGTCTTCGGTAGCGATGCCTACGACAAGCTACTCGTCTTCCAGGCGTTGCGGGCGTCGCTTCCGCACGCTGTCTTCTTCACGACCGATCTGGACGCGCGGTTCTTGCGTCCCGATCAGGCCGCCTGGGCACGCAATGTCGTGACGGCCTCGGGGTACGGCATCGCCCTGCGGCCCGAGCTCCAAGGCGGGGCGCTGCCGTTTCGCGATAGCTACCAGAGTGGAATGTATTTCGCGACGCTTGCCGCACTCAAGCCTACGCTCGCCGGCGAATTGAAGCCGGAGTGGTTCGATCGCGCACAGCTCTTCGAGATCGGCCGAACGCGGCCGGTGGAGCTCACGCGGGGCAACGCCGGACTGCGAACGCGGTCGGGAGACCCCCGGGCAGGTCCGGGCGTGTATCCCGAGGACCCGAAGCAACCGTGCACCCTGGAGGTGCCGCAGAACTGCAATGCGGTGTACGTCGATCCCGGCGGCCGGGGGCGGGCGTCCTTGGTACAGAGACTCACGGACCGTCCGGGGTTGGCCTTCCTTGCGGCAGCGTCGGGCCTCGCGTTCGTCCTCCTTACCATGCGCACCGTGTTTACACGGCGAGCCGTGCTACCGGTTGTCGTCGTGGGCATCGCCGTAATTGCGAGCATTGGGACGCTCGCCTGGAGCGACGACGTCTCCGGGGGCGGCGAGCCGCTCGAGTGGTTGCAGGGCGTGAGCCTCTGGCCCGCCGTGTTCCTCCGGGCGCTGGCAGCGCTATTGGCCGTGGTGTTCCTCGCGTACGGATGGCGTTCGATGCAAGGGCGCCTGCACCATGTGGGTGAGCGGTTCTTCGGGGCGCCGCGGTTCGGGGCCAGCACGCCGGGCGGGCGGTGGACGCTGACGTGGCCCGAGTTCTTGCGTCATCTCACCCCGGCGCGCCGCTACGCGTGCCGGGAGTCGGACATGCGTGCCTTCATGCTGGGCGACGGCAAGAGGGTCGATGCCGTCCACCTCTGGCAGGGCTTCCTGCGGGACGGAGGCTTCGCGCCCGCCGCGGTGCGCGTCAGTGTCTCGTTGCTTCTCTTCCTGGGGTTCGCACTGTTCGTGTTCCTGTTCGAACCGCCAAGCCTGCCTTATCGCGGGCAGGCGGTGCGCCTTTCCGCGGCGTGGAGCACGCTCTTGAGCCTCACCTTGCTATGGGTTCTCGTGTTCGCCGTGGTCGACGCGACGCGTCGCGCCGTCCTTCTCATGCATTGCATCGCGGAGCACGAGATCGCCTGGCCCCGCGCCGCGGTCGATGACTACGTTAAGAACACCGGCCTCCCGGAGGCCTACCTAGAGCGGTGGATCGCATTCTCGGCTTCGGTTGAGATCGCGCGTTCGGTCGAGACTCTCGTCTACCTCCCGTCGGTCATCGTGCTGGTGCTGGTGATCACCTTCAGCTCGCTGTTCGACGCCCTCAATCTTCCATTGCCGCTCCTCCTGGCGTTTGCCGGCGCGATCGTATATCTCCTGTACTGCGCGAGAAGCCTGCGGATCGCGGCCGAGTCGGCGCGCATGGCGGCCCTAAGTGGTGGTCGCGATGCACTCATGCAGTTAAAGGGCGACGCATTGGTCGCCGACGCAGCGACCGGCTCCGTGCAGAGAGATCCGAACAAGGTCCGGGCGCAACTCGAAGACCTCCTCGATCGGATCAAGTCCGAGAAGAAGGGGGCATTCAGCGGGATCCTCCAGCAACCGTACCTCAAGGCGCTGCTGATCCCGGCGAGCGGTTACGGCGGGATCTCCTTGCTGGAGTTCTTGCTGCCCAGTTGATTCTCGAGATCGTCCCGGGATGACATGAATTGGGGAGGACGCACCATGTGGCGGCGAGATGGACGTGACGGCGGATCGGGCTCCGTGCAGAGGGGACTGGCAACGTTCGCTGCGGTTGCGCTCGTTTTCCTTGCGGCGCCGAGTCAGGAAGACGCATACGCCCAAGCGCCAGCCGTGAGCCCGGCGGCCGACCCAACAAAGGCTACGCCTGCAATTGCGCGGCGAGGGAAGCGAATCATACTGGCGGCAGACGGGACATGGAACGAGGCCGAGCGCAAGGATCCCAAGACAGGGCGACCCCAACCCACAAACGTCTTGAAAGTTGCGCGAGCTATCCTGCCGCGCGCGTCCGATGGCACGGATCAAGTCGTCTTCTACCTGTACGGCGTCGGTACGGGCGGCGGACTGGACAAGTTCACGGGTGGCGCGTTCGGAGACGGAATGGAACAGAACGTTCGCAGCCTCTACCGGTTCCTCGTCTATAACTACGAGCCGGGGGACGAGATATACCTCTTCGGCTTCAGTCGCGGCGCGTTCACCGTGAGGACGCTCGCAGGGTTCATCAACCGGGTGGGGCTGCTACAGAAGGACGACGAGTACTACACGGCCGAGCTCTTCGCGCTCTACGAGTCGAGCATCCCGCCGGACTCGCCCGAGTGGCAGCACGCCTTCCGGAACATCAAGGATGCTCGGCCTTCTCCACCGATTCGGTTCATCGGTGTCTGGGATACTGTCGGTGCACTTGGGGCTCCCGGTGCCGCCCTCAACGGGCCACGATAGTTGTCGTCAACCGGCCATGAGAATTGTCGTCGTCCACTCGCTTACGTCGCAGCGCGCTTGCGGCGGTCAGGGCCCGGCGCGAGAGCAGATACACTTAAAAAATACCGTTGAGCGACGTCTTAGACTCTCAATGATGGCAGACCGTCCAGCCGTGCCCAGGGGACGCGGACGCTCAGGCGGCAGTGGTTCTCTGCACGACCGGCCCGGTGCCGCCTGCATGGCGCACGATTCGCGGGGCGTCAAAGCCCGATCACGACGGAATGGACGATGCCACATCTTGGCACCA
>Ga0209254_10004782_pt1 | contig 12416 bp, 14 predicted proteins | sample FrelakmetDIP11DI_FD_187148 | JGI IMG/M metagenome (GOLD analysis project Ga0209254, IMG submission 187148) | Freshwater lake sediment microbial communities from the University of Notre Dame, USA, for methane emissions studies - DIP11 DI (SPAdes)... | ecosystem: Environmental > Aquatic >...
GTGAACCGTTGCATGGCCCTTGTTGAGCCGCATGTAGCTCAAGGACTCGAGCGGGCCCGGTAGAAGTCCTGGACTGTGGCGACAGGACGACCATGCGCTTGATGCTGCGCTGGGCGAAAACTGCGGTCGAGGTAATCCAGCGCCGAAATTGATCTTCCACCGTTCGGCTGAAATGGCGCCTTGAATTCGACGACGAGCCCAGAGGGCTAAAGGTTTTCAAACAAGAGGCTGTTGTGTGAACACAGAAATTGATTTGTGGGCAGGGCGTATCGCTGCTCTCAAGCAAGAGTGGAAACAAATTCACAAAGAGGAATTAGCCCAACAGGCAGAGGCGACTCAACGTACTCTGGATCGATGGTATCGAACGATCGCCGAAATGAAGCAGCTGGAACAGATTTACCGGCGAGCGAATCTGTGGCTCTCTGGCCCATGTAACCTGCTTAGCGTCATAGGCCGCGCTCGCGAAGAAACCTGTCATACGGCTATCCTGGCGTGGTTGCTCAATCCTACCGCGCCCCACGGTCTTGGTGATCGATTCCTTCGGAGATTGTTCCAACGCTGTTTCTCAGACGAACCCGCTCTTTGGCGCAAGAGTTCTCTTGGAGCAGCAACTACGGCAACTGACGTGCCTGCTGCAACAAGTCGAGCAGACATTGTGGTCAGAACGCCCACTGTGAGAGTAGTCATTGGGGCCAAGATCGACTCAGTCGAGTGTGACCGCCAATGCGAGCGGCTGTATCGTGATTTTTCCGCGATAGGCGATGTCATCCCGGCTCGTTTCGTTTTTCTCTCGCCACGCGGCCAGCGTCCAAGAACTGAGGGAGATGAGGTGCGCGACGTTTTCGAACAGTGGAGTTTTCGGGACATTCGTGATGACCTGAGGGCGTTGATCGGCGAGTTGGTCGTTCCTCGCGCTCAGCCAATGGCTGTAGCGGGTTTCGCAGCCGTCATTGATTACTTGTCCGTCTTGGAGGAAGAATTTATATGAGCGAAATAGACGCAAAAGTCCGCTTTTTTCTCGAGCATCAGAAAGATATCGAAGCTTGGTACGCATTGCGCCAGAATGTCATCATCGCAGCGAATGCGTTCTTTCAGACGCTCGATGAACCGGTTAGGGTCTTGGCCGCCACCTTAGTCGGCAATCCTGAGATATACACCGATTTCGAATCTGGTATTCGCCAGGTTGCCCTCTATCGGCCGGCATGGATACATTCGGAGACCACGCCATGCGTGTCCGTTGGGTTCTACTGGGACTCGGGGTCGCTGTTCAACAGCGGGTGGAGTGGAATCTATTTGAATGCTGGCGATTCCTTGGGAGCCGTTCTTCAAGAACCGATAATGGCCGCGACGAGAACACATGAAGAGGGAAGAGGCGATATACAAGAGAATTGGTGGCCATCTTGGCGTCATGAGCGTCCGCCAGAGGCGCTAGGCCGTTTTTGGGAAGATCTTGATGGGTTCCGGAATTATTTGGTCGGGCGTATCGAAAGCCGCTGGCGTGCATTCTGGCCCACCATCGATGAGGCCGTTAAAAAGGCCAGACAGCCAGCTGCCGTCTGATCGCGAGACGACGATGCAAGAAACAAAAAGGCCGATGTACGCGAGCGCACATCGGCCTTTTCGACTCGTTCGGTGGGCCTAGGGCCTACTCCACTCCGTGCCCCAACCCGCAAGCGGGTCTAGAATCGGCGACCCCCGCCGAAACCACTGCGTCCACCGCCACCGCCACCGAAAGCGCCGCCGGATCGTTCTTCGCGCGGTCGTGCTTCGTTGACGGTCAGATCGCGGCCCTCAAAATCCTTGCCGTGCAAAGCTGAAATGGCGGCGCTGGCCTGCTGCTCGGTACCCATTTCCACGAAACCGAAGCCTTTGGAGCGGCCGGTATCCCGATCCATGATGACGTTCGCCGACTCCACCGTGCCATGCGCGGCGAACATCGTTTCGAGATCACGGTTGCTGACGGTGTAGCTCAGGTTGCCCACGTACAATTTCTTACTCATAAAAACTCTCAAGAAAGGAACATTAACACTAAGGTATCTTCCGCGACGAGCGCGGCAAAGGTTTGAAGCGTGAGCCTGAAGGTTGCAGCAACCACAGGGTGGGCCTAAGCACACCCGCGTGCGGTTTGGCAGGAGGAGGCGGGAACTAGCAGGTGCCAGAAGGCATTGACTGAAAGGGGATTTCCGAATCCTCGTGGCGAAGACCAATTCTTGCGCCGCGACAAACTGTAAGCAGAGTACGCTGATTGTCTGTGATTGTCTACTTCTATTTTGGAAATCCTATTTTGGAAATCCTCACAGGCGGGGGAACAGTGTGTTAGATTACAGAGGTGCGATTGAACCCCTCAACGGCTGGTGAGAATCTGCCCTGCATACAGTCGTCTTCTCGCCTGGCGACCCTTCGTCCTTGACTCAGCGCCCGATATGCGCCGGTGATGGAAACCGCCTCGGGCGCGGCCGGAAGGCGGTAACAGACCACCGGGTCGGCCGCTTTCAAAACGTACTTGAACAGTGCAGTTCGGCAGGGTTCCCGAGGGCAGGTGCGATCACGATCCATACTCCGGAGGTTGAGATGCCATTGACGAGCCTAACGCCTTGCGATCCCCATCGTACGGGCAGCAATTTTCAGCAGACCTGCGGATTCTGCGGTTGTGTATTCCGGGTGGAAATCACCTGGCGAACTTCCTATTCCTACAGGTCCGGCCAAGACGAACAGACTTATTCCTGCCCGGAGTGCTGGCGGGACTGCCGCATCAAGACTTCCACCGCTCCTCAGGTGGTCTTGATTTCAAAGCGCACGGACGGACGCGCAGGACCCTGTCCGTAGCATAAGCGAATAGCTCGACATGGGGTCTCGGGCGTTCGGCAGAAGAACAACCCGTGTATCGGCGCATGAAAGGGACCCGACGGTGGGCGCTCAGGTCATCAGCGCAGGCTCCGGTAGTCGGGCGAACACGTCGCGTACCCCTGCACTCCACTGCGCGCTGAGAGCAGTGAAATACGCATCACCCACGTTGAACCGGCGGCGCATCCTGATTTGAAGGCTATCGCGCTGGTAGCAGATCAGATCGATCGGCATACCCACGGACAAGTTGCTGCGCATGGTCGAATCGAAGGACACCAGCACGCATTTTGCCGCATCCGCGAGGGTCGTGGCAGGGGTAATGACCCGGTCTATGATCGGTTTTCCGTATTTTGCTTCGCCGGTCTGAAAATAGGGCGTGGTGTCGAGGGCGGCTTCGATAAAATTACCCTCCGCATAAATACGGAAAAGCCGCATCGGTTCGCCCCGGATTTGCCCGCCGAGTATGAACGAAGCGTTAAATCCACCGCTATCCGATAAATAAGGACCATCGCGACGGTCGATATCACGCATGGCGTCCGCCACCAGACTCGCGACATCGAACATCGTGTTGACGTTCCAGAAATTGGGGGCTGCGCTCTCGGTCTCTGCTCGCTGCCTCAGCACGCTGATTACCGCCTGGGTCCCTGCGAGATTACCCGAGCTCAACAGCACGATCACCCGGTCATTGCAGCGTTCGAACACCGTCATCTTGCAAAATGTCGCGAAGTTATCCACACCGGCATTCGTCCGAGAGTCAGAGGCAAAAACCATTCCCTGATCGAGCAAAATGCCCACACAGTACGTCATTTCCCTCTCCTTATTTGCTATGTGTTACATTGTGATAAGCACGCGGTGTCCAGCTGTCAGGTTTTCGATAAGCCGGGCGATCGAATTTTATCGATATTTTAACCGCGCTTGGACTTCCCTTAGTTACCCCGGTAAACCCCATCAATACAGCACTCACTAAACACGGATTACTCAATTAGGGTCATCATGTATATAAGAATTGGCTTCGACATTGCCTATTCCTTTCCTCATCCCACCGAGATGATCATGATGTTGTATTCGCATCCGAGCAGGTCTTCCTTTTTGATGACGCCCGAACGATTGACCAGCGATCCCTCGATGATCATCGAGGATTTCACTGATGTGTATGGAAACCGATGCGCTCGCGCATTCTGTCCTGGCGGGCGATTACACCTGAGGAACGATGCCATCATGGTCGACGGTGGTTCGCCGGATATCGTGAGGCCGGATGCTCGGCAACACACCATTCATGAACTTCCGCCGGAGACGCTACTTTATTTGTTGGGCAGTCGTTATTGCGAAATCGAAAAGCTGTCGGAATTCGCCTGGGAGATTTTTGGGCATGGGCCGACAGGCTGGGGGCGGGTCCAGGCCATTTGTGATTGGGTGCATAACCACATCACGTTTGCCCACGAATCCGCTCGCTGCGACCGCACCGCTTACGACACTTTTCTGGACCAAAGAGGTGTGTGCCGTGACTACACGCATCTCGCGATCACGCTCTGCCGGTGTATGGGGATTCCCGCTCGTTACGCCACCGGTTATCTCGGAGATATCCAGGTGCCAGTCGTGCCTCCCATGGATTTCAGCGCCTGGCTCGAGGTCTTTCTCGGCGGCCAATGGTACACGTTCGACGCACGCAACAACAGGCCCCGCGTGGGGCGGATTCTGATGGCCCGGGGCCGCGATGCGGCGGATGTTGCCCTGACCACGACCTTTGGGAAGCATGCCCTGGAGAAGTTCGAGATATGGACGCATGAGGTTTCCCATCAGGAAGTCTTGCAAGCGATCAAGGGATGAGGCCACTTCCTCACTGGCTTCTAGCCGCGGCTGGGCAAGGCTATCACCGTCGGCTCAGCAGTCCAGACTTCTGGCGCAAGAAATTCTAGCAGCCCCCCGGCTGACACATCGATATCGAACGGGCGATCGCCAGGGTGGAGCCCGCACTCGACATCTACCGACATTACTTCGATTGGGCCCGCAACCCTGGTCAAGAACCTCATGTGATAGCGATCCTGAGGGGCCCACGTCCGAGGGATTGGAAACACTTCACCGCCGACCTGGGGTGCCAGTCAAAAGAAGCGGCCGTTGATCAGAAAGTGAACAAGGATGCTCCCGGCGTACCCCACCGCGATTACCGGCATCCATTTGAGGTGTGAGCCGAAGGTATAGGCGCCCTTGGCCTGCCCGAGGAGTCCCACACCTGCAGCCGAACCGATCGCCAAGAGACTACCGCCCACACCGGCGGTCAGAGTTACCAGGAGCCACTGACCTTCTGATATTTTCGGCGCCATGGTCAGTACCGCGTACATGATGGTTCCATTGTCGATGAAGGCCGACACGATGCCCACCAGCACATTGGCGATGGTGGGATCAAGATCGGTGTAGAGGAAATTCGAGGCGAGCGTCAGGTAGCCGACAAAACTCAGGCCACCGACGCTCACCATGACCCCGTAGAAGTAGAGCAGGGTGTCCCACTCCAGGCGAGAGACGTTGTGAAAAACGTCGAAGTGCTGTTTGGTTTCCCAAAGATCGCTGGGCGCTGCCAGATTATCTTCCGCCGAGAGCTCCCCAGCTCCGCTTTTCCCGGGAGCTCTGCCGACGCGTACCTTGAACAGATAGAAGAAGAAGAAATTTAGATACGTGAGGCCGGCCAACATGCCGGCGGCGGGTGGGAGGCTCAGGAAGTTTTCGAAACACACCGCGGTGCCGATGGTCAGCAAGAACAGCACGATAATTCCTTTGGCGCCATGCCTCATCGGCACATATTTCCCGGCCGACACGGGCTGCCCGCGCGGGACGAAGAAGTGCATGATCGCTGCGGGCAAGACAAAGTTGACGACGGACGGAATGAACAGGGAGAAAAAGTGCGCGAACGGTACCACGCCCTTCTGCCACACCAACAAGGTGGTGATGTCCCCGAAGGGACTGAAGGAGCCGCCGGCGTTGGTGGCGACGACGATGTTGACGCAGGCGAGCGGGATGAAGCGGCGATTGTTCTTCGCCATCGCCAACACAACGGTACCCATCAACAGGGCGGTCGTGAGATTGTTGCAAACGGAAGATAGGAAGAAGGACAGCCATCCGGTGATCCAGAACAGTTTTCGGTAGCCGAAGCCTTTGCTGAGCAACCATATTCGAAGACTGTCGAATACCCCTCGCTGCTCCATCGCGTTCAGGTAAGTCATCGACACCAGGATGAACAGAAAGAGCTCCGCATAGCCTTCCAGGGTGCTGCGGAACGCGCGTCCGGCCTCTGCTCCCAGGCCACCGGCGACATAGACGGACGCGATCAAGACCCAAATCAAGCTGGCGGCGAATACCATAGGCTTTGACTTGCGCAGCATCGTGCTCTCTTCCAACATCGCGAAGATGTAAGCGAGAAAGAAAATCGCGACGGCGGAATAGCCCACCCAGTGGCGGGTGAGATCCAAGGGCATGGTGATTTCGCCCTCGATCGCGGAAGCGGTGATAGGCAGCGTCACCAAGAGTAAGATCCATAACGCGCGGGACATTGTGCTGATCACTCCAGGCAAGAGGTTGTTACGGTGAAGACGTGCTTTGCTTCGTCACGCCAAAATATGATCGTCTGCCGAATATGATCGTCTGCCGGTGGGTCGAGATCAATGACAAATTGGGGGTACCTAATGTTTACTCTGCGCATCGTGATTCCGGCAGAGTTTGGGTTGGAAGTATACCTGGCGCGACAAGGACCGCCTGACTGCCGATCTCGCACCGATTGGCCAAGACGAAAACGATGCATGGTGTGAATCTTGTGCGACCTCGATTTCTGCTCGACCTCTTCGCTTGACAACAACTGGGCGCGAGCGCATCGTTCCTTTGACGAGTCGGGAAGCCTCCAGACTGGCGAAATTCCTGCGGCGTCAAAGCACGTGACAGCCCAGGGACGGGTTCGGTCCCGGGATGGAACCGGTACCGGAGGGGTGGATTTCCATCCGCCGCTGGCACCGCGGTTACGAGAGGATTCGGTTTGGATATCGGTGCTGATGGACACCGGGAAAGGGGGGAGATCAACATGAGCAAGACGGTATGCGTGCGCGGGGTCCAAGAAAAACCCGGCGCCGGCCCAAAGATGGTCGCACAAGAAACCCAGGTAGGTTGGGGTGAGAGAAGCGAACCCCAACAATCTCGGCTGGCGATCTCGGTTCTGGAATTCTTCGGCGTCGACCTTAAAGGTTGCCGGGTTGCGACGAAAGAGCGCATCGAGTCGACAAACAAGTTGGAAAAGGCCTCGATAAGAAGCGCTTTCTCATTGATCGCTATTTTGTCCACGGTCATGTTATCCGCACCGGCGAGTTCCGAGGTAATCCCGGCTAGCGTGTCTCGTGTGCATCATGTTGTGATCGTTTGGCTGAAAGAGCACGGCAACGCCGCCGCGCGGGAGCGGTATCTGGAAGCCAGTCGACGCCTTTCGAAGTTGCCCATGGTGCTTCGTTACCAGGTCGGGACGGTCTTGGCCGGTGGGCGTGATGTGGTAGACAGTTCGTACGACGTGGCGGTGGTCGCTACGTTCGAGAGTCAGCAGGCACTCCATGCTTACCTCGATGACCCCACTCACAAGGAAGTGATCGAGCAAGGGTTGAAGCCACTCGTGGAGAAGGTCGTTGTTTACGATTTTGCCGAGACGCCATGAGCCGATCGCACAGCGTGTGCAGGCCAGGGCCTTGAACGGTAGGTCGGCGGGCTCAAGACGGCCGAGACCCAACGCAAGGAAAAACTGCTGTGATCAAGACATGTGGTCTCGTTATGACAGCGCCTAGGGTCGGGTTTATTAGCCTGGGTTGCCCGAAAGCATTGGTCGACAGCGAGCGCATCCTGACCAAGCTGCGCGCTGACGGTTATTCGTTGGTCCCGACTTACCGGGAAGCCGATCTGGTGGTTGTCAACACCTGCGGTTTCATCGATGCCGCCGTCGAGGAGTCGTTGGAAACCATCGGTGAGGCGCTCGCCGAGAACGGGCGAGTCATCGTCACCGGTTGCCTAGGGGCGCGGGCGGAGTCGATTCGGGAGAAGTATCCCCGGGTGCTCGACATCAGTGGCGCACATGCGTACGAAGAGGTCGTCAACGCGGTTCACGCGCATCTGCCGCCTCCAGCGGATCCGTTCGACAGCCTGGTGCCGCCACAGGGCATCAAGCTTACCCCGCGCCATTACGCGTATATCAAGATTTCCGAGGGCTGCAATCACCGCTGCACGTTCTGCATCATTCCGTCCCTGCGCGGCGATCTCGTCAGCCGTCCGATCGGTGACGTCATGGAAGAGGCGGAGAGGCTTGTCGATGCGGGCGTGAAAGAATTGCTGATCGTGTCCCAGGACACGAGTGCTTACGGCGTCGACTTGCGCTTTCGGACGGGTTTCTGGGGTGGGCGGCCCATGAAGACACGATTTTTCGACCTCGCCAAGGCCTTGGGTGAGCTGGGGGTCTGGGTCCGGCTACATTACGTCTACCCGTATCCCCACGTCGATGAGGTCTTGCCGCTGATGGCCGACGGCAAGATCCTGCCGTATCTCGATATTCCTTTGCAGCACGCCAGCCCAAGCGTGCTGAGGCGCATGAAGCGGCCGGCGGTTTCCGAGGACAACTTGGAGCGGATCGAGCGATGGCGGGATATGTGTCCCGACATCACGCTCCGCAGCACTTTCATCCTTGGGTTCCCCGGCGAGACCGCAGCGGATTTTCAGTGTCTGTTGGACTTTCTCGAAGAGGCCAGCCTCGATCGTGTGGGCTGCTTCAAGTATTCACCAGTGCCCGGAGCAGCCGCCAACGACCACGCAGACCCGGTGCCCGAGGATGTGAAGGAGGAGCGCTACCACCGTTTCATGGAAACACAGTCACGCATCAGCGCCGAGAGGCTAGCGGCGAAGGTCGGTGTTGTTGACCTTGTCCTGGTGGACGAGGTGGTGGAGGAGGGCGCCGTTGCCCGGAGCCGCGCCGATGCGCCGGACATCGACGGCCAGGTGTTCATCGACGGCGCCACCCACCTCGCGGTGGGTGACCTTGTCCCCGTCGAGTTTGAAGAAGCAGATGAACACGATCTCTGGGCTCATTTGATCTAGGTCGAATTCCAGTCGATCCGGGCGCTCTCCATGCCCGCCGTGGAATTTCTTCGTTTGTTGATTTAATCGTGGTGATGATGATCGCCCGGCCCATGCACATGGCCGTGATCGATTTCAGCGGGGGTTGCGTCACGGATATGCGTGACCTCGACATCGAAGTTCAGCGTCAACCCTGCCATCGGATGGTTCCCGTCGAGCGTGACTTGATCTCCTGCCACGTCGATGACGGTAACAGGCTCCATGTCTTCGGGTGATTCGGCCCGAAATTGCATGCCGGGGACCACTTCGTCGACACCTTGAAAGGCACCCAGAGGCACGATGTGCACCAACTCGTCGTCACGAAAGCCGTAGGCGTCTTCGGGGGGAACGCTCACCTGAAAGCGATCGCCCACGGCACGGCCGCTCAGGGCCTCTTCGAGGCCTGGAATGATACTTCCCATGCCATGGATATAGGCAAGAGGCACGTCGCCGCGCGAGCTGTCAAGGATTTCACCGCGCTCATTGCTCAGTGTGTAATGGATGAGGACGACTTTGTTGGCGGAAATCAGCATGGAGAGTCCTGGAACGATGATCGCAACGTTTTCATAATAATCTCTTTCCCCTGCCGACCGATAGCGTTTTCTCGTTACGATCGAACGCTGACCGCAAGCAATCAATGAACAGGGCACACAAAATGCCGAATGGCAGGTAGCCGGAGTACCCGAGAAGCGGCATCGCGAACAGGTGGAACCGCCCAACATAGGGAATCTGGTACTCCCAATGCGCCAGGCTGCGGAAATTCCAGAGTTCCCAGAGCAAGCCGCATGTGAGTCCCGCCAACGCAAACGTCCAGACCCGCCTGAAGTCGCCCGAGACCAAGGCGCGGCGCAAAGTGGAGTTGCCGAGAAGCACCTGCTGTAAACCCGCCATCAGCAGGAGGGGCGCCACCCAAATGAGCGGGAACAGAAACGCCGGCCAAATCGCCGTGCTCGCGAGCAGGAGCGCCGCGAGTATGAGGGTGACGAAGCCCAGTGCCGGGCTCACTGCCACCCGGCCCGGTATGAAACGGTCGAGGCCGCGAGCCAGGCCTGGATAGGTCGCGAGCCAGGCAGCAGTGCTGTAGACCGCCGGCAGAACGGTGCTGAACGGCAGGGTCGCTTCGAGGATGTATTGGCTGGCGGAAAGAGTCTGTACGTCCGGATAGTACCAATTACCCACGAAGCGGTTCAGGTATTCGAAGCTCCACCAAAAAATGGCACTGAGCGGAAACAGCGCGATGAGCAGGCGGGTTTCGGAGGTCAGCGGACAACTGCCCGCGCGCACCACGGTGAGCGCGTTGACGACCCCGATGTAGCCCACCCACAAGGGTGTGAACGTGAGGCGCTGAAACGAGGTGGCCCAGGGAAAACGATTCCAGGCCACGATCCACGTGACGATCAGCAAAGCGAGTCCCACCCAGCCGGAAGCGGGGAAAGGCTGCCGGCTTGGGGTTGCGCACCTCGGCACTCGGGGAGTGGTGGCGATCTTCCGCAGGAACGGGGCGACACTCATGACTACGGTGAAGGCGACCAAGCAGAAGGCCTGCCACGAGAATGGCGCGGGTTGGATAAACTGAGTCCGCGGAGGAAGTGCCAAGAAAGGCTCGATTCGCCGGCCGGTCGCACCGACCCCGAGGAGCGGCATGGCAAAGACGGCCGCAAGGTAGAGAAGAAAGGTCAACCACTCTTTTCTTGACATGCCACTATTCTAAAGCGGACCGCGCATCGGTGCTGTCCGCGCTGACGTGGCGTGGCGACGAGCAGGCTGGGGTCGTTATACGAAACTTACCGCTGATTCAGGCAAGAAAACGGAGTGTCCGTTCCGATCGTCACGCGACCAAGCCCTGGTGCCGTTGAAGCATGCAGCATGGCGGATCGAAAGCAAAGGCTGCGCGGCTGCGCACGGCATGGGCAAAATGATGTATCGTTCTCGCACACAGTTCTTTCAGTCCAGACCACTATCGATTGGTATGCATTCCGAGTTTTGGCACGAACGTTGGCAACGGGGGGAGACCGGCTGGCATCTCGACAGCGTCAATCCGCTCTTGGAACAGAATTGGTCACGGCTGGAAGTCGAACCCCCGGCTCGTGTTCTCGTGCCGCTTTGCGGCAAGAGTCATGATCTCGGTTGGCTTGCCCGAAGGGGACATCGGGTTGTCGGTGTCGAACTGAGCCGGATCGCTGTGGATGGTTTCTTCGCGGACTACGGCGTGACGCCCGAGATCGGCGAGGCTTCACCGTTTCGTCGCTACACCGCTGGCGGGCTGGATATCTTGTGCGGTGATTTCTTCGACCTGGAGCCATGGCACGTTGCAGAGGTTGAAGCCATCTACGACCGAGGTTCCCTGGTGGCCTTGCCGCCCGATTTGCGGGAACGGTACGTGAGCCATCTGCAAGGCCTCTTTCCGAAGCCGGCGAGGATGCTTCTGATCACTTTCGATTATGCTCAGAGCGAAATGGACGGACCACCGTTTTCGGTTGGTGAGGAGGAGGTTGCGAGGCTATTTGGCGCGAGCCACCGCATCGATAGGCTTACCATAACGGATGCCTTGCCGGTCAACCCTCGCTTCCTCGAACGGGGTGTGACAGCCATGAATGAGATAGTGCTCGAACTGACTCCGCGCGTGCCGCGATGCTCGTAACATGGAGGGTGGTAAGAAAGGCAGTCGAGTCCGCCGGCGCCTGGCTCGCTGACGATGCATGCGTCGAGACCGTCTTGGCATCGATGCGGTGGGCCAAGACCGAAGCCATTCCGCCATGTCGCGCACGTCATCCTCCGCGATGAAGCGCGACGCGACCTGGCGTCTCAAGGAGGCCGGTCTGGCCGGCGCGTTCTGGCAGGAGCGCTTCTATGACCACGTCATGCGCAACGACAACGATTTCGGCCGGCACCTGGATTACGTTCACTTCAACCCGGTCAAACACGGGTACGCATTGTGTGCCGCGGATTATCGCTGGTCAACCTTCCCGGAATGGGTGAAAAGGGATGTCTATCCCAATACCTGGGGCGCCGTTGAACCGGACTGGATCAAGGACATGGATCTGGAGTAGGTCGGCATTCCTATGCCGACGCCCCCGCTCGCAGGTAGCGCTCACGGCGGCAAAGGGTTGCCGCCCTACTTGGGGTGCGATCGCACCGGGAGGGGTCGAGGACATGGAGTAGGTCGGCTCCGCCGGCGCTTTCTTGTGGCTCCCTACCGCCCTGCGATTTGGGGGTACGCTTGTGGGTTTGGCCTTCTAGGAGGATTTTTCGAACCCCCTCGCTATGGGGTCTTCGCGGCATTGTACTGGCGGAGAGGGAGGGATTCGAACCCTCGTGGGATATTTCTACCCCCATCCGATTTCGAGTCGGCGCCGTTATGACCGCTTCGGTACCTCTCCAGCGAACAAGCTGTTATAGTAAAAGATCTTCAGCAAAAGATGAACGGTGCGAGACATGAATTTACACAA
>Ga0209254_10004783_pt1 | contig 12415 bp, 11 predicted proteins | sample FrelakmetDIP11DI_FD_187148 | JGI IMG/M metagenome (GOLD analysis project Ga0209254, IMG submission 187148) | Freshwater lake sediment microbial communities from the University of Notre Dame, USA, for methane emissions studies - DIP11 DI (SPAdes)... | ecosystem: Environmental > Aquatic >...
ATCCAGAAACACGATGCCATTCTGCTCGACCGCTTCCAGCGCCTGCTGCTTGATGTCCTCGTCGCCGACCAGGCGCGTGGCCTCTTCCTCGGTCAGCAGTTTGAAGGCTTCGTGCACTTTCAGCTTGCGGCTCTGGCGGCGGCTCTGCCCCAGGTTGGCGAACATGCCCTGCAACTGCTGCGAAAAATCCTCCATGCCGGGCGGGGTGAAGATTTCCATGCTGGGGTTGACCGCTGCGAGGTCGATCTCGATGTCCTTGTCGTCGAGCTGGCCTTCGCGCAGCATCTTGCGGAAGCGCTGGCGCGCCGCGCCTTCTTCGCGCGGCAGTTCGGGTTCATTGAAACCGACGCTGCGCGGTGGCGGCAGCAGGGCATCGAGAATGCGTTCCTCGGCGGCCTCCTCGGCGCGGAATTTCACCTTTTGCGTCGCCTGCGCGCGCAGATCCTTGATCGCGGTTTCCATCAGGTCGCGGATGATGGTGTCGACGTCGCGTCCGACATAGCCGACCTCGGTGAACTTGGTCGCTTCGATCTTGATGAAGGGCGCGTTGGCGAGCCGTGCCAGGCGCCGTGCTATTTCGGTCTTGCCGACACCGGTCGGACCGATCATCAGGATGTTTTTCGGGGTGATTTCCTGGCGCAGCGGCTCGCTTACCTGCTGGCGCCGCCAGCGGTTGCGCAGGGCAACCGCCACCGCGCGCTTGGCTGCGGCCTGGCCGACGATGTGCTTGTCGAGTTCGTGGACGATTTCTTTGGGAGTCATGGACGGTGAGCGGTAAGCAGTGAGCGGGAAACGGTAAAATCGCTTACAGGGTTTCGATGACGTGATTCTGGTTCGAGTAAATGCAGATGTCGCCTGCGATGGTGAGGCTCTTCTTCACGATTTCAAGGGGCGGCAGCTCGGTGTTTTCGAGCAGCGCACGGGCGGCGGACTGGGCGAAGGCGCCACCGGACCCGATGGCGGCGATGCCGAGTTCGGGTTCCAGCACGTCGCCGTTGCCGGTGATGATGAGCGAGTGCTCGCCATCGGCCACCACCAGCATGGCTTCGAGCCGCCGCAGCATGCGGTCGGTGCGCCAGTCCTTGGCGAGTTCGACCGCGCTGCGCAGCAGATGACCGGAGTGTTTTTCGAGCTTGGCTTCGAAGCGTTCGAACAGGGTGAATGCGTCAGCCGTGCCACCGGCAAATCCGGCCAGAACCTTTTCCTGATACAGCCGCCGCACCTTGCGAGCGGTGGATTTGATGACAATATTGCCGAGCGTGACCTGGCCGTCGCCACCGAGGGCAACGTCCGCGCCGCGCCGGACAGACAAAATTGTGGTGCCGCGATATTGTTCCATGTTGGGGATTATAAAGGACGCTCAGCCTGGCGATGAGGCGGTTTGGCCTGCCGCAGCCAGCGCCACAGCAGCCGCAGGGCGGTGACCATGAAGGCCACCTGTGAGTGGCGCCAGAAATCTCAGCGGATTCGCGAAAGCCAGCTAAGGCCCAAACCCCATGCCACGGCTGCGCCGAGCGCGGCCAGAGCATCGTTCATGCTGTCTCGGGATCAGTCGGGATGCCGAGGAACGAGTTGCGCCAGCTGGTCGATGCCCATGACGCGAAAGAGCTCGTGTATGAGCGCGTTGTGACCGCGCAGGGTGATGGTTTTTCCGCTGCCCAGGCACTGCATCAGCACGCTAATGAACTGGCTGACGCTTCCGTAATCGACACGGGTGACCTGTGCCAGATCGACCAATACCTCTTTGTGGGTGGAAGCATAGTCGCTGAACTGTTGCATGACGCTTTCGTTGCCGGGGGCGATTTCACCCTTCAGGCGCAGCGCATCGTCGCGTGGTTCGGCAGGCGCGGCCTGTACCACTTCGGCGGGCTGAACCTCGCTCCAGGATGGTGGAGAGACCTCAAAGCGTACAGCGTAGTCCACAGCCAGATCTTCGAAATTTTCCTGTTGGCCAAGCGTTTGATACAACTCCAGCAGCAGCAGCCAGTGCACTTCGCGGCTGTGCGTCGCTCGGTTGAGGTCCAGCAGCAATGCGGTCAGACGGTCGATGCCGCTGACCTGTAGCTTGCGCTTGGCTTTGCGGGCAGCGCTCAGGATCTGGGTGCAATCCTCCGCCCCCGCTTCATCGACCATTTCGATACGCGAGAAATCGATACGTACCGCGGCCTTCTTATCGGTAGTGGCGATGCTTTCGCGCAGGGCCGCGGTCGCTTTCTTGTCGAGCAGCCCGGGCAACTCCAGGCTGGTTGCGGTTTGTGCCGGCTGCGCCTTGGGTGACCCGCTGCCGCCGATTTTCTGCCAGACAGGCGGCGACGACTCGAAGCGCATCGCGTACTCCATGGCCAGTTGTTCGAAATCCTTTTCGCGGTTCTGGATGGCGTACAGGTCGAACAACATGTGCCAGGCACGGCGATCACCCGTCGCCACAACCTCCATCAACAAGCGCTCGGCCATATCGTTCTGGCCGCTGGCGTACAGGATGGCAGCCTCGTCCACCTGCGACTGGGGCGCACCGGTATTTTCCTCCACCACGATGCCACTGCCGCCGCCCATGTCCATGGTCAGCAAGGTTTCATGCGGTTCTTTTTCGGCACCAGACGCCAGCCCCGGCTTGTGTGCAGGGCTGGAAGACTTGTCCTTGCTTCTTCTGAAAAACGGGAGAGCCACGTAATAAGGGTGCTTGAGTCAGGTGTTTGATGTTAGATACTAGCGCTGTCGCCCGATTGCGGCAACCCGTCGCAGGTTGCCGCCGAGCAGGGCGGCAACGGCGAGTGAAATGACGATGGCGGGGCCAGCCGGCCAGTCGAACAGCGCCGAGGCCGCCAGCCCGGCCGCATAGGCCAGCGCGCCGAGCATCCAGGCGATGGGCAAGCCCGCGCGGGTCGGCCAGCTGCGCACCGCCAGTGCGGGCAGGATCAGACTGGCAAATACCAAATACACGCCCACCAGTTGGACCGAAGCGGTGATCGCCAGCGCAAAGATCAGGTAGAAACCGAGTGACCCCAGTCGCGTCGATCTGATCCACCAGAAAGCGAGCAGCACGGCATACAGCACTGCGATCTGGATAATCTGCAGGGTGCCCACCCAGAGGATCTGCCCGGTCAGGAGCTCGCCAAGCTGCTCCCCGCCATGCGGATTACCGGCCAGCAGCAGCACTGCCATACTGGCGGCCACGATATAGGATGAGCCGATCAAGGCTTCCTGGATGTCCGGCCAGCGTTTTTCGCATCCAGCCAACAGCGCCGCGCCACCCACGGCGGCAACCGCTGCGGCCAGTTGCGTCTGCCAGCCCTGGTTGTCCCAGCCCATGGCATGGGCGGCGATGACGCCCAGCACCGCGATCTGCGCCACCGCCAGATCGAGAAAAATGATGCCCCGAGCCAGAACCCGCTGACCCAGCGGGACATGGGTGGCGAGCACCAGCAGTCCAGCGACGAGCGGTGGCAGCAGCAGCGTCGGATCGAGCGCGGCAAGATTGATCGCGTCAGGGTTCATCCAGCCACCTTCAACAGTTCTGCAAGCGTCACGTCGAACAACCCGATCAGGTCGTCCGTACCCGGTGCGCCGCCTACGGTAAAGGGCAGGGCGATGGCTGGAATATCCACGCGTTCAGCCAGCCATTCCGAGGCACGCGGGTTTTGATAGGTCGCGCGCAGAACGGCCTTGGCCGGGGTCGTCTTGAGGCGCGCCGCCACTTCGGCCAGATAGCCTACCGAAGGCTCGATCCCGGGCTTGGGTTCCAGCGTGGCGACTTCGCGCAGGCCAAGCCAGTTAAGCAGATAAGTGAACGATTTATGCTGGACCACCACCGGCATGTCCTTGAGCGATGCGGCTTGTGCCTGCCAGCGTGCGATGGCGGCATCCCAGCGCGCGGAAAAGGCTTTCCAGCGCGCCTGATAGGCAGCGGCATTGTCGGGATCGATTTCGGCCAGACGCTGCGCCAGCGCCGCGCCGACGCGCGCGATGTTGCGCGGGTCGGTCTGGATGTGCGGATTGCCCGCTGAGTGCACATCGCCCTGCGAGCGGTCGATGCGCGCGGGTTTGTCCAGCATCGCCACATAGCGAGCCGCCTCGAAATAACCGGGGCGTCCGGGTTGAATCCCGGCATTGCCGGATTCACGCTGCAGCAGGGGCAGCCAGCCCACTTCCAGTTCCGCGCCGGTGCAGATGACCAGATTGGCGCGCCGCATCTGCGCGATCAGGCTGGGGCGCGCCTCGATACGGTGGGGGTCCTGCATCGCGGTGGTGGCGGTGTAAACCTTCACGGTATCGCCGCCGATTTCGCGTGTCAGCGCGCCCCATTCGGGTTCGCAGGCGAACACGTTGAGCGCGGCGTGCGCCAGCGTGGGCAGGGCGACGAGCAGAGTGAAAATACGTCGAATCGATTTCATGTTGAGACTCCTAGTATTTATGCGCGCCATGAGCGCCGAGGCTCATGATGTACTGTACGAAGAACTGGTTTTCGCTGATGTCGATCATCGACTTGTTCTGCGTGTATTGCAGGCGCAAGCGTGAGAACTCGGAGGGCGAGTAATCGATCATGGCCGTATGGGCGGTCGGGGCGTAGTCATAGACCGGCAGGTAGGCAGCGTTTGCGCCGTAGTGGGTGCTGCCATCGTTCAGGCGGTCGTAGCGGTAGCCGACGCGCCAGTGCGGCATGAATTGATACACGCCCTGCAGATAGCCGCCGGACTGGCTGGATGTATAGGCGCTGTCGGTGCCGTTGCACGCACCGCCCTCGGCGGCGTTGTCCGCGCACAGCAGACTACCCTGTTCGTCGCGCCAGAAATATTCGGCCACGATCTTGAAGTTCTGTTCAGTCGGGTTGCCATAGGGCGCCCATTTCCAGACAAAATCTGCCACCCAGTTCTTGCTGTTGCCGTTGAAGTAGGTGTCGGCCCAGACATCGTTGAGGTCCGCGATTCCGCTTTCTCGATCCTGAGCTTTGCCATACAGATAGGACAAACCCGCGGTCCAGCTGTTGGATACACCGACATCGCCGCCGAAATGGCTGAACACGGTGTAGTCACCCAGGCCCGTCGAGGTGGTGCTGGGGAAACTGTCGCCATTGCCGATTTCTGCGCCGAATTCCATGAATAGATCGGTCGGTGCGACCCATTTCACCTGGACACCGTTTTGGGTGTAGGCACCGCCGAACGCAGCGTCATACATCAGGTTGTTGGTGGCGAAATCCCAAGCGTGGGGATGCTGGGTATTTTGATAGCCCAACGATGACAGGAAGCGCCCAGCCTTGATCGTGAAACCTTCACTTAGAGACGTCGTTTCGAACCAGGCCTCCTCGACCCCGACTCCGCCATCCGGATCGATAGCGGCATTCAGGTAGCCCCGGAAATACGGGTCGACGCTGGCGGACAAGACCAGCTCAGTCTCGGCGATCGAAAATCCGCTCGATGCCTCGAACTCGCCGGGGGTCAAGAAGCCGGTGATATTGCGGTTTTCAATGTCGCCATCCAGGTTGGCGTACTGGCCTTGCAGGATGAGCGAGATTTCAGGGTTGAATTGTGACAGCAGGCTTGCAGGCGCAGTCCTTTCCACTGGCGCTGCCGGCGCGCTAGCGTTTTTGGCCTGGGACTCAGCCTGATCTGCTGCCTGAACAGCCTTGCCGGCCGTGTGCACGGCCTGATTCGCCTGGATTTCCGCGGCTTGCAGGCGTGTTTCCAGCGCCTGGATGCGGGTTTCGTAGCTTTCCTTCATCTGCTTCAGTTCGGCGCGCAGGGCGTCGAAGTCGGCATCGGCGCAGGCATTTGCAGACAACGCCGGCATGGCGACAGCCAGCGCCGCCGCCAACATGGTGGGTCGTAACATGATGTGCTCCCAATAGAACGGATACGCCCCGGGGGTTCCGGGGGCAACAAGCGGGCGTTCTAGAGCAAGGCGGGGGGCGCGCGGGCGCGCGGAGCGGGAAGGCGAGGCGTGTGGGTGAAACGAGCGTCGGCGACGAACCAGTCATGGGCCGCAACCGGCAGATGCAGCACGGGCGGCGTGGATGCCGCCGCGCTACCCAGACTGGCCTGTGCCACGCACAGCTCGCAGGCATGCGCAGGCAATCCCGTGTCCGTCAGGTGGCTGACGGCGTGTGCGTAGGCGACCGCCTGGCCCCACAGCAGGGTCAGGGCGAACAGCCAGGGAAGCAGACGTCGCGGCAACATGCGGCGCATTTTACTCGCGCGGCTCGACCGGTGGCACCGGATCGTAGCCATGGTCGCAGCCAGGGCGGCACCGACCGACGCGTTTGGCGGCGAGCCAACTGCCCTTCCACGCGCCGTGCTTTTCGATCGCTTCCTTGCCATATTCCGAACAGGTCGGCAGGTAGCGGCATTGCCGCCCAAGCCAGGGCGAAAGCGCCAGCTGATACACGCGGATCGCACCGACGAGCAGCTTTTGCGCCAGATTCATGCGCCCGCCCCGGCACGGCTGGTCGCCGCGCCGGTGAAGTCGGCCAGCAGCTTCTCCACGAACGCGGGTTCAAGGTCACGCACGATGAACACGAAGCGGCTGCGACGGTCGTCATCCGGCCATGCGTCGAGCCTGGCTTCTGGATACAGTACATGCTGAACGCCGTGAAGCACGACCGGCTGCAGCTCGTCCTGCAGATTCACGATCGCCTTGAAGCGCAACAGGTTTTCGGCGCGGAACGAGGCGAGCATGGCGATTGCGGATTGCAGGCCGTAGCGGTCGAGCGGCGCGTCGAGTACCACCGAAAATGCCCGGATGTGCGCATCGTGTGATTGAGGTCTCGGCTTGCCGCCGAGTTTGCCGGCGCTGGCCGGCTGGTAGCGCTGATGCTTCAGCCAACGCGTCACTTCCAGCGATTTTGTTGCGGCGTTCCACAGCCCAAGGTTCTGGATCGCGGCGGGGTCGAACTCGCCGTGCGTGACCGTCACGATGTCGGCGGCCGGGTTGAGTGTCGCCAGTCGTTCGCGCAGGGCGGCGACGCTGTCTGCAGGCGCCAGGTCGGTCTTGGTGAGCAGCAGCTTGTCGGCCACTGCCACCTGCTTCACCGTCTCGCCGTGCTCGTCCAACTGGCCATCACCGAACAGGGCGTCGACCGTGGTGACCACGCCGTCGAGGCGGAAGCGTGCGCGCACCCAGTTGTCGTGCAGCAGGTTGTCGAGTACCGGCACCGGGTCGGCCACCCCGGTGGTTTCGATGATGACGCGTTCAAACGGCGGGATATCGCCCTTCTGCCGGGCCATCCACAGGTTTTTCAGCGTCGGCGAGAGGCTGCCGGAAATCGTGCAGCATACGCATCCGCCCGAGAGCAGCGCCATCGGTCCTTCCATCTTCTGCAGCAAGTGGTGATCGAGCCCGACTTCGCCGAACTCGTTCATCAGGATCGCCGTGCGCGGCAAGGTGCGCACCAGATGGTTCAGAACCGTGGTTTTGCCGCTGCCCAGGAACCCGGTCAGCAGCGTGACTGGAAGCGGTTCATCTGACGCGCCACACGCTTTGGAGCGGAGTGGATCGGGATTCCCGGGTGGAGCATCCATTAACAAAATGGACCAACAGGATCAGGCGCGCAGTCTTTCCATTTTCTCGTGGCGTTCCTGCGCCTCGATCGAATATTCGGCAGTGGGGCGTGCCAGCAGGCGCGCCAGGCCGATGGGTTCGCCTGTTTCCAGGCACCAGCCGTATTCGCCGCTGTCGATGCGAGAAATGGCCGTATGGATTTTCTTAAGCAGCTTGCGTTCGCGGTCGCGTACCCGCTGTTCCAGCATGTGTTCTTCCTCGACCGTGGCGCGATCATTGGGGTCGGCAAAGTTTTCGTTTTCCTTCAGGGTTTCGCCGGTGTCCGCTGCGTTGCTGAGCATTTCGTCGCGCAGGGTTTCAAGGCGGGCGCGAAAGAATGCAAGCTGGGCCGGGCTCATGTAAGCCGATGCCGGCATTTTGAGCAGGGCAGCTTCAGTGAGCGGCTTGGATGAAGTTGGCATCGTGGGGCTCCGTGTGTCAAAAGTCAGCAGGGAGTGCGCGGAGCCGGGAGTGAACGCGCGCAAACCAGCTGTCATGGCCAATATCGAATCTGACTGCGGTCAGTACATAACCGCGCATGATAACCTCCCGCTGAGTTTAGAAACATGCTCACGTTGAAAAACGACTTGTATGGCTGCAGAAATTCCAGCCAGAACAGGATGTTGGGGATCGCCAGGGTGATGAATCTGCGGGCCCTTAAGATGCCAGTTCCGAGCGGAAAGTGGCAGTCTCGGGGTGGGGAGATGGGTGATAATCCGGGTATGAAAATAATTCTGCCGCTCTCCTTTTTAATGTTTGTGTCCCTCGCTGGCTGTGGTCGTGATGCTCCGCCCGCTCCGCCAGCGGACATCCGCCCGGTTCGCGCCGAACGGGTAGGATTGCTGGGCGGGCGCAGCGATACACAATATTCGGGCGAAGTTCGCGCACGTTACGAAACCGATCTCGCGTTTCGCGTGGCAGGTCGGGTGCAGAACCGTCTGGTGGAAGTGGGCAGCCAGGTCAAGGCCGGCCAGGTCATCGCCATTCTCGATCCGCAGGACTACGCGCTGGCGGTGAGTGCTGCGCAGGCACAGCTCGCTGCCGCCGATTCTGAAGCCAGGCTGGCGCAACAGGACTTGCAGCGTTTTACCGAACTGCGCACGCAGAATTTCATTTCCCAGGCCGAGCTCGATCGGCGCCAGAACAACACCGAAACGGCGCTCGCGCGGGTGCGCCAGTTGCGCGCCGAAGTCTCGCGTCTGGGCAATCAACGGTCCTACACGCAGCTGACCGCACCGCAGGCGGGGGTGGTGACGGCAGTCAACTTCGAGGCCGGGCAGGTGGTGGCTGCCGGACAACCGGTTGCGCAGCTGGCACGCAGCGGCGAACGGGAGGTGCGTATCGATGTGCCGGAGAATGCGCTCGATGCACTGCGTACGGCGAAAGCCTTGAACATTCGCCTGTGGTCGGCGCCGGGCGTGAACTATGCGGGGCGGTTGCGCGAGTTGTCGCCGATGGCCGATGCGGCCAGCAGGACCTACAGTGCGCGGATCAATTTCCTCAAGCCCGATCCCGATGTGAAGCTGGGTATGACTGCCACGGTAGATGTCGGCAACGAGGCCGCGCCGAGCCTGTCGGTGCCGCAGAGCGCGCTGTTCAAGATCAACGGCCAGCCGCAGGTCTGGGTGCTGGATCGCGCCACCCAGAAAGTCGCGGCACGCAGCGTTAAACTGGGCGATATGAGCGGTGAGCGGGCAACGGTGCGATCGGGACTCAAGGCAGGTGAATGGGTGGTGACTGCAGGGGTGCATAAAATCGCACCGGGCCAGCAAGTGCGTCTGGCGCCGTCGCAACAGCCATGAACGGCACGTCCCCTCGCGAGCCCTCCCCACACTTCCAGCCCCGGCCCGGCAACCTGTCGCGCTGGGCAATCGAGCATCCGGCGCTGGTGCGCTTTTTCATCGTGCTGATCCTGCTGGTGGGCGCGCGCTCCTATTTTGAGCTGGGGCAGGCCGAAGACCCGCCGTTCACCTTCAAGACCATGCTGATTCAGGCGCAGTGGCCGGGGGCGACGACCCAGGAGGTGTCGGAACAGCTGACCGAGCGCATCGAGAAAAAGCTGCAGGAAATGCCCGAACTGGATTTCGTGCAGAGCTATGCCAAACCGGGCGAAACCGCGCTGTTCGTCAACCTCAAGGAAGCGGTGCGCGGGCGCGATGTGGCGGATGCCTGGTATCAGGTTCGCAAGCGAATCGGCGACCTGAAACCGCAACTGCCCGCTGGGGTGCAGGGCCCATTTTTCAATGATGAATTCGGCGATACCTTCGGCTCGATCTACGCCTTCACCGGCGAGGGATTCAGTCGCGCCGAGCTGCGTCGCGTGGCCGAAGACGCGCAGCGCGAGGTACGGCGCCTGCCCAACGTCGGCAAGGTCGAACTGTTCGGCGTGGTGCCGGAAAAGATCTACATCGAGGTGCAGACCCAGAAGCTCGCCACCCTCGGGATCACCGCGCAACAGCTGATCCAGGCGGTGCAGGAACAAAACAGCGTGGTGGCCAACGGCCGGGTGGAAAACGACGTGCTGTCGATTCCACTGCGCGTGTCGGGCCCGTATTCCGACGTGGAACGCCTGCGCGAAACCATTATCCGGGTCGGGGCGCATCGTTTGCGCCTGGGTGACATCGCCACGGTAACACGCCGCTACGAGGATCCGCCCACCACCGAAATCCGTTCGCAGGGCGAGCCGGCGGTGCTGCTCGGGGTGTCGCTGGCGGAAGGCGGGGATGTGGTGGCCATGGGGCACGACGTTGCAGCCACCATGGAGGCACTACAGAAGACCCTGCCGATGGGTCTGGAAATCCACCAGATTCACGACCAGCCCGGCATCGTGAGCCGGGCGGTCAGGCTTTTCATGCGGAGCTTTTTCGAGGCCGTCGCCATCGTGCTCGTGGTGACCTTCCTGGCGCTGAAATGGCGTGCCGGACTGGTGGTGACGCTCTCCATTCCGGTCGTGCTGGCGATCACTTTCAGTTTCATGTGGCTGTTCGACATCGGCCTGCATCGCATCTCCACCGGCGCCCTGATCATTTCGCTCGGCCTGCTGGTGGATGACGCCATCATCGCTGTGGAAATGATGGCGCACAAGCTCGAGTCGGGCTGGGGGCGCTTCGAGGCGGCGACCTATGCCTTCCAGTCCACCGCGTTTCCGATGCTCACCGGCACCCTGCTGACTGCCACTGCATTTTTGCCGATCGCGCTCGCCAAATCGACTGTGGGTGAATACACCTTCGCGATTTTTGCGGTGACGTCGATTGCGCTGCTGTCGTCCTGGCTGGTCGCAGTGGTGGTCACACCCTATCTCGGATATGTCCTGTTGAAGCCTGCGCATCAGGTGACCGATGAAAATGCGACCTATCTCACACCCTTCTACCGGCGCTTCCGCGCTGCGGTAACCTGGTGCGTGACGCATCGTCGCAGCGTGATTGCGCTGACGGTGTTGGCCCTGATCGTGGGTGTGGCGGCGATGCAGCGGGTAGAGAAGCAGTTTTTCCCGCAGTCGGACCGGCTGGAAATCCTGGTCGAGTTGTGGCTGCCGGAAGGTTCCTCCATCGACGCCACGCGCGCCGAAGCACTCAAGCTCGAATCCCTGTTGCGGCAGGACCCGGACGTGGCACATGTGCTCAACTATGTCGGTCAGGGCGCACCGCGTTTCGTGCTGGCGCTGGACCAGCGCTTGAAGAATCGCAATTTTGCGCAGCTGGTGGTGATCGCGAAGGATGTGCCGGCGCGCGAGCGTGAAATCACCCGCATCCGGCAGCTGTTCGAGACCGATTTTCCCAATGTTCGCGGTCGCGCCGTGCGTTTCGAATACGGACCGCCGGCAGGCTACCCGGTGCAATACCGCCTGAGCGGCGCCGACATTCCGCAGCTCAAGATCGAGGCGGAGAAACTGCGCAAGATCGTTTCCGCCCAGCCGCAGGTGACGGCCGTCAATCTCGACTGGAACGAGCAGTCACTGGGGGTCAGAGCCCAGCTCGACCAGGACAAGATCAAGGCGCTGGGCCTGAGTTCGGATCTGATTGGGCGTTTGGTGGCGCTGCAGTTGTCGGGCGCCACCGTCACCCAGCTCCGCGAAAACGACCTGCTGATCGACGTGATGTTGCGCACCCCGCGCAACGAGCACCGCGAAGTGTACGCACTGAAATCCTTGCCGATCGGCAATTTCAATGGCCAGAGCGTGACGCTGGGACAAATTGCCCGTTTTGAGCCGGAGTTCGAGGATGGCGTGATCTGGCGGCGCGACCGCCTACCGACGATTGCGGTGCGCGGTGACCCGGTGGGCAAGACCCAGCCCGCCACCATCATCGCCGACATCGCGCCGCAGGTCGCCGAATTCAGGGCGCAACTGCCGCCAGGTTTCCGACTGGAGATCGGCGGACCGGTGGAGAGTAGCGCCAAGGCCAACGCTGCCATCATCGCTTCGTGGCCGCTGATCGTGATCACCACGCTGACGCTGCTGATGCTGCAGCTGGGTAATTTCTCGCGGGCGCTGCTGGTGGTGCTGACCGCGCCGCTCGGCATTATCGGCGTGGCGGTTGCGCTGCTGGTCAGTGGCCGGCCGATGGGTTTTGTCGCGCTGCTGGGAATTATTTCCTTGTCCGGCATGATCATGCGGAACTCGGTGATCCTGGTCGATCAAATTCAGCAGGACATCGCGCGCGGCCTGTCGCAATGGGACGCCCTCATCGAGTCGACGGTGCGGCGGATGCGGCCGATCAGTTTGACGGCGGCCGCTGCGGCGCTGGCGATGATTCCGCTGTCACGCTCGATCTTCTGGGGACCGATGGCGGTGGCGGTGATGGGTGGCCTGGTCGCGGCGACTTTTCTGACGCTGTTTTTTCTGCCAGCCTTGTATGCAGCGTGGTTCAGGGTTCGGCCTGGATAA
>Ga0209254_10004784_pt1 | contig 12415 bp, 18 predicted proteins | sample FrelakmetDIP11DI_FD_187148 | JGI IMG/M metagenome (GOLD analysis project Ga0209254, IMG submission 187148) | Freshwater lake sediment microbial communities from the University of Notre Dame, USA, for methane emissions studies - DIP11 DI (SPAdes)... | ecosystem: Environmental > Aquatic >...
GTCGAGCGCCGGCCCCCCAACCTTACCGCAGGCCGGCGATGTAGTCGGAGACGGCCTTGATCTCGCGGTCGGACATCCGGGCGGCGATGGCCGTCATCTGCTCGCTGTTGTGACGCGCGCCGCCGCGAAACGCCACCAGCTGCGACTCGGTGTACTCGGACCACTGGCCGCCAAGGCGCGGGTACTGCGCCGGAATGCCGGCACCGTTGGGACTGTGGCAGCCGGCGCACGCAGGCACGTTCTTTTCGGCGATGCCGCCGCGGTAGATCTTCTGCCCGATCTCCACGAGTTCCTTGTTGCGCGCGGCCGAAGGCTTGAGCGCCTGGCCGCCGTAGTAGGCCGACACGTTGCGGATGTCGTCGTCGGACAGCGTGGCCGCGAAACCCGCCATCACGGCGTTGGCGCGCTCGGCCTGCTTGGCGCCCGGCTTGACCTTGAAGTTGGCGAGTTGCTTGGCGAGGTACTCGGGGTGCTGCGCAGCGAGCTTCGGGTTGGCCGCAGCGGTCCCGTTGCCGTCGTTGCCGTGGCACGCAACGCAGACCTGGCCCGCGATCTGCTGGCCCTTGGCGACGTCCGGCTTGCCCGTCTGGGCCGCAGCGTCCGTGCCCGCGAGGACAGCGGCGGCCAGGACGATCAGCGCGGCAATCGTCGAACGCACCGCCGCAGGGATTTGCTTTCTACCACCGACCGCACGCATCATCGCCGACACCCGAATTCGTCATGGCACCTAAACGGCGGATTGTACAATAGGGTCGAGCGCCCATGCCCCATCTGACCACCGCCCGCTTTCACACGACCGTCGCGGCGTTGCATCAGCTGCCCGTCGACGAGCTGCCCGAGGTCGCCTTCGTCGGACGCTCCAACGCCGGCAAGTCGTCGGCCATCAACGTGCTGTGCAACCGGCGGCGTCTCGCGTTCGCCAGCCGCACCCCTGGCCGCACCCAGGCGCTGAACTATTTCGCGGTCGGCGCTGCGGATCGGATCGACGGTTTCATCGTCGACACGCCGGGATACGGGTATGCGGCCGCACCGCTCGAGACCAAGCGGGAATGGGACGCGCTCGCGGGCCGCTACCTGGGCCACCGGCCTCAGCTGTCGGGCGTCGTGCTGGTGGCCGACATCCGCCGCCAGCTGACGCCGCTGGACGCGCACCTGCTCAGCTGGATCACGCCGGAGACGCCCGTGGTGGTCGCGCTGACCAAGTCCGACAAGCTGCCCCACGCGCAGCGACAGGCCGCGCTCCGGGCGGTCCGCGCCGAACTCGATCGGCTCAGGCCCGACATCCGCAACCGCGTGGTGCTGTTCTCGGCGCTCAGCCGCAGCGGCAGCGACGAGCTCTCGGGCATCGTCGAGGCGTGGCTGATCAGCGACGCCGTGCCGGGCATGGCGCTGGACGAACCGGCCGGCGAAAAAAAAGAACCCCGGCAGCCATACAGCCCCGGGGCGGAACGCCCGTGACATCGTCACGGGCACCCGCTCAGGGAGGAGAAGCGGGAGACAGTCGCATGACCATCTGTTGTCCATGATAGAGCCTTCCCGCCAAATTGCAAGCCTTTTCTGACCAACCATTCCCGAACTGACCGACGAGTCTAACGGAGTCGACCATGCGAGAATTTCCCCTTTGGCAACAAGGGTTTCCGGCGATCCGACCGCGGCGGCTCAGGCGCGACGACTTCTCCCGTCGCCTGGTCAGGGAGCACACCCTTACAAGCGACGATCTGATCTACCCGTGCTTTGTCCTGGACGGAACGTCGACGACGCAGCCGGTCTCATCGATGCCCGGGGTCAGCCGCTACTCGATCGATCGCCTGCTGCCGGTCGCCGAGCAGTGCGTCGAGTTGGGCGTGCCGGTCCTGGCCATCTTTCCGGTGATCGAGCCGTCGCTGAAGACCCCGGACGGCCGGATCGCGACCGACCCCGACGGGCTGGTGCCGCGGGCCGTGCAGGCCGTCAAGCGGCGCTTCCCGGAACTGGGCGTGCTGACCGACGTGGCGTTGGATCCGTTCACGAGCCACGGCCAGGACGGGGTGCTGGACGACACCGGCTACGTGCTGAACGACGAGACGGTCGCGATCCTGCGCGAACAGGCCGTGGTGCAGGCGCGCGCCGGGGTCGACATCGTGGCGCCGTCCGACATGATGGACGGGCGCGTCGGCGCGATCCGCCAGTCGCTGGAGGCCGCGGGGCTGATCCACACGCGGATCATGGCGTACTCGGCCAAGTACGCGTCCGGCTTCTACGGCCCGTTTCGCGACGCCGTCGGTTCGGCCGCCCAGCTGGGCCGCGGCACCAAGAAGACCTACCAGATGGATCCGGCCAATTCCGACGAGGCGCTGCGCGAGGTCGCGCTCGACCTGCAGGAAGGCGCCGACATGGTGATGGTCAAGCCGGGCATGCCGTATCTGGACATCGTGCGCCGGGTCAAGGACACGTTCGGCGCACCGACCTTCGTCTACCAGGTCAGCGGCGAGTACGCGATGCTCAAGGCCGCCGCCGCCAATGGCTGGCTGGACGAGAAGACCGTGGCCATGGAGTCGCTGCTGGCGATGCGTCGCGCCGGGGCCGACGGCATCCTGACGTATTTCGCCCTCGACGCGGCGCGCTGGCTGCGCCAGGGCTGACCGCAACGTGGGCGCCGCACCGAGCTTCATCCACGTCGAGCCGGGACGCTGCGAGGTGCTGTCGGCGGCGCCGGCGGGGCTGCCGGCGCGCGGCTACCTGTGGGTCGACTGCCATTACGAGGAACCCCGCGCGTGGGTCGAGCCGGTGCAGCAGCTGACCGGCGTCACCGTGCTCGAAGACCACCTGCTCGACGCCGAGAATCCGTCGCACCCGTCGTATTTCGATTCGACGCACACCTACGAGATGATCGTGTTCCGGGGGCTCGCCTTCCGGCCGGTCGCCGATCCGGACACGGCGATCCGGATCCGCACGCGCCCGACGGTGTTCTTCCTGATGCGCGGTGTGCTGGTGTCGGTGCGTCCGGCCGACAGCCACCTCGTGCCCGCGGTCCGCCGGCGGCTGCTCGAGGCCGCGCAGTTCGGCCAGCGTCTGCCGACCCAGCCCGAAGAGCTGATGCTGCGGATCCTCAACGGCATGGTCGACCGCTACCTCGACCTGCGCCAGCCGCTGACCGACCAGCTGGAGTTCTGGCAGCGCGACCTGCTCGATCCGCGGCGCCCGTACCAGGACTGGCTGGCGCTGCTCGAAGCGCGCCGCGAGCTGCGCAAACTGGAGAACCTGTCCGAGGAACAGCTCGACGCGCTGCAGGAATGGCGCGACGAGCGGCTCGACCGGCGCGGCGACCGCACCGAGTCCGAAGGAGCGGACGTCGACACGCCGCCGCAGCTGCTGCTGCCGCCGATGACCGACACGCTCGAGGTGCGGGTCAACGACCTGGTCGAACACATCCAGCGCGTGCTGACCCACGCCCGGCGGCTCGAGTCGTCGGTCGAGTCGGCCGTGCAGCTGCACTTCTCCGCGACCGCGCACCGCACGAACCAGATCATGCGCACGCTGACGACGCTGACCGCGATCTTCATGCCGCTGACGCTGATCACCGGCATCTTCGGGATGAACTTCGACTTCATCCCCGGCCTGCACGCGGCCCACGCTTTCTGGTACACGATTGCCGCCATGGCGGTCATCGCGCTGGCGCTCGTCGCGTTCTTCCGCACCCGGCGCTACCTGGCCGAGACCGGCCTGCGCCGACATCCCCGCCGGGTTCGCCGGCGCGCTGCACGCACCGACCCCGACGGCATTCCCCCATCCGGCCCGGGCGACACTTCGACCTCCGCGCAGGGTGCCGCACCGGCGCAGCCCGCCGGCCCGTCCGCCGGCCCGTCCGCCTTCCAGCCGTCGACTCAGCCGTCGACTCAGCCGGCGGATGCCTCGAGCACCCAGGCGAGGTAATCGGCGCCGGCCCAGGCGACGGGGATCACCACGATCTCCGGCAGCTCGTACGGGTGCAGCGCACGCAGGCGCTGCACCAGCGCGTCGTGCCGCGTCGACGCGGTCTTGATCAGCAGCGGCAGTTCCTCGGCCGTCTCGAGCGCGCCCTGCCAGCGGTACGTCGAGGTCGCCGCCGCCAGCACCGTCACGCACGCCGCCAGGTGCTCGTCGACCAGCGCGTGCGCGATCCGGTCCGCATGCGCGCGGTCCGGCACGGTGGTCAGCACGATCTGCATCGCCGATGTCGTCGCGTTCATGCGCTTGCCCGAAGTGTCGTCGGTCCCGTGTGTGCCGCTCACGCGGCGAACCGCCGGCGCGTCAGCACCAGCGCCAGGTAGAGCCCCCCGACCCCGTAGGCGATCAGCACGGCCAGGTGCCGCGCGGCGTCGGGCGGCCACTGACCCAGCACCAGCGGGCGCGCCAGCGAGACCGCCGCCGTCAGCGGCAGCACGTCGCTGAAGCGCTGCAGCCACGTCGGCAGCCCCGAGACCGGAAAGAACACGCCCGACAGGAACGTCATCGGGGTCAGCACCAGCGTGAAGTAGTACGAAAAGAAATCGTAGCCGCGCGCGAGCGCGTTGAAGCACAGCCCCAGCGCAGCGAAGCACAGGCCGGTCAGCAGCACCACCGGCAGCACGGCCAGCAGCATCGGCGAGCGCGACACCCCCAGCAGCCACGCGACGAGGATGATCGCGATGCCCGAGAAGCAGCCCTTGATCGCCGCCCACAGCCACTCGGCGACCACGACGTCGTCCAGCAGCAGCGGTGCGTTCAGCAGCGACTCCCACGTGCGCTGCACGTGCATGCGCGAGAAGGCCGAGTACAGCGCCTCGAAGCTGGCCGCCATCATCGTGCTCATGCAGACCGAGCCGGCGGCCAGGAACACGATGTAGTCGACCCCGCCGACCTGCGGCAGCAGTCGCCCCAGCCCGTAGCCGAACGCGACCAGCGTGATCAGCGGGTCGGCGATGTTGCCCAGCACGCTGGGCAGCGCGAGCTTGCGCCACACCAGGAAGTGCCGGCGCAGCACCGGCAGGAAGCGGATGCTGGGCGACGGGACCGCGTACAGGTTCATCGCGCCGTCAGTCGCGCAGGTCGCGCCCGGTCAGCTTGAGAAAGACGTCCTCGAGATTCGCCGGTCGATGCAGGTAGCGCAGTGCCGCCTGCTGCTGCAGCGACGCCAGCGCCCGCTCGGGCTGGCGGCAGTACGCGAACACCGTCTCGCCGACCGTCTCGAGCCGCTCGCAGCCGAGCCCCGCAGCCCGGCGCGACCACTCGGCGTACCCCGGACCGTGCACCTCGATCACATGCGGCTCGATCTCGCGCCGGATCAGCGCCGCGGGCGACGCCTCGGCGATCATCCGACCGTGGTCGATGATGGCGAGCCGGTCGCACAGGCGCTCGGCCTCGTCCATGAAGTGGGTGGTCAGCACGATCGTCTTGCCCTGCGCGATCAGCTGCTTGAGGCGCTCCCAGATCAGGTGCCGGGCCTGCGGGTCGAGCCCGGTGGTCGGCTCGTCCAGGAACAGGATGCGCGGGTCGTTGATCAGCGCACGCGCAATCGTCAGTCGTCGCTTCATGCCCCCGGACAGCTCCTGGATGCGCGCGTCGCGCTTGGCGCCGAGCTGGGCGAACTCCAGCAGCGGCCCGATGCGCGCGCGGATCGCCGCGTCGGACAGGCCGAAGTACCGCCCGAAGACCAGCAGGTTCTCGGCCACCGTGAAATCCGGGTCCAGCGCATCGCTCTGCGGCACGACACCCACCTCGGCGCGCGCCTCGCGCGCCCGCGCGGGCACGGGCGCACCCAGCAGTTCGATGGCTCCGTGATCCGGCTCGAGCAGCCCCAGCGCCAGCTTCAGCGTCGTGCTCTTGCCCGCGCCATTGGGCCCGAGCAGGCCGAAGCACTCGCCGGCGGCAACCTCGAAGCTCAGCGCATCGACCGCACGCTGCCCGCCGAACGACTTGACCAGTGCGCGCACGCGCAGCACCGGCGGGATCACGGATGCGCTGGGGCGGGACTCGGGCACGGGCCGGGCTCCGTTCGCTGGCCGGGGCAGGGTCGAAAAAAAACGCGGCGCCCATCGAGCGCCGCGATCGTCGCGCGGGGGGCGGGCACGGCCCGCGCGCCCCTCAGGACGCCGACGCCGCTTCGCCGGCCTCGACGCTCGACTCGGGCCGGTCCAGCAGCTCGATGAGGGCCATCGGCGCGTTGTCGCCGATCCTGAAGCCGAACTTCAGGATCCGCAGGTAGCCGCCGTTGCGTTTCGCAAAGCGCGGGCCGAGTTCGTTGAAGACCTTCACGACGATGTCGCGGTCGCGCAGCCGGTCGAACGCCAGCCTGCGATTGGCCAGCGACGGCTTCTTGCCGAGCGTGATGATCGGCTCGACCACGCGGCGCAGCTCCTTGGCCTTGGGCAGCGTGGTCTTGATCACCTCGTGGCGCAGCAGCGAGACGGTCATGTTGCGCAGCATCGCCTCGCGGTGGCTGCTGGTGCGGTTGAGTTTGCGGAGTCCGTGACGGTGACGCATGGTTCGATTCCTTCTTGGCGGGCGTGCCCCGCTTACGGCCGCTCGAGGCCGGCCGGCGGCCAGTTCTCCAGGCGCATGCCCAGGGTCAGTCCGCGCGAGGCCAGCACTTCCTTGATCTCGTTGAGCGACTTGCGACCCAGGTTCGGGGTCTTGAGCAGCTCGTTCTCGGTGCGCTGGATCAGGTCGCCGATGTAGTAGATGTTCTCGGCCTTCAGGCAGTTGGCCGAGCGCACGGTCAGCTCGAGGTCGTCGACCGGGCGCATCAGGATCGGGTCGATCGAAGCCTTCGGCCCGAGGCCCAGGCCGATGCCCTGCTCGAGCGTCGGCTCGGCGCCTTCGAGCGCGGCGAACACCGACAGCTGCTCGACCAGGATGCGGGCCGCCTGGCGGACCGCCTCCTCGGGCGCGATCACGCCGTTGGTCTCGACGTCGATCAGCAGCTTGTCCAGGTCGGTGCGGTTCTCCACGCGCGCGCTCTCGACGGCGTAGCTGACCCGGCGCACCGGCGAGAACGAGGCGTCGAGCACCACGCGGCCGATCGTCTTGCTCTCGTTGAGGCTGCGCATCGTGCCCGGCACGTAGCCGCGGCCCTTCTCGACCTTGATCTGCATGTCCAGCTTGCCGCCCTGGGTCAGCGTGGCGATCACGTGGTCGCCGTTGACCAACTCGACGTCGTGCGGCATGTCGATGTCCGAGGCCAGCACCGGCCCCGGCGAGTCCTTGCGCAGCGTCAGGTAGACGTCGTCGCGGTTGTGCAGCTTGAACACGACGCCCTTGAGGTTCAGCAGCAGGTCGACGACGTCCTCGCGCACACCGTCCATCGTGGAGTACTCGTGCACGACGCCCGAGATCTGCACCTCGGTGGGTGCGTAGCCGACCATCGACGACAGCAGCACGCGGCGCAGCGCGTTGCCCAGCGTGTGGCCGTAGCCGCGTTCGAACGGCTCCATCACGACGCGGGCGTGCGAGGGGCCGAGCTGTTCGACTTCGACGATACGGGGCTTCAACAATGCGGTCTGCATGGATAATCCTCGATTAGCGCGAGTACAACTCGACGATCAGGCTCTCGTTGACGTCGGCGGCGATGTCGCCCCGGTCAGGCACCTGCTTGAACACGCCTTCCATCTTGGTCTTGTCGACCGAGACCCACGCGGGGAAGCCGCCCTGCTCGGCGAGGTTCAGTGCGTCCTGCACGCGGGCCTGCTTGCGGGCCTTCTCACGCAGCGCCACGACGTCGTTCGGCTTGAGCTGAACCGACGGCACGTTGACCGTCGCGCCGTTGACCGACACCGCCTTGTGGCTGACCAGCTGGCGCGCCTCGGCACGGGTCGAGGCCAGGCCCATCCGGTAGACGACGTTGTCCAGGCGGCACTCGAGCAGCGTCAGCAGGTTCTCGCCGGTGTTGCCCTTGCGGCGCTCGGCTTCCTCGAAGTAGCGCCGGAACTGGCGCTCGAGGATGCCGTACATCCGCTTGACCTTCTGCTTCTCGCGAAGCTGCTTGCCGTAATCGGACGTGCGTGCGCCCGAGATGCGGCCGTGCTGGCCGGGCTTGCTGTCCAGCTTGCACTTGTCGGCCAGCGAGCGCCGCGCGCTCTTCAGGAACAGGTCTGTCCCTTCGCGCCGGGACAGCTTGGCTTTGGGTCCGGTGTAACGTGCCACGTTGTTTCCTCGTTCTTGCGCAGCTTGCGCTGCGGTCAGTCCGCCCTGCTCGAGCCGCGGTCCCGTCGGGGTGCCGCGGCCGGGGACGAACAGTGGGCTTTGCAGTCGGGCCGCGTCCTCAGATGCGGCGTTTCTTGGGCGGCCGGCAGCCGTTGTGCGGCACCGGCGTCACGTCGGCGATCGACACGATCTTGATGCCCAGCGCATTGAGCGCCCGCACCGACGACTCGCGCCCGGGCCCGGGGCCCTTGATGCGCACGTCCAGATTGCGGATGCCCTGCTCCTGGGCCGCGCGGCCAGCCGCCTCGGCGGCCACCTGTGCGGCGAACGGCGTGGACTTGCGCGAGCCCTTGAAGCCCGCGCCGCCCGACGACGCCCACGAAAGCGCGTTGCCCTGCCGGTCGGTGATCGTGATGATCGTGTTGTTGAACGACGCGTGGACGTGCGCGATGCCGTCCGACACGTTCTTCTTGATCTTCTTGCGCACGCGCTGGCCCTGGCTGGATCCCGCGCTCGCCTGTGCTTTGGCCATGTTGTGTCTTTGCCTTGTGTCGGATTATTTCTTCAGCGCCACGCCGGCCTTGCGCGGCCCCTTGCGGGTCCGGGCGTTGGTGCGGGTGCGCTGGCCGCGCACCGGCAGGCCGCGACGGTGGCGCACGCCGCGATAGCAGCCCAGGTCCATCAACCGCTTGATCGACATCGTCACCTCGCGGCGCAGGTCGCCTTCGATGGTGAAGCGGTTGATCTGGTCGCGGACCCGTTCCATTTCGGCGTCGGTCAGGTCCTTGACCTTCTTGGTGATCGGGATGCCTGCGGCCTCGCAGATCGCCCGCGCGCGCGCGCGGCCGATGCCGTAGATCGCCGTCAGCCCGATCTCGGTGTGCTGCCGGTCGGGGATGTTGATGCCCGCAATACGTGCCATGCAATGGACCTCGCTTAACCTTGACGCTGCTTGTGGCGGGGGTCGGTGCAGATGACGCGAACCACGCCGTTACGCTTGATGATCTTGCAGTTTCGGCAGATCTTCTTGACGCTTGCCAGTACTTTCATTTCTTTCCTCGCTGCGAGCCCGAGAGCACGCTCATTTCGCCCGGAACACGATCCGCGCCCGCGACAGGTCGTACGGCGTGAGCTCGACCGTCACCTTGTCGCCCGGCAGGATCCGGATGTAGTGCATCCGCATCTTTCCCGAGATGTGACCCAGCACCATGTGCCCGTTTTCCAGCTTCACGCGAAACGTCGCGTTGGGGAGGTTCTCGACCACCTCGCCCTGCATCTGGATCACGTCGTCCTTGCTCATCGCTTTCTTCTCGTGCGCCCCTTCTTGCTCAACGCAGGGGTGGCGTTCCCATACCCTTGAAATTGGTCTTCTTCAGCAGACTCTCGTACTGGTGCGACATCAGGTAGGCCTGAACCTGCGACATGAAGTCCATCGTGACCACCACGATGATCAGCAGCGACGTGCCGCCGAAGTAGAACGGCACGTTCCAGCGCAGCACCAGGAACTCGGGCAGCAGGCAGACCAGCGTGATGTACACCGCGCCGGCCAGCGTCAGGCGCATCAGGATCTTGTCGACGTAGCGGGCCGTCTGCTCGCCGGGACGGATTCCGGGCACGAAGGCGCCGCTCTTCTTGAGGTTGTCGGCGGTCTCGCGGCTGTTGAACACCAGCGCCGTGTAGAAGAAGCAGAAGAACACGATCGCGGCCGCGTACAGCGCGATGTAGACCGGCTGCCCGGGCGACAGCGTCGCGGCCAGGTCCTTGATGATGCGCACGACCGGATTGTCCGAGTCGCCCGACGTGAACCACTGCGCGATCGTCGCAGGGAACAGGATGATCGACGACGCGAAGATCGGCGGGATCACGCCCGACATGTTCAGCTTCAGCGGCAGGTAGGAGCTCTGGCCGCCGTAGACGCGGTTGCCCACCTGGCGCTTGGCGTAGTTGATCGTGATCCGCCGCTGCCCGCGCTCGACGAACACGACGAACGCGGTCACCAGGATCACCAGCGCGACGATCACCAGCGCCACCAGCGGGCTCATCGACCCCGTGCGCACCAGCTCGCCCATGCCGCCGATCGCGCTCGGCAGCCCGGCCGCGATGCCCGCGAAGATGATGATCGAGATGCCGTTGCCCAGTCCGCGCTCGGTGATCTGCTCGCCCAGCCACATCAGGAACATCGTGCCCGTCACCAGCGACACCGCAGCGGTGAAGCGGAACATCAGCCCCGGGTCGATGACCAGCCCGGGCTGGGCCTCGAGGGCCACGCTGATGCCGACGGCCTGGAACGAGGCCAGCGCCAGCGTCGCCCAGCGCGTGTACTGCGTGATCTTTCGCCGGCCCGCCTCGCCTTCCTTCTTGATGGCCTCGAGCTGCGGCACCACGACCGTCAGCAGCTGGAAGATGATCGACGCCGAGATGTACGGCATGATGCCCAGCGCGAACACCGTGAAGCGCGACAGCGCGCCGCCCGAGAACAGGTTGAACAGGCCGAGCACGCCGCCCTGCTGGCTCTTGAACAGCTGCGCGAGCTGATCCGGGTCGATGCCCGGCACCGGCACGTGCGCACCGATCCGGTACACGACGAGCGCAAGCAGCAGGAACCACAGCCGGCGCTTGAGGTCGCCGTACTTGCCGCCCTGCTTGATCAGTGCTGTCGGACTGGTGGCCAACGTCGGATGTCCCGTTCTCGTGTGTCGCTCGTCAGGCCACCGAACCGCCGGCGGCCTCGATCGCCGCCTTGGCGCCCTTGGTGGCGGCGACGCCCTTGAGCTCGACCTTGCGACCGAGCTTGCCCGACAGGATCACCTTGGCCGACAGCGCCAGCTGCGACACGACGCGGGCCTGCTTCAGCGCCAGCAGATCGATCTCGGTCGCCTGCATGCGGTCGAGCTCCGACAGGCGGACTTCGGCCACGGTTCCGGCCGCCAGCGACTTGAAGCCGCGCTTGGGCAGGCGGCGCTGCAGCGGCATCTGGCCGCCCTCGAAGCCGACCTTGTGAAAGCCGCCCGAACGCGACTTCTGGCCCTTGTGACCGCGCCCGGCGGTCTTGCCCAGCCCCGAGCCGATGCCGCGCCCGACCCGCTTCTTCGGGTGCTTGGCGCCGTCGGCGGGCTTGATGTCGTTGAGTCGCATGCTCAGTCCTCCACCTTCACCAGGTAAGAGACCTTGTTGATCATGCCGCGAACCGCCGGCGTGTCCTCGAGTTCGCGAACCTGGTTGATCTTCTTCAGGCCCAGCCCGAGCACCGTCTGGCGATGCGAATCGCGGGTGCCCACGGGGCTGCGGACCAGCTTGACCTTCACAGTCTTGTTGCTCATGGCGTGGCTCCCGGCGGTCAGCCGAGGATCTCCTCGACGGTCTTGCCGCGCTTGGCCGCGATCTCGGCCGGCGTGCTCATCCGCGTGAACGCATCGAGCGTGGCGCGGACCATGTTGTAGGGATTGGTCGAGCCGTGGCTCTTGGCCACGACGTTGGTCACGCCCATCACCTCGAAGATCGCCCGCATCGGCCCGCCGGCGATGATGCCGGTGCCCTGCGCGGCGGGGGCGATGTAGACCCGGGCCGCGCCGTGGCGGCCGTTGACCGGGTGCTGCAGCGTGCCGTTGCGCAGCGCGACGCGGACCATCTTGCGCCGCGCCTCGTCCATCGCCTTCTGCACGGCGACCGGCACCTCGCGCGACTTGCCCTTGCCCATGCCGATGCGCCCGTCACCGTCGCCGACCACGGTCAGCGCGGCGAAGCCGAGGATTCGGCCTCCCTTGACGACCTTGGTCACGCGATTGACCGAGATCATCTTTTCCTTCAAACCGTCGTCGCGCTGTTCGCTGCCGACGCGTGCCTGGATCTTTGCCATGTCTATCGTTCCTTGCGCGTTGTCGCGGTGCGCGTCACAGCTTCAGGCCGGCTTCGCGGGCCGCCTCGGCCAGCGCCTTGACGCGGCCGTGGAAGCGGTACCCGGCGCGGTCGAAGGCAACCGTGTCGATGCCTGCAGCCAGCGCCTTCTGCGCCACACGTGTGCCCACCAGTGCGGCCGCCGACGCATTGCCGCCCTTGCCCGTCTGGCCTGCCAGCTGCGAGCGCACCTCGGGCTCGACCGTCGAGGCCGACACCAGCACCTTGTCGCCCGAGGCGGCCACGATGCTGGCATAGATGTGCAGGTTGCTGCGAAACACCGTGAGCCGGCTCGCCCGCAGCTCGCTGATCTTGAGCCGCGTCTGGCGGGCACGGCGCAGCCGGGATTGCTTCTTGTCCATGTCGTTCGTCCTGCCGCTCG
>Ga0209254_10004785_pt1 | contig 12414 bp, 10 predicted proteins | sample FrelakmetDIP11DI_FD_187148 | JGI IMG/M metagenome (GOLD analysis project Ga0209254, IMG submission 187148) | Freshwater lake sediment microbial communities from the University of Notre Dame, USA, for methane emissions studies - DIP11 DI (SPAdes)... | ecosystem: Environmental > Aquatic >...
CCACAAGAGTTTCGGGCGAACACCGCACCGGGACCCACCCGCGCAACCGCGCCGACGAGAAACGAGGAGACATGGCTACGTCCTTACGCCTGATCAAGAAGTACCCGAACCGTCGGCTGTACGACACGCAGACGAGCACCTACATCACGCTGGCTGACGTCAAGCAGCTCGTGGTCGACCAGGAAGAGTTCCAGGTCGTCGACGCGAAGAGCAGCGAGGACCTGACGCGGCAGATCCTGCTGCAGATCATCCTCGAGGAGGAGGCCGGCGGCATGCCGATGTTCAGCGCCCCGATGCTCGCGCACGTGATCCGCTTCTACGGCAATGCCATGCAGGGCATGATGGGTTCGTACCTGGAGAAGAACATCCAGGCCTTCATCGACATCCAGAGCAAGCTGCAGGAGCAGAGCAAGGCGTTCTACGACACGAACAAGATCGGGCCGGACATGTGGGCGCAGTTCGTCAACATGCAGTCGCCGATGATGCAGTCGATGATGTCGACCTACCTCGAGCAGTCGAAGAACATGTTCGTTCAGATGCAGGAGAACATGCAGAACCAGACGCGCTCGATGTTCAGCGGCTTCCCGGGCTTCCCGGGCGACACCAAGAAGTAGTTCGGCTCCGCCCCGATGACCGCCACGTCGGCCGCGCGGCGGCCTCGCAAGAATCCGCCGGCGGCCGCGGCGCCGTCCGTCGGCTTCGTGTCGCTCGGCTGCCCGAAGGCGCTGGTCGACTCCGAACTGATCGTCACCCAGCTGCGCGCCGAGGGCTACACGACCAGCCCGACCTACGAGGACGCCGACCTCGTCATCGTCAACACCTGCGGCTTCATCGATGCCGCCGTCCAGGAGTCGCTGGATGCGATCGGCGAGGCGCTGGCCGAGAACGGCAAGGTGATCGTCACCGGCTGCCTGGGGGCGAAGACCGCCGGTGGCGAGAACTTCGTCGCGAAGGTCCATCCCAAGGTCCTGGCGGTCACCGGCCCGCACGCGGCGGGCGAGGTGCTCGATCACGTTCATCGCCACCTGCCGAAGCCGCACGACCCGTTCAGCGATCTCGTGCCGCCTGCCGGGATCAAGCTGACTCCGAGGCACTACGCCTACCTGAAGATCTCCGAGGGCTGCAACCATCGCTGCAGCTTCTGCATCATCCCGTCGATGCGCGGCGACCTCGTGAGCCGCCCCATCGGGCAGGTGATGCGCGAGGCGGAGAACCTCGTCCGGCAGGGCGTGAAGGAGCTGCTGGTGATCTCGCAGGACACCAGCGCCTATGGCGTCGACGTTCGCTACAAGCTCGATTTCGTCGCCGGCCGCGCCGTGAAGACGCGGATGCACGAACTGGTGCGGGAACTCGGGAAGCTGGCGCAGTCCCACGATGCGTGGGTCCGGCTGCACTACGTGTATCCGTACCCGCACGTCGACGACGTGATCCCGCTGATGGCCGAAGGCAAGGTGCTGCCGTACCTCGACGTGCCGTTCCAGCACGCCAGCCCGCGCATCCTGAAGCTGATGAAGCGGCCGGCGTCGGGCGAGCGGAACATCGAGCGCATCCGCGCGTGGCGCGAGGCATGTCCGGACATCACGATCCGCTCGACCTTCATCGCCGGCTTCCCGGGCGAGACCGAGGCCGAGTTCGGTGAACTGCTGGACTTCCTGCGCGAGGCGCAGCTGGATCGGGTGGGCTGCTTCGCCTATTCCCCGGTCGAGGGCGCGGCGGCGAACGCGCTGCCCGGCATGCTGCCCGAGGAAGTCCGCGAGGAGCGCCGCGCGCGTTTCATGCAGGTGCAGCAGGAGATCTCCGCGGCGCGGCTGGCGCGCAAGGTCGGCACTACGCAGCGCGTCCTGATCGACGAGGTCGGGCCGACCGTTGCGATTGGTCGCACCGCCGCCGATGCTCCGGAAATCGACGGCGTGGTGTACGTCCGGAAGGGGCGGCGCAAGGTCGACGTGGGCGACTTCGTCGACGTCGCGATCGCGAGCGCCGAGGAACACGATCTGCACGGGAAGCTCGCATGACGACCCGCTACACGCTCTACACCGGCAAGCGCTCCGGCGCCGCGAGCGTCGAAGTCCTGATGGGCGCGCTCGGCCTCGACGTCGAGTTGCGCGAGGCCGCGCCGTGGACGGACCCGGTCGGCCCGTACTACGAGGAACTGAAGACCGTCAATCCGCTCGCCCAGTTGCCGACCCTGGTCACGCCCGGCGGCGAGATCCTGACCGAAAGCGTCGCGGTCCTGTGGACGCTGCTGGAGCGTCATCCCGGCGACTGGGTGCCCGCGCCTTCCACGCGCGAGCGCGCGGCCTGCCTGCGCTGGATGCAGTTCGCCGCTTCGACGATCTACTCGGCGGTCGGCATCGCCGACTATCCCGAGCGCTGGACGACTGCGACCGACGACGCTTCGCACGCGGCCGTCAGGGACGGCGCCGTGGCGCGGATGACGCTCGGATGGGACATCGTCGCGGGCGCGCATTCGGGCGGCCCATTCTTCCTGGGCGAGCGGCCATACGTCTGCGACATCTACCTCGCGAACCTGTCCAGGTGGTGGAAGATGCGCGATCACCTGCGCGCGAGGCATCCGGCGTTCTGCGACGCGATGGAGCGCGTGGATTTGTTGCCAGAAGTGGCTCCTGTGTGGCAACGTCACTGGCCATGAGGAACACCAGCACACTGCTTGCTTCGGCGCTTGGCGTCGCGCTGCTGTGCGCGGCTTCACCCGCCGCGGCACAGCCCTCGGTCACGCTCTTTGCCGGATACGCCGGCACCAGCGGGATCGACGACGCGACCAGCAACGCGAGCGCCGACGTCAGGAATGGCGCGACGTTCGGTGTGGCCATCGGCCTGCCGTTCGACGCGTCGCGCGAACTGCAGCTGCTGTACAACCAGCAGTCGACGACGCTGACGCCGGGCGGCGGCGCCGCGCCATTCGACCTGACGATCCGCCACCTGCACGTCGGCGGCACCGTGTTCGTCGATCGCGCCGTCGGGCGCGGCTTCTATGCCGTCGGTGGCGTGGGGGTGACGCAGTTCAGCCCGGGCACGAGCGGCCTGGACAACGAGTACAAGCCGTCGATGAACGTCGGGTTCGGCTACTACCTGCCGCTCGGCGACCGGCTGGCGCTTGTGGCCGAGGCGCGCGGGTACCTCGCTTTCGTCAACAGTTCCGGGGGCTTCCTCTGCTCCGGCGGCTGCGTCGTCGTCCTGAAGAGCGACGCGGTGACGCAGGCCGAGGCGAAGATCGGGCTGATGGCGCGGTTCTGAGCGCCGCGGCGGCTTTTCCGAGGTCAACGTCGAGGGCCGGCTCCGTGCAAGAATGGCCGTCCCACCGGATCGCCCTGCGGGCGGTCGCCTAACCACCACTGGATTCCGGGAGATCACTATGCGCGAAGTCGTCGTCGTCAGCGGGGTGCGGACCCCCATCGGAACGTTCGGAGGAAGCCTGAAGGACGTGCCGCCGACGCAGCTTGGCGCCCTGGTCGTGGCCGAGGCGATGAAGCGGGCTGCCGTAAAGGGCGAAGAGATCGGCCATGTCGTCTTCGGCCACGTGCTCAACACCGAGCCGAAGGACATGTACCTCGGGCGCGTGGCGGCAGTCAACGGCGGCGTGGCGAAGGAGACCCCGTGCCTCACGCTGAACCGTCTCTGCGGCAGCGGGCTGCAGGCAGTCGTGTCGGCCGCGCAGACGATCATGCTCGGTGACGCGGACATCGCGATCGGCGCCGGAGCGGAGTGCATGTCGCGCGGTCCGTACATCATTCCGAGCGGCCGCTGGGGCCAGCGCATGGGCGACATGAAGGCGATCGACATGATGGTCGGGGCACTGCACGACCCGTTCGACGTCGTGCACATGGGCGTGACCGCCGAGAACGTGGCGGCGAAATGGGGCATCACCCGCGACGAGCAGGACCAGTTGGCGGTCGAGAGCCATCGCCGTGCGGCCAATGCGACCAAGGCGGGCTACTTCAAGAGCCAGATCCTGCCGATCGAAGTGAAGGGCAAGAAGGGCCCGACCGTCTTCGACACCGACGAGCACTTCCGCGAAGGCACGTCGATGGCTGACATGGCGAAGCTGAAGCCGGTCTTCGTCAAGGAGAACGGAACCGTCACGGCCGGCAACGCGAGCGGCATCAATGACGGCGCGGCGGCCATCGTGATGATGGAGCGCTCGGTGGCCGAGAAGCGCGGACTGAAGCCGATGGCGCGGCTCGTCAGCTACGGGCACGCGGGCGTCGACCCGAAGTACATGGGCATCGGCCCGGTGCCGGCGTCGCGGAAGGCGCTGGAGCGCGCCGGAATCACGGTGTCGCAGCTCGACGTGATCGAGGCCAACGAAGCGTTCGCGGCGCAGGCCTGCGCGGTCGCAAAAGACCTGGGCTTCCCGGCCGACAAGGTCAATCGGAATGGCAGCGGCATCTCGCTGGGCCATCCGATCGGCGCGACCGGTGCCATCATCACGGTGAAGGCGCTGTACGAGCTGCAGCGGACGGGCGGCCGCTACGCCCTGGTCACCATGTGCATCGGCGGTGGCCAGGGGATCGCGGCCATCTTCGAGCGGATGTAAGCTTGACTTTCCATCCCGGCCGGCTGGAGCACTGTCCGCCCGACCGGGACCCCGACGTTTCCTGTGTGGATCGATGAGCCCAGACGCGTTCTTCCAATGGCGAAGGCGCCTGCTGATTTCAGCGGGCTGCGCAGCCGTTGCGCCGGCACTGGCGGCCGCGCCCGATGCACCGGCGCCGAACAGCACGCTGAAGGAACTCCTGGCCGAGCGCCGGTCGATCTGGCTGGTTCGCGGCAAGGAGCAACTCGAAGCGACGTACTGGAGCGCCGAGCGCGGCTACGACCGCGATCAGTACCTGCAGATCTGCTGGGCCTTGCGCGACGTCCAGGCTGACCGCGTCTTTCCGATCGACCACGGACTGCTCGACGTGCTCGCCGGCCTGCAGCTGTGGCTGTCGAGAAGCGGTGTCCGCGCCCCGCTCGAGATCCACTCGGGATACCGGACGCGCAGCACCAACCAGAAACTCGAAGGCGCGGCGCTAGCCTCGCGCCACCTGCTCGGCAAGGCCGCCGATGTCACCGTGCCCGGCGTGAAGAACGTTCGGCTCGCCGGCATGGCGAGCGTGCTGGGCCGCGGCGGGACGGGCTTCTATCCCGGCCGCAACTTCGTCCACATCGACACGGGCGACGAGCGCATCTGGATCACGCCGCCGAAGGCTGGCTGATCGCGCGCGCTTCGTTCGCGAACCACGCGAGGACGCCGTCGAGGCGCGCGTAGTTGAGCGTGTACCTGGCCTGCTGGTGCACGATGGGCTTGGCCCGGTAAGCCACGGAAACTCCCGCGAGCTTCATCATCTTCAGGTCGTTGGCGCCGTCGCCGATCGCAATGGCGCGGCCGGTGGAACATCCCAGGTGCTCGCACGCCTCGGCGAGTGCGCGCGCCTTTCCCTCGGCGTCGATGATCTCCCCACCTGCCGGCCCGGTCACGCGGCCGGTCAGGCGGCCGTTGATGACCTCGATCTCGTTCGAGCGCGTGTAGTCGAACCCGAGCCGCTCGCGCATGCGGTCGGTGAAGAACGAGAAGCCGCCGGTCACGAGCAGCGTCCTGAGGCCCGCCTTCTGGCAAGCGCGGATCAGGTCCTCGGCGCCAGGGTTGAGCCGCAGCTTGTCGTCGAGCACTCGCTGCAGCAGGGCGGCATCCGTCCCCTCGAGCATCGCCACGCGGCGGCGCAGGCTCTCCCTGTAGTCGGCGATCTCGCCGCGCATCGCCGCCTCGGTGATCGCGGCGACTTCCGGTCCCTTGCCGGCGCAGGCGGCGACCTCGTCGAGGCTCTCGATGTTGATCAGCGTCGAGTCCATGTCCATCGCCAGCAGCCGGAAGTCGGACAGGCGTGCCGCCGGATCGACGAACGCGGCATCGATCTTCCAGTAGCTCGCGAGGCCGGCGACGGCCTTGCGCGTTTCCGGGTCGTCGCGCACTCCGGTGCACCGGGCGGACTGGCGCGAGGTGGTGATTCGCTCCGGCATGCACACGACCTTGAAGGTGTCGAGCGCCTCGGCGTTGATGTTGGGGCCCAGCAGGACGAGGTCTTTCATGGCGCCACGAGTTTAGGGCCTGTTAACGCTTGGCCCGGCGCATGTGCGATCCAAGCGTTAACAGGCCCTAGTGAACCTTCCGACCCGGTGCGAAACGGGCGCCCTCAGCGAAGCGCCCGGAAGACCTCGCGCAGTCGCGCCAGTCGGGCCTCGAGAGTCCCGGTCTTCTCGTCGATGCGCAGCCGCGTCGGGCCGGAAAGGCGCATGGTGCGCGACTTCTGCATCAGCGCGATGAGCTTTGCCGTGTCGAACGACGGCTCCGGGACGAAGTTGATGACGATCGCCTCGCCCGAAGCATCGATCTTCTTCACGCCCAGAGGCTCGGCGAGCAGCCGCAGCCGATGCGTGTCGATCAGCGCCTTGCCGGCCTCCGGCAGCTTGCCGTAGCGATCGACGAGTTCTTCCTGCAGCCGGATCAGGTCGTCCTCGTCGTCGCAGCTGGCGAGCTTCTTGTACATGGACAGCCGCTGATGCACGTCGTTGACGAAATCCGGCGGGAGCAGCGCGGGAACGTGCAGGTTGATTTCGGTGACAGCCGCGAGCGGGGCGAGCAGGTCGGGCTCGCGGCCCGAGCGCAGCGCGCGCACGGCGGCGTTCAGCATCTGCGTGTAGAGATCGAACCCCACCTCGTGCATGTTGCCGCTCTGGCTTTCGCCAAGCACTTCGCCGGCGCCGCGGATCTCCAGGTCGTGCATCGCAAGGTAGAACCCGCTGCCGAGCTCCTCGAGGTTCTGGATGGCCTCGAGGCGCTTCTCGGCGTTCTTCGTCAGTCCTCCCTCGTCGGGCACCATCAGGTAGGCGTAGGCCTGGTGGTGCGAGCGACCGACCCGGCCGCGCAGCTGGTGCAGCTGAGCCAGGCCGAACTTGTCGGCGCGGTGGATGATGATCGTGTTCGCGGTCGGCACGTCGATGCCGGTTTCGATGATCGTCGAGCACAGCAGGACGTTGAAGCGCTGATGGTAGAAGTCGCGCATCACGCGCTCGAGGTCGCGCTCCCCCATCTGGCCGTGGGCGATCTCGATGCGCGCTTCCGGCAGCAGTTCCGCCAGCCGCGCCCGCCGGTTCCCGATCGTCTCGACCTCGTTGTGCAGGAAGTACACCTGGCCGCCGCGCTTGAGCTCGCGCAGCACCGCCTCGCGCACCAGACTCGCCGACTCCTTGCGCACGAAGGTCTTGATCGCGAGCCGTCGCTGCGGGGCGGTCGCGATGACGGAAAACTCCCGGATCCCCTCGAGCGACAGCGCGAGCGTCCGCGGGATCGGCGTGGCGGTCAGCGTCAGGACATCCACTTCGGCGCGCAGGGCCTTGAAGCGCTCCTTCTGCCGCACGCCGAAACGGTGTTCCTCGTCGATGATGACCAGCCCGAGGTTCGCGTAGCGGATGTCGTTCGACAGCAGCTTGTGCGTTCCGATCACGACGTCGACCGTGCCTTTGCCTATCCCTGCGATCGCTTCCTCGACTTCCTTCGCCGAGCGGAAGCGTGACAGCTCCACCACCTTGACCGGCCACTCGGCGAAGCGGTTGCGGAACGTCTCGACGTGCTGCTCGGCGAGCAGCGTGGTCGGGCACAGGACCGCGACCTGCTTGCCTCCGGCGACGGCCGCGAACGCGGCGCGCAGCGCCACTTCGGTCTTGCCGAAGCCGACATCCCCGCACACCAGCCGGTCCATCGGAAATCCGGCGCTCATGTCCTTCAGCACGGCGTCGATCGCCGCCTGCTGGTCGGGCGTCTCCTCGAAGCCGAACCCCTCGGCGAACGCCTCGTAGTCGTGCTGGCTGAATTCGAACGCGTGGCCCTTGCGCGCGGCGCGCAGCGCATAGAGGTTCAGAAGTTCGGCGGCGGTGTCGCGCACCTGCTTTGCGGCCTTCTTCCGCGCCTTGTCCCAGTCGGCCCCGCCAAGCAGATGCAGCGGAGCGGCGTCGGGATCGGCTCCGCTGTAGCGGCCGATCAGGTGCAGTTGCGCCACCGGGACGTACAGGCTCGCCTCGTTGGCGTACTCGAGGCGCAGGAACTCGGTCGCCCCCTGGCCGAGGTCCATCGTCTCCAGCCCGAGGTAGCGGCCGATGCCGTGCTCGACGTGCACCACCGGATCGCCCACCCGCAGCTCCGCGAGGTCGCGGATCATCGCCTCGACGTTGGAGGCGCGCTCGCGCTGCTTGCCGCGCAGCCGCCGCGGGCTCGAGGCGTAGAGCTCCGTCTCGGTGACGACGGCCAGCCCGCGTTCGCGCAGGACGAAGCCCTCGTGCAGCGGAGCCACGCCGAGGGCGAGCCGCGCGTCCGACGCAACGAAGGCGGCGAAGTCCGCGTTGTCCGCGTACCGCAGGTTGTATTCGGCAAACATCTGCCCGATCGTTTCGCGCCGGCCCGCGGCGTCGGCGACGATCAGCACGCGGCCGCCGAAGCGCACCGTGTAGTCGCGCAACTTCTGCACGGGATCGTCGGCGCGCCGCTCGACCGCCAGCGCCGGCAGCGGCTCGAAGCCTGCGTGGGTGCCTTCGCCCAGGGCGATCCGGCCGTGCGCCTTGGAGTGCGCGAAGAACTGCTCCGCGTTCAGGAAGAGGTCGGCCGGCGGCAGGATCGGGCGGGACGCGTCCCGCGCGAGGAAGCGATGCCGTTCGCTGGTCTCGTTCCAGAAGCGCTGGATGGCGGCCTCGATGGCGCCGTGCATGACGACCACGGCGTCCGCCGGCAGGTAGTCGAACAGCGTTGCCGTCTCTTCGAAGAACAGCGGCAGGAAGTACTCGATGCCCTGCGACGCGATGCCGGTGCCGACATCCTTGTAGACGCTCGATCGGCTCGGATCACCTTCGATCCGGTCGCGCCAGCGGCGGCGGAACGCCTGCCGCGCCGCTTCGTCGATCGGGAACTCCCTGCCCGGCAGCAGGCGGATGTCCGGGACCGGATACAGGCCGCGCTGCGTGTCCGGATCGAACGCCCGGATCGTCTCCAGCTGGTCATCGAGCAGGTCGAGCCGGTACGGCAGCGCCGACCCCATCGGGAACAGATCGAGCAGTCCGCCGCGCATCGCGAACTCGCCGGGCGCGACCACCTGCGAAACGTGCTGGTAGCCGGCGAACACGAGCTGGGTCCGCAGTGCCTCGACGTCCACCCTCTGGCCCTGCCGGAAGAAGAAGGTGTGACCGGCGACGTATTGCGGGGGAGCCATCCGGTGCAACGCCGTGGTCGCGGGAACGACGAGCACGTCCATCCCGCCGGCAGCCGGTTGGCTCAGGCGATACAGCGTCTCCAGCCGCTCCGAGACGAGATCCTGGTGCGGCGAAAGCGTGTCGTAGGGCAGCGTCTCCCAGTCCGGCAGCGGGCGAACGGTCAGCGTGGGCTCGAAGTAGCGGATTTCGTCGACGAGCCGCTGCGCGTCGAGCGCATCGGCCGAGACCACGACCAGCAGGCGCTTCGCGGTTCGCGCAGCCGTTGCGGTCTCGGCCAGCAGCAACGCGTCGCCGGAGCCCGGCGGCCGCGCGATGGCGACACGGGTCCCTGCGGACGGGAGTGTCTGCGAGGTGATGCCCGACAGCGGGGCCGCGGGCGCGGCGGTGGAAACTTCGTGATTCACAAATGAAAAACGGCAGCCGAGCCACGCTCACGAGCTGCCGAACTCGGTCGCTATTATACGAAGCACGTTTGCATCCACCCGGGCCGGGATTCGCGTTGCGTCACTCCGTTCGTTACTTCGGACTCATCCCTGCGGCGGGCGTGGGCTCCCGCATGGGCGCCGACAGCGGTCCGAAGCAGTACCTGGCGCTCGGCGGAAAGCCGATGCTCGAACACTCGATCGACGCGATGCTGACCGACGCCCGCATCGAGCGAGTGTTCGTCGTCGTCGCGCTCGCCGACACCCGCTGGCGGTCGATTCGCGCGGACGCCGGACGCGTCGAGTTCCTTCCCGTCGGCGGAGCTTCACGCGCGGAGTCCGTGCGCAACGGACTCGATGCGATCGCCGGGCGTGGCGAAGACGACGATCGCGTGCTCGTGCACGACGCCGCGCGCCCATGCCTCGGCGCGGCACAGCTGGCAGCACTGATCGACGAGGCCGGCGGCGAGGACGGCGGCGGACTGCTCGCCGTGCCGTTGAGCGACACGCTGAAGCGCGGCGAGGACGGCCGCGTCGCAGCGACGCTCGACCGCTCGTCGCTCTGGTGTGCGCAGACGCCGCAACTGTTCCGCATCGGATCGCTGCGCGCGGCGCTGGCGAGCGGCCCGCTGGCAGGCATCACGGACGAGGCCAGCGCGATGGAGCGTGCCGGCCACGCGCCGCGCCTCGTGGCGGGCGTTTCGTCGAACCTGAAGGTCACCACGCCCGAGGACGTCGTCCTCGCCGGCGCGGTCCTGCGGGAGCAGGGACGTGTCTAGATCGGGAAGGACGGCATGAAGATCCGGGTGGGGCAGGGCTTCGACGTGCACGCGCTGGTTCCGGGCCGACGGCTCGTGATCGGGGGCGTGGAGATTCCGCACGAGCGCGGACTGCTCGGGCACTCCGACGCCGACGTGCTGCTGCACGCGATCACCGACGCCATCCTCGGCGCGGCCGCGCTCGGCGACATCGGTCGGCTGTTTCCCGACGATGATCCGAACTTCCGGGACGCGGACAGCCGGGCGCTGCTGCGAACCGCCGTGACGCGTGTCGCCGCGGCCGGCTGGCGCGTCGGCAACGTCGACGCGACGGTGATCGCGGAGCGGCCGAAGATCGGTCCGCACGTGGCGGCCATGCGCGCGGCCATCGCGGCCGAATGCGGCATCGACGCTGACGCCGTCAGCATCAAGGGCAAGACCAGCGAGAAGCTCGGCTACGCGGGGCGCGGCGAAGGCATTGCCGCCCAGGCCGTGGTCCTGCTGTTGGCCGACTGAGGCGGATCGCTAGAGCGCGGGCAGCGCCAGTTCGGCGCGCAGCCCGTGCGGCGCGTTGGCGAGCAGGCGGAGGTCGCCGCCGTGCATGCGCGCGATGCGCTGCACGATCGGCAGACCGAGTCCCGCGCCGCCGCTGCCTGAACGCGCCTTCTCGCCGCGCTCGAACGGACGCATCAGGCGCTCGATCTGGTCCGTGGGCACGCCCGGTCCGTTGTCGGCGATGCCGACGATCGCCATGTCGTCGTCGCGCAGCAGGCTCACGGCGACGTTGAGCGCGCCCGACTTCGGATCCCGTCCGTAGCGCACTGCATTCGTCAGCAGGTTGTCGACTGCGCGATCGAGTTCGTTCCGGTACCCGTGCACCCGCACCGAGGGCGCCAGGCGCAGGTCGACGCCCGACAGCGGCTGCGCCTCGATGCGCGCGCGCCGCACGGCCGCTTCCAGCAGTGGCGCGAGTTCGATGTCCTCGGCCGGCGCCTGCGGCTCCTTGCGCGCGTAGTCGAGGAACTGATGCACGATGTTGTCGATCTGTTCGATGTCGCCGGCCATCGCGTCGCGCGCGTCCTGCGGCACGTTGGCCATCTCGATTTCCAGTCGCAGTCGGGTCAGCGGCGTGCGCAGGTCGTGGGAGATCCCCGCCAGCAGCACCGCGCGGTCGGCTTCGAGCTTGCCGAGGTCGGCGACCATGCGATTGAAGTTCTCGTTGACCGTGCGGATCTCGACGGGCCCGGTTTCCGGCAGCGGCGCCGGCTGGCGGCCGCTGCCGAGGTCGGCCGCCGCGCGCGAAAGCTGCGCCAGCGGCCGGTTGATCAACCGGGTGATGAGGACGGCGCCGATCAGCGAGAGCAGCAGAGCCACCGCGGCCCAGCCGATCCACTGAGTGCCGTACGTGCGCGCCGCCGGATCACGGTCGATGAACACCCAGTACTTGTCTTCGTCGAGCGCCAGGCTCACCCACAGCCCTTGGATGCCGTTCACCGCAGAGGCGACCTGGGTGCCGGGACCAAGACGGTCGACAACGGACTTCGCCGCCAGCTGGATCAGCGGGGCCCCGGTCACCGGCGCGACGGTGTCGGTCGGCTCGAGCGGGTAGATGCGGATGCCCTCGTTGGCCGCCAGTTCGGTCAGCAGCTCCCGCCTGACGAACGGATCGGAGTACAGCAACGCGGCGCGCGTGACGTTGACGACCGATACGACCTGCTGCGCGATGCTCTGCGCGCGCGGGGCACGCTCGAACAGGCGGAAGCTCTGGATCCAGGCGCCGAGGCTGGTGACGATCAGCAGCAGGACGAGCAGCAGCGTTCGCCAGAACAGCGAGGGCGAGCGCAGTGACGGGCCGGTCATGGGCTCTAGGGCCTGTTAGCGCTTGGCTCGTGCATGTGCCGGGCCTTGGCGGGCCGCGCAGCTAGGCGCGGCGACGAGACCATTGCCGAGGCAAGGCGAGGAGCCGCAATGAC
>Ga0209254_10004786_pt1 | contig 12414 bp, 6 predicted proteins | sample FrelakmetDIP11DI_FD_187148 | JGI IMG/M metagenome (GOLD analysis project Ga0209254, IMG submission 187148) | Freshwater lake sediment microbial communities from the University of Notre Dame, USA, for methane emissions studies - DIP11 DI (SPAdes)... | ecosystem: Environmental > Aquatic >...
TGCCGACGCCTTCCAGCCAGCGCTCGATGCCCAGCGGTACGATGAACAGCGGCGGGCCCCCCGGCTGCGCGTTGAGCGAGCGCACCGAGTCCTCGTCGAGATGGTCGTAGTGGTTGTGCGAGACAAGCACGACGTCGATGTGCGGCAGTTCCTCGATGCGCACGGCCGGCGGCTGCCAGCGCTTCGGCCCCGCCCACTGCACCGGCGAGGCGCGCTCGGAGAAGTGCGGATCGGTGAGCACGTTGGTGTGGCCGATCTGCACCAGCGCGGTGGCGTGGCCGATCCAAGTGACCGAGAAGTGGTTGGTCCGGCTGCGGATGAAGCCGAGGTCCGGCACCAGCGCCGCCAGCTCCATCTTCGGCGCCGGGATTTCCAGCGAACTGCGCTCGCGCTGCCAGCGGAAGAACTCGCCGAACGAGCGCGGCATCCATGCCGCCGGGTCGATGTTCTGGAAGCCATCGGGGCGATGGTGCGGCTTGGCTGGGTCGTAGTACGGGTTCACCGTCGAAAATCCCGTTAGCAGTGCGCCACCGCCGACCAGCACCAGGGCAACGATCGCAAGCAGCCGCCGGACGCGTCGCTTCATCCCGCGCTCGCCGGCAGCGGTGCCGGCTTCTTCAGCGCGACCGGCTTGACCCGCGGCGAGACCAGGATGCCCTTGCGCGCGCGGTGACCCAGGTGCGACTGCAGGTCGCGGCCGCGCACGTGGATCTGCACCGACTTGCCGCCGCGGCCCTGCCCTTCGACGATCACGCCAGCTTCGCCACAGGGCGTGGCGCCGACCAGCTTCTCTCCGGCATCGAGACCCATCAGGATGACGCCGCGGCCGCCGCCGGACAAGGCCTTGATCTCGCCCGCCGCGAACACCAGCATGCGCCCCTTCTCCGACACGCAGGCGAGGCGGTCGTCGGCAGGCTCGGCCAGCGCCGGGCGCAGCGGCTCCGCGCCTGGGTCAACGCTGATGAACTGCTTGCCGCCTTTTACCCGCGAGACCATGTCGCCGATCGAGCAGGCGAAGCCGGTGCCCGCCGTCGTCGCCAGCAGCAGCGGCTGCGCGGCCGTGCCCGCGACGTAGCCCACCAGGCGCGTGCCCGGTTCGAGGTCGATCATCGAGGTCACCGGCAAGCCGTCGCCGCGCGCCGACGGCAGGGCCGAGACGGGCACCGAATACACGCGCCCGTTGGCTCCGATGGCGATCAGGTGATCGACGGTGCGGCACTCGTACGCGCCGTACAGCGCATCGCCGGCCTTGAAGGTGAACTGCGCGACATCGTGGCCATGGCCGCTGCGCGCGCGGGCGAACCCCTTCTCGGAGACGATCACGGTGACCGGCTCGTCGAGCACCTTCGTTTCGGCGACGGCCCGCTGGGCAGTCTCGATCAGCGTCCGGCGGGCATCGCCGAATTTCTTCGCGTCCTCGTCGAACTCCTTGCCGACCTGGCGCCGCAGGGCGGCCTCGGCGCCCAGCAACTTCTGCAACGCAGCCTGGTCCTTGCGCAGCTGCGCCAGTTCCTGCTCGATGCGGATGCCTTCGAGCCGGGCCAGCTGGCGCAGGCGGATCTCGAGGATGTCCTCGGCCTGCCGTTCGCTCAGGTTGAACGTGCGCATCAGTTCCGGCTTCGGCTCGTCGGAGTTGCGGATGAGCCGGATCACCTTGTCGATGGCGAGCAGGACCGCCTGCCGGCCCTCGAGGATGTGGACGCGGTCCTCCACCTTCGCCAGCCGGTGCGTGCTTCGCCGGCGCACGGTGTCGACCCGGAAGTCGATCCACTCGGTCAGGATCTCGGCGAGCGGCTTGCAGCGCGGCCGCCCGTCGCGGCCGATCATCACCAGGTTGATCGGCACGCCGGTCTCGAGGCTGGTGTGCGCCAGCAGCATGGTGACGAACGCATCGCGGTCGATCTTCGAGGTGCGCGGCTCGAACACCAGGCGGACCGCCGCATCCTTGCCGGATTCGTCGCGGACCGTGTCGAGCTGCGCCAGCACGATCTGCTTCAGCTGCTGCTGCTCGGCGGTCAGCGACTTCTTGCCGGGCTTTACCTTGGGGTTGGTCAGTTCCTCGATTTCCTCGAGCACCTTCTGCGCCGAAGTTCCCGGCGGCAGTTCGTCGACCACCAGCTGCCACTGGCCGCGCGCCAGTTCCTCGAAGCGAAAGCCCGCGCGCGCCTTCAGGCCGCCGCGTCCGCTTGCATAGATCTCGCGGATGTCGTCGGCGGCGGAGATGATCTGCCCGCCGCCGGGGAAATCCGGCCCGGGCAGCACGGCGAGCAGCTCGTCGAGCGAAACCTTCGGATCCTTGAGCACCAGTTGCAGCGCGCCGACGATCTCGATGAGGTTGTGCGACGGGATCTCGGTCGCCATCCCCACCGCGATGCCGGAAGCGCCGTTGAGCAGCACCACCGGCAGCCGCGCCGGCAGCCACTTCGGTTCCTGCTGGCTGCCGTCGTAGTTGGGACCGAACTCGACCGTGCCCTCGTCCAGTTCGTCGAGCAGCAGGCGGGCAATCGGCGTCAGCCGTGCTTCCGTGTAGCGCATCGCCGCCGCGCCATCGCCGTCGCGCGAGCCGAAGTTGCCCTGCCCGTCGATCAGCGGATAACGCAGCGAGAAGTCCTGCGCCATCCGCACCATCGCGTCGTATGCCGCCGTGTCACCGTGCGGATGGAACTTGCCGAGCACGTCGCCGACCACGCGCGCGCTCTTCACCGGCCGGGCGTTCGCCGCCAGGCCCATCTGGTCCATCGCGTACAGGATGCGCCGCTGCACGGGCTTCAGCCCGTCGGCGACGTCGGGCAGCGCGCGCCCCTTGACCACCGACACCGCGTAGTCGAGGTAGGCGCGCTGCGCAAAAGCGGCGAGCGTCAGCGTTTCGCCGCCTTCATTGGTCGGAAAGAGAGTCTGCTGTTCGAGCATCGACGAAGCCGTGCGAACGCGCGGCGGATGCGGAGTCAAAGAGACGCGATTCTAAGGGCGGCACGCCGCGCCCTCCGGCACCGACTCCGCGTGCTGCGCTGCCGATGCACCTGCGATGGCGCCAGTCATCGCGTACATCGGCGGCGCGCACGCTAGTGCGTGAGCGACCTTCTGCGCCCCGTGTCGCGCTGCTCGACGTAGATCTGCATGAACTCCTCGGGCGTCAGCGGCCGCGAGAACAGGTAGCCCTGCGCCGAGTCGCAGCCGAGCTGCTGCATCCAGTCCTGCTGGGCCTGCGTTTCCACTCCTTCGGCCGTGATCCTGATGCCGAGTGCGCGTGCCATCTCGATGACGGCCTTGACGATGGTCAGCGTGCGCGCGTCGCGCATGCATTCGACGGTGAAGCTGCGGTCGATCTTCAGGCGGTGGATCGGCAGGTCGCGCAGGTGCGCCAGGCTGGAGAAGCCGACGCCAAAATCGTCGAGCGCCAGCCGCACGCCAGCATCGCGCAGCCGCGCCAGGTTTTCGCGCACCGTCGCCGAGGTGTCGAGCAGTCCCGTCTCGGTCACCTCGATCTCCACCTCGCCCGGCGCCACGTCGTGTTCCTCCAGTGTGGCGAGCAGCGTCTCGACATATCCCGGCTGGCGCAGGTGCACGCCGGCGATGTTCACCGCCAGCGTCGGTATCTGCAGGCCCATCTTCCGCCAGGCCTGCCGCGCCTTGCAGGCCTCGCGCAGCACCCACTCGCCGAGTCCGATGACCAGGCCGCTCTCCTCGGCGATCGGGATGAACTCCGCCGGCGACACCTCGCCGACCTCGGCATCGGTCCAGCGCACCAGCACCTCGGCACTGACGATGCGGCCGTCGGCCAGCGATACGGTCGGCTGAAAGTACAGCATGAACTCGCGCGACTCGATCGCCTTACGCAGGCGCTGCTCGAGGCGCAGCCGCAGGTCGACACGGCGCGCCACCGCCGGCGTATACAGCGCGAACGTCGCACGCCCGCTTTCCTTGGCCTCGTACATCGCCGCGTCGGCTGCATTGACCAGCGCCTCGAGGTCGACCCCATCGTGCGGGAAGAAGCTGACGCCGATCGATGGCGTCACGACCAGGTCCAGCCCGAGCACGCGCATCGGCGCGCTGATCGCACCGATCAGACGCCGCGCCAGTTCGATCGTCGACTCCGGTTCCTTCACGTCGCCAACCAGCGCGACCAGTTCGTCGCCGCCGCGCCGGCCGAGCAGGCGCGGCTCCGGGATCTCCTGCTGCAAGCGCGCGGCGACCGTGCGCAGCACTTCGTCGCCGGTGCGATGGCCGTAGCCGTTGTTCAGCAGCCTGAAGTTGTCCAGATCGATGAACAGCAGCGCGCAGCGCCGGCCCTGCGCGTGCGCCTGCGCCAGTTCAGTCCGCGCCTGTTCGTCGAAGGCATGGCGGTTGGCGAGCTGGGTCAGCGAGTCGATCCTCGCCAGCCGCTCGATGCTTTCCTTGGCGCGCACCTGTTCGGTGACATCCTTGGACACGCCGCGGTAGCCGAGAAAGGTGCCATGCGCGTCGAACACCGGATCGCCGCTGGAGGCGACGTAGTGGACATTGCCGTCCCGGCCGAGGTTGCGCGTCAGCAAGTCGCGATACGGCCGCCGCGCCAGCAGCACCGCGCGATGCTCGTCCCAGGAGGCCGGCTGGACCAGCGCGACTTCCAGTTCCCAGCGCTGCCGCCCGATCAGTTCCTCGGACGGCATCAGCCCAGAGCGGGGTCCCGTCGCCCCGTATTCGATGCGCGTGAAACGGAAGTCGCTGTCCATCTCCCAATACCAGTCGGAGGACAACTCGGTCAACGCACGGAAGCGCGCCTCGCTCGCCACCAGGCCATCGATCAGCGCCGTGCGCTCGGTCACGTCGAGCGACAGGCCTCGATAGCCGACGAACACATCGCCGCGGAACATCGGCTCGGCCGAGATCTCGAACACCCGGTCGGGCCGGTCCGGGTAGCGCACACGCATGGGTAATCGCTGCAGCGGCTCGCGGCGTTGCATGGCAGCCATCGCTGACCGGCGATCGGCCTCGTCGACCTCGCCGATAGCCGACTGACCGAACAGCTTGCCGGTCATGCCCTCGATCAGAGTCTCATCGAACTCGGAACTGCCCCTGACCAGCGTATAGCGCAGGCTGGCATCGGTCTCCCAATACCACTCGGTGACCAGCCTCGCCAGCGCGCGGAAGCGCTCTTCGTCCCGGCGCAGCGCATGGATCGTGCTCTCCGCCTCGCTGATGTCGCGCGCGGCGCCGTAGTAGCCGCCGAAGCTGCCGTCCGCGCGTACCACCGGCTTGCCGCAGGCGGCGATCCAGGTGGTCTTGCCGTCGGCGCGCACGACCCGGAAGCGGAACCACGGGAACGGTTCGCGCCGGCGCACCCGCGCGTCCAGTTCGCTCTGCTGCTGGCTGTCGGACCAGTAGCCGTCCAGCTGCCGCACGGGGCGACCCAGAATTTCCCCGCGTTGCCGGCCGGCCATCGCCGCCGTCGCCGGCGACAGTTCGACGATGCGGCCCTTTGCGTCCGTTCGCCAGAACCCGTCGTGCGTGAGGTCGGCCAGGTCTTCCATCGCACGCCGCTGGCGGCTGATCGCCATCGCGTGCAGTTCTTCCTCCGACAGCACGCTGCGCAGGCTGATCATGCCGCCATCGGCCGTGCGGCAGTCGCTCATCATCACCCACTGCCCATGCAGGAACCGCACGCGGTCGGTGAACGGGACGTCAAGCTGCCGGCGCCGCAGCCGCTCGCCGATGAACTGCTCGAGCGAGCGCCCTTCGATCAGGGTCGCCGGCGCGGTCGGGTAGTAGGCGCGCAGCAGTTCCTCGTGCGTCACGCCAGGCTGCAGCAGGTGACCCACTTCCGGATAAAGGCGGCGATAAGCCTCGTTGCACTCGACAAGCCGATCGTCGCGGTCATAGATCGCCAGCCCGGCGCTCATCGATTCGATCGCGCCCTCGATGGCCGAGGCCCTCTCGATTGCCTCCGCAGCATCGGGTGCGCTGTGCAACAGCCAAAGCGCTACGCCAACCAGCAGGGTCACGGCGGCGGCAGCCTGGACGAAATGCAGCGCGCGATGCAGATCGGCGGCCTCCGCCCCGCCGAGCAGGCGGCCGAGCGAGCCGGGTAACAGCCACTCGGTGAGTTCCGCCGCCACCGTCAGCAGCAGGACGGCGGCGATCGCCGCGATGCCGATTCGCTCGAGCCGGCTGAGCACCGGCCAGCGCCACCCGGTCCCCTCGGTGGCGGACCGTCGGCGCGCCAGAACGACGTCGGGCCGGGCCGGGTCGTCGTTCGAGCGCAGTGAGTCCGTGTTCATCGCGATCGTTGGTGGCTCTTGAGCAGCCGGATGAAGGCAGGCATCGACCCGCTGCCTCGCCAAATGCCGGGAACCGAGCTTACAGAAACACGGTCATCCGACAACGATCGGCGTCGCACGAGTCCTTCGGTTGCGACAACCGGCGCGCGCGCAGGGCCCTGCGGAAGCTCTGTCAACCGGTCCAGATCGACCCGGCGGGGTCAGTCTTCCTCGAGACGCAGTTCCTGGATCTTGCGGGTGATGGTGTTTCGTCCCAGGCCGAGCTTGGTCGCCGCCTCGATGCGCCGGCCGTGGGTCAGTCGCAACGCGGTACCGATCACCGTCGCCTCGAAACGACGAGTGATCGCATCCATCAGATCCTGCTCGCCGCTGCGCAGCCGCCGTTCGACTTCCTGCCCGAGCAGGCCCGCCCAGTCGCTACCGGGTGCCGGTGTGGCCGCAGCGAACGCGGACGCCGCGCTGCGGGTCGATTCGGCCGCTTCGGCGGCGACCGCAACCGGTGCCGGCGTCGGCGCCGGCTCGCGCAACTCCAGCGGCAGGTCCTCGACCTTCACCACCTGGGCCGGCGCGAGCACGGTTAGCCAGTGGCAAAGGTTCTCCAGTTGCCGCACGTTGCCGGGTAGCGGCATCTGCTCGATGAAGCGCAGCGCTTCCGGCGAAAGTCGCTTCGGTTCGACGCCGAGTTCGCGTGCGCTCTTGGCGAGGAAGTGCCGCGCCAGCAGCGCGATGTCGTCACGCCGCTCGCGCAGCGGCGGCAGGCGCAGGCGGATGACGTTCAGGCGGTGATAAAGGTCCTCGCGGAACAACCCCTGCCGGACCCGCTCCTCGAGGTTCTGATGGGTCGCCGCGATCACCCGCGCGTCGGCCTTGATCGGCTGCTGGCCGCCGACGCGGTAATAGAAGCCGTCGGACAGCACGCGCAGCAGCCGCGTCTGCAGTTCCGCCGGCATGTCGCCGATCTCGTCGAGGAAAAGCGTGCCGCCCTCGGCCTGCTCGAAGCGGCCGCGTCTCATTGCCTGCGCACCGGTGAAAGCACCGCGCTCGTGGCCGAACAGCTCGCTTTCGAGCAGGTCGCGCGGAATCGCCGCCATGTTCAGCGCGATGAAGGGCTTCGCTGCCCGCGCGCTGTGCTTGTGCAGCGCGCGCGCGACCACTTCCTTGCCGCTGCCGGACTCGCCGGTGATCAGCACGGTGACGGTCGACTGCGACAGGCGGCCAATGGCGCGGAACACTTCCTGCATTGCCGGCGCCTGGCCGAGAATCTCCGGCGTCAGCGTGGCAGCTTCTTCCTCGCCCGATTCGCGCACGCTCTCGTCGACCGCCCGCTGGATCAGTTCGACCGCGCGATCCACATCGAACGGTTTGGGCAGGTACTCGAAGGCGCCGCTCTGGAAGGCGGACACGGCGCTGTCGAGGTCCGCATACGCGGTCATGATGATCACCGGCAGCGCAGGATGCTTGCGCTTGACCGTGCGCAGCAGTTCGATGCCGTCGAGCCCGGCCATGCGCACGTCGGATACCAGCACCTGCGGCTGGTCGCGTTCCAGTTCGCTCAGCACTTCCTTGGCCGAGCCGAAGGCGCGGCACGGCATGTTCTGCCGCGAGAGCGCCTTTTCCAGCACCCAGCGGATCGAGCGGTCGTCGTCGACTATCCAGATCGGTTTCATACGAGGGGCAACAGGATGCGGAACGCCGTGCGCCCCGGCTTGGAGTCGAATTCGATGCTGCCGTCGTTGGCGAGGACGAAGGCCTGGGCCAGGGTCAGGCCCAGCCCCGTGCCGTCCTCGCGCCCCGAGACGAGCGGAAAGAAGATGCGGTCCTTGAGTTCCTCGGGGACCCCGGGACCGTTGTCGATCACCGTCAGTTCGGCCGCCAGCCGCACGTGCCGGCGCGCGATGGTGACGTGGCGGGCAACCCGCGTGCGCAGGATGATCTGCGCGTCGCCATCGACGATGCGTCCGGCCAGCGCCTGCGCCGCGTTGCGCACGATGTTCAGCACCGCCTGGATCAGCTGCTCCTTGTCACCGCGCCCGGTGGGCATCGAGGCGTCGTAGTCGCGCTGGATCTCGAGGCCGCGCGGAAACTCGGCCAGGATCACCGCCCGCACGCGCTCGCAGACCTCGTGCACGCTGTACTCGGAGACCACGCGCGGAACGCGGTGCGGTGCCAGCAGGCGATCGACCAGCGCCTGCAGCCGGTCGGCCTCGGCGATGATCACGCGGGTGAATTCGCGCTGCTCGCCGAGCGGCAGTTCGCGCTCGAGCAGTTGCGCGGCGCCGCGGATGCCGCCAAGCGGGTTGCGAATCTCGTGCGCCAGGTTGCGCAGCAGCTGTCGATTCGCCTCCGACAGGCCGACCTGACGATCTTCGCGGCTGTGTCGCAGCTGCTGCTCGATCTCGGTCATCTCCAGCAGCAGCCGTCGCCCATCGTCGTCAAGGGCCGATGCCATCACCTGCACGACCACAGGTTCGCGCAGCGGCCGGCGCAGTTCGACGACATGGGGCAACTGGCCGAGGTCGCCGGCGGCGGCCGACTGCTGCAGCCGCTCGAGCTGGTGTTCGTCGGTGAACAGCCGCGATGCCGGCTGGCCGACCAGGTGCCGGCGCGAGGTGTCGAGCAGGACTTCGGCGGCCTGGTTGGCGTAGGTGACGGTCCCGTCGGCCCCGACCATCAGCACGCCGGTAGCGAGCAGGTCGAGGCCGGCGTAGTCGTGCGCGGGCTGCGCCAGGCAACCGAAGTCCGGCGCCGCGCTCATTGCGCCGCCCGGCGCCGCGGCGCCCGCTTGCCTTCAGAGGGAGGTCGCGCTACTGGCGCGACAGCAGCGCCAGTTCGCGCTTCAGCGATGCGACGTTGTTCTCGGTGCGCTGCAGGTCGGCATGAATTTTCGCCACCCGCTCCTGGTAGCCGGCATTGCCGCGCTCGCCGGCCAGCCGCTCCGGCGCACCATCCTTGTACTCGGCACGCAGCGCCTGCAGCTTGGCCTCTTCGGCCCCCAGTTCGTCCTCGAGTATCCGCCGGCGGTCGCCGTCGCGCGCCTTCTGCGTCTGGCTGTCCACCCGCGGGAAACTGGCCGGCGAGATCGGACGCACGTCGGGCGAGGCCCGCGCGGCCTGCTGGCGCGGCGTCGGCACCGACACCGTCGGCTGTATGTCGAGGCGCGTGCAACCCTTGCCCGCGCTGGTGTTCTGGTAGGTCTTGCGGCCGTCGGCGTCTTGGCAAACGAAGATGTCGGAGCTTGCCAGCGCCCCCAGCGGCGAGGCAGCCAGCGCCAGCGCTGCCAGCACTGACGCCAAGGGCCTTGGAATCAATGAACTCATGCGCGCCAGTGTACGGGAACGAAGCGCAGCTCAGCATCGGCAATAGGGCTGAACCGTTCAGCCGGCTGCCGGAAATGTTGCAAATGTTTTCAGCGACTTGAGTGAACACGAGCGCCTGTTATTCGACAGGGAAAGGGGCGGTCGCCCGCCCCTTTCCTGACTCGGTCGACGGCGGCTGTTACAGCCCGTAATACATGTCGAACTCGACCGGATGGGTGGTCATCCGGAAGCGAGTCACCTCCTCCATCTTCAGCGCGATGTAGGCATCGATCATGTCGTTGCTGAACACGCCGCCGCGGGTGAGGAACTCGCGGTCCTTGTCGAGGCTTTCCAGCGCCTCGTCGAGCGACGCACAGGGATGCGGGATCTTGGCCGCCTCTTCCGGCTCGAGGTCGTACAGGTTCTTGTCCATCGGCTCGCCCGGATGGATCTTGTTCTGCACGCCATCCAGGCCGGCCATCATCAGCGCGGCGAAAGCCAGGTAGGGATTGGCGGTCGGATCGGGGAAACGCACCTCGACGCGGCGGCCCTTCGGGTTCGACACGTACGGAATGCGGCATGACGCCGAGCGGTTGCGCGCCGAGTACGCCAGGTTGATCGGCGCCTCGAAGCCCGGCACCAGGCGCTTGTAGCTGTTGGTGCCCGGGTTGGTGATCGCATTGAGCGCCTTGGCGTGCTTGATCACACCGCCGATGTAGTACAGCGCGAACTCCGACAGGCCGGCATAGCCGTTGCCGGCAAAGAGGTTCTGGCCGTCCTTCCAGATCGACTGGTGCACGTGCATGCCCGAGCCGTTGTCGCCGACCACGGGCTTCGGCATGAACGTGGCCGTCTTGCCGTAGCTGGCGGCGACGTTCCACACCGTGTACTTCAGGATCTGCAGCCAGTCGGCGCGCTTGACCAGCGTCGCGAACTTGGTGCCGATTTCGCACTGGCCCGGTGCCGCCACCTCGTGGTGATGCACCTCGACCTCGACGCCCTGCTGCTCGAGCAGCAGGCACATCTCGGAGCGCATGTCCTGCAGCGAATCGGTCGGCGGCACCGGGAAGTAGCCGCCTTTCACCGACGGGCGATGAGCCAGGTTGCCCGCTTCGTATTCGATGCCGGTCGACCAGGGCGCCTCTTCCGACTTGATCTTGACGAACGAGCCCCACATGCCGGAGTCCCACGTCACTGAGTCGAAGATGAAGAACTCGGGCTCGGGGCCGAAATAGGCGGTGTCGCCGATGCCGGTCGACTTCAGGTAAGCCTCGGCGCGCCTGGCCAGCGAGCGCGGGTCGCGGTCATAACCCTTGCCGGTTGACGGCTCGACGACGTCGCAGGTCAGGATCAGCGTGTTTTCCTCGCGGAACGGATCCATGCGCGCCGAATCCGGATCCGGCATCAGCAGCATGTCGGAGGCCTCGATGCCCTTCCAGCCGGCAATCGACGAGCCGTCGAACGCGTGGCCGTGCTCGAACTTGTCGAGGTCGACCTGCTTGGTCGGCACGGACACGTGCTGCTCCTTGCCGCGTGTGTCGGTGAAGCGGAAGTCCACGAACCGGACCTCGTTGTCGGCGATCATCTTGATCACGTCTTTGGGCGTCCCCATGAAGCTCTCTCCTTTCGCGAGATGGACCTGAAGCACTGAACGGTGAATTCGCGGTCGCCTGTCGCCAGGCAGCCAAGATCACTGGATTTCTCTTAAGCACAAACCGTGCCGCCCGGGGCAGACGCGCCCGAGAACTGCGCACCGCCTTTGTGCATCAACGGTTTGCAATGCAGCGATTGGCCCGGTCCGGTCACGGCGTTGTCCGATGGCCGCATAGGCAGGGGCAAAGAGAACCATGACGGTGCATTGCGCCCCATATTAATCTCATCTCGCCTACTTTCGGTGCAGATTGAGGAACAGGGTCTGGAGGTCACTCAGAAAGCGCCGGCCCAGGTCGGTTGGCGCGATCCGCTCGATCACGGTCTGCAACAGACCCCGCTCCTCGGCCTTCTGCAGCGCCGGTTCGAGCGCCGACATCGGCAGCCCGGTGCGCTCGGTGAACAGCCGCACCGGCACGCCGGCGTTCAGCCGCAAGCCGTTGAGCATGAACTCGAAGGCAAGGTCGCCGCGCCGCACTTCAGCCGACTCGGCGAGCGGCGCACCGCGCAGTGCCCCTTCGATGTAGCCGGCCGGCTGGCGCAGCCGGGCCTGCCGCAGGATGCGGCCGGGAAACGAGATCTTGCTGTGCGCGCCGGCACCGATGCCCAGGTAGTCGCCGAACTGCCAGTAGTTGAGGTTGTGGCGGCACATCCTGCCCGGCCGCGCATAGGCGGACACCTCGTAGTGCTCGTAGCCCGCCCCGGTCATCCGCTCCTCGATCCACTCGTGCATTGCTGCCGCGGTGTCCTCGTCGGGCAGCTGGGGCGGGTACTTGGCGAAGACCGTGTTCGGCTCGAGCGTCAGCTGGTACAGCGACAGGTGCGGCGGCGCGAACTGCAGCGCGAAATCGATGTCGGCGCACATCTCGTCCATCGACTGCCCGGGCAGCGCATACATCAGGTCGAGATTGAGGTTGTCGAAGTCGCGCTGCGCGGCCTCGATCGCTGCAACCGCCTGGGCCCGGTCGTGCACTCGTCCCAGGCGGTGCAACTGCTCGTCGCTGAACGACTGCACGCCGATCGACAGCCGATTCACGCCGGCCTCGCGGAAGGAGCCGAACTTCGCTGCCTCGAAGGTGCCCGGGTTCGCCTCCAGCGTGATCTCGCAGGAAGGCTCCAGCGGCAGACGTGCGCGCAGTTCCGACAGCAGGCGATCCAGCCCGGCGGCCGAGATCAGGCTCGGCGTGCCGCCGCCGAAGAAGATGCTGACG
>Ga0209254_10004787_pt1 | contig 12413 bp, 11 predicted proteins | sample FrelakmetDIP11DI_FD_187148 | JGI IMG/M metagenome (GOLD analysis project Ga0209254, IMG submission 187148) | Freshwater lake sediment microbial communities from the University of Notre Dame, USA, for methane emissions studies - DIP11 DI (SPAdes)... | ecosystem: Environmental > Aquatic >...
TGAGGGCCTGAATATTCACAAGCATAGATCACTCCAATTCGAGAGGATGGGGCAATCTTACCGCAAATCTGGCCGCCTCCTTGAAACACCGAATGAGCCTACATCATATCCAACAGCCCGCGCAGCCGGATGCGCTGTGTACGGTCGAGAAGTTGTTGCGGCAACGTGCCACCCCCTGAAAAGTGCGGGCGGCCAGCCAAGCGCTGGCCAAAGAAAAAGACCTACGACCTTGCTTTCGCAAGGCGCAGGCCTTCTTCCTGGTGGTACGTTTTGCGTACCAAAAAGTCCCCAAAAGTCGGGGCGCGGAGATTTGAACTCCGGACCTCACGGACCCGAACCGTGCGCGCTAGCCGGACTGCGCTACGCCCCGAACTTCACTTGAGTTCTTCGGATTGATCCTCAAGCGCGCGGGATTATACCTAATTCAGATGAGTTGTGCAAGGGCTTGCCGTAACGGTTGCTTTCGCGCATAATGCGCGCATGACCTTGTTCAGTCTCGGCCTGCTCTTCCTCGCCGCGGTGCTGCACGCGCTGTCTAATGCCCTGATCAAACTCTCGCGCGATAAGCTGGCGTTCACGTGGTGGATGTTGACAGCCTGGGTCATCATCGGTTTTCCACTGATCTTATTTGTCGGCCAACCACTGCCGATCGGGTGGTTGCTCATCCTCGTTAGTGGCTTGATCGAAGCGGTGTATTTCATCACGCTCACTCGCGCCTACGCGTTAGGCGATCTTTCGCAGGTGTATCCGCTGGCACGTGGATCGGCGCCTTTGTTTGTGTTGCTATGGGCCTTGATCTTTCTCGGCGAGCGGCCCACGCCGATCGGGGTGGTGGGCATCTTGATCGTCGTGATCGGACTGTATCTGGTGAACCTGTCCGCGCTGTCAGAATGGAAACGACCGCTGTTGAGTTTCAGATCGCCGGCCGCACGTTGGGCGGTGATCACCGGCTTGCTGATTTCGATCTATTCCGCGATTGATAAAGTGGGGATGCGCTACGTCGATCCGCTGCCGTATCTGTATCTGTTTCTTTTCGTCACGTGGATTGCCCTAGCGGCGCAGTGGCTTAACCCCGATCGGCGATTGGCGCTTCGCGCGGAGTTGAAACCCGATGTCAAGCGTAGTCTGTTGAAAGCCACAGTGGTGGCCTTGTCAGGATCGGGGGCGTATGCCCTGGTGCTTGCGGCGCTGCGCCTCAGCCCGGTCAGTTACGTCAGCCCGGTGCGCGAGTTGAGCGTGGTGTTCGGCGCGTGGATCGGCGTGCGCTTCATGGGCGAGCCGGGTGGGCGCCTGCGGATTTTTGCGGCGATGATGGTTGCGCTGGGTGTGATCCTGATCGCGCTGGGCGGTTGACAAGCGAATGAGTTGTGGTAATATATAAGCAGTCGTTTATATGTTTGAGAGACCATGCGCGCCCGAACTTCAGTTAAAAATCAGCCAAAAACCTTACGCGAACTGGCCCGTACGTTTTATGCGTTGAAAGACGTCGTGCGGCTGGAGATGCTCAGCGCTTTGGCCGAGCGCGAGTGCACGGTTAACGAATTGGCCGCCGCTCTTAACAAAAGCCAGCCGTTGATGTCGTGGCATTTGCGACGCTTGAAAGCGGCCGGTTTCGTCAAGATCCGCCGATCGGGCCGGGAAGTGTTCTGTTCGCTCGATCGTGACGCGATCTTGCAGCAGCAGCAAGAATTTCAGGATCTCATCGGGCTCAAGTGAATCCCAAATCCACAATCCAAAATCTAAAATCCAAGGAGCGTTACCGTGGCTAAAACAGTTGGAAAGAAGTCCAAGAAAGTTCGTGTCGCCATTATTGGCGTGGGCAACTGCGCCTCGTCACTGGTGCAGGGCGTGGAGTATTACAAGGATGCGGCGGACGGCACGCAGATTCCGGGCATCATGCACACCACGCTGGGCGGTTATCACATCGGCGATATTGAGTTCAGCGCGGCCATCGATATCGACATTGAGAAGGTCGGCAAGGACTTGAGCGAGGCGATCTTCTCCGGCCAGAACAACACTTACAAATTCGCCAATCCGCCCAAGAGCGGCATCAAGGTGGCGCGCGGCATGACGCACGATGGTCTGGGCAAATATCTGTCGCAGGTCATCAAGAAAGCGCCTGGCCCCACGGACGATATTGTGGGCTTGCTGCGCGATACCAAGACCGATGTGGTGGTGTCGTATCTGCCGGTGGGCAGCGAGGAAGCCACCAAGTGGTACGTGGAGCAGGTGCTGCGCGCGGGCTGCGCCTTTGTGAACTGCATTCCGGTATTCATTGCCAGAGAGAAGTACTGGCAGGGCCGCTTTGAAGAAGCCGGATTGCCCGTCATCGGTGACGACATCAAGAGTCAGGTCGGTGCGACGATTACGCATCGCGTGCTGACGCGCCTGTTCGAAGATCGTGGCGTACGGCTCGATCGGACCTATCAACTCAACTTTGGCGGCAACACCGACTTCATGAACATGTTGGAGCGCGAGCGGCTGGAGTCGAAGAAGATTAGCAAGACGAATGCGGTCACCAGCCAACTCGATCTACCGATTGATCCCAAGAACGTGCATGTTGGCCCCAGCGATTACGTGCCGTGGCTATCCGATCGCAAGTGGTGCTACATCCGTATGGAAGGCACAACCTTCGGCGATGTGCCGCTGAACCTGGAACTGAAGTTGGAAGTATGGGACAGTCCCAACTCGGCGGGTGTGGTGATCGACGCCGTGCGCTGCGCGAAGATCGCGCTGGATCGCGGCATGAAGGGTTCGCTGGTTGCGCCCTCGTCCTACTTCATGAAGTCGCCGCCGGTGCAGTTCCACGACGACGCAGCGCGCGACAACGTCGAGAAGTTCATCAAGGGCGAATAGTCTCTCAAGACCTGGCAGGTTTCCGAAAACCTGTCAGGTCTTTTACCACAGGGAAACATCATGTCCGAACAACCACCCAAGCCTGCATCCTTCTCTGAGAGCTTGCGCCCCAAAGCCGCGAAGATTCTGCAACCAATCGGCCGCGCGCTGATTCGCTTGCACATCACGGCCAACATGATCACGTTCTTCGGTTTCCTGTTGGCTGTCGTCTCCGGCTTGCTGGCGGCGACAGGCAATCTGGTCTGGTCGGGCATCTTCCTGCTCATCGCCGCGCCGATGGATGCGTTCGACGGCACGGTGGCGCGCTTGTCGGGCACCATCAAGAGCAAGTTTGGCGGCTTCTGGGATTCCACGCTCGATCGGTATTCCGAGAGCCTGGTGTTGCTGGGCGTGTTGATCTATGGCTTGAGCAAGGACAACGATTGGATCGTCGTGCTGTCCGGCGTGACAATCTTCGGATCGTTGTTGGTGAGCTACGCCCGCTCGCGCGCCGAGACGCTGGGCGTGGAATGCAAGGTCGGGATCATGACGCGCCTCGAACGAGTGGTGGTGACGATCGTGATGCTGCTGCTCAATCCGTTCCTATATCCCGATTGGCCGATCTTGATCGGCCTGGGGCTGATGGCAATCTTTACCAATGTCACGGTGATCATGCGCATCGTCTACGTGCGGCGGGAGATGGATCGACGCGGGATTTGATTGGCGCAACGTGTGCGTTTGGTTGGAAACGTCGCAAAAACACTGGCACTCAAGTGCTAGTGTTTTTGTTTCCAGAACAGTTATAATTGAAGGAGCAGTTTACCAGGAGCGGCAGATATGTCTCAAGCAGATCAGATCATGATCGAGGCCGAACGGCTGCACAAGACGTTCGGCAATTTTGTGGCGGTGCGCGACGTGTCGCTGCGCGTGAAAGCGGGCGGGGTGCTGGCGCTGCTCGGCCCCAACGGCGCGGGCAAGACGACGACCGTGCGCATGTTATCGGGCATCCTGGTGCCCACATCCGGGCGCGCACAGATCGCAGGTCTCGATGTGGTGACGCGCGCCGCCGAGATTCGCAGCCGCGTAGGCGTGTTGAGTGAATTGCCGGGATTGTATTTACGATCAACGGCGCGTGAATACCTGGATTTCTTTGGATCGGTCTACGGGCTGTCGAAAGCCGATCGGCGGGCGCGCCTTATCGATCTCATGACGCAGTTCGAGATGAGTGACGTGCTCGACCGGCGGCTGAATGAATTCTCCAAAGGCATGAAGCAGAAGCTGGCGCTAATCCGCACGATGCTGCACGACCCCGAAGTGCTGCTGCTCGACGAGCCGACCTCGGCGATGGACCCGCAGAGCGCGCGGCTGGTGCACGATGCGCTGCTGCAACTGCACGTTCAACACCGGCGCAGCATCGTGCTCTGCACGCACAATCTGGTGGAAGCGGAAATGATGGCCGATCACATCGCCATCATCCGGCGCGGGCAGATCGTGGCGGAAGGTTCGCCCGCTGAATTGAAAGCGCAGCTGCTGGGCAAGCCGTTGATGGAAGTGCGTTTTGCGGAGCCGCTGAACGGCACGTTGAGCGCGCTGCGCGAACGTCTGGATGTGGAAAGTCATGGCAACACTTGGGTGCGTTACTGGTCTAACGATCCGGCCGGCGATAATCCGCCTTTGCTGCACTGGTTGTCCGAGCAGAAAGTGGATGTGGTGACATTGAGTGAAGTGCCGCGCAGTCTGGAAGAAGTCTATCTGCGGGTGGTCGAACAGCCGATCGGGCAGGGGAGTTAACGCGGATGGCAGCCATTACAGTCAGTCAGCGCGGCGTCAGTTGGTTCAGCGGCATGTGGTTAATCGTGCGGCGCGAGCTGCGCGATACCTTCCGTGACTGGCGCATGATCACGCCGATTGTGTTGTTGACGTTATTCTTCCCGGTGTTGATGACGTGGACGGCGGGCGTGGCGCAGAACTTCGTCAATCGCTTTGGCACGCCGCTCATCGGCGAACGGTTGATCCCGTTCCTCATGTTGATCGTCGGCTTCTTTCCCATGTCGTTCTCGCTGGTCATCGCGCTGGAAGCGTTTGTGGGCGAGCGTGAACGCAAGAGCCTGGAGCCGTTGTTGTCCACGCCGCTGACCGATGGACAACTCTACGTCGGCAAGATGATCGCCTCGCTGGTCCCCGCATTGATGGCCGCGTTTCTGGGCATTGGCGTGTATCTCACCGGATTATTCATCTTCCGCGGCTGGGCACCTGAACCGATCTTGCTGGTGCAGGTCATCGCGTTAACGACCATGGAAGGCGTGGTGATGGTGGCGGGCGCGGTGGTGATTTCCAGCCGATCGACCAGCGTACGCGCAGCGAATCTGCTGGCCTCGTTCATCATTATCCCGATGGCGATCCTGGTGCAAGTGGAAGCCATCATTCTTTTCCAGGCGATCTACGATGCGCTGTGGGGCATCGTGCTGGCGCTGCTGGTGGTGGCGCTGATTTTGATCCGCATGGGCGTGCAGTTGTTCAATCGCGAAGAACTGCTGGGGCGCGAGATCGATTCGATCAATCTGCGCAACGTCTTCTGGCGGGCGGGGCAATACTTTGCGGCGATTGCGCCGAATCAGCCGCGCGCTCATTTCAATCCGATCGGCCTTTATCGCTATCACGTGCCGGCGGCCCTGCGCCGATCAAGGAATGCCGTCTTTGCAGTGATGTTAGCGCTGAGCGTTGCTCTGGCTGTTGCGTGGATCTGGGGCAGTCAATTCAGCCTGCCGCCGGGCGCACTCGATTTCAGTCATCTGACGCCTGAATCATTCGACAGTGCCGCGGCCAACTTCCTGCTGCCTTCTTTCACGTGGCCCGCCGTGTGGTGGAACAACACGCGCGCGGTGCTGTTGTACTTCATCTCCGCGCTGTTCTCGTTTGGCTCACTGGCGATCGTGCTCATCGTATTGCCGGTGGCCCCGATCGCCTTCATCGGCGCGCTGGTGAGCAACAGCGGTTTCGATCCGCTGGTCTTCCTCGCCGCGTTCATTCTGCCGCATGGCATCTTTGAACTGCCCGCCGTGATCATCGGCGCGGCGGCGGCGGTGCGCGTGGGCGCGGCGCTGATCAATCGCGATCGAAAGCTGACGCTGGGCGAAGGCTGGTGGTCGGCCATCATGGACTTCTTCAAGCTGCTGATTTTCGTGGTGATTCCATTGTTGATCATCGCGGCGATCTTCGAGGTGCACGTCACGCCGAGGGTGGTGTGCGCGGTGTACGGCTGTGGGGGATGATTGTTGACAAGGTGAAATGGTGACACGGTGACCGGCCGATCTTGTAGGATGAGATCAGCCGGTCTTTTTGTTGAGGTGTCGGAGGTGTGACCGTGCGAAGCGTTTGATGCTGGCCCGCTTTTCACTCGTCATTGCGAAGCATCCCTGTGGGATTCATCACTCATCACTTTTCCCGCTTGTATCTTGCGCCATACTCCACGTAGTGATCCGCCGCCGCTCGAATCGATTGCACTTCCTCGTCAGTGAGTGGTCGCACCACGCGGCCGGGCACGCCCAGCACCATCGAGCGCGGCGGGATGACGCTGTGCCCGGTGACGAGCGATCCCGCGCCGATGATGCAATCGTGGCTGATGCGCGCGCCGCTCAGCACGATCGCGCCGATACCGATCAACACGTCGTCTTCGACGAGCGCACCGTGTACCACGGCTTGATGTCCGATCGTGACGCCTGCGCCGATCAAGCACGGCATCCCGGCGTCGACGTGAAGCACTGCGCCATCCTGCACGTTGGTGCGCGGCCCGATGGAGATCGTATCCGTGTCGCCGCGCAGGACGACGTTGTACCACACGCTGCTCTGCGCGCCGATCCGCACATCGCCGAGGATCACCGCGCCCGATGCGATGAACACACTCTCGTCGATCAATTCCGGGTGATGTTGGTTGTTCATCGCGCGCTCCCGCTATTGCGGTTTCAGCGCGTCGATGACGGGGATAAGGACGGCTTCCCGCAGCACGGCGCGATCGGATAACGGGCTTTGCATCAGGATCAGGTATGTCATGTTGTCTTTTTGGCCCAAGGCGATGTCGACCGCGGCGATCAGCGCCTCGCCAGAGTAAAAGGTCCATTCGATGCCGTTGGCTGTCCGGGTCCCGGTCTGCTCAAACTCGACATTGAAGTCCGAGCTCTTGAGCTGGTTCGTGAACAGGTTCAGCAAAGTGTCTGGATCAATCGGGGCAGCCTGTACCATGATGGCGGTTTGATCGGTCATCTTGCCGTTCGGCGAGTAAGCGCCCGGCGCAAGTTGTTTCCAGCCTTCCGGCATGACCGTGTCGATCTTCAGCGAGCCAAGCCCGGTGTTGATCTCAAGCGTCAACGGACTCAGTTTGAAATCGGCGGCGTTCAGCGGCTTTTCAAATTTGCCCTGGGCCATTTCACTCAAGCAGGCGTCGTCGGGTTTTTGCGTGGGATCATCCAAAAAGGCCAACACCATGCCGCGGGGGCAGTCTTCCGTCACGCTTGCCGCATGCCCGGCGCGCGGGACCTCAACGGTAAAGCCCTTGCTCAGCGTTTTTGCCGCTTCCTGTCCGTAGATCGACGGTGTGATCGGATCGAATTCTCCGGAGAAGACCAGCGTGGGAACGTCGCTGCTGACCGCTTGATTTTCCCGCGCGGCAGAGGCTGGGACGCCCCACGACTGGCACAGTTTCAGCGTGCTCTTGTCGGCCAGCGCTTCAAATGCAGGATACTGCTTGATTTCGGCATCAATTTGCTTGACGTCGGCGAACGGCACCTCGTCCTGGCAGTTGACTGAGTAATACATGCCCTGGCTGATGTCATCGTACTGCGCCAACTGCGCGGCGATAAGACCGCCGATAAGATCATACTGTCCGTCGCGCGCGCCGTAGATCATCCGCGGGAAGGTGGGGATGAGCGGAGTAAGGTACAGCCCCTGGAACAGCGCGCCGATCAGTCCATCGCCGTTCAGCAGCGCTTCTTTCTTCTCGCCCGACTTGAGCGTGACGGTGAACTTGGCTGGTTCCTTATCCAATTTAGCTTTGGAATCCAGCAGCACTTGCCGCAGGTTCGGGTAATTCGCCTTGCATTCGGCGTCGGCCTCGCACGTGGTGAAGACCTTTTCCAGCGCGGCCATGCCGTTGGGCAAGACCTGCCCGAAGAGATCGGCTTGCAGCGGCACCACCGAATCGATGATAGCGCTGCGAATCCCGGCGGGTTGATCGCGCAAGGCCGTCAGGGCGAGGCGTGTGCCATACGATGTACCATACAGATTGATTTTGTCGTACCCCATGGCCTGGCGCAGCGCTTCGATGTCGGCGGCGTTCTGTGCGGTGTTGTAAGCGGCTAAGTTCACACCTTCTTTGACCAGACGATCGTGGCATTTCATGGCGGCTTCAGTCGCCAGCTGGCTGCTTTCTGCCTGGCTCAAATCCTGATTGAGTGTTTCCAAAGCCAGTTCTTTCAACTCCGGGCAATTGAGTGAAGGCTCGGAATAGCCGGTGCCGCGCTGATCGAAGATGATCATGTCGCGCTTTTCAACCAGCGGGCCGAATAGAACATCGAACTGCAATGGATAGGACTTGAGCGGGCCGCCGCCGGGGCCGCCTTCCAGATAGATCACGGGATCGGGTTCCGGTTGTGCCGCATCGCTCTTGAAGCGGGCCACGGCCAGTTTGATGGTCTTGCCATCGGGCTTGGCGTGATCTTCCGGCACGATCACCCAGCCGCACTCGACATCACGGCCCGGGGGTTCCTTGAACCAGCAGTCGGTTTTCTCGAAGCGCGGCACACCAATCGGGTTAGGAGTGGCCGCCGTCATTGCTGCCGGCGTAGGCTGTGCGTTGCAGGCTGATAGCGTCAACGCCAGTAACACGATCAACAACACAAATTTTCGAATGGTCATGCAGACTGCTCCTCTTAAGAACTCACCTTACGCGATACGTAGGCGGGGCATTCCCTTGCCCGCCTTGCGAAACGGCATTGGGATGCCGCTTCTGCGTAAGGTGAGTTAAGAATACGGATGGGGATTGTACAGAAGAGATCCGGCTTTGGCAAACAAGGCAGGGTGTCGTGAACTACAACTGGGTTACAATTTCAGACAACCGGTTGTGGCTGCGTGGTACGGGCCTATAATCTATGGTAGAATCTGCAAGCAGAATCGCAGGAGGAAGTCCATGAGCCTCATCTTCGAGTCGCACGAGCCATCCGATCGGACGCCGGCGGATCTCGAGCGGCTGCGCCGCAACTCGTTTGAGCCGGGCCGCTGGGCCATGTGGTCGACCGGGCAGGCGTGGCGTCCCCCCACCGATGTCTTTGAAACGGATGATGCCGTCATCGTGCGCGTGGAAATCGCGGGAATGCGTGACGCCGACTTTGTGGTCACGCTGCACGATCATCTGTTGACCGTCAGCGGGCAGCGAGCAGATCCGGCTGCCAAGGTCGCCTATCATCAATTGGAAGTGCGCTACGGTGAATTTCGCACGGAAGTATATCTGCACTGGGCTGTGGAGCAGACGGATATTGCCGCGGTCTATCAAGATGGCTTTTTGATCATCACCTTGCCCAAAGCCAGGGTGCGACAGGTGCGCGTGCTGGATGTGGGCGAATAACCCATTCAATTTCATGGCCGATCTCGATTACAACACCCTGAGCAGTCAACTCTTTCGCCCGGAAACCATCGAGGCGATGATGCTGCCGCCGCTGGAGGCGGAGAACAGCGGCACCGAACCGTTGCCGTCTTCACCGCTGCCGGATGAGCTGCCGATCCTGCCGTTGCGCGGCGTCGTCGTTTATCCATTGACGGCGGTGCCTCTGACGGTCGGCCAATCCCGATCGGTCCAGCTCATCGACGATGCGGTCTTGAACAAAAAGATCGTCGGCCTCGTCGCCAGCATAGACCCCTCGGTTGAAGAACCCACGCCGGATCAGTGTTACACCATCGGCACTGCGGCCACCGTGCAGCGTTTGCTGCGCTTGCCCGACGGCACCATCCGCCTGCTGGTGTTGGGCCTGGAACGCATCCGCATCACGGAGTACACGTCCGCCACTCCGTATCTCAAAGCAAAGGTCGAACCTGCGCCGGAAGTGAGCGAGACGACGGTCGAGACGGAAGCGCTGCGGCGCAACATCGGCGCGCTGTTCGGCCGCTTGGTGGAACTGGTCCCCGGCCTGCCCGATGAGATCGCGGCGGTGGCGCTCAACATCGAAGACCCGCGCCAACTGGCGTATGCCATCGCCACCTACATGCGCATCGATCTGCAGGACGCGCAGGAAATTCTGGAACTGGAAGACGCCACCAGCAAGCTGCGCAAAGTCACCGCGCTGTTGAGCAAAGAACTGGAAGTGCTGGAATTAGGCCGCAAGATTCAGACCGAAGCCCATTCCGAGATGGAAAAGGTGCAGCGCGAATACTTCCTGCGCGAGCAGCTGAAAGCGATCCAGAAAGAACTCGGCGAGCGGGATGAGCAGCAGATCGAAGTGGAAGAGCTGCGCCAGAAGATCGAAGCGGCAGGCATGCCGGAAGAGGCGCACAAAGAGGCCAACCGCGAACTCGATCGACTGGCGAAACTCCCCACGGCCGCCGCCGAATATGGGGTTATTCGCACGTATCTCGATTGGCTGACCAGCTTGCCGTGGCAAAAGATCACGCCGGATAATCTGGACATTCCGCATGCGCGCGTAGTGCTGGACGAAGACCACTATGGCCTGAAAGACATCAAAGAACGCATCCTGGAATATCTGGCTGTGCGGAAATTGAAGACCGAGCGGGCCGCGCACGACACCGCCGAGGAAAAGCAGCAGGAAGAAGCCGAGCTGCACGATTACATCCGCCGCGAGCGCGAGGGTGTCATCCTGTGCTTCGTGGGGCCGCCGGGCGTGGGCAAGACCTCGCTCGGTCAATCGATTGCGCGGGCGATGGGCCGCAAGTTCATCCGCCAATCGCTGGGCGGTGTGCGCGATGAAGCCGAGATTCGCGGTTTCCGCCGCACGTACATCGGCTCGATGCCGGGGCGCATCATTCAGGCGCTGCGCCGCATCGAGACACGCAACCCCATCTTCATGCTCGACGAAGTGGACAAGCTGACGGCGGACTTTCGCGGCGATCCATCGTCGGCACTGCTGGAAGTGCTGGATCCGGAGCAGAACCGCGAGTTTCGCGATCATTACATTGACGTGCCGTTCGATCTCTCGCAGGTGATCTTCATCTGCACGGCCAATTATCTGGAAGCGATCCCCGGGCCGCTGCGCGATCGCATGGAAGTGATTCAACTGTCAGGCTATACCGATCAGGAGAAGATCGCCATTGCGCAAGGCTACTTGATTCCACGCCAGATCAAAGAGAACGGTTTGCATCACGGCGAAGTGAAGTTTACCGATGCGGCCTTAACGCAGATGATTCGCGATTACACGCGCGAAGCCGGCGTGCGCAACCTCGAGCGGGAAATTGGTCGGGTCTGCCGCAAGCTGGCGACGAAGATCGCGGAAGGCGCCGCAGCGCAGGTTGCGATCGAAACACAAGATGTGACCTCCTATCTGGGCAAGCCGCGCTTCTACGGCGAGATTGTGGAGCGCACACAAATTCCCGGCGTGGCGACGGGGCTGGCGTGGACGCCCGTGGGCGGCGACATCATGTTCATCGAGGCGACGCAGATGCCGGGCAGTCGCGGCTTTCAATTGACCGGACAGCTGGGCGACGTGATGCGCGAGAGCGCGCAGGCGGCCATGTCCTACGTGCGTTCACGGGCCGATCGGTTTGGCGTCACCGCTGAGTTCTTCGCCAAGCACGATATTCATTTGCACGTCCCGGCGGGCGCGGTGCCCAAGGATGGGCCGTCGGCGGGCGTGACCATCGCAACTGCGCTGGCTTCATTGTTAACGGGCCGCGTGGTGCGCAACGATCTGGCGATGACGGGCGAGATTACCCTGCGCGGGCAAGTGCTGCCAGTGGGCGGCATCAAAGAGAAGATGCTGGCCGCGCATCGCGCCGGCTTGAAGACGGTGATCCTGCCGAATCGCAACGAGAAGGACCTGGAAGACCTGCCACAAGAAGTGCGTGACTCCATGAAGTTCATCCTGGTCGAGAAGGTCGATCAGGTTTTTGATGCGGCGCTGACCCAGTCCCCTAAACTGTCGGGCGATGGCCGCAAGCCGGCGAAGAGCAGCAAGCAGGCCAAGAAGAAGAAGTAGACCCGGAGCATAAACCCGTGGCGAAAATATTGATAGTCGACGACGATCGAGCCACTTCCACGTTGCTGCGAACCTTATTTGAAATTGAAGGTTTCGTCGGCGTGGTGTGTCCCAAACCGGAAGACGTGGTGAACACGGCGCGACGCGAGAAGCCAGATGTGGTCTTGATGGATGTACACCTGGCCGAGGTCGATTCCATTCATATTTTGCGGGAGTTTCGCGGCGACAACGAATTGGGGGCGATGCCGGTGGTGATGACCTCCGGTATGGATGTGCGCGAGAAGTGCGAAGCCAACGGCGCCAACGCGTTCATGCAGAAGCCGTTCAAGCCCAGCGAATTGGTGGCGCTGGTCAAGCAGCAGTTGGCGTCAGCGGAATTGTAGT
>Ga0209254_10004788_pt1 | contig 12412 bp, 12 predicted proteins | sample FrelakmetDIP11DI_FD_187148 | JGI IMG/M metagenome (GOLD analysis project Ga0209254, IMG submission 187148) | Freshwater lake sediment microbial communities from the University of Notre Dame, USA, for methane emissions studies - DIP11 DI (SPAdes)... | ecosystem: Environmental > Aquatic >...
TATTTTCATTAATCTAAATGTAATCCTTAATTAAATAACTTCTCTTCCAATTGTTGGGATTATAGAGGATTCACGAAGTTTTTTCAATAATTTCATAATAAAAAACCCCCACTTTCGCGTAAATTTTACGCCCATCTAAGGTAATTATCACTAAGGATTTCGGATAAGTTCCATTTGTGGAGAATTGCACAAATAAAATTTTTATGGTAAATTGAGAAATAAATATCCGTGAGGAATCCATGGTCGATAAGAAAATCCCAGATATCATCATTGGTAGATTACCTAAATATCTTCGCTCCCTCCAAAGGATGGACAGGGAAGGACGGCTGGTAACTTCGTCAAAAGAGATGGGCGAACGCCTAGGTATTTCGGCTGCTCAAATACGAAAAGATTTATCCCAGTTCGGGGAATTTGGAAAACAAGGCAAGGGGTATTCTGTTCCGTTTTTGATAAAACAACTTAGCGAAATTCTACATGTTAACCATGATTGGGAAGTTGCCGTAGTAGGAGCAGGTGATATTGGCAGCGCGGTTGCTCATTACAAGGGTTTTGCCAACCGTGGATTCAAAATCGTACTTCTCTTCGACAATGATCCTCAAAGAATTGGAACCCGGATTGGCGAACTCACAATACAGGATTATTCTCTACTCATTGAGACTATACAAGAAAAAGGGATCAAAATAGCGATTGTTGCAGTGCCTGTAACCAGCGCCCAGGAAGTTACAGACAATTTAGTAAAAGCAGGAGTCAAAGCAATCTTAAGTTATGCTCCCGTGATCATCAACCATCCTCAGGATGTGTACGTTCAGTACATCGATCCATCAATCCACCTGCAGAGGATGACCTATTACTTAGATTAAACTGTAGGTAAATTTCGGCGGATAACGGGATACATCGCAAGCGCTCTAGCTGCGCCTTCGGCTACACAGGTCGTGGGGTTGTCTACTCTATAAGCTGGTACACCTAATTCTTTAGTCATTAATTTATCAATTCCTCGAAGTAATGAGCCCCCTCCAGTAAGTGCAATTCCCCTATCTATAATATCGGATACTAGTTCTGGTGGTGTTTTCTCCAAAACTCTACGGACGGTCTTAATAATCTCATTCAAGGGATCAGAGAGCGCCTCTACAACTTCTCCTGTGGTCAGAGAAGCAGGACGTGGTAGACCATTCACTTGATCCTGACCTTGAATCTCGATGGAGAATTCCTCATCCTGAGGAATTGCTGCACCTATGCGGATTTTCACTTGTTCTGCAGTCAGTTGTCCAATAATAATGCCATACTTCTTCCTAACATAAGAAATAATGGCTTCATCCAGAGTGATACCCCCTCTTCTCAATGTATCGGCTGCCACAATGCCATACATGGCAACCACGGCTGCTTGCGTCGCTCCTCCACCCAGGCAAACAATCATATTCCCTGATGGAGTGCTGATTGGCAAATCGACACCCAGAGCTGCAGCAAGAGGTTGTTGTACCAGATAGGCTTCACGACTTCCTGCCTGAAGGGAGGCTTCATAAACCGCACGACTCTCCACACTGGTGACACCAAATGGGACTGTGACCATGACCCTTGGGCGAAAAATCCTCATAGGACTCCCGACTCTCTTGAGCAAGGTAGCAAGCATATACTCTGTGACCTCATAATCTGCAATCACACCATTCATCATCGGTCGAGTAACTTCTAGAGATTCAGGGACTTTCCCAAACATATCCTGAGCTTCCTGCCCCCACGCCACCATTTTCTGTTCTTCGACAACGATCGCCGCAACAGTAGGTTCCTGCAGAAGGATCTGATTCCCTTCTGCCACTCGAATGAACATTGTGCCCAGGTCAATACCTAGATCTTTTGAGAAAAGAGCCATACTTTACTCGTTGTCTCCTCGCTCCGTACCTGGAAAGCGAGAAATGGGTCTATCGAGTCGATATCTCTGAGTTGCCTTCAGTCGCAGATTAGATCGCCTCAATGCTGCCTCCATCGCTAAATATGTGTCGGTGTCAGGAGGAAGTCCTTTTTGCAGGATTTCTTCAGCTCTTCGTTTGGCTGCCTCGGCCCGTGTCACGTCGATCTCCCCGACATTTTCAGCTGAATCTGCCAGAATGGTGATGATATCGGGTTGTACTTCGATCAACCCACCAGCAATGGTGAAATGTTCTTCCCTACCCTGATAACGTACCGTCAATATTCCATATTGGAGGTTGGACAGTAAAGGAGCATGGTTTGGAAGAATACCCAATTGACCATTCTCACCAGGCGCCAGAACAATATCTGCATCACCCTCAAATACTAAGCGATCTTGAGATACTATTTCACAGCGAATCGACATAAATTACGCCCTTCTCCCGGCTTGTTCTACAGCATCATCAATTGTGCCAACCATCATAAATGCGCTCTCGGGTAATTCATCATGTTTACCATCCAAGATCTCACGAAAGCCGCGCACTGTCTCTCGCAGTGGGACGTAACGTCCTTCCAAACCAGTAAATTGCTGGGCAACAAAAAATGGTTGCGAGAAGAAACGCTCAATTTTCCGGGCTCGGGAAACGATCAGCTTATCATCTTCGCTCAATTCATCAACACCAAGAATAGCAATGATGTCCTGGAGGTCTTTATAACGCTGCAATACCCTCTGCACCTCTCGAGCTATGGAATAATGATCTTCACCCACGATACGAGGGTCAAGTATCCGAGATGTTGAGGCGAGTGGATCTACTGCAGGATAAATGCCCTTTTCTACAATAGAACGTTCCAAGGCAATGGTTGCATCTAGGTGCGTGAAGGTCGCCACCGGAGCAGGGTCAGAATAATCGTCAGCAGGCACATAAACCGCCTGCATAGAAGTAATCGAACCAGTGTGCGTAGATGTGATTCGTTCCTGCAGTTCCCCCATCTCAGTTGCAAGGGTCGGCTGGTATCCTACTGCGGATGGCATACGTCCTAATAACGCTGATACTTCGGAACCGGACATGCTGAATCGGAAGATATTATCAATGAAAAGCAGTACATCTCGACCTTGATCCCTAAAATACTCAGCTACCGAAAGAGCTGATAGAGCAATTCGTAAGCGTACACCAGAGGGTTCATTCATCTGCCCAAATACCATTACGGTATCCTTTATCACTCCAGATTCCACCATCTCACGGTATAACTGAGTCCCCTCGCGTGTACGTTCACCGACACCAGCAAAAACAGAGTTGCCCTGGTGTTCAATGGCGATTGAGCGTATCAATTCCATGATGATCACGGTTTTACCCACACCTGCGCCGCCAAAAATTCCGGTTTTGCCACCCTTCGTAAAAGGAGCGATCAAATCAATTACTTTGATCCCAGTTTCAAATACCTCGACGCGTGTGGATTGCTCTGAAAAAACTGGAGCCAGACGATGAATGGGATATCGCAAGTCTGCCTCAATCGGACCTTTCCCATCTACCGGCCGTCCCAGAACATTGAATACTCTTCCTAACGTCGCTGGACCTACGGGAACCATGATAGGAGCACCAGTGGCAATGGCAGCCACACCACGCTGTAATCCGTCAGTAGCATCCATCGCTACCGTCCGAACCCAATTGTTTCCTAAATGTTTTTGAACTTCTAACACCAGTGGATTTCCACCATCACGTGGGATCTCTAATGCCTCATATATCTCAGGGAGATGCTGCGGTGGAAATTCGACGTCCACAACCCCTCCTAAAACTTGAACCACTTTTCCTTGTACTCTTGCCATCTAGGCCTCCATTAGATCTGTGTCAATGCCTCTGACCCACCAGCAATGTCCAGCATCTCGCTGGTAATGGTCTGCTGCCGCATCTTGTTGTATTCCAATTGAAGTACACCAACCAAGTCGGTCGCGCTCTCTGTGGCATTTTTCATTGCGATCATCCGAGCAGCATGCTCGCTCGCCAGAGACTCCATGATCGCCTGGTAGACTTGAAGAGCGGTGAAGCGTGGCACAATCTCGTCTAAAATTTCTGTTCTTCCAGGCTCATAAATATAAGTTGCAGTTAAGCGATGTTCTGTGGCAAAATCTGCTACTCGTCCCTCTCCGCTTACCACTTCCAATGGTAATAGCTTCTTGATCGATGGTACTTGCCTCACAAGGTTTATAAAATCAGTGTAAACCAGGTAGACTTCGTCAGCGCGAGTAAACAAGAATTCATCCACGGCGATCCTACCGATGGCAGATACATCCGAGAAGGTAGGAGCAGCAGGTAAATTGCTGAATTCTGCGATTACTCTCTGACGACGGCGGATCATCATATCACGACCTTTACGTCCCACAGTCACATAGTGTACTGGAACCTGCGAATTCATAAACCTGTTTATTGTAAATCGAACAATATTCGTATTGTATGCTCCTGCCAATCCCCGATCGCCACTGATCATGACAACCAGAATATTATTTATCTTTTCTCGCTTCAACAATAGTGGATGAAGATTTTCTCTTCCAGGCTGATCCGCGATGTGAGTGAGTACCTGCCAGGCTTTAATTGAGTAAGGGCGCGTGTTCATCAATGCTTGCTGCGATTTTCGAGCATTACTGGCGCTGACTGCCTGCAAAGCGCGAGTCACTTGAGAAATATTCTTAACACTTTGAATACGTAGGCGGATTTCTCGGGTATTGGGCATAGTCGATTATTGCCAGGAAGTGGTGAATGCATCCAAAGCTGATCGCAGTGCAACCTGGTTCTCATCAGTAATGCGTTTCTTCTCCGAGATGTCTTTACCGATCTCTGGGTGAGAAGCTTCTAAGTAGCGGAGCAAGGCGATCTCCCAGGATCGCATTCGATCTAAAGGTACTCTATCTGCATAACCTTGAGTTCCAGCAAAAATTACCAGGACCTGTTTTTCGAGATCCATCGGTTCGTATTGAGGCTGCTTGAGTATCTCCTGCAGATGTTGCCCTCGATTCAGCTGCGACTGGGTTGCCTTATCCAAATCCGAGCCAAATTGGGCAAAGGCAGCTAATTCTCTGTAGGCTGCCATATCCAGCCTTAACCGGCTTGCGACCTGTTTCATCGCCTTGGTTTGAGCGTCGCCTCCCACTCGGGAGACAGAAAGACCCACATTGACTGCAGGTCGAATACCCGCATAGAAAAGGTTGTTTTCGAGGTATATCTGTCCATCGGTAATGGAAATCACATTGGTCGGTACGTAAGCAGATACATCTCCTAAGAGGGTTTCAATGATAGGCAAAGCTGTCAAAGAGCCTCCCGATCCTTTAACCTTAACAATCTGTAAATTCTCGGGATTTTCCATGGCATTGCAGGCTTGCTCGGCATCCTCAAAAGCTAAAGGGCCTCCATATATCTTCCCGTCGATTCCATCACTCTCCTTGGGCTCAGAGCTTTCGAAATTCTTTAAGACGACGATGTATTTGTCTGCCATCCGTGCTGCTCTTTCCAGCAGGCGGGAATGAAGATAGAAAATATCGCCTGGATAAGCTTCACGACCTGGGGGTCGTCTGAGAAGCAATGAAACCTGGCGATAAGCCCAGGCGTGCTTGGACAGATCATCGTACACCACCAGTGCATCTCGACCCGTCTCCAGGAATTCTTCACCGATCGCACAACCCGCATAGGGGGCAATATATTGCAATGCAGCAGGTTCATCCGCTGCGGTTACCATAACCGTGGTGAAATCCATGGCACCGTTTTTTTGTAATAAGGAAACAGTGCGCGCAATCGCGGCTTTCTTTTGACCAATCGCTACGTAGATGCAGAAGAGATCTTTACCCTTCTGGTTAATGATGGTATCGATGGCCAGCGCTGTCTTTCCAGTTTGACGGTCGCCAATGATAAGCTCTCGTTGACCCCTTCCGATCGGAATCATCGAGTCTATTGCCTTCAATCCCGTCTGGACCGGGGTATCAACATCTTGTCGTGAGACTACTCCCGGGGCAATTCGTTCGATTGGTCGATAACCAGTAAATTTGATGGGACCTTTGCTGTCTATTGGCTCGCCTAACGCGTTTACAACGCGCCCAATTAATCCATCTCCTACCGGGACCGAGGCGATTCTTCCAGTCGAGCGTACTTCGGTTCCTTCTTCAATTCCAGAATACTCCCCCATGATGATCACTCCAACGCTTTCTTGATCCAGGTTAAAGGCGATGCCCTTCACTCCGTTGGCGAATTGGACTAATTCCTGGGCGCGAACATCCGCTAATCCACGCACTCGCGCGATACCATCTCCTGCTTCCATGACAGTTCCGATGTCCCGGATTTCATATTGTGGGAGAAAGGCATCGATCTGCTTCTGTAGATCCGCCGTAATAGCTTGAGGGTATTCAGATTTGCTGGCGAGGTCTGACATTTTACCTCCGTAAAGGTGAATTATTGATTGGAGATTTTAGATAATAGATTGTTCAACTTATCTGCTTCTTTGTTTCGAGTAGTGGTTTCATTCAGAATAGTGATCTTATCGAATGCACCATCTACATACAAAACTCTGGAGTTCGCAATCCACAATATCTAAGCCTTCCCTAAAAAGTACTGGACAAATGATACCTGAAACCACATATCTTGTCTAGGAAATCCAAACCAGGATCGCAAATTCAGACACCACTCCAGGAATGATTAATCGAATCTAACCAACATCAGCTAATACAAAAAAAGAAACCGGAGAAAATATATTGCTGTCTGACTTATGCAAAATATTGAAGCGCTGCTCTAAGGCGAACCTCCAATTCTTGGGGTAAGTCGCGAGGTATGGCTTGCAGAGCAGCTTGCGCTTCCACGACACTATAGCCTAGAGTGGTCAATGCTGCCAGCACTTCGGAGTCCACATCAGATATCCCATGTAACGGTTCTAATCCCATTGCCGAAGGAATCCGATCCTGTAACTGCAAAGTAATTTTCTGAGCGGTTTTCCTTCCCACACCGGGTACCCGAGCAAATGCTTCCGGTTGGTTGTGGACAATCGCACTTCGGATAGTATCTGGGGATAGTGTCGACAGCACTGCCAGAGCTGATTTTGGACCGATGCCATTTACTCCAAGCAAGAGAATAAAAATCTCGCGCTCCTCCTTGGTCTTGAATCCGTACAATGACAAGGAATCCTGCCGAACAACCAGGTAGGTATGGAGGTAGATTTCATCTCCCGGCGCCATTTGATCGCGGAGAAGGTTCGGAATAAAAACCTGTAAACCCACTCCTCCTATTCCAACCACCAGCCTGTCTGTTTCAACTTCCAGGACACGACCATTAAGAACTGAGATCATATTCTTTGAGTTAATCTAGAGAAATGATTAGGGAGATTCACACATCCCATCCTCTTCCGCACCTGCATACAACAAATTCGTCCTGCAGCTGTGAGCGTGACAGATGGCGACTGCCAGCGCATCGGCGGCATCGTCGGGACGCGGTATCTCTGGTAATCCAAGCAATACTTTTACCATCTGTTGGACCTGCATTTTATCAGCCTTGCCATATCCAGTGACAGCTTGTTTTATCTCTAATGGGGTATATTCGCTCACCTGCAATCCTTCCTCTGCCAACGCTAACATGGCAATCCCTCTTCCTTGCCCTACACTGATTGCAGTACGCACGTTTCGTTGAAAAAATAACTTCTCCACCGCTCCGCTTTGAGGGCGATGGAGAAGCAGAATTTCTCTCAATCGATTGTGCAACTCCAACAACCGTTCGGTCATGGAGCTATTATTTGGCGTCAAGATTACTCCGTAATCCACAACGCACAAACTACCATCATCCGTCTCCCTCACTAATCCAAAACCGGTGGTCGCAGTTCCAGGGTCGATGCCGATGACCAACATCCCACTCAGGCTGTCTCCAATTGAGCCATAGCGCTATCTGAGATCGACAATGTGGAATATACGTTCTGCACATCGTCCAATTCTTCTAAGGCTTCTATCATTCGCAACACTTGTATCGTTTCATCATCTTCAAGCTCAGTCTCATTATTCGCCATCATGCGCAATTCAGCTTCCTCTGGGTCGATCTTAGAAGATTTGAGAGCATCGAAGATATCCTTATAAACTTCAATAGGACCTACAATTTCTGCCCAATTTTCATCGAAAGTGACATCATCTGCGCCTGCTTCTACAGCCAGCTCAAAGACCTCGTCGGGGCTGTGGTGGTCCAGCTCAAATGAGAAATAGGCAATCCGTTTGAATTGCCAGGTCACCGAACCGGCATCCGCCATGCTCCCGCCAAACCTGTTCAAAATATGGCGAACTTCAGCAACTGCCCGATTGCGATTGTCGGTAACCACTGAGACGATTAACGCGATTCCATGTGGGGCGTATCCTTCATACATCACTTCTTCTAGAGCTCCGCCTTCTTTCGAATCGCCTGTACCGCGTTTGATGGCTCGCTCGATGTTATCTTTGGGCATGTTGCTGGCTCGAGCATGGTCGATGGCAATCTGCAAGCGCATGTTCGTGCCAGGGTCTCCGCCGCCCTCACGCGCTGCAATCACAATCTCGCGCGCCAAGCGAGTAAAGACTTGCCCTCGCTTAGCATCTTGCGCGCCTTTCTTCCGGCGAATGGTCGCCCAGTGTGAATGTCCAGACATAGGTTCCTCTCCTAATAATTACGTCCAACTATCAATCTAGTGTTCCGTCAAACATGATTTTATAAATTGGATCTATAAGGGACGGAACACTTTAAGCTTTGTCAAGGATGCAGAAGCCTGATATGATATGCAACTTTCATCCTTGACAAAGCACTAGTTGTTTGACATGGAATTATACCACGAGCCCTTGTTCGTGTTGCATAGTCAAATTAATATAGAACTAAATTACTAAGGTTGTTTAGCTTGTTTTATAAAGCTGGCTTACCTTGTTCTTCTCCGCTGATAAAAGCCTCTACCATCTGCCGGGCGAGCTCATCTTTGAACTGCTTGGGTGGAGTCTTCATGAAGTAAGAGGAGGGAGCGATTAGTGGACCTGATAGTTTTCGATCTAAAGCCAGCTTAGCGCAACGCACCGCATCGATCATAACACCTGCTGAGTTGGGTGAATCCCAGACTTCCAGCTTGGCTTCCAGGTTAAGTGGTACATTGCCAAAGGTAGTGCCTTCCATTCGCAAATAGCACCACTTCCGGTCAGTTAACCAGGGGACATAATCGCTCGGACCCACGTGAACGCTATCGCTTGGTAAAGTATAAGGCAACATGCTGGTCACCGCTCCGGTTTTTGAGATCTTCTTGGATTCCAGGCGTTCCCGCTCAAGCATATTTAAGAAATCTGTGTTCCCGCCAAAATTTAGTTGATAGGTATGGTCTAAACGGACACCGCGATCTACAAATAAACTGGTCAGGACGCGGTGCATTATGGTTGCGCCTACCTGGCTCTTTATGTCATCACCAATGATGGGTAATCCCCGCTCCTGAAAACGCTTAGCCCAATAATCCGAACTGGCGATGAAAACCGGGATGCCATTTACAAATGCGCATCCCGCCTCTAAAACTTGCTCAACGTACCACTTGGTGGCCATTTCAGATCCAACTGGGATGAAGTTCACCACCACATCGGTATGAGTGCTCTTCAGAATGCCAATGATGTCCGCAGTGGGTCCGGGGGCTTTCTTGACTACTTGAGAGAGATATTTTCCTAATCCATCGTGGGTCATCCCCCGCGAGACCGGGACATTTAGCTTGGGTACTTCACAAAACTTGTAGGTGTTATTAGGGAAAGCGAAAATAGCTTCGCTGAGGTCCTTGCCCACCTTGGTGTCGACCACATCGATCGCCGCCGAAAACTCTACGTCGTGGATATGGTAACCTCCCAGGTTGACATGCATGATACCCGGGATTTGTTCGTCTTCCTTTGCCTTCTTGTAGAACTGAACCCCCTGAACCAAAGAGGACGCACAGTTCCCCACCCCGATAATGGCGACACGTACCTTTTTATCACTCATGAATGACTCCTCTAATCAATGCGTGCATAGTGACGCTGAACATTTTTCAATTGTAAACCTGCCTGCCTTTAATATACGACTCTCATTATACCGAGAAAACCGCAGAATTAGATAAAGATCGAATGAAAAGCGTCCTTGCGAAAGGGTAAGGGCTAGATTATAATGGATTTGTCTGGCAAATACATACGGGGCGTGGCTCAGCCCGGTTAGAGCGCACGGTTCGGGTCCGTGAGGACGGCGGTTCAAATCCGCCCGCCCCGACTGGAGGACATGATGACTGATTCAACCTCCCGAACTGCGGGTGATTTAACCTTCGAGGAATGGAAACGCTACCATCCGTTAAACGCGATTCGAAAACGTCAAATTGCCAATCACTCAGAGATTAGTCGGAGTCGGCGACGAGCAATATCTACAGCTAGAAAAGCTGTCAAATTATTGCGCCGGGATTTTGGAGCTCAGCGAGTCGTATTATTCGGCTCACTGGCAAAAAGAGGGAATTCCAATCTATATTCTGACATCGATCTGGCTGCTTGGGGGATCCCACCCCGCAATTTCTATGCGGCAGTTGCTGCTGTGACTGGTATAAGCTCCGAATATAAAATTGACCTGGTAGATCCGGACTCCTGCCGCCCGGTATTGCGGGCTTCTATTGAAGAAGGTATCGAATTGTGACCAACCCATTGCAGGATTTATCTGAACGCATTCAAGTAGAATTGACTGAATTATCACAAGTCCTCTCCCGAGTGGAAGAAGGTTGGAAACGTTCCAGTCGATCTGGAGATGATTTTTATTTAGACAGCGTTGCTCTGAATTTACATAGCTTCTACTCCAGTCTGGAACGTATCTTCGAGAAAATTGCGGAGATAGTAGATGGTGAAATACCTAAAGGTGAGAACTGGCACCAGGCTTTATTGGTTCAAATGACAAAGGAAATACCTGGAATCCGACCCGCAGTAATATCAAATTCCACATATCAGAAATTAGACGGATACCGTGGATTTCGGCACGTCGTCCGAAATATATATACTTTTCAATTCGATCCAGTCAAAATCGAGAAACTAGTGGATGAGTTACCAGACACGTTCGATCAGATAAAAACCGAACTACTGGCATTTGCCAATTTATTATCCTCCGCAAGCGATTAAACCAATATTCCAACAAGCGATTTTTTAGTGAGTTCTACGGGTATTGAGGCTGGGAAAGGAGAGTTAGGAGGTAATTGGGTGGATGGAATATTAGAACCTGGGATTATGAATCGGATCAAAAGTTTTTTGGGAGAGATTCAAGAGTATTCTATTAGAAAATGATGACTTAAAGGATTGCGAAGAAGCCTTTGCCACCGAGGCCTTTCTCATCGGCGAGCTGGCGGACGATGCGGTAGTCGAGGGGCTCGAGGTTGACGATACGGGGGATGTAGCGGGAAGATGGCATGGGAAAGTAATCCTTTTGGGAAGGATTATATAGAACGTATGTTCGATTTTCAATTACCCAATGGGATTAGGAGGGTGGTGAAAGAGGGAGTAAGGCGAAGGGTGAGATATAGTGGATATATGATTGGGGGTGGAGGATTAAGGAGAGGGGGTAGGGGTGGGAACTGTTGAGGCGGAACGAGCGCAGCGGAAGACTTTCAATGTGGTTACTACTTCACTTATAACAGCGCTTGTGTACAGACATGAATTAGATTGACGAGATCGGGGTCTTAATTATACGAGTGACTCAGGAAAGATTGACAAATTCTCCTGAGGGCTTCGCCCCCAGACCCCCTAGAATCCAGGAATCCAGGACCCAGGAAAACATTAAGAAGTTAGCGGGCACAACGGAAGCCGATGATGAAGTTCCTGTAGTTCGGGAAGTTCCTGCCACGAATCGCCACACGGATGTCGGTCGCTTCATTGAACCAGGAGCCGCCCCGCAAACCACGGTTCGAGCCGGAAGAAGGACCGGTGGGATTCTCGGATGAGGAGCTGCTGTAGAAGGTTTCACCATACCAGTCCATCACCCATTCCCACACGTTGCCCGCCATGTCGAACAGGCCAAAACCGTTGGGAGCGTAACTGCCCACCCGGGTCGTGTCTCCTTCACAATAACCATTTTCCGCTTCATAGTTTGCCCTTGTGCAATCTTCCTCCTGGTCCCCCCAGGGGTAGAGCTTCCCCTCCAGCCCGCCGCGGGCGGCTTTCTCCCACTCCGCCTCGGTAGGAAGGCGAGCTCCCCGCCACTCGCAGAAATCCCGCGCCTGCTCCCACTCCAAATAGATTACCGGGTAATCATCGTAGCTCGGGTTTCCATAATATGAGTCGCGAGAAGAAGATCCCTTGCTGTAAGGCTCGGTGCATATGCCCGCTTCTACACACATTTCGTATAAAGCGTTGGTTACCTCATAGGTGTCCATGTAGAAAGCGTCCAGGTACACGGTGTGCACCGGGCTTTCGTCGCTGTCGCCGCTCTCGCTGCCCATTTGGAACTCGCCGGCAGGGATGAGCTTCATCTTCACGCCGTATTCATCGGTGAAGTCTGAGGGATTTTCTTGCACC
>Ga0209254_10004790_pt1 | contig 12410 bp, 10 predicted proteins | sample FrelakmetDIP11DI_FD_187148 | JGI IMG/M metagenome (GOLD analysis project Ga0209254, IMG submission 187148) | Freshwater lake sediment microbial communities from the University of Notre Dame, USA, for methane emissions studies - DIP11 DI (SPAdes)... | ecosystem: Environmental > Aquatic >...
ATCTCCTACCTTAAATCCCAAACAGATGCAAAGCGCTCCGGCTTAGTTCAAAGCCGGATTATGTGGCGGCTGCGGCGCCACATGAATCCTTATCCTTTATGGCCTGCGCTCAGCCATATACAGGGCGTGCTTCTTTTTGACCGTGTCGTAGGCGTATCTGGCCTTGGTGGCTATCTCGCGGAGGGTTACTTGGTAGCAGAGGGACTTGCACTCGGCCCGCCAGTCGAACCAGCGGTCGAGGCGAGCGCCCGGGTGCGGTTCTTCGGGCCTGGGTGGGAGGAGGGCCACGCCGCGGTCTGGTTCCGGCGGTGGTTTGGCGGGGTCTATGCTGTGGAAGCCCAGGCCGTGCAGCTCGGCGAGCAGGTCATCGACCAAGGACCAGAAGCGGGGTGGGTTCTCGAATCCGGCGACGGCGAAGATCAGGCGAAGACGGCCATCGGATGAGGAGGTAGCGCGCAGCAAGCCCACGCGGAGGGCCAGGCAGGGATCCACGTCGGACACGGCGATTGTATCGTAGACATGCTGAAAGTCCCCATCAGGGGACACGGAGAAGTGAAATGGGTCGAAATGGACAAGTGTCCTTTCCCTGGTGCGCCGATATGTAGACAGGATAGGATGGGGGCCATCGTGGATGAGCCAGCAGGTGGAAGGGCCAAGTGTGATCGGGCCATACAGGGTGAGGGTAACGCGCTTGACCTGCCTGAAGGTCTGGTCCGCCGACAGAGCTGCCTCCAGGCTCAATTGGGCATTGAGCTGCTCCAGGTCGCCGGTTAGGAACAGCTGCCGTACGCGCTCTGGCTGCGGTTCGGGGTCGCCGGTTGTCATTGGGTTGCTCTCTAGCTCCAGACCCTAAGGGTTTTCCGAAACCCTTAGGGTCTAAGTATAGCACGGATGTTCTAGGTTGGCAAATTGCTTGAGCCAAGTGTAAGCAAGTGCAACGCACCCACGAGGTGCGTTGCACTTGTATCACCCCTGCCAATCTCTCACATAGTCCGCCAGCGCTTCCGGCATCTGGCGGTGGGCGATGAACTCGGCTACAAACGCTCGATAGCCCTCTGCTTCAGGAAAGTGGTCTCGCACGAACTGATGGTCAACCAACGTGCCTTCGCGCTCACCGATCCACTCCGGGTAGTTGGAGTAGGGCCAGCCGGCCACGTCGTCTACCAGTCCGTGGATGACGGGGTTGGCGTGGATGTAGCGGCACAGATGGAGCAGGTAAGCCGGGCGCTCGATCACCTTCACCCGGTAGCTCCCTTCGAACAGCGTGCCGCTATGATCGTAGCGCTTGTTGTAGGCCTTGCCGTAGCTGTTGAACACGCGCTGAGGAAGGCGCCCGGCGGGCTCTTCACCATCCTGGCGGACCAGCCAGTGGTAGTGGTTCGGCAGGAGGCAATAGGCAATGAGCGCCAGGCGCAGGGAACGGCAGTATGCCTTCATCTTGCGCAGCACAAAGAGGTAGTTGTCTTGCTCCCGAAACACCGAGACCCGGTGAGCACCCCGATTGTAGAAATGGTAGTACTGATCAGGCAGGTATTCGGGTCGTTTCGATGGCATGTTTTCCTCTTCATCAGGTGCAACGCACTTGAGAAAGTGCGTTGCACCTATAAAACCTGCATCAGGTGCGTCGCACCAACAGCAGGTGCAACGCACCGACTTGGATGTCTACTCTGTCCGCGCGATCAGGGGCAGGTAGGCGGCGTAGAGCGGCTCGCCCGGGTGGAAGACAAGGAGGGTGATCGACTCGGCGGGGAAGGTGGCGGTGAAGCCGGCGGGGTCCAGCGGCTGGTCGGGCTGGCGCACGATGGCGTCGAGGGCGGCGGCACTGTAGCGGTAGACCTGGGCGGCCGATGCGACGGGAACGTTGGACAGGGTCACCTCGCTGGTTAGCGGAGCGCCGGTCTTGTTGATAACGACGGCGGTCAGCGTGCCGCCGGCGCGCTGCGCGGCATAGACGGCCAGCCGGTCCTGGTCGGTGCTGGCCGCGGATACGCTCGTCTCGCCGAACCTGGAGCCGGCGCCGTCATAGTTGCGATAGATGCGAAAGGCAAAGGCGCCCGGTTGGTCTGCGGCCGGCGGCCCCCACAACGTGGCCAGGTCGAGGCCCTCGCGGCCAAAGATGCCCAGCAGATCGGCCTGGGCCAGCGCGCCGTTGAGGTAGCCCAAGGCGCCCCAGTTGTACTCGGTGAGGGCCAGCTTGGTGCCCGGATAGCTGCCATCGACCCACGCCTGCATCCGTGGGATCAGGAAGATGGGCTGGCCGATCCAGCTTTCGTCGACGTAGCTCGGATCCCATAGGGCGCGCGTGGAGCGCAGGCGCAGGGCCTGGGTGGCAGCGTCGCCGGGGTCGTCCGAAAAGATGCCGTCGGCCTGGGGATAGGCGTGCACGTCCAGGTAATCGAGCAGCCGCACGCCGTGCTGCTGCTCGTAGGCGTGCATCTGCTGAAGGTACCACTCGAGGAAATCGGTGTCGCCGTGCGCCTGGTGGTCGGCGCCCGGGGCACAGCCGTCGAGCGCCGAGTAAAAGTAGGCACACCAACCCCACACCGCCGGGCCGAGGGTTTCGGCGCCCGGATCCGCCGCCTTGACGGCCGCGGCATAGGCCAGGGTGCGGCTGATGATCTCGTCGTAGGTGGTCAGCTCGGGGTGCACGTCGCGGTGGGTGTAGGGCCACAGCATCGGCTCGTTGTCGAGGTTGTAAAATCGCACGCCGCCCTGGGCGGCCGTGCCATACTTGGCGGTCAGGTGGCCGAGCCAGGTCTGGACAAACGCCGGACCGATGGCCAGGCTCGTATCGGTGGGGTCGTTGGCGGTGATGTCATGCCCATTTATGTCTACTCCGTTGCCGCAGTCGGGATCCCAGGGATCGACGCTCTGCTGTTGACCGTAGACGCTTACCTTAAAGCCGCAGTCGTAGGGGTGATCTTCCAGCCGCCGCTTGGCGGTCCAGCCGATCAGGGGGACGGTGATCAGGCTGTCGGTGCCGGTGCGCCGGTCCTGCTCGACGAACCGGTCGACCGCCGACCCGTCGGGCAGCAGCCAGGGCGCATCGTTGGGCTCGGGGATGTTCTCAAAGTACCAATCGCTGCCGGTGTTGTGGGTATCGTTCTGCCAGTTGTAGCGGGTGGTGCTGTTGCCGCCCCAGCGGCGCACCGGCAGGTCCAGCTCGGCGGCCAGGTCCTCGCCGGCAAAGTTGATGCCATAGATGGTGGGGCTGATCGGGTGCCGCCCGGCCGCGGCGTCGACGCTCAGCGCGGGCGGGGCGGGAGGTGGGCCGGTCCGGGCGACGACGGTGACGTCGTCCAGGTAGAAGGTGGGCTGAGCGCCGCCCGAATCGTCCTGCCAGACGAGGCCGCCGATGGTTGACGGGCTGCCCACGCCGGCGAGGGCGACCGTCACTGCGGTCCAGGCGCCGGCCGATGGGGTGACCACAACCGAGCTGTCCCAGTTGCCGTTCGCGGCGTCAATGATTTTGAAGGCGATCGACTGGCCACCGCTGCCGCCGCCGTGGATCCAGAAACGGACGGCCTCATAGTCGGCGGCCGACAGAGGGGCGGTGGTGTGCAGATAGAGGCCGGCCCACGCGGCGTTGAAGGTGGCGGCGAGCGAAGCGCTCCCGCCGTGCACCGGGCTGGGGTTGGAAAAGTCAATCGTGGTGCCCCACGACCAGTCGGACCAGGCGGCGGCCAGGGCATCGACATAGACCGGCACGTCCTCGGCGCCGGGCGCCGATGGGAGGGTGGGCGGGCGGCCCTGGGCGGCGACGTATGCCGGCTCGTGGCTGCTGGAAGCAGGCGGCAGGACGGATGCTCCGCCGGAGGCAGACAACAGCAGGGTGAGGATCACCAGCAGACACCATTTGCCGAGGTTAGTCATTCTTGAATCCGTTCTTGCCCTGTCGCAAGACCCCGCGGAGTGGCACGGTCAGAGACCGGCCACAGCATGGAGGCGGATCTGGTCATTCTTGCCTCCGGTGCGAATTATAGCACGTTGAGGGCTTGGGCAAAGCTCCCTGGGTGGCACGGCCGAACCTGCATCAGGTGCGTCGCACCAACAGCAGGTGCAACGCACCGACGCGTGGGTTTCACTCTGGGCTCATTTTGCGCTGCACACGGTTGATCACCTTGCCGGATAGATCGCACCGCTTCAGTCAGTAATCAGCGCTGCGCGACAGCCTTCAGGCTAACAGCTCTGCCCAGCAGGCCCACGCCCAGACCCGTGCATACGGCGTGAAAGGCCATTGGCCCCCACAGTCCGCTGAATGAAGTAAACCCTTCCGCCTGGGAGAACACGCTCCCCAGTATGTAGACCAGTCATATCAAGCCGGCCAGCAACAACAGGATGCCTGCCACCATCAGGACGATCTTCATCGTAGTCTCCTTTCTCCAGCTCCTAGACTGAGGCAGAGGTGAAACCTGCATCAGGTGCGTCGCACCAACAGCAGGTGCAACGCACCGGCGCGTGGGTTTCACTCTACCTCACTTTAGGCGCTCAGCGCTTTGATCACGAGCCAAAGGGCCAGGGCGGCGAAAACTCCATGGAACATATAGGCCGGCAACAGCTTGAGACTCAGACCCGAGTACTTGACGCGGAACACGTCCGCCATGATGTAGCTGATTCAGGCGGCGCCGATCAGCCAAGCTACGAATGCGCCAATCCACCATAACATGTTGTCCTTCCTCCTCTATTGGTGCGATCTATCCGGCATGCAGGTCTCACAGATCTGCCACCACCGGGGCAGAACCCACAGTATATACAAGAATGGGCGTGCAGGGTTGCTCGGGTCGACTGTGACTCACCACAGAATGCCACAGTCGAACGGCACCAGCTCCTCCGTGCTCATGTCCAGGATGCGGTGCGGGAACCGGCGTTGAATCTTGTACGACCTCCGCGAGAGCCCTCCCCACTTGCTGAACTCGGCCACCTGTACCAGGACAGAATCAGGGCCCATTGTGGTGACTGGCGCCAAGTCGATGTGGCGTGCCCGGTCGGCCAAGGACATTGGAAGCCGATTGCCCAAGTCATCTGGCTCGCGGAGCACGGCCCGCAACCCCTCCAGGGTGCAGACGATGGTCTCGTCGTGGTACAGAGCATGCCAGTACAGGTGAAACTGCCCGCCCATCTCGAGCAGGACCACGAACTGGAAAAAGCCGTCCTCGTCATCCGTGACATGAATGTGCCGCGTGTAGCCATAGTTGCCGTGATCGAAAGCCAGCATGCCTTCGGCTGGCGTGATCTCATCCGGACTGGAGAAAGTCTCAAACCAGGTTGATGAACGCGCCGGCCCCATCCTCCTGGCATAGATGCAAGGTACCTCATTTGCGCTGTAGGTGTAGTCCAGTCTGTAGCCCGGCTCCAGGGAGAGGCGGTCCAACGCAGTAAAGTAGACGTTGGGGTCAAAGCCCTCACCCCGGGCAATCTTTTCTTCGTCGCTCTCTTTGGCAACGCGCATGTCGCCGACGAGGGCCCGCAGGGCATCCACCACCCGTTGCCGGGAGGCAGCAATCGCTTCCTTGGAAGGTTGTATGCCGGTCATTGTTCAGTCTCCAGAAACTCCAGAACCTTATGCTGATACAGCTCGGGGTAGGTCCAGGCCGACCAGGCATGGCCGGAATCGTTGATCCAGAGGGATTTGGGCTCGTTGGCCGCGTCGTACAGCCTCTGGGCGTGGTCCACGTGGACCAGGTTGTCGGCCGTGCCGTGGACGATGAACACCGGGACGTGAACGCGCCGGATCACGTCGACGGGGTTGGGCACGCCCGGCACCAGCCATTGGGGCGGGAGCCGGTATTTCCTGGCATAGTCCACATTCTTCCACTCGGCAAAGAGGCTATCCAGGACCAGGGCATCCAGGCGGTCGTCGACGGCGGCCGTATTCACCAACGCCGCCGCACCCAGGCTCTGGCCCAGCGCTGCCACCCGGTCGCCGGCGCCTTCGGCGTCCAGCCAGTCGAGCGCCGCCTGGACGTCAAGCACCTCCTCACGGCCGACGGTGGTGGGGCGCTTGTCGCTTTGGCCGTGGCCGCGAAAGTCAAAAGCCATGACGTTGTAGCCGGCGTCGTGGAGCCAGGGGATCAGCCGGAGCAGCGTCCATTTGCTGTCCTGGAGCCCGTGGGCCAGCAGGACCGTGGGCGCGCCGGACGCGCCGAGCGCGGAGGCCGGCACGTACCAGGCGGCAAGGTGCAGGCCGTCGGCCGTGGTCAGCGTGACGTCGCGATAGTCGAGGCCGGCGTCGCCGGGGGTGAGCCAGGGTGGGAATTCCGGGGTCTGCCCGCCACCCGACGGGTTGTAGGCGTAGTTGAGGCGGTCAAGGGTGCGGTTGATCGTGCGCCACACCGGGGAATAGGGCCGGCGGAACAGGTCACTGGCGGCGACCGGTATGGCCGCCAGCAACAGCACCAACAGGACGGCGGCGATAAAGACAATATAGTGCACCGCGACCCTCCTCGAGGTCCCCTGCCGGCTGTGCGCTGCCCAAATACGCCGGTAGAGGCGGGCGCGGACCACAGAAGCCAGCAGAGCGACCAGACCAAACAGCCCGTAACCGGCAACGGTGTAGGGGATCCGCTCGATGTAGCGGGCGGCGATCAGGCCGGCGACAAAGACGATCAGCACCCAGACCAGGCCGGCGGCCAGGGCGCGGAGATCCTTCGGGTGCTCCGCACCCTCAGGATGACGATTTTGGGACGGTCGCCACCGGGCAGCCAGCCAGTTGGCGACCGGCGTGACCAGTACTGCAAAGGCAAACAGGCCAAGCACAATCCAGGGATTGTCTGGCATACCCCTCCTGCTACCATGATGAGATCGATCCGCGCTGTATCAAACCCCGGCATTATACTCCAATTGGCGAAACGATCAAAGCCGGTTGCTTCTTTGTGTCTGCCGGCTTTTGGAGTATAATGCCCCAGTCAAGACATTCGCACACTGGCCCTGATTGCGGATGTGGCAATCTCAGGAAGGGAGACAACCATCAACCATGAGCACACCCGATAGAGGATCACGCCCACAGTCAGGCAAGACCCCCGTGGTGGTGATCTTGCTGCTGGTGCTGGTCGCCTTGTGTGTGGCGGCGGTGCTGGGCTATTTTGGCTGGCGCGCAGTCACGCCCAAGCCAACGTCCCTGCCCAGCCCGGTCATCGTCCAGCCAACAGCCGCGGCTACCGCCGCCCGGGGCGGCAAGCTGGTGTACGGGCTGACGCTGGCACCGTCGAACATCGATCCGCACGTCGGGGCCTCGTCCGAGCTCGGCATTCCGCTGACCAGCGTGTACGACACGCTGATCTACCAGGATGTGGACGGCAGCCTTGTGCCGGGCCTGGCCGAGCGTTGGGAAGTGTCGGGCGATGGGCTGGTCTACACCTTCTACCTGCGCCAGGACGTCAAGTTCCACGACGGCACCCCGTTCGACGCCCAGGCGGTGCAGTTCAACCTGGACCGGATCGTTGACCCTGAAACCAAGTCGCAAAAGGCCAAGGGGATGCTCGGCACCTACGACCACTCTGAGGTGGTGGACCCATATACGGTCAGGGTTCACCTGACACAGCCTTATGCGCCCTTGCTTGACGCGGTCAGCCAGGTCTACGTGGGCATGGTGTCGCCGGCTGCCGTGCAGCAGTGGGGCGCCGACTATCAACTGCACCAGGTGGGCACCGGCCCGTTCATCTTTAAGGAGTATGTCCCGCAGGATCATCTGACGCTGGTGCGCAACCCCGATTACAACTGGGCTCCCGACGTCTACAGCCACGACGGCCCGGCCTACCTCGACGAGATCGAGTTCCGCTTCTTTGTCGACCCGGCGGTTCGCGCCCTGGCCCTGGAATCGGGCGACGCCGACGTGATGGGCGAGATACCGCCGCAGGACGCTGCCCGCCTGGAGGCCGACCCAGAGTTCCGGCTGATCCAGGTGCCGGTCCCAGGCGAGCCGCTGCAGTTTTTCTTGAACACAGAGAAGGCCCCAACCGATGACCAGCGGGTCCGGCAGGCGCTGATCTATGCCGCCGACCGCACAACGATTGCCCAGACAATCTTTATGGGCTTTTCGCCGCAGGCCTACGGACCGCTGTCTGCCGTCACCATGGGCTATGACTCGGCCACGGAAGAGATGTACCCCTACGACCCGGCCCAGGCCGAGGCGCTGCTGACCGAGGCCGGTTGGACCGACTCGAACGGCGACGGCATCCGCGACAAGGAAGGCCAACCGCTAGCGTTGCAGGCCTATATCCAAGGGTGGGGCTATCTGCCCGAGGTGACCCAGATGCTGCAGGCCCAGCTCAAAGAGGTGGGGATCGATCTTCAGGTGCAGTTGGTCGCCTACCCGGCTGCCATGGCAGCGGCCAACAGCGGCGTACACCACCTGGCAGCCATGGTCTTTTCCGGGAGCGACCCGAGCATCCTCAACCTGACCTACCTGTCGGCCAACGCCGACGGCGGGTTTAACTGGTCCAAGGTGCGCGACGCAGAGCTGGACCGCAGGCTGACCGAAGCGGTGAGCGCGCTCGACCTCGGCCAGCGGGCTAACCTGTACCTGCAGGCGCAGGAGCAGATCATGGACCTGGCGCTGGTGCTGCCCATCCGGGATTATGTCAATTTGAACGTGTCTCACGCGAGGGTCAAGGGCCTACAGTACGACCGCCGGGCCTGGTTCCCCTGGCTGTACGACGTGTATCTGGAACAGTGACACTACGCACCATCGGACAGCGGCTGGTAGTGGCGATCACCGTCCTGTGGGGGGTCGCCACTCTGGTTTTCGTGATCCTCCGCCTGCTGCCCGGCGATCCGGCCGCGCTGATGCTGTCCGAAGCGGGCGCCTCAGCCGAAGAGATCGCCCAACTGCGGGCCGATCTGGGTCTCGACCAGCCGCTGATCGTCCAGTACGGCCAATACCTGCTGGACCTGGCGCATGGCGACCTGGGCACCTCCCTCTATGCTCACCGCCCGGTGGTGACAGTCATTGCCGAGCAGCTGCCCAGCACGATCGGACTGGCCCTGGCAGCCATGCTGATCGCTACGGTTCTGGGCGCCGCCCTCGGCATTGTGGCCGCCGTCAAGGCCGGCACCTGGATCGACAGCGCCGCGACGACCCTGTCGGTCACCGGCGTGTCGGTGCCGATCTTTTGGTCCGGACTGCTCCTGATCTGGTTGTTCAGCCTGCGGCTGGGCTGGCTGCCGGCGACAGGCCAGGGAGGGCTCGACCACCTGATCCTGCCGGCCCTGGCCCTCGGGTTGGCCTCTTCCGCAGCAATCGCCCGGCTGGTGCGCGCCAGCCTGCTGGACGTGCTGGACCAGGATTTCGTCCGAACGGCGCGGGCGAAAGGGTTGCGTGAGGGGATGATCCTGTTCCGTCACGCCCTAAAGAATGCCCTGATCCCGGTGGTGACGATCATCGGGCTCCAGTTCGGCTTTCTGCTGGGCGGGACGGTGGTGACCGAGACCGTCTTTTCCCGGCAGGGGATCGGCCGGCTGCTGGTCAACTCGATCCTGTGGAAGGACCTGCCGGTGGTGCAGGGGGCGGTGCTGCTGGCCGGGCTGGTCTATACGGTGGTCAACATTGCGGTAGACGTGGCCTATGCCTTTCTCGATCCTCGCATCCGCTATGACTAGACGCTACCCGATCCCAACCCGCCGGACCACACCCCGGCACATCTATGCGCCGCCGCCCCGCCGGGCCAGGGCCAACGCCGCGGCGATTGCCGCCATGGCCTGGCTGGCCCTGCTGGCCGTGGCGGCGCTGGCCGCGCCGCTGTTGACCCCGTACGATCCGCTCCAGATGTCGCCCAGCGAGCAGTTCCTGCCGCCCAGCGCCAAGCACCTGCTGGGCACCGACCTGTTTGGCCGGGACGTGGCGGCCCGGATCTTGTATGGAGGGCGGATCTCGTTGGGGATCGGGCTGGTGGCAGTGCTGTTCGCGGCTCTGCCGGGCACCGCGCTGGGCCTGATCGCCGGTTACTACGGTCGCTGGCCCGACCGGCTGATCGGTTGGCTGGTGGACGTGATGCTGTCCTTTCCGAGCATCCTCCTGGCGATGACGATCGTGGCTGCCTTGGGGCCCGGCACCGCCAACGTGGTGGTGGCGGTGGGCATCGCCGGCATTGCAACCTATACGCGTCTGGTGCGCGGCCAGGTCCTGTCTGCCAGGCGGCAGCCCTACGTCCGGGCAGCGGTGACCGTCGGCGCCCGCGACCTGCGCATCCTGCTGCGGCACATCCTGCCCAACGTGTTCGGCCCGATCGTCGTTCTGGCCACGCTGGATGTCGGCTGGGCCATCCTGACCGCCTCGGCGTTGAGCTTCCTGGGGCTCGGCGCCCAGCCGCCTGCCGCCGAGTGGGGCGCCATGCTGAACGAAGGGCGCGCCTACCTGCGCAACGCGCCGTGGGTGACGGTGGCGCCCGGCATGGCGATCGCGCTGGCCGTGCTGGCGGTCAACCTGGTGGGGGATTACCTGCGCGACGCGCTCGATCCGCGGCGGCGCTAGTTGCGGATTCGAGGGCGGAGATTTGGCCAGACGTGTCCCCAAGGGGATGCTTGCCAAAAACCTGTCACAGCACCCTCTTCTGGAGGCGCAACACTTGAACGCAGAGGATCGTTCCAGCCAACCAATCATCCTCAAGCGGCCGGAGCCACAGCCAGACGCCGGGCGTAGCGCTCCACCCACCAGTTGGACCAGCCCCACATCGTCGAATCACGCACGATCTGCATGACCTCATCGCGCCCGACCTTGGCCTTGCTCTCCAGCACGCGGTAGTTGCGACGACTGACGGCCAGTGTCCGCCCGGCCAGCAGCAGGGGAAAGAGACAGGAAAGCCGGATGGTGTGCTGCCAGGGCGGCAGCATTTGGAAATAGGTCATCGCTGCCTGCAAGTGACGTTCCGCCTTGTCGGCCAACATGTCTACCACTTGCATCGCCTGTTGCCGATGGGCGGGATCAAAAAGCGCTTCCCGCGCGATGCTGGCCCGGGCACAAAAGCTCTCCGGTACGAAAATCCAACCCCGCTCGTAATCGTCGCGCAGCCCCCGCACGACGTTCACCGTCTGGAGGGCCAGCCCACACTCACGGGCCAACGGAATCAGCCGGCCCATGCGTCGACGAATAGAACGCGAATACCAGGCAAAGAGTTCGGTGACCAGATAGCCCACACGCCCGGCCACCTCGTGCATATAGTCGTCCAGGTCGGCTTCGGTCAGCACCAGGGGGCCGCGGGCAACCCAACGGGCCATGCCCTGCGTCGAGTCACGCACATGCCTGACGATGGGTACGTACACCTCTTCGGGCAACTGCTGCAAGGCGTCCACAACCCGCACCACATGTTGAGCCACCAGCGCATCGGGCGTCATCTCGTCGGGAAAGCTCACCTGTTGGGTCCACAGAGACAAGACTGCCTCTCCGGCCAAGACCTGATCCCACAGGCACAGCAACTCTACCTTTTGCCGGCTTGACATCTCACGGTTGTCTTCGAGATAGTCCGATACCCGCAGCAAAAGATAGGCAACCGTCATCGCCCATCTCAGTTTGTCCGGCAAGCGCTCAATTCCGGGGGCAAAGGTCCGGCTCGATACCCGTAGTAATTGCTCCAGATCCACGGCATCTCCCGTCAAGCGAAATCCATGCGCAGGGGATTATGACAAATTACTTGGCAGCGAGGCTCTATGAGCCTGGAAAAGCTGCCAAGGCTTCTCTTCGATCCGGGGCCATTATACTACGTGTGTCGCCAAGCTGCCAATCGGCTGTACAACTGCCACTCGGGATCGACAAACCCAGGAGGATGATCCACTACAGGTTCATGAGCTCCAGGCCCAAACCGCCCAGGTCGGGTAAATGCTCCTCGACCTCTTCTTTGCCAAAGTCGACCACATCTTCGTCCTCGTTGAGCACCTCGACGGACAGGCCCAACGACTGGAGCTCTTTGACCAGCACCCGGAACGATTCGGGCACGCCGGGCTCGCTGATCTCCTCGCCCTTGACGATCGCCTCGTAGGTCTTGACCCGGCCGCTCACGTCGTCCGATTTGACCGTCAGCATCTCCTGCAAGGTATAGGCCGCGCCGTAGGCTTCCAAAGCCCACACCTCCATCTCGCCAAAGCGCTGGCCGCCGAACTGGGCCTTGCCGCCCAACGGCTGCTGCGTCACCAGCGAGTAGGGGCCGGTCGAACGGGCATGAACCTTGTCTTCGACCAGGTGAGCCAGCTTCATCATGGTGATGACGCCAACCGTCACCGGCTGGTCAAACGGCGCGCCCGTCTTGCCATCGTACAGGATCACCTTGCCGGTCGTGGGCATTGGTTGGCCGGTCTTGCGGCTGAGCTGGATCGCCGCCAGGTTGAGCTCGTCGTCGGTCTGCGGATCTGACCACGGCTGGCCCGCATTTTCGAGATCTCCATCGCGAGACAGGGTGTCTTTCACATAAAGGACCCATTCG
>Ga0209254_10004791_pt1 | contig 12409 bp, 11 predicted proteins | sample FrelakmetDIP11DI_FD_187148 | JGI IMG/M metagenome (GOLD analysis project Ga0209254, IMG submission 187148) | Freshwater lake sediment microbial communities from the University of Notre Dame, USA, for methane emissions studies - DIP11 DI (SPAdes)... | ecosystem: Environmental > Aquatic >...
AGATGCCGCAGGTGCGGGCGGTCAGGGCCGGCATCTCGCGGTAGGGGCGGCCCTCGCAGAACTTCTCGAAGCCCCGGAACTGGGTAAGGTGGAACCTCGCTTGCCCAACCTTGCCGGACTCGTCCAGTTCCAGGGTGATGCGGGCGTGGCCCTCGATGCGGGTCACGGGCTCGATAGTGATGGTACGGCTGCTCATGATCGCGTCACCCGGTTCGAGCTGGTTTGGGGGCCGGCGGCAGGCGGTTTGGCCGCCCGTTATCCGTTGATGTAGCGGACGAGGTGCTCGATGAGGACCTCCTGTTCCTCGATGATCGCCTTGACCAGGTCGCCGATGGAGACGATGCCGTACAGGGTCTCGCCGTCCAGGACCGGCAAGTGGCGGACCCGCATCTCCGTCATGATGGACATGCAGTCTTGCACTGTCTGGTCCGGACCGACACAAGCGACCTTGGTGGTCATGATGTCTCCGACCGCTGTCTCTCTCGACTTGCGCCCGAGCAGGACGACGTTTCGCGCGTAGTCGCGCTCGGACAACAGCCCGAGGACCTTGGTACCCTGCATGACCACCAGGGCCCCGATCCCCTTGTCGGCCATCAGAGCCAGGGCGTCGTAGACGCTCGTCTCAGGCCCTATGGTCCAGACGTCGCGGCCCTTGGTCTGCAATACCTGCCGTACCGTTTGCATCTCGAAATCCTCCGGTTCTTGGGGTTGGTCGACTTCCCTGTGGTCGCGGGTCCCATCTTTGGCAACCTTCGGGTTGCTCCTGTCACGCTCCCGTGCCGGGCTCAGAACTCGCCCTTGGCGGCCCCTTCCATGATGGCCTTGATGGTGTCGCGCACCTTCACCGCGGAGGCGTGGAGGTCCGGCGGGAGCGACCGCCCGCCGTGGATCATGAGGTCCAGATTCATGGAGTAGAGCCAAAGCCTGCCGTCGGGGTTCTGCACCAGGGCGATGCGGCAGGGCATGAAGCCTGAGTACTCGTTGCGGTAGTCGAGCATCTGGGCCCCGATGCGGGCATCGCAGAAGGACAAGAAGTTGACGTAGCGATACTTCTCGCCGGTGACCGCCTCGATCTGCTTGTACAGCGGCGACTCGCCGACGAACAGGAAGTTGTGCGAGGTAGCCATGCTCTTGAGGGACTCGACCACGTCCTCGGGCTTGACGCCCTCCGCCACCGGGACGGCCCACATCATGGCGACTGCCGGGTCGCCGGTCTCCATCACCTTCTGGGCGAACTCGGTGTAGATCTTCATGGCGCCTGGGTCGAGCTGGGCGATCTGGGGGCCGAAGCGCAGGTAGGCGGCTACGACCAAGGCGACAACGGCCAGCCCCACCAGGGCGAGCAGGTTACGAATGAATTTCATGGACGGGATCCTCTCTCGGGCCCAAGTATGACGCCGTTCCCGCGGCCGGTGCTGCGCCTGGTCGGGTCGGGCGTGGTCGAGCTCGGGCTTTTGCTCTGTTTGGCGACGGGCGACGCGCCTGGGGCGCGCTACCGGTCATACGATTGACTTGGCTCCGTGATCCAGGGCCGTTGGGTCCGTGCGGGCGGCGGGACCGGACCCGCCGCCGAGTCTCGGACCGAAGCGTCAGGCCCTAATAGCCGCGGCCCCAGGGGGACCCGTAGCCGCCCTGCGGCTGAGGGAATGCCTGATCGGAGCCCTGGTCGCCACCCCAGCCGGGCATCATGCCGCGGGGCGGCATCATGCCGCCGCAATCACCCTGGGGGCACGGGCCGGGGCCGAAACCCCACGGGCCCTGGCCGCGCATGGGCATGTCCATCGGCCTATCCATCGGCATGTCCATCGGCATATTCATCGGCATATCCATGGGTCTATCCATCGGCCTGCCCATCGGCATATTCATCGGCCTATCCATTGGCATGTCCATGGGCATCTGCGGGGCATCCATGCCGGGCCCGCCTCCGAACATGGCCCGTGCGGCCTCACGCTGCTCGTCGGTCATGGCATCGACCTGCTTGCGATAGGACTCCCACTTCTCCTGCATGGCCTTGCGGCGCTGCTGGGCTTGCTCCCAGGGGGGCGTTTCCGGCAGCTCGATGCCCTGCGCGGCGGCACGCTCGCGCAACTGCTTGTAGTTCTCTCCGCGGGCGGCCATACGCTCCTCGGGTGTCATGTTGCGCATCCGTTCCATCTGCGCGCGGCGCTCCTCGGGGCTCGTGATCTTGGAGGGTGGGGTTTCAGGCAGATCGATACCGTGTGCCTTGGCGCGTTCGCGCATCGCCTGATATTGGGCGGCACGCGCGGCCTCGCGTTCCGCCGGCGTCGCACCAGACATGGGGGGCGCGCTCATGTCGGCAGGCATGGCCGGCATCTCGGGGCGCTGCATGCCGGCCTGGTCCCAGGGCGGGGTCTCGGGGAGCTCGATGCCGACCTCCGCCGCGCGCTCGCGCAGTTCGCCGTAGCGCCGGTTGCGCTCGGCGTCCATCTCCGCCTTGTGCTGCTCCATGCGCTGCATGGCGGCGGCGTGGGGGCTCACTGGCTCAGTCCCGGGCGGCGCGGCTGGGGGTGCCGGCTCGGCAGCGGTCGGGGCAGGCTGTGCAGCCGGCATTGCCATAGGGGCCGGCGCTGCCGCAGCGGCTGCCGGGGGTGCCTGGGGGGCGGCCTGCTCACCCTCGGCGGCCACCGGGTGGGCCAGCGCCAGGGTGAGGGTAGCGGCGGACGCGAGGCTGAGGATGCTAAGTCTGCTTGTCATCTGGTCACTCCGGATTGGTGTCTGAACGTGTTTGGGATTCCTTTGCGGCCGGGCTCTCTCAGGGAGCCGTATCTGCCGCTGCCTGGGCCAGCGAACTGGGGTGGGTCCCTCTCCGGCGCGGGGGTGCGTTGCAGGCCCCCGCTGGTCAGGGGTGGCCGGCTTCTTCGATCGCCTCGGGCGCCGGCCGGCGTGTCCTTGAGCCCGCACGCGAGGGTAACCGATCCGGGGCGGGTCGGAAACTCCGCCGGTCAAGCCCGAGGGGGTGGGTTAGGTCAGACGGCGGCAAAATCGTCGCTGAGGTTGGTGCGCGGGGTGTCTGGAATCGGCGCGCCGATCCCCCGGGCCGCATGGCTGGCGCCGTTGCCCGCTTGGGTGCAGCGATGCCGGCTGTGGGGGGCTAGAATGCCGCGAAACCGAATTGACACCTGGGGTGATGGGGGACTGCGCATGCTGATCGGCAACCTGATGACGCAGAGCGGTGTGGGGTTTGGAACCAGCGGGGCCCGCGGGCGGGTCGAGGCGATGACTGACCAGGTCTGCTACGCCTACACCCTGGGCTTCGTGCAGTACTTGTTCGAGACTGGGGCCATGCCGGCCGGCGGCGAGGTGGGGATCGCTGGCGATTATCGTGCCAGCAGCGGGCGCATCATGACCGCCTGCGCCCAGGCGGTTACGGATGCGGGTTGCCGGGCCCGGCACCTCGGGCGCATCCCCAGCCCAGCCATCGCCGCCTTCGGCATCGCGCGTGGCATCCCGACCCTGATGGTCACCGGCAGCCACATCCCGGACGATCGCAATGGCATCAAGTTCAACCTCCCTTCCGGGGAGATCCTGAAGGACGACGAGGCCGGCATCCGCCGCCAGGAGGTCGCCCTGCCCGAGGGGCGCTTCGACCGCGCAGGCAGCCTGCGCGATGGTGCCGAGTTAGGGCCCGCGGAGCCCGACGCCTATGACGCCTATGTGGCGCGTTACCTGGGCTTCTTCGCCCCTGGGTGTCTGGCTGGGATGCGGGTCGGGCTCTACGAGCACTCCAGCGTCGCCCGCGACGCCCTGCGCCATGTCCTGATCGATCTGGGCGCGGAGGTGGAGCCCCTTGGGCGCTCCGAGGCCTTCCTGCCCGTGGACACCGAGGCGATTCGACCGGAGGACGTGGGCCTCGCTCGGGAGTGGGCCGGCAGCGGGTGCTTCGACGCCTTCGTCTCCGCGGACGGCGACGGTGATCGGCCCCTGGTCGGAGACGAGCGGGGCGAGTGGCTGCGTGGGGACATTGCCGGGCCCCTGTGCGCCCGCTACCTTGGGGTGCGCTCCCTGGCGACTCCGGTGAGCAGCAACACGGCGGTGGACCGGTGCGGCTGGTTCGAACGCGTCCTGCGCACCCGGATCGGGTCGCCCTATGTCATCGCCGGGATGCAGGAGCTCCTCGCCACCGGGCCGACGCCGGTGGCGGGTTACGAGGCCAACGGCGGTTTTCTCACTGCCGACGCTATCTTGCGCGGCGGGCGCGTCCTGCCGGCCTTGCCGACCCGCGACGCCGTCATCGTGGCCCTGGCCATTCTCTGCTTGGCCAAGGATCGGGGCCAGCGCATCTCCGAGCTGGCCGGGGACCTGCCGGCCCGCTACACCCATAGCGATCGCATCAAGGACTTCCCCACCGAGCTCAGCCAGGCCCGCCTGGCCGCGATGACCAGCGGCGACCCGCAGCGGGACCGGGAGGCGGCGGAGGCGGTGTTTGGTACGCCCTTCGGCCCGGTTGCCGTGCTCGACACCACTGACGGGCTGCGCATCACCTTTCAGAGCGGCGAGATCGCCCACCTGCGCCCCTCGGGAAATGCCCCGGAGCTGCGTGCCTACACCGAGGCCGACACCCCAGAGCGGGCGGCGCAGATGAACCGGGTGTGCCTGGAAATCCTCGGCGGCTGGCGGGGGTGAGGGCTCGCGATCGGGCGCCGCCAAGCCCGGTGCTCAGTCCTTGACCCGCACGAAGAACAACAGGGCCATGGCAGGGATGGAGGCCAGGAAGCCGATGACGAAGAGCCCGAGGTAGCCGACGCCCTCCACGATGACGCCGCCCATACCGCCGAATAGCGCCGAGAAGACCGACATGAAGGCCGAGCCGATGGCGTAGTGCCCAGCCTTGAACTCGGGTTTGCAGGTGCGAAGGATGTAGACGATGAGCACCGCATTGCCCAGGCCGGCGGCGATCTGCTCGATGGAGTAGACGGTGCAGATGGTCACAAGCCCGCTGAGGTCGGTCGCCAGCGGGCGTTCGTAGGCCAGCCAGACGTAGGCGAGGATGTTGAGATTCATCAGCAGCGTCAGGGGCCAGATGGCCCGGCGTAGCCCCGTCCGCTTGATCCACAACCCACCGATGGTGGTCCCGACGATGGACCCCACGAGCCCGAGCAGGCCGCTCATCCAGGCGAGTTGGGTGTTGTCCACCAACAGGTAGCGTTTAAGGAATGGGGTCCCCATGGAAAAGATGATCTCGTCGCCGATCTTGTAGAACATGATGAAGGCCAGGCTGAGCGCGATGGCGGGCTTGGCCTGGGCGAGGAGGGCGACGAGCATGAAGGCGAAGGCGTAGGTCATCGCCTGAATGCCTGGGACACCTAGCCCCACGAGGGCGGCGCCAAAGGCCAGGGCGACCAGGGGGGCGCTGACCAAGGCCATGAGGGTGCGTTCCCGAGAGACCTCCAGATAGGCGGCAAAGGAGTCCAGGAATCCCGCTGCCGCCTCGCGCGCACTGACGGCTCGCTCCCGCGCCTCCTGGTAGCGGGGCAGGCGGAGCAGGTGCAGGCCGGTGAGTATGGCCATGACCACCGCCGCTGCGGCGAAACCGAAGCCCCAGGCGCTATACATGTTTCCGCCGAAGGCGGTCTTCGCGACCTCCGCCACGGCAAGGATGATCCCGAAGCGCGCCAGGATCATCGCCACGCGGTAGGCCATGACCCGGAACCCCGTGTAGGCGGCCTGTTGTTTGGGGTCGGCGATACCCTCCATGTAATAGCCGTCGATGGCGATGTCGTTGGTCGCCGCGATGAAGGCCATGGCGATGAAGAGCCACACCAGGACGGCGTCGGGCAGGCCGGGGATGACGCCCCCCCCGCTCGCGACGCAGAGCCCGGCCAGGAGGGCGGTCAGCAGGGTCAGCACGGCCTGGACCGTGATCATCCAGGCGCGCCGAGTGGCGTAGATATCGACCAAGGGCGCCCAGACGAACTTTAGTGTCCAGGGGAGCCCGAGGAAGTTGAGGTAGCCCAGGGCCCGCTCGGACATCCCGACATCGGTGAAGAAGACCGACGACATGGAGCGGACGACCATGTAGGGGAAGCCCTGAGCGAAGTAGGTCGAGAAGACCCACCACCTGGGGTCGCTCCCGGTTTCGACCAGGCGGGCTTCGGGTTTGTGGGGGCTGTCCATGGGGTTCCTGCGGCGGCGCTGACTGAGCCCGGCAGTCTGCCAGGGTCGGCGGGATCGGTACAGAACTCCGATGGCCCTGGGGTTTGTCCGCTCAGAGGGTCTTGCGCCTCATTTTCCCCGCTCGCGCATGGCCGCTAGATGGCGGGTGGACATGGACGCTGGGGCGGATACCCCGCGGCGGTTCGCGCGGGGTTGGTCAAGCCGAGATTGCGCCGACACGCCAGGCGGGTCCGCCATCCCCAGCGGCCAAGGGCGCGCGGCTGCAACCCAGTCTGCACCATGCCTTAGGCATCCATAGTACACTGCCGGTCTAGGGCAGGGCCCCGGGGATTGCTGCGGGATTCTTGGGGCCCCGCGCACGCAGGCCGGAGACTTTCCCCATGCTTCACGTTCGCATTGAGACCATCTGTTTTCTGATCGTCAAGGCACACGAGTTCCAGTCGCAGGAGCAGGTGGTGCTGCCGGAGGTCCCCGAGATCCCGACCGAGGACTGGGCCTTGGAGGCCCTGGCGGAACACTCCGAGGACCCCTGCCTCAACGAGGTCCAGGAGGTACTGGGTGAGATGAACGCCAGGCAGCGCGCGGAGGTCGTCGCCCTCATGTGGCTTGGCCGCGGGGATTACGACGCGGATGACTGGGAAGCCGCCGTGGAGGACGCCCTGGAGGCCCACTCCGAGCGCGCCGCGGAGTACCTGCTGGCCCACCCCATGGTGGCCGACGACCTGGAGGAAGGCCTGATCCAGTTGGGGTACTCTTGCGAGGAGTGACCTGCTGGGCGACACCTTGGGCCCGACGGGTCAGCCTACAGGTGATCCTCCCTTTCCATCAGCACAGATAACACTCACCTAGGCCTTGATCAGGTGCTTCTCCATGCGATAGAGCAGGGTGTCGCGGGTCAGCCCCAGGAGGCGTGCGGCGCGGGACTTGTTGCCGGCCGCCAGGGCTAGGGCCTGGCGGATCAGCTCGGCCTCTAGGCCGTTGAGGTTGATTCCGGTGGACGGGAGTTGGAAAGACGGTGCGTCGGCGCGCGGCGCATCGCCGCGCCGAACCTCCATCGGCAGATCGTCGGGGGTTACCTCGCGCCCGGGGGACAGGATGGCCATGCGCTCGCACAGGTTACGCAGCTCGCGCACGTTTCCCGGCCAGGTGTAGCGGCGCAGCAGGCGCAGGGCCATCGCCGTGTAGCGCGGCGGCCGCTGCCCATGGGCGCGGGCGGCCTGGGCGCCGAGATCCTCCAGCAATAGGGGGATGTCCCCCGGCCGGTCGCGCAGCGGCGGCAGTTCCAGTGGGACGATGCAGAGGCGGTAGTAAAGGTCGCGGCGGAAGGCCCCGAGCCCGACCTCCGCGGCCAGGTCGCGGCTGGTGGTGGCGATGACCCTGACCCAGGGACGGAATGCGCTCTGGGCTGATTCCCAGGCGGTGAGGTAGCGAAGGAGCAGGGCTTGGGCATCGGACGAGAGGTCGGCAACCTCGGTCAAGACCAGGGTGCCCCGCGGGCCAATGGGCCCGGTGTCGAGATGGCGCCGCATGCCATCCTCTGCGAGACCGGCGCACGCCACGGTGACGCAGGGCCCGGTCGCCTGGGACCCCCGGCGGTGAATCTCGCCAGCGAGGAGTTGCTTGCCGGTCCCGCTCTCGCCGATGATCAGAATGTTGACGTCCGTCGCCGCTACCATCCGCGCCGCGGAGAGGACACGCCTCAGCTCCGGTGAGGCCCCGATCAGGTGCTGGCTGGCTGGGTGTTTCTCGCTGGTCATGTCATATCCCCCAAATCCGCCGCCATCGACGGGTGATCAGAATGTCGGTCCATTGTATCCTTGAAAAACCAAGGTAAACAGTCCGAGGGCAATCACGCTGAGTCCGGCGGCCATTTGGACCTTTCGGTTCCGCGCCCAGGCGTGCAGCCGCCCGGCCAAGAGCCCTACCGCCAGCATGGCCGGCAGGGTCCCGAGGCCGAAAAGGGCCATGTAGAGGGCCCCGGCGGCAGGCCCACCCTGAGCCGGGGTGGCGAGGAGCATGGTGTAGACCAGGCCGCAGGGCAGCCAGCCCCACACCGCGCCGTAGATCAGGGCACGCGGTAGGGTGGCCACCGGCAGGAGGCGTCGACCCACGGGTTCCAGGCGTTGCCAAAGCGGCTCGCCGATGCGCTCGACCTGCGCGAAGCGCGGAAACCATCCGGCGATGTAGAGCCCGATTCCGACCATCACCAGCGCCGCCAGCCACTGCAGGACACGGTGCGGCCAGGCGGCGGGTCCAGTGGCCATCACGGCCTGGCCAAGCCAGCCGAAGGCGGCACCGGCCAGGGCGTAGCTCGCCACCCGCCCGGCGTTGTAGGTGAGCAGGAACAGGACGAGCCGCGGCCAGTCGCGGCGCGTCTCGATCGGGAGCGAGAAGGTCAGGGCCCCCACGATACCCCCGCACATCCCTAGGCAGTGCAGGGCGCTGAGCAGACCGACCAGGAAGGCGAGCAGAAAGGGTGTCATGAACCCGCCAGCCGCCACATCACACGAGGATCCATCGTTGCAATACCTCAAGGCCTATCTGGACTACGCCGTTGTGGGCGTGCTCGGCTCCATGAGCTTCATCATGCTGGCCATGGTCATCGAGCGCTATCTCTACCTGGCGCGGGTGGATCTGGGCCGCTTCGCGGACCTGGAACATCTCAACATCGCGCTGACCGATCACCTCACCGCCATCGCCACCATCGGCGCCAACGCCCCCTATGTCGGGCTGCTGGGGACTGTGCTGGGTATCCTGATCACCTTCCACGACCTCGGTCAAGGTGGGGCCATCGAAACCTCGGCCATCATGCTCGGCCTGGCCCTGGCGCTCAAGGCGACCGCGCTGGGGCTCGTGGTCGCCATCCCATCGATCATTTTCTACAACGCCCTGCTGCGCCGGGTCGAGGTCCTCCAGGCGCGTTGGCGGAGGTTGCAGGGAGCATGAAGCGAATGGACACCATCAATGTCATCCCCTTCATCGACATCATGCTGGTGCTGTTGGCGATCGTCCTGACTACCGCCACCTTTCTGGTCGAGGGGCGGTTGGACATCCGCCTGCCCAAGGCCGCGGTCGAGCCCAGGCCGGAGGTTACCGAGCCGGTCGAGATTGGCATCGGGGCGGGGGGGGAATACTACGTCGACGCTGCACCGGTGGAGCTGGATCCACTGGCCTTGCACCTCTCAGCCCTGGACCCGCAGACCGCCATCGTCCTGCGGGTGGATGCCCACGCCCAGTTCGAGCGGTTCGTGGCAGTCATCGATCTGCTCAAGCAACGCGGGCTGGAGCGGGTCAGCATCCTGACCCGGGACCAGTGACGGCCTCCCTTCGTTGTCTCGGCTGTCGCCGTGTCGCTCTGCTCACCTCCGCCGGTGTGCACCTGGCGGTGGCTGCGGCCCTGCTGTGGGTTGATCCCGGGCAGTTACTGGCGGATGACCCCTCCCCCAGAGAGGTTGCGGTCACCCTGGCCATGTTTGCGGACCTAAGCCCGCCGGGCGGCGCCCCGGCGGCACTCGTTGAGGTGTCGCCGCCTCCCGAGTCCGAGCCAATCCCTGAGCCTGAGGAACCGCCGGAAGCGGTGGCGGAGCCTCCGGCCGAGCCGGAACCGATGCCCGACCCGATTCAGGAGCCGCCGCCGGATCCGGACCCAGCTCCGGAGTTGGTCGCCGAGCCTGCGCCCGAGGTGATCGCCCCACCGCCGGAGCACAGGCCCAAGCCAGTACCTAGACCAAAGGTCCAGCCGAAGCCGACCAAGGCCCCCAAGGTTGCCAGGTCCAGGCCGGCCCCGGCCCGGGTGCAGCCCGTCGCAGCGCCTGCCACCGGCCCAGCTCCGGCCCTGGCCAGTCCCGTGCCCCCCGGAGGTGGGACCGGCCGGGCGGCAGACTCTGCCAGTGTCGCGGCGATCGAGGGCGACTATCTCCGCGGGCTTCAGCAGGCCATTGCCCGCAATCGCTTTTATCCTCCAGGGGCGCGGCGCGAGGACGTGACTGGTGTGGTTACCGTCGCCTTTACAGTCCAGAGCGACGGGCGTCTTGGCGACATCCGGGTGGCCAAGGGTTCCGGTTTCGAGGCGCTCGACCAGGCGGCGCTGGAGACCCTGCGCCGGTTAGGCAGCTACAAGCCCATCCCAGCGGGGACCGGGAGAACGCGCTGGCCGGTTCGGGTGCCCATCGTCTTTGACCTGCGCTGAAGGCGGCGTGTTCGCTGTCCTTGTCCGGACGCATGGCGTTGCGGATGAAGACAGCGGCTCACCGGCTCACCCTGAGCGGCTCGACCTTCCAGATCTTCTCGCAGTACTCCCGGATGGCGCGGTCCGAGGAGAACTTGCCCATGCGTGCCACGTTGAGAATGGACATGCGGTTCCAGTGCTCTTGGTCGCGGTAGGCGTTGCCGACCTCCTGCTGTCGTTCCACGTAGGCGTGGTAGTCCGCCAGGACCATGAAGGGGTCGTGGTGGATGAGGTGGTCGGTCAGAGGGCGGAACAGCTCCGGGTCGCCGTGGGAGAACAGTCCGGAGTTGATCAGGTCGAGCACCGAGCGCAGCTCCTGATCCGCCTGGTAGATCTCGAAGGGGTGGTAGCCGACGGCCTGGCGCTCCATGACCTGCTGGGCGGTCATGCCGAACAGGAAGAAGTTCTCGTGGCCGACCTCGTCGCGGATCTCCACGTTGGCCCCGTCCAAGGTGCCGATGGTTAGCGCCCCGTTCATGGAAAACTTCATATTGCCGGTCCCGGACGCCTCCTTGCCGGCGAGCGAGATCTGCTCGGAGACGTCCGCCGCCGGGTAGAGGCGCTGGCCGTTCTGGACGTTGAAGTTGGGCATGAAGGCGACGCGCAGGGTGCCGTTGATCTGCGGGTCCTTGTTCATGACCGCGGCGATGGCGTTGATCAGCTTGATCATGAGCTTCGCCATGCGGTAGCCGGGGGCCGCCTTGCCGCCGAAGATGAAGGTGCGCGGGGTGATGTCCAGGTTGGGACTGTGCTTGAGCCGCTGGTACAGAGAGACGATGTTCAGTACGTTGAGGTGCTGGCGCTTGTACTCGTGGAAGCGCTTGGCCTGGACGTCGAACAGGGACTCGGGGTCGATCTGCACATCGGCGTTGCGCGCCAGCCAGTTGGCCAGGTCAGTCTTGGCGGCCAACTTGACCGCCCGCCACTCGCCGTGGAAGCCGGTGTCGCCGGCATGGGCCTCCAGGCGCCGCATGCAGCCGAGGTCGCGGACCCACTCGTCCCCCCCGCAGCGTTCCGTGAGGAGCGCCGCCAGCCGGGGGTTGCTGACCACGATGAAGCGCCGCGGGGTCACGCCGTTGGTGACATTGTGGAACTTCTCCGGCCACAGTTCGTTGAAGTCCTTCATGACCGTGGACTTGAGCAGTTCCGAGTGCAGCTCTGCCACGCCATTGATGGCGTAGCTGCCGACGGTGGCCAGGTGGGCCATGCGCACCCGTCGCCCGCCGTTTTCGTCGATCAGGGACAGGCGTGCGACGCGCGCATCGTCACCCAGGAAGCGCACCCGCACCTCGTCCAGGAAGCGCCGATTGATCTCGTAGATGATCTCCAAATGGCGCGGTAGCAGGCGCTGGAACAGGGCCACGGACCAGGTCTCCAGGGCCTCCGGGAGCAGGGTGTGGTTGGTGAAGGCGAAGGTCCTGCGTGCGATGTCCCAGGCCTGCTCCCAGAGCAGGTCGTGTTCGTCCACGAACAGGCGCATCAGCTCGGCCACGGCGATGGCCGGATGGGTGTCGTTGAGTTGGACGGCGAACTTCTCGTGGAAGCTGTCCAATGATCGGCCTGAGCCCAGGTGGAGGCGGACCATGTCCTGCATCGAGCAGGACACGAAGAAGTACTGCTGTTTCAGGCGCAACTCCTTACCGGCCTCGGGCTCGTCGTTGGGGTAGAGGACCTTCGAGATGGTCTCTGCCTCGAACTTTGCGTGCACGGCCCCGTAGTAGTCGCCCTGGTTGAAGGACTGGAAGTCGAACGATTCCGCCGCCTCCGACCGCCACAGGCGCAGCAGATTCGCCGTGTTGACCTGGTAGCCGAGGATTGGGGTATCGTAGGCCATTCCTGTGACCTGCATGTCCGCCACCCAGCGGACCCGGGTCTTGCCCAGATGGTCCAGGTACGGTTCCGTGTGACCGCCGAACTTGACCGGGAAGCGCAGCTTGGGCCGCGGCAGATCCCAAGGGTTGCCGTTGCGCAGCCAGGTGTCGCTCACCTCCTTCTGCCAGCCGTCCTCGATCACCTGGTCGAAGATGCCGAACTCGTAGCGGATAC
>Ga0209254_10004792_pt1 | contig 12409 bp, 19 predicted proteins | sample FrelakmetDIP11DI_FD_187148 | JGI IMG/M metagenome (GOLD analysis project Ga0209254, IMG submission 187148) | Freshwater lake sediment microbial communities from the University of Notre Dame, USA, for methane emissions studies - DIP11 DI (SPAdes)... | ecosystem: Environmental > Aquatic >...
AATTTTTTCCCCTGCATCTCGGTATAAGATAAAAAAATTGAATTCTTCTTGAATAAGAATCAGGGATGTTCCTGTACGGCCGGACCAGATGGGACCAGATGTCCATCCTCCGTCGATATATAAAGGACCTCCACAAACGCGTTCCCGTGGCCGATCTCCCTTATGATCGATAGATAGGACCCCCTCATAGTGACCACCTCCTGGAAGCCCAATAAAGAGCAAATTTTCAGAGCGTTTTAAGGGTTTATTTTGAGAAAATAATGGATTAAATCGCTTTATTCTGGAGCGGTGCACACTGGTCCCTGCACCCGGGGTATCCAGCCCGGATCCTGCGGTAAAAGGAGCCCGTATTGGGCCCGGACTGGCTCGTCCGGGATACGATCTGCTCCATGGCCGGAACACCTTCCAGGACAGGTATGGGTATATAAACCCTTTAGAAAGGATTGTGACCCGGGAATGCGGCATCCGGCCGGGTTTCCGGTTACGGGCAGGAACAGGGAGCTGCTTCAGGAATCCTGAAGGTGGCCTGAACTTTTTTCACCGGGACTGCTCCCTTCCATCTTTTGCCATCCCCCTGATCACCACCAGCTCCTCACCCTCAACCCTGGTCCCTGCAACGATTCCGGACGTGAACCCGGCTTGTTCCATCATTTTTTGGACTTCACGGATACCGGTGAGCGAAGAGACGAGCAGCAGGAACCGGCCACCAGGGACAAGCACGCTGCCGACCGCTTCGATGAACCGGGCAATCACCGAACGACCGTCCGGCCCGCCATCAAGTGCGTATTCGAGCCAGTCATCGCAGCGCTCTTCCGGAAGGGTGGGAAGGTAGGGAGGGTTGAAGAGCACAAGGTCAAACCTGCCGCAGATCCCGGCAAAGAGATCGGCCCGGACCACTTCGATGCCGAGGGCCCGGGATGCACGGACAGCAGGGGGGCTGATATCTGTGGCAAGAACATCCGCAGTCTGGCAAAGATCTGCCGAGATGTGCCCGCCGCCGCAGCCGATCTCAAGAACACGGTCACCGGTCCTGTATTCGGCCCGTGCTGCTGCGAGGAGCAGGCGGCTGTCTTCTTCAAAAGGATAAACCTGGGAAGCAGTCATAGGGGATACCCGGGCAGGGGAGGGGTCCGGTCATGGTGCCACGATGTTTGTTATGGTTGCAAAGTCCTCGAGGTAGAGTGCCTCCGGGCGGGAGGCGAGGATCTCTTCCGGCAGCGCAGCCAGCATGGTCTCGACATGCTCTTTTTTAAGCATCCCTGATGAGGTCCGGAGGCAGTTCCGGACGGTCTTTCGCCGGTGGGAGAAGAGGGCCCGGACAACATCGGCATACAGCTTCCGGTCGGAAATGGGAAAGACCGGTCCCCGGGGGATAATCTTCACCACCGTTGATTTTACCTGGGGTTGTGGCGAGAAGCACCGGGGGGGGAGGTCAAAGCACCGTTCAACGCAGCAGTAGGTCTGCACCATGATGGAGAGGCGGCCACAGTCAGGTGTCCCCGGTGGGGCGATCATGCGACGGGCAAATTCTGCCTGGTACATCAGCACCGCCGTTTCAAACCCGGCATCGATGAGCCGGAAGGTGATCTTCGAAGAGGCAGAATAGGGGAGGTTCGAGACCACGAGCTCGAGGGGCGGGAGTTCGCAGCGGGCAGCATCACCGCAAATGAGCGAGAGCTGCCCTGTTTTTATCTCATCAGAAAAAAGGAAACCCAGTTCCTCGATGAGATCCCGGTCGATCTCGATGGCTGTAATCCGTGCCCCCCGGCTCAGCAGCGCCCTTGTCAGGATACCGCTCCCCGGGCCGATCTCCAGCACATTGCGGCCTTTTACCTCAAGGATGCCGGCGATACGGCGCACAGCATGCTCGTCGACCAGAAAGTGCTGGTCCTTTGGCGCTCTCATTTTGAGGTGAAGACGTGGTACTTCACATTCGGATCCTGGAGCTCTTCCATGATCCGGTTTGCAACCATCTTTTCCGGGTGAGGGATAGATTTTATCCGGTGACTGATATCGGCAAAACTTTCGAACGGTCTCTTCCCCCGTTCCTCAAGGATCTCCCACATCAGCTTCTTTCCGATGCCCGGGAGGAGATGGAGCATGTGCAGTTTCGGGGTTATTGAAATGGACTTATTGAAAAACTGGACATATTCCGGTTCCTTTTCGGCAACCAGCTGCTCGACCACGAAGGGGAGTTCCACTCTTGCCGTCTGGGTCAGCTCATCGTAGCTGATCCGCCGCTTCACGCGCTCGATCTTTTCCCGCTCCCCGTCTCCGATATACACATTTTCATGGATCTGGATTTCAAGTGACTTGGGGACAAGTTCCAGCAGCTTGAACTGCGATATCCCGATCGCCTGGATGATCGGCTCCCGCTTGAAGACCGGGCGGGGATCGTCAGGATGTCCTTTCATGAGGATATCCAGAACTATCGCACTGACCTCTTTTTTATCGGTTCTCATGGCGATACCCTCTAGAGGTTTGGCTTCACCAGCTCGAGGATTTCGTCAAGTTCTTCCCCGCTTAAGGAAAATTTCTCTTTTGCGTAAATCGCCCGGAGCTCATCCCGGGTCCGGGGCGCGGTATTGGCAATGCGGAATGCGATGTCCGGTTTCACCTTTTCGAGCTTGAGAAGTTCCTCGACCAGAGCTCTCGATTTCTCTGCAGGCATTTTGGCAAGCTGGTTGGCGTGCTCGATACTCCTGCGAAGCTCATACGACATCTCCTTGCCGGTCCCGAGCCGCTCGGCTTCAACACCGGCGAGAACGTCCCTGACTTCGGAAAGCGTCACCCTCTCTTCGCTCCGTATAGCCTTTACCTTCATGCCTTCACCTTTCTGCAGAGTGTTACTTTTGTGCTTTTAGATGTTGCGGTCTTGCAATAACGATCTTATCTTTACCGCCGTCCCTTATTTCAAGGAGCCATGCACGGCCCCTCTGGCCGACCACCGTCCCGGTCCTGCCATGGAACCGTGGATGAGGCATTCCTTTCTGGATGCTTGGCTCACAGATGACATGCACTTTCTGGCCGATCTCAAATTTCTGGATAAGTGAGGTTACCGGCAGGATACCCCGTCGCCTCTGATCCTTCCTGAACTTATACCGTGTCTTCTTTCTTGGTCCGTTGTGATGTGCCATGGGAATTCACTCCGATTCTCTGCCCTGTACCTGGAGTACGTCGAGGCTGCTCACCCGGGCAGGCCGTCCAAGGATCTCGGCGAGGCTTGGCCGGGTCCTGCCATTGTCTCCTGATATGAGCTCCTTGATATAGAGTCCTGCCTCACCGGTGACCTCAAGGACAAAACCGTCACCCTCCCGGCCGATGCATATCACATCGAGAACCTTTCGTTCCCGGATTTTATCGGCTCTCCGGTGAGCGACCCTTTGCGGGGTGCGCTGCTCTATTATCACCCCTTTGAGGGCTTCCAGTGCAGATTGGAGCTCATATAAGGACACCGGGTCTTCTATCTCGACCAGGATCCTGTATTTTTTATGCGCTTTGTCCGATTTAATGGTTTCCACGTCTTCACGCCGGCTCCAGTGCTCAAGAGCAACCTCAACTCTCCCGTCCGCCTCTCTATTAATAGCCTCTTCAAGTGCCCGGAGGTCGACTGTCCGCCGGCGCGGAGAGACCATCTCCATGACAAACGGCCGCCCGGTTCCCATCATCCGGGCATCGATATCCTCCCTGCCTGCCCCATGGAGGACAGCCCCGCTGGCAGCAAAAAGGCCGATTGCCGGCCTCCCGATCAGTTCTTCAACAGAATCCTGGTACTGCTTTCCGGTAAAACCACACCGCTCGCACCCTTTTCCCCTGCAGGCCCGGCAATACCAGTGGGTCTGGGGAATACCCCGCTCCAGTTTCCGGTAGCGTCCTGAAAAAAAGACGGGATTGATCTGTACTTCGATGGAACCTGAAAGGAGGTCAAGGAGGGCGACAATATCAGGATAGACAAATTCAGCCTCCTTCCCGGTCTTTTCCGAGACTGCCTTCCCCACCTCCCGGTTGATCTCAGACTTCAGGGGTTCGGCATGGGATAAAGAGAGATCGCTCCATACCATCTCCTCGCTCTCCGCCATGAGCGGCGGAATACGGGTCCCGATCACGAATGTCCCGAATTCGATACCATCCAGGGCGGAAACGACCCGTCCTGCCCATTCCCCGCTCGTGTCAAAGAAGTCATGGCAGATCCAGCACACTCCCTCATGACGCCGGTATGGTTCATTCCGGGCAAGAAAATATGCGACCCGGAGAGCGCTGCCCCGCTGGTCGTTGGTCAGGCCAAACGAGCACTTCCCGACCATCCGTCCCAGGCAGTGATCACAGATTTCACCGTATGCCAGAATTGCCTCGGTCAGTCCGGTCAGGTCCATCCACCACTCCTCCGGTCATGTTCGTTCAGCATCAGGGTAATGGCATGATCAGCATGGAGCGCGAGCGGGCCTACCGAGAATTTCGGGCAACCTGAAACAAGCTCACGTTCCTCTCCGGTAAAGTCGAGGTGGTCCGACAGCAGGTAGTTCTCGGGGAGGACGGCTGCCTTCCGCAGATCCTCACCCGCCTCGTCGAGCACAGCAAAGGGGTACTCCGCGATGAGCCGTTCCAGCCCACCCTGGCGGACAAAGACTCCCCGTGTCGACTCGCGGAACGCAGTGCCCCGGGGGAGGGCGAGGGCTTTCCTGATCAATGACCCGGCACTCCTTTCATCGGGATTCAGGTACCTGACCTTTTCACCGGAAAACATGATGGTGACCGGTGGTTCGGGTGGTCCGAGCAGGATGAGGGTAACTTCCACGTCCCGGCGCATCCCGTGCGAGAGAAAGAGAGAGGAGCTGACCGCCCTGCAGAGGAGGTCCATTCTCCCCGCCCCGCCGGGAAGATCGTTGAGGGAAAAATCGCCCGAGCTCTGTGCACGGTGCCCGACAACCGCTATCCTGATCATCCGGCTACATCCCGCCGAACTTCTTCATGAGGCGCTGCATGTTGAATTTCCCGGCTCCGCCCCGCACGCCTTTGAGCGCCCGCTTCATGTTCTTGTAGTATTTGAGCAGCTCGCGGACTTCGTCCGGAGAAGATCCGGATCCGGACGCAATCCGGTGTATCCGGGAGCTCCCGAGGACCGAGGGATCATCAAGTTCCTTTCCGGTCATGGAATCCATGATGATACGATAGCGGGTCATCTTGGTGCTGGTGACGTCATACACGTCCCCGGGAAGGTTGATGTTCCCGAGCGGCATCATGCTCATGATCTGTTTTAAGGGCCCCATTTTGTTGACCGCCTCGAGCTGTTTGTACATGTCCCGGAGGGTGAATTTTCCCCGCATCATGGCATTGACATCGATCTCTCCTTCCGAAACCGTCTCCTGGGCCCGCTCCACCAGGGCTTTCAAATCACCCATCCCGAGAAGCCGGGAGATGAACCCGTCCGGGTCAAAGCGCTCGAGGTCCTCGACGGTCTCACCGCTCCCGATAAAGACGATCCCGGCCCCGGTCTCAGAGACGGCGGAGAGAGCCCCGCCTCCCTTGGCAGTTCCGTCCATCTTGGTGATCAGGACTCCGTCAATACTGATAGCGTCATGGAACCGTTTGGCCTGTTCACTCGCCTTCTGCCCGATGGCAGCATCGAGGACCAGCCAGCGGTGGGTTGCAGCGGTCAGGGTATTGAGGTCAATGATCTCCCGGATGAGGTCCTCCTCAAGAGCATGGCGCCCCTGGGTGTCGATGATCACCACTTCTGATGATCCCATCGTCTTCAGCCCCTCCGTTACGATCAACCGGGCATCCTTTCCCTGCGGGTTTCCGAAACAGGGGATGTTGATGCGTGAGCAGAGCGTGGAGAGCTGTTCATAGGCTCCGGGGCGGAAGGTGTCAGCACAGATAACCGCGGTCTTCAGGCCTTTCCGCTGGAAGTACCTGGCCAGCTTGGCCGTGGTGGTGGTCTTCCCGCTCCCCTGGAGACCGGCCATCAGGATGGTCTGGGGCCCGAGCCGGACTTCGCCTGCAGAACCCATCAGCCTGACCAGTTCCTGGTATACAATCCGTAACACGTGCTCCCTGACGCTCATTCCCTTTGGGGGTTCCTCGTCAAGCGACCGGTTCTTGATGGCCTGGGAGAGCTGCATCACCAGCTTGACATTCACATCGGCCTGGATGAGGGCACGCTGGAGATCCTTTACCAGCTCCTCGACCGCGGCACGGTCAACGACTGTCTTTCCCGCAAGCTTCTTGAGGGCATCCTTGAGGGAGGTCCCCAGACGGTCAAGCATCAGGCAGCCCCCGCGAGCAGATCATCCACCATGCCGCCTGGCGTGAACGGGATGATATCATCGTATCCCTGCCCGGTGCCAAGGAACATCAGGGGTTTTCCAATGGTATGGGCAATGGAGATGGCTGCCCCTCCCTTGGGGTCCATATCGGCCTTGGTGAGGACGACTGCATCCGCCCCGACTGCCTTCTCAAACTCAAAGGCCCTGATAACAGCATCATTCCCCGCCACTGCCTCATCGACATACACGATCAGGTCCGGCTTCATGATCCTCCGGATCTTATCAAGCTGGTTCATGAGGTTCACCCGGTTATGGAATCTGCCGGCCGTATCGGCCAGGACAACATCGATGTGGTGCGCCCGTGCGTACTCGACGGCATCAAAGAGCACGGCTGAAGGATCGGCACCCTGCTGGTGCTGGATGATCTTGATACCGATCCGCCCGGCATGGACATCGATCTGCTCCTGTGCCCCGGCCCGGAACGTATCCCCTGCACCGATCACCACGGAAAACCCGTTCTTCTTCAGAAATGATCCGATTTTTGCCACCGTGGTGGTCTTCCCCGTGCCGTTGACCCCGGTAAACAGGATTTTGACCGGCCGTTCATGGGTCCTGATATAGCCGACCAGGTCGAAGCCTTCGCCAAGGACATCGAGGAGTGCATCCCTGAGGGAGGTGAGCACGATGGTATCCACTTTTTCCCCGACCTTCCTCCTCTTTCCGGTCAGGTCTTTTCTTATATGGGCAATGATCTCTTCGGCAACCGGGAGGGCAACATCGTTTTCGAGCAGCACCATCTCCAGCTCGTTGAGAGGCTCTTCGATATCTTTTCCGGAAATGACCAGCTCCCGGTCGGTGATGAGGACCCTGACCCTGCCCAGGAGATTCGGATCTTTTTCACTTTCAGGGGAAGTGGCTGCAGGCTCATCGGTTTCTGACGTTATGCTCTGTTCAAAGCCAGCCTGGATCTTCTGCAGCTTCTGTCGGAGCCCGTCAAACATGGGATAACCCCGTTATTCTTCTTCTTCCGGTTTCTTCCTTGGGTGTATGGTGGGCATCTGCATCTGGCCCATCTGGGCTGCCTGGGCCTGCTGGTATCCCAGTTCGATGCGGCGGGCAATCTCAGTCATCTGCCCATGGAGCCGTTCAAGGGTCTCGGTAACCTTCTTCTCAGATGCCTCCATCTCGGTGATCCGGTCCTTAAGATAGTCCTGGGCCATGGCATTTGACCGTTCAACGATGACTTCGGCGCCGATATTCAGCAGGACATGTTCGGGATCAGGCACCCTGGCACGGACACTGGCCCCGCCTCCGATCTGGAGGAGAACGGTGCTGTCCGGAGATTCTGCAAGCCCCTTCAGGGACTCGATGGCGGCCAGTGCTTCCATCCTTCCGTTCTCGAGCAGGCTCAGCTGCTGGGCGAAGATCTCGGCCTGCTGCCGGTACTCGTTCAGGTAGAGCTGGAGGGACTGGATCTCCCGGGGGTCCACGCGATCCACGCTACTCACCATGCAGGGCGGTTACCGAATTTATGGTGATATATCTTCGTTTCAGGCGGTGTTTGCTGCCGATGACTGCCAGGGTCCTCTCTTTTGCCTGTACTTCATTGGGGGCAAGGATGACCTTGGTATAGGGGTGCCACGTATCCCCGGTGTTGAAGGTTCCCTTCACTTCAAATCTCTTGTTTTCCATCTCTATCACTCCAGAAAACCAAATACGTCTTCAATTCTGCCGAGCTCAAATCCGCTCGTTTCCATCCCGGCCAGGTATCCTTCCGGGTTTGCCACCAGGCCGGTACCGACCAGGCCGGTCCCCATGTTCACCGAACCGGTCCCGATCGGGAGGTCGGTGATGCCTTCCAGCCGGGCCAGTTCCTGCCGTGATGTCCGGGGATGCACCAGGATCCCTTTCTTTGTAGCCACCGCGGCCATACCGATGGTCTTGATCCCCGCAAGAGTCAGGCGGGTGACCGGGTTGCCGAGGATATCCCCGATCTCCCTTGCGGTCGCCGTGGGCAGGTCCGGGTGCACACAGGTAAACGAATCCGTGGTAAGGATAATATTGCCGGCTGCATTCATGTTCCGTTCGAGCAGGTACACTTCCCGGTACTCCCGCAGGAGCGCTACCTCGGGATCGGTGGCAAGGCCGCTCATGACAAAACCCCGGTTGTTCCCGGTAAGCAGTGACCCGACGATCTCGCTCCCCTGGACGGTGGTGACTACCAGATCCACATCGAGGATCTCAGTCAGTGCGTCCCGGAAATTACCGGGGGCAGCTGGCGGGATAACGGCAATATCATCAAATACCCGGGTAAAAATGCCGATATTGGAATCCCCGCCAAAGGAGATCGTCTTCACCATGTCATTCCTCGGCAAGCTCTGCCTGGACCTGTCCGTCGTCAAATTTCATGGCGCGGACCCGGATGCGGGACGGGGGGTTCTCTGCTCCCCGGCCCCAGACCCGCTCATTGATGGTCCGGTCAAGCTTGACGTCACTGCTCTTCATGTGCTTCTCGAGATATTTCCGGATGTCTTTGATCGCGGTATGGCTCCGTTTCCAGCGGGGCGCCCGCTTCGTCGTCCGGAGAGGGATAATGTAGATCTGCTCGGTCTCCTTTTCGGCCATGACTACACCTTCAGGCTGCTCCGTCTCCAGTTACGCCGGCGGGGATGGGAGGTTACCTCGCGTTTGGTGCGGAGTGTCACCCATTGCGGTACCCGCCTGTTCTGTTCACATGCTTTCGCCAGTCTTATCTTGTAACCTTTTGTTGACTTACTCATAGGTATTCACCCCACTTCGTGGGCCCTGTCCAGCACAACCGACTGCTGGTGATCCTTGGGGAAGAAGGCAGGGACATCCAGTCCCCGGTTCCGGAGTGCTTCACGGATCCCGCATTCATAATCACCGTTCGGAACGGTTCCGGTCTCACCCCTGGCGATGACAAAATGCCGGAGGGCAAGGCGGTCCACCTCCCGCTTTCCGTACCCGAGAAGAGGGCGGACGTATGAACATCCGGTACGGTCCTGGAGCCGCTGCACCTCTTCCCGGGAGAGCATGGGTACCCGGTCGTCCATCCGGGTACCGTCCGCGACCACCGGGTATTCAGAGCAGAGGGAGATGAGGGCGCAGCGGTGGACCTCCTTGATGGCTTCGTTCGGATACCCGGCGGTCACCACCATATCTGCAATCTTCTCCAGGAATCCCTCCGGAAAGGTTCTTCTCCTCCAGGGAAACGCCAGGCTCCCTGCCGCATGCTCAACAGCCCCGGTATCCTGGCAGGATGAGAAGACAAAGGTATTCAACTCGACATCGTAGTCACGGGAGAGCAGGAGAGCCGCAAGCGCACTGTCTTTCCCTCCGCTGAATAGTACCCCGGCCTTCATCGTTTCCTTCTGATATTAAAATCACGTTTTGCCGGCTGTATCTGCTGGAGCAGGGTCTTCAGCTGGGCATCAGTAATCTTCTCTTTCAGGCGACCGCTCTGGGCAAGGAGAACGAGCTGCTGCTCGACCGACCGCGCAAAATCAGGCCGGGTAAGCTTGATGGTATTGAGCCGTTCCCTGGCATCCGGCTCCAGAACCTGCATGAGGATCATCTGCATCTGCGAATCAGCCTGCTTCTGCCGCTCCATCTCCTCCTGCATCATCTGCTGGTCGATTGCCTGCTGCTGCACCTGTGCCATTCGTTTCCTTCGCAGTTCAGCAAGCTCGTCGTCTCCCATGGGTTTCCCTCACTTATGCGGTCTGTCCGGCCTTTTCGCTGCCTTTTGCCAGGCCGTGGGCAACCATGTCCATGAAGGACATGCCCTTCGGCGAAATTTTCCTGCCGGTCTTGTCGTGGGTGATGAATCCCGCCGCCTCCATCTGCTGGAGTGCCTTGCGGAGGATCGAACCGCTTCCCTTCCGGAACTTGCTCGGCTTGGAGCCGCGATCCTTTTTTCCACCGTAGAATGTCCTCATTCGCTCAACACCGATAGGGCCGTCAATATAGACCCGGCGCATAATCGATGCGACACGGACAAACCACCATTCGGGGTCTTCCGGAGGCATCTCCTTATGCGCCCCGGTCTTGGCAAACGGGGCCCAGTCAGGGGGTTTTATTTCCGGCCTCGTCCTGAGCTCCGCAGCGAGGGCTGCAATAAAGCGATCGGCCGGGACATCGTATACCGTTGTCATCCTGGAAACCTCTCTGTCATCGAATTGATGTAACAGTCTTTACATATTGGTTCATAATACTTTTATATATTTCGAGCAGACCTCCCGCCGCAAGAAAAACAGGTGGCCGGGGGTTACTTCTTCTTTCGCCTGGCGATTACGAACGTCCTCCCTCTGACTTCAAGGAGGTCTGCTCCGGCGCGATCTGCAAGTTGCCGGGGATCGACCTCGGTATGCTGCAGAACCTTGACCTTCACCATGTTCCGCTTATCAAGCTGGGAAACGATCTCCTGGATAATGGTCCCGGTGCACCCCTGCTTCCCGATCCAGACGGTCGGCCTGAGATCCTGCATCCCGCGATCAATCTTTTTTTCCTTCATGCCGCTCCTCCAGCGGGATCCGCATCTGCCTTCCGCACTCCCTGCAGGTCATGACCACCCTCCCGTGGTGTATCCTTACCCGCAGGTTATTTCCGGGGACAAGGAACCGGTAGCAGTGCCGGCAGAACTGCCGCCGGAAGCTACGGTCTATCCGCACCCGCTGGCGCATGGATATCCTCCGTGCCAGCTCTACACAGCGATGGCTGATCGAAGGATCCTCATGGAAGAACTCCCTGGCCCGGGAGAAGAGGATGGCTATCCTCTCCCGGGCTATCTTCTTCGCGTGGGGTGGCGGGGATCGCATAGCCATGTCTGTCGGGTCTCCTGCTCTCTCTCCCAGTACTTTTACTCCCGGGAGATATAGGAGGTGGTCCCGGAATGCCGGGATTCGATCATGGAGGGGGAGATTTCCCCTCCTCATGCTGGATGATGACATTCCGGCCGTCTGCAACCAGTCTGCCTTCGCAGAAAAGGCGAATGGCCAGGGGAAGACACCGGTGCTCTTCTGCAAGGATGCGCTCTGCAAGGGTGTCTTCATCATCACCTTCCAAAACCGGCACACATGCCTGGAGGATAACCGGACCTGAGTCCATTCCCTCATCCACGAAATGTACCGTACAGCCGGATACTTTTACCCCGGAGAGAATCGCCTGGCGCTGGGCATGGAGTCCGGGAAAGGCAGGGAGGAGGGCCGGGTGGATGTTCATCATCTTCCCTCTCAGGTCATGAACGATCCCTGCACCAAGGATCCGCATATACCCGGCAAGGATGTAGAGGTCGGCTGAGAGTTCGCGGAGAACCGCAAGGAGGGCTTCCTCATACTTCTCTTTGGTGGGATACCGGGAGAAATCAACAATATACACCGGGATTCCTGCCGCATCCGCCCTTGTTATGGCATACGCCGCGGGGTTGTCGGTAACGAGCCCGCAGCAGACCGCCGGTATCTCCCTTCGCGAAATAGCATCGATGATGGCCTGGAAATTCGATCCCCGTCCCGATGCGAGCACCGCTATCTTCTTCATGGCGGATCACGGAGCCTGGCTTTCGGATTCAGGGGAAGGGGTGTGCAGGATCAGTTTGATCTTTACTACACGGCGGGAGAGCATCTGCATGACCACCAGCGAGATATGGCTTTCGGGGATATGAACGCTCTCTCCCGGATGGGGGATGTGCCCGAGACGTTCGATGAGGAGCCCCCCGATGGTCTCGTATGATTCGTGCACCGGGAGGCTGATGTCCAGCTTTTCGTTGAGATCATCGACCCACATCTTGGCGTCCACGAGGAAGGTCCCGTCACCGGTCTTCTGGATCCCGGGCTCTTCCTGGTCGAACTCATCCAGGATATCGCCGACCAGTTCCTCAAGGATATCTTCGACGGTGACGATACCATCGAAACTCCCGTACTCGTCAAGAACGACGGCAATCTGGATCTTCCTGACCTGCAGCTCCTTGAGGAGTTCATCGATCTTCTTGGTCTCCGGGACGAAGAACGGGTCATACATCAGTTCTCTGATGGGAATGTTCCGCTTCCCGGAGAAAACCGTGGAGAAAACATCCTTGGTATTGAGGATGCCGATGATGTTGTCGACGGCATCGTGGAATACCGGGA
>Ga0209254_10004793_pt1 | contig 12409 bp, 9 predicted proteins | sample FrelakmetDIP11DI_FD_187148 | JGI IMG/M metagenome (GOLD analysis project Ga0209254, IMG submission 187148) | Freshwater lake sediment microbial communities from the University of Notre Dame, USA, for methane emissions studies - DIP11 DI (SPAdes)... | ecosystem: Environmental > Aquatic >...
CGCCAGCATCCTGGCCCTGGACGGCCTGACCAACGGCGCGGTCTACGCGCTGTTGGCCTTGGCCACGGTGCTGGTGTTCGCCGTGACGCGGGTGATCTTCATCCCACAGGGCGAGTTCGTCGCCTTCGGCGCGCTCACGCTCGCGCTGCTGCAGGCCGGCAAGGTGCCGGGCACGGTGTGGTTCCTGCTCGTGCTCACCGCCGTCGCGGTGGCGGGTGACCTGTGGCGCGGCTGGCGTGAGCGCCTGGGCGCGGCGCGCGTCGCGCTGCGCGTGCTGCGCACCGCAGCGTATCCGGTGGCGATCTCGCTGCTCGCGATCTGGGCTGCGCCGCGCGGCTGGCCGCTGCTGGCGCAAGCGGCGCTGACGATGGCGCTGGTCACGCCCTTCGGCGTCCTGATCTACCGCCTGGCCTACGAGTCGTTGGCCGACGCCAGCGTGCTGGTGCTGCTGATCGTCTCGGTGGGGGTGCACTTCGCGCTCGTCGGGCTGGGGCTGTTCTTCTTCGGTGCCGAAGGCTTCCGCAACCCGAGCTTCTGGGACCAGCGCTTCAGCGTCGGGCCGCTGGCGATCAACGGGCAGACGCTGATCATCTTCGCCGCCGCGCTGGTGCTGATCGTGATGCTCTGGCTGTTCTTCGAACGCACGCTGCACGGCAAGGCCCTGCGTGCCACCGCCGTGAACCGGCTCGGCGCGCGCCTGATGGGCATCTCGAGCGTCGATGCCGGGCGCGTGTCGTTCACGATGGCGGCCTTCATCGGCGCGCTGTCGGGCCTGCTGATCGGGCCCACCACGACGGTGTTCTACGACAGCGGCTTCCTGATCGGCCTCAAGGGCTTCGTGGCCGCGGTGTTCGCCGGCCTGTCGAGCTACCCGCTGGCGCTGGTGGGGGCGCTCGGCGTCGGCCTGCTCGAGAGCTTCGGCTCCTTCTGGGCCAGCGCGTTCAAGGAAGTGATCGTGTTCGGCTCGATCCTGCCGGTACTGCTGTGGCGCTCGCTGCGCGATCCGCACGGCGAAGAGCATTGAACCCGCGATGAGTCCGTCGATGCGCCGCTGGGCGTTCCCCGCCTTTGCCCTGCTGATGCTCGTGCTGCCGGCGCTGCCGGTGCCCGATTTCTGGATCACGCAGAGCAACTACATCGGCCTGTACGCGCTGGTGGCACTGGGCCTCGTGCTGCTGACCGGCATCGCCGGGCTGACCTCGTTCGGCCAGGCGGCCTTCGTTGGCGTGGGCGCCTACACCGCCGCCTACCTGGCGATCCATTCGGGACTCTCGCCCTGGCTCACGCTGGGCATCGGGCTGCTGCTGGCCGCCGCCGCGGCACTGCTGGTGGGCGCGATCACGCTGCGCATGTCGGGTCACTACCTGCCGCTGGCCACGATCGCCTGGGGCCTGGCGCTCAACTACACGATGGCCAACATGGAATGGCTGGGCAAGTACGACGGACTGCTCGGCATTCCGACGCTGAAGGTCTTCGGCATCGACCTCGGCAGCGGGCGCGCGCTGCACGTGCTGATCTGGGTGATCGCACTCGCCGCGGCGCTGGCGGTGACGCACCTGCTCGACTCGCGACCCGGGCGCGCGATCCGTTCGCTCAAGCAGGGTTCGACGATGGCCGAGGCGATGGGCATCTCGACCTTCCGCTACAAGCTGGTCGCGTTCGTGATCGCCGCGCTGCTGGCTTCGATCTCGGGCTGGCTGTTCGCGCACTTCCAGCGCAGCGTGAGCCCGTCGCCCTTTGGCATCAACAAGGGCATCGAGTACCTGTTCATGGCCGTGCTGGGCGGCATCGGCAACGTGTGGGGCGCCTTCCTCGGCTCGGCGGCGGTGCGCCTGGTGGAGGACCAGTTGCAGGTGCTGCTGCCGCGGCTGATCGGCACCAGCGGCAATTTCGAGGTCATCGTCTTCGGCATCGTGCTGATCCTGGTGCTGAAGTTCGCGCCCGACGGCCTGTGGACCTTCGTCGGCCGCTGGCTGCCGGCCGCGCCGCGCGTGCGCGACTGGGACGGCGCGCCGCCGCTGTCCGCACGCGACAAGCCCGCGCACGGCGAGTTGCTGCTGGAAGTGGACGCGGTGCGCAAGGCTTTCGGCGGCCTGGTGGCGGTGAACGACGTCAGCTTCTCGATCCGCGCCGGCGACATCGTCGGCCTGATCGGCCCCAACGGCGCCGGCAAGTCCACCACCTTCAACCTGATCACCGGCGTGCTGCCGCTGACGAGCGGCGCCGTGCGGTGGCGCGGCCAGCCCGTGCACGGCCTGCCGGCGCGCCAGATCGCACGACGCGGCGTTTCGCGCACCTTCCAGCACGTGAAGCTGGTGCCCGACATGACGGTGCTCGAGAACGTGGCACTCGGCGGCTATCTGCGTTCGCGCTCCGGCACTCTGCGTGCGATGCTGCGCCTGGACCGCGACGAGGAGCGGCGCCTGTTCGCCGAGGCCGAAACGCAGCTGGCGCGCATCGGCATGGTGCAGCACGGCAACGAGCTGGCCGGCAACCTGGCGCTCGGGCCGCAGCGGCTGGTGGAGATCGCGCGCGCCCTGGCCACCGACCCGGCACTGCTGTTGCTCGACGAGCCGGCGGCCGGCCTGCGCCACAAGGAGAAGCAGGCGCTGGGTGACGTGCTGCGCCAGCTCAAGGCCGAAGGCCTGTCCATCCTGCTGGTCGAGCATGACATGGACTTCGTGATGAACATCACCGACCGCATCGTGGTCATGGAGTTCGGCACCAAGCTGATGGAAGGGACGCCCGCCGAAGTGCAGGCCAGCCCTGCGGTGCGCGCGGCCTACCTCGGCACGGAACATTGAGATGAGCGTGTGCAGGGCCGCCCCAAACACGCGCGCGCCAGCCGCGAGACGCGGCCGGCCTTCGGGCCGTCCAAGTCCGCGCAGGCGGACTTGGAGCCGCGGCCCTCAGCCCCCATGGGGGGCCGACGCCGCAGGCGTCTTGGGGGCCAGATGACCCCGCTTCTCGAAGTCACCGACCTGCATGCCGGCTACGGCGCGGCCGAGGTGCTGCGCGGCATCGGCCTGGCCGCGCCGCAGGGCAGCGTGATCACGGTGATCGGCCCCAACGGCGCCGGCAAGTCGACGCTGCTGGCCGCGCTGATGGGCGTGCTGCCGATCACGCGCGGCCAGGTGCGCTTCGGCGGCCAGGACATCGCGCGCCTGACGCTGGAGGAACGCGTCCTGGCCGGCCTGGCGCTGGTGCCCGAAAAGCGCGAGCTGTTCGGCACGATGAGCGTGGAGGACAACCTGCTGCTCGGCGGGTGGCGCCCGATGCGGCAGCGCGTGCGGTCGTGGCGCGACGGCATGGAGCGCGTGTACACGCTGTTCCCGCGCCTGGGGGAGCGGCGCGCGCAAGCCGCCGGCACCTTGTCGGGCGGCGAACGCCAGATGCTCGCCGTCGGCCGCGCGCTGATGGGACAGCCCCGGCTGCTGATGCTGGACGAACCCAGCCTGGGTCTGGCGCCGTTGATCGTGCGCGACATCTTCGCCACCATCCGGCAGTTGCGCGACAGCGGCGTGACCATCCTGCTGGTGGAACAGAACGCGCGCGCCGCGCTGGAAGTGGCCGACCACGGCTATGTGCTTGAAACGGGGGACCTGGTGCTCCAGGGCCCGGCCAGGCAACTGGCCGACGACCCACGCGTGATCGAGACCTACCTCGGCGCCGCCGCGAGGCGGCCTTGACGTCCGTGAGCGCATGAGTGCTCGCCTTCCGGCCGCCGGCGATGGCCGAGCCTTCGAGGCACGCCCGCCGCGGCTGTCCTTCGGCCCGCTGGCGGGCATCGTCGGCTTCCACATCGCGCGCGCGGCAGTCACCACCTACGATGCCTTCGAGCGCTTCATCGGCAAGCCCTTCGACCTGCGCAAGGTGGAGTTCTCGCTGCTGATGCTGGTGCAGGCCAACGAAGCGATCGCGCCCAAGCGGCTGGCTCGTGCGCTGGCCGTCACGGCGCCCAACCTGACGCTGCTGCTGGATCGCCTGCAGGACCGCGGCCTGATCAGGCGCGAGCGCAACCCGCTGGACGGCAGGTCGCAGAACGTCGTGCTCACGGACAGGGGCCGCAAGCTCGCGCGCGAAGCCGCTGCGGCGGCGGAGCCGATGGAAAGGGAGCTGCTGAGCAACCTGAGTGGCGCCGAACACGCGATGCTGATCGAGTTGCTCGACAAGTTGAGCGGACGCGCGCTGCCTTGATGGCGGCGCTTGGCCTGCCGCGACTCACCCACCGCGGCCAGCATCCCAAGCCCGGCTTAGACTGACGCAACCCGGCGCTCGCCGCCGGATCACGCGAAGGAAGCCACCCGATGAGCTCGATGTTCAGTTGGCGCGAAGTGCGTCCCGCCCCTGGCGCCGTCGTCGCGCCCGACGAACGCCTGCCCTGGCCGCAGACCGCCGCCATGGGCGTCCAGCACGTGATCGCCATGTTCGGCGCCACCGTGCTGGCGCCCATCCTGATGGGCTTCGACCCCAACATGGCCATCCTGATGAGCGGCATCGGCACGCTCATCTTCTTCCTGCTGGTGGGCGGCAAGGTGCCCAGCTATCTGGGCTCGAGTTTCGCCTTCATCGGCGTCGTCATTGCCGCCACCGGCTACGCCGGCCCGGGCGCCAACGCCAACCTCGGCGTGGCCCTCGGCGGCATCATCGCCTGCGGCGCGCTCTACACGGTCATCGGCCTCGTCGTGATGGCCACCGGCACGCGCTGGATCGAAACCCTGATGCCGCCCGTGGTGACGGGCGCCGTGGTCGCCGTGATCGGATTGAACCTCGCCGGGATCCCGATCAAGAACATGGCGCCGACGGCCTTCGACGCCTGGATGCAAGGCGTCACCTTCGTCTGCGTGGCGGGTGTGGCGGTGTTCACGCGCGGCATGACGCAGCGGCTGCTCATCCTGGTGGGCCTCATCGTGGCAGGCATCGTCTACGCGATCCTGACCAACGGCCTGGGCCTGGGCAAGCCGATCGACTTCTCGCGCGTCGTCAGTGCCGCCTGGTTCGGCGCGCCCCGGTTCGCCTCGCCTGTGTTCGACGCCAACGCCATGCTGCTCATCGCCCCGGTGGCCGTCATCCTGGTGGCCGAGAACCTCGGCCACATCAAGGCCGTGAGCGCGATGACCGGCCGCAACCTCGACGCGTTGATGGGCCGGGCCTTCGTGGGCGACGGCATCGCCACCATGGTGTCGGGCGCCAGCGGCGGCACCGGCGTGACCACCTACGCCGAGAACATCGGCGTCATGGCCGCGACCAAGATCTACTCGACGGCGACGTTCGTCGTCGCGGCGCTGATCGCCATCCTGCTCGGCTTCAGCCCCAAGTTCGGCGCCCTGATCCAGGCCATCCCGCTGGCGGTGATGGGTGGCGTGTCGATCGTCGTCTTCGGCCTCATCGCGGTCGCGGGCGCCAAGATCTGGGTCGACAACAAGGTCGACTTCGCCGACAACCGCAACCTCGTGGTCACCGCCATCACCCTGGTGCTGGGCACGGGCGACTACACGCTGAAGTTCGGCGGCTTCACGCTCGGCGGCATCGGCACCGCGACTTTCGGTGCCATCCTGCTGTGGGCGCTGCTGCGCAGGGGCGGCGCGGCGAACCCGGTCACTTGACCTGCATCTGGTTCAGGTATTCGAGCAGCGCCATGATGCGCGTGCGCACGAACAACGCCTGGTTGTAAGGCAGGTCAGGCAGTTGCTCGGCCGCCTGGATGGTGTAGTCCATGCCCCACACCGGCATGTCGCGCGTGCCGTGCCCGGCACCGGCGCCCTCGATGGTCTCGTAGGTGCGGGAGACCGGAAAGACACCCCCGTTGCGCCGCGCCATCGTCGTCAGATCCGGCAAGTTGCGCTTGAGTTGTTCGGCGTAAGGCCCGCCGCCCTTGCCGTCCTTGCCATGGCACACCGCGCACTTGGCCTCGAACTCGCGCTTGCCGAGATCCAGTTTCTGCTGTGCAACGGCCGCCGAAGTCATTGACAGCATCGCACACGCAACCATTGACATCGAGAACCCGGTGGCTCGCATCATGACCTCCTCAGGGGTTGAGAGTCAGTCGCCCGCATCTGGACGCGTCTTCAGTATCCATTCGTGCCGCGCCCGGCGCTTGACTTCGGTCAACGCCGCTGCGCTGTGCCAGCGACGGCAAGACCCTTCGATGCTTCTGCCGCCACAATGCCGACCTCCGCCAACGACAGGAGGCTCCATGCCCAGAACGACGGCTCTGCTCAAGACCGCCGCCATTGCCGCGTGCCTTGCCCTTTCGGCCCCCGCCGCATTTGCCCAAGCCTTTGACGCCGTGCGCCTGTACGGCGCGGCGCCCGGCACCGACCTGGGCGTCGTCGGCGCGGCGCTCGTCGCCGGCACCGAGTACAAGGGCTCGGATGAGCGCCGCACCCTGGTGGTGCCGGTGTTCGACTACCAGTGGACGAACGGCTGGTTCGCCGGCGTGACCAACGGCATCGGGTTCAACTTCTCCAGCTCGCCGCTGATGCAGTACGGCCTGCGCGCCACGGTCGACCTGGGACGCAAGGAGAGCCGCGCGAGCGCCCTGCGGGGGATGGGTGATGTCGATGTGAAAGCCGAGGGCGGCGCCTTCTTCAACTACGCCACGGCGGCGGGCGTCTTCGTGAGCTCGTCGCTGCGCTACGGCTCGGGCAACGGCGGCAACGGCCTGGTGGTCGACCTCGGTACCGGCTATTCCACGGCGCTGGCGGCGCAGTGGCGACTTGGCCTGGGTGCGGCGCTCACGCTGGCCAATGCCGAACACATGCAATCCTTCTTCGGCGTCACGCCGGCCCAGTCGGTGGCCAGCGGATACGGGGCCTACAGCCCGGGTTCGGGTGTCCGCGACATTCGCGCCAACCTGGCATTGACCTATCTCTTCGACCGTCGCACCTCGGTCACCGCGGCGATGTCTGCCGCCAGCCTGCAGGGCGATGCCAGGGACAGCCCCTTGACGCGCCAGGCAAACTGGGTGTCGGGTGTGCTCGGCGTCGCCTACGTGTTCTGAAGGGTCGGGCCGCTTCTTGTCGTCTGGCGACCCAATGGCGGCACGAACGCTGACGGCATTGAGCCGGATCGATCGTGAGCCGGGCCTGCGCTACCTGCGGCGAATCGGGCGCTGACGCGGCCGGCGCGGTTGGGCAGCGGCCGGTTCAGCGTACGTCGCCCTGGTCTTCCGTGTCGTGCTGCCAGGGCGGCAGGCGCGCGCCGCAATCCCGGCAGAACTGCGCGCTGGGCAGGTGGCCTTCGCTCAGGCATTCGTGACAGGTGCGGGTGGTCGGTTCGCCGAGCACCCGCTGCGCCGTGAATTCGGCGCTGACGATGCCCGTGGGCACGGCCAGGGTGCCCCACCCCAACAACATCATCATCGACGCGATCAGGCGTCCCAGGTCGGTCTTGGGTGTGATGTCGCCGAAGCCCACGGTCGTCATCGTCGTGATGGCCCAGTAGACGCTCACGGGAATGCTGGTGAAGCCATTCCCCGGTCCCTCGACGACGTACATCAAGGTGCCCATGATGACCATGACCATCACGACGAACGTCAGGAAGACCAGGATCTTGCGCCGTGCAGCCAGGATGGCGCGGCCCAGGGCGCCGAACTCCGCCACGTAGGCGGTCATCTTCAGAATCCGGAACAGGCGCAGCAGGCGCAGCACGCGAACGTCGATCAGAGCGTGCAAACCTGGTACGAGCACCGCGAGATAAGTCGGCAGCACGGCCAGCAGGTCGACGACGCCGTAGAAGCTGCGGGCGTAGCGCCATGGGTGACGCACGCAGAGCAGCCGTGCAATGTATTCCGCGGTGAACACCAGCGTGAAGCCCCATTCCAGCCAGTTGAACAGGACGGCATGGCGCTCGCTCAAGGATGCGATGCTGTCGAGAACCACCACGACCAGGCTGGCCAGGATGAGCCCGATGAGCAGGAAGTCGAACAGGCGCCCTGCCCGCGTATCGGCTTCGAAGATCACCGTGTAAAGGCGCAGTCGCCAGCCCTGCTGGGGACGGCCGAAGTTCCGTGACGGGGGTGCAGGGATGTTTCGAGGATTCATGCGGAAATCGTATGTCATCGGCAACGCGCCCTCGCGTAGATGGAGGTGTTCCCGTCGCCTCGGGTCCGCAGGCAGAATCGGCGATCCTAGGCCCTCGCCGGAAACCCGCGGAGAACGCCCCCATGAAAGCCCGTCTACGCTGCTTCTGCCAACTCGGCGACCTCTCCGGGTCGGCCGCCTTCCTGGCCGCCACGCGACAGCACATCCACCAGCACCCAGAGTTGTCCTTCCAGGAGGTCGATACCGCAGCGCTGGTGGCCAGGCACCTCGAGGAATGGGGATGGCAGGTCACGCGCGGCGTCGGTGGCCACGGGGTGGTGGGCACGATGCGCGTGGGCACGCCCGTGCGAAGCATTGCGCTGCGGGCCGACATGGACGCGCTCCCGATCGAGGAGGCCACCGGCAAGGCCTACGCCAGCCGCTACGCCGGCGTGATGCACGCCTGCGGGCACGACGGCCACACCACCATGCTGCTCGGGGCGGCCCAGCAACTGGCCAGGACGCGCAATTTCTCCGGCACGGTGCACCTCGTGTTTCAGCCGGCCGAGGAGGCCGGCAAGGGCAGCGGCGCGCAACGCATGCTCGAAGACGGGCTGTTCGAGCGCTTTCCCTGCGACGCCATCTTCGGCCTGCACAACACGCCGGGTCATCCGGCAGGCACCTTCGGCTTCGGCAGCGGTCCCTTCATGTCGGCCTCCGACACGGCGCGCATCACCATTCACGGACAGGGCGGTCACGCGGCACGGCCGCACCAGACCGTGGACCCGGTGCTGATCGCCGGCAGCCTGGTGATGGCCTTGCAGAGCGTGGTCTCACGCAACATCGATCCGCGGCAGACGGCCATCGTCACCATCGGCGCCTTGCATGCCGGCCTGGCAGCCAACGTGATCCCGGACTCGGCCACGATGGCGCTCAGCATCCGCTCCTTCGACCCAGAGGTGCGCAACCAGCTGGAACAGCGCATCCGTGCCCTCGTCACCGCGCACGTGGAAGGCTACGGCGGCGAGGTCGCCATCGACTACGAACGCGGCTACCCGGTGGTGGTCAACAGCGAGGCCGAGACCGCCTTCGCCCGCCAGGTGGCAGAGGAACTGGTCGGTCCCGAACGGGTGATCGCGCCCTTCCCTCCGGTGACGGGCAGCGAGGACTTTGCCTACTACCTGGAGCGCAAGCCGGGCTGCTTCCTGCGACTGGGCAACGGTGAGGGCGGCGCGATGCTGCACAACCCGAGGTACGACTTCAACGACGGGATCCTTACGGTCGGGGCCGAATACTGGACCCGTCTGGTGGAGCGTTACCTGGGCGTGTGAGTCCGGGTCCCTCACCCCTTCTTGGTCGCCTCCACAGCCGCCTTCGTCGGCGGTTCAGCCGTCAGGTTGATGCCCGGCCAAGTGCGGCCGTGACAGGCGGGGTTGGAGCAGAAGTTGCCGCCCTGCTTGCCCCGCTTCAGCGGAGTTCCGTGGCAGGCCTCGCACTCCGGCCCGACATCCTCTGAATGTGTGTGCATGAAGTTGGGGCGCTGATGGCTCGCGGGTTGCTTCTCGCCGATCTTCTCGGGCAGCAGGGACGCGACGCTTCCCTTTGCATTCTCGCGGGTGACCTCGGGCAGCGCATGACAGAGCGTGCACTGAAGTCGGATGGCCTCGCCTTTGTCGTTGTAATGCTTGCCGTCGTGGCAGCGGAAGCAACCGGGCGTGTCGGAGTGCCCCGTGTGGTTGGGGAACGTCTTCCAGGAGAAACCCGTTTCCCGGAACGAGGCGGCCAGCAGGATCGCACGCATGGCCTGGTTGAACTTCTGTTCCGCCGGCTTCAGGTCGGACGACACGGCGGCCTTGGCGGTGGCATCGGCGATCAGCTTGTCGACTTTCGCCTCGCGCTCCTTGGGCTCGCCGGTCATCTCGCCGAGCGCATCGATGAGGGCGACGGCACGCGCCTTGGCGTACGGCAACGTGCGGTCGATCTTGCCGGTGCGGATGGCGTCGTCGACCACCGTCGCGGGGTTGCGGAACGGGTGGCCCACGGCGTTGTGGCAGTCGTAGCAGGCCATCGCCCGCGGCTGCAGTGCCGCTACCTCCTCGGCGGTGATCTTGGTTTCCGCGTCGATATAGGTGACCTTGGTGCCGTCGGGCTTCGTCACCTCGACCCACGGGATCTCCCGGCGCTGCGGGTCCGGCGAAACGAAGCGCACCTCGTTCTGGACGTGCCAGTGGATGCCCCTGGTGTAGCCCTGCCGGATCGCGTCCATGCCGGTGTGCAGCACGATCTTCGTGCGCGACTCGCTGCTCTCGGCGTCGGTCGCGTACTGCACCCTCACCGCGACGCTGTCGTGGTGTTCGACGGTCGGGTAGTGGCAACTCTCGCAGGCCTCGCGCGAGGGGCGCAGGGTGCCGGAGGTGATCGGGCGCTCGTAGCCGGCGATCATGCCCCACAGCTCCTTGGCGTGCGTGGGCTTGAGGGCCATCAGGTGCAACGTCGAGTTGCGGCCCATGTGGCACTCGACGCAGTTGACGCGCGCATGGGCGCCCAGCTGGTGAGCGGCGATCTCCTCGGGGTGGACGGAGTGGCACATCGTTGCGCAGAACGCATTGCTGTTGCTGTACTCCCAGCCCGCGATGCCGGCGGCGCCCACAAGGGCGATCCCGACGACCAATGCCGCGATCGACGCGACTGACCCAACCACCCAGGTCCAACCGCCAATTCGGATCTTCATGTCTGCCTGCTCCTTCTCCTCATCCTGGACCGGATTGTCCACCCGCGCGACGAGCAGGACAGACAAGTTCATCTTGGACAGCGGCGCCGATATCGTGGCCTACGGACTGGGGATGCGGTCTCACTGAAGACGCACCGAGAGGAGTTTGCCGGCGCGCACCACGACGAAGCCGGTGAACGGCCGTGGCCTGTCGACCGGTCGCGCCTGACAGAGGCGGCAAGATCTGCGCGGGCATGCCGCGGGTGGGGCAGATGTCAGGCGATCTGCAGGGCCAGCAGCGCCGGCAACTCTTTCTGTACGAACAACTCAGACAGCCGGCTCACCTCGGCGAAATTCTCTTCCGGTGTCTCCAGCGGCTTGTTGTCCTTGATCAGATTGTGGCTGAGGCCCGACAAAACCGTCCAGGCAAGCTGCGCCCAATCCTGCGGGGTCGACTTACCTTGCGCGCGTGCCCACAAGAAGAGCTGGGACAGTCGGGTCACGCCGATGCCACCGCCCGTCAACGGGCTGGCCAGGTACGCGATGTCGCCGCCGCCGCGGCTCAGATTGATCAAGTGGGCATTGAGCTTGTCGGTGGTCTTTCGCACCTGCGCGGCCCGCAGGTCGTCATGCGCCGGCGCCACCTGCCCGGCCCCGGCCAGCACGATCAGGCTTGACACTACCTTGCCGAAGGGCAGCCCGGTCGCCTCTTCGATTTCCCGCAAGGTCCTGGGCTGGTTGTCCGCCAGCAGGTCCAGCACCGGGTCGTAAACGGCCTTGTTCAGCGTTGCCTCGCCCAGCGCAGCCTTGACCTTCATCGGGAAGTCGGGCCGATGCGACATCAGAACCAGTCGTTGCTGCCGCAGCGATTCGGCATGCGCAAGCGGGGTCAGGCGACGTAGGCCTTTCACCCAGTAGTCCTTTCTGAACTGCTGGTTCACCATGAAGTCGCGAGCCGACTGGCGCAATGTGGGGTCGGGAATCTCACCCAGAAAGTCCTGTTGCTCCTTGGTGAGGTTCAGCTTGTCGACATGGTCAAACAGGTTCGCTGAACAGGCAAAGCTCAGTTTGGCCGGCGCCAGGCAGTCGACCATGGTCGAGAAGTGCGTCGGGTGCCAGTCCCGGTTGAAGTACTCATGGGCCAGGTAAGAACGATTCTGTGTCTTCAGGAACTTCAAACGATCGGCCACCTGCGGGTTGGCCTTGGCATAGGACGGTTTGCTGGCCAGCAACTTGTCGGCGAAAGCCAGTGCGCCGTCGATGCGATTGATGATGCCATGGCCTTCGGCGCCCACCACTTCGGCGTGCTGGGCCAGCAAGTGGCGCATCGGCGCGAATACTGCCCAGCCGGGTTGCGTGTTGTAGCTGATGTACAGCACCCCGCCAACCTTGAGCTTGCGGCGAACGAAGTCCACGATGCAAGTCCGGTTCTCGTCGCTGATCCAGCTCCAGATGCCGTGCAGGCCGATGTAGTCGAAATCAGGCAGGTCGGGCCGGGCGGCGAACTCCGCGAACGCGTCGTCGCGCAGTTGCGCGCCGGCGCCGGAGGCCGAGGCCAATTCCTGCGCGAAGGCGGCCTGGGCCGGGTTGAAGTCGGTGCCGTGCCACTGCACAACGGACGCCGCGGCATGCAGGTTGGCGCTCATGCCCTGCCCGAAACCCAGCTCGCACGCGG
>Ga0209254_10004794_pt1 | contig 12407 bp, 8 predicted proteins | sample FrelakmetDIP11DI_FD_187148 | JGI IMG/M metagenome (GOLD analysis project Ga0209254, IMG submission 187148) | Freshwater lake sediment microbial communities from the University of Notre Dame, USA, for methane emissions studies - DIP11 DI (SPAdes)... | ecosystem: Environmental > Aquatic >...
GCCCACCCGGTTCGACGCGAGGGAAACCTCACTCGAGACGAGGGCCTGCTCGAGCGCTTTCACCTGTGCGAGCCCGTTGGAGACGGACAGAAACGAACGCTGCGCGTCGAGCGTCGCCACGCGTCTTGCGCTCTCGAGATCCTGGCGCGCCTTCTCGGCATTCGCGGCCGCCTCACGCGTCCGCGACAGCACCGAACCACCGGCGAAGATCGGCACGTTGACCTGCAGGCCATAGATCTGTTGGTCCACCTGGCTCCGCTGGCCCGCGAGCAATGCGACGTTTTGGCCGACGTTCTGCTGGTAGGTTGCGACCGCGTCCAGAGTCGGCAGATGGCCGGCACGCTGGCGTTCAATCTCCTTCTTGGCGATCGCCCATGCGGCTTCCTGGACGCGCACGTTGTAGTTCTGTCCTGCCGCCGCCGCGGACCATTCGTCGAGGTTGTTCGGCCCGGGCACCTCGAGCAGCACGCCGCTTCTGAGCGGCGCGAGCCGTTCCGGCAGGCGGCCGATGAGCTGTGTCAGGGCGCGCCGCCGCACCTCAAGATCGTTCAGCGCAGCGATCTCCTGCGCGGTGTTGAGGTCGAAGCGTGCCTGCGCTTCGTTGGTGTCGGTGATGGTGGCGGTGCCGACCTCGAAATTGCGCTTCGCCTGCGCGAGCTGCTCGGCAATGGCGCGCCGCTGCGAGCGCACGAAATCGAGGTTGTCTTGCGCGGCGAGGGTGTCGAAGTAGGCCTGCGCCGTCCGTACGATCAGGTCCTGCGCGGCATTGGCAAACTGCGCCTCGGCTTGCATGACCTGGAACTCCGACTGCTGGTACTGGACGATGTTCTGCCAGCGGAACACCGGCTGGGTGAGCGTCGCGAACCAGCCGTTGGAGTTGTAGTCGAAGGTCGTGCGCTGGCCCGGGACTCGTGGCGGCGGGGGGACGTTCTGGTCAAGGACGTTCCAGTTCGTGTTCGCCCCGGCATTGACCGTCGGGAGCAGCAGCGCGAGGCCCTGCGGCCGCTTCTCGCGACCGGCGTCGAGCGAAGCAAGTGCGGCGGCATACTGGGCGTCGTACCCGCGCGCCTCGCGATACGTCTGCAGGAGATCTTCCGCGCGGGCCGGGCCGCCGACGAGCGCTGCAACCGCGATCGCGATCGCGGTCAGGGAGGTGCCTTTCATCCTGTTTTCTCGCTTTTCTCAGTATGTCGCCATGGCGGGGTCGACCTGCCGGGCCCAGGCATCGACGCCGCCTTCGAGGTTGTAGAGCTTCGCGTGACCCATGCGTTCGAGGAACATCGCCACCTGGAAGCTTCGGCCGCCGTGATGGCAGATCGCGACGATCTCATGGTCGCGGCCGAGATCCTCGCGTCGTGCGGGCACTGCATGCATCGGGATGTGCATCGACCCGGCGATGTGGCACACGTTGAACTCCCAAGCCTCGCGCACATCGAGCAGGAGCGGCGGCTTGCGCTCGGGCTGGTCGAGCCAGGCTTTCAGCTCGGGGGCCGTTATCTGCTGCATTTCGTGAAGGCTTCTTCCGGCGGCTGGGTGCGCGCAGAGGGCCGGGGCCCCTAGAACGCGAAGCGCTCGGGCTGGAGTGCATTCTTCAGCGGCGCGACCACGGTTTCGAAGAGATCGACGGTGTTGAACGAGCCTTCGCCGACCGCCGTCACGAGCCGTGCCGACATGACAGGTGGATCGCCGACGATCGCGAACAGCCGGCCGCCGACTCGGAGGTTGCGCAGGAAAGCATCGGGCAGGACCGGGACGGATCCCGTGAGCACGATAACGTCGTACGGGGCGTGTTTCGGCCAGCCGCGCGCGCCGTCGCCGGACTCCACCGTGACGTTTCGCACGCCCGCACGCGCCAGGTTCTCTTCCCCGAACGTTTTCAGCCGGGGGTTGACCTCGACGGAGTACACGTGGGCCGAGCGCGCGGCGAGGAGCGCGGTGAGATAGCCGCTTCCGGTCCCGATCTCGAGCACGCGGTCGGTCGCTTTGGGCGCCACCTCCTGAAGAATCCTCGCCTCAACCTTGGGCGCCATCATGCTCTCGCCGTCACCGAGGGGAATCTCGAGGTCGGAGAAGGCGAGCGCGCGGTGCGCGGGCGGGACGAAGTCCTCGCGGCGCACCACGTAGAGAAGATCGAGCACGTCTTGATCCAGAACCTCCCAGGTCCGGATCTGCTGCTCGACCATGTTGAAGCGGGCGTGTTCTACGTCCATGGTCGATGGTGACCTACGATAACAGGGGTTGGACCGCGATCAATGCAAAGCCTCATGGTTTCCGGCCATGTCGCACGGTCAGCGCGGTTTTCGGTGACCTCCACCGCGCTGAGACCGGATTCCTCGGCAGCACACAAAAACACGGCGCGAAGGATACCTGCATTATGCCGCGGAGGCAGCCGCCGGCTGCGGCGCGAGCGCCACCGCGTCGTGCGCAGGCGCCTTGACGCGGAACCACGCGGCGTACAGCGCGGGTACGAAGAGCAAGGTGAGCGCAGTCGCGACGATCAGTCCACCCATGATCGCGACCGCCATGGGACCGAAGAACGCGCTCCGCGACAGCGGAATCATCGCGAGGACCGCCGCCGCTGCGGTGAGCACGATCGGCCGGAAACGGCGCACCGTCGCCTCGACGACCGCCGTCCAGGCGGGACTGCCCGCCGCAATGTCCTGCTCGATCTGGTCCACGAGAATCAGGGAGTTGCGCATGATCATTCCGAACAAGGCGATCGTGCCGAGCATGGCGACGAAGCCGAAGGGCTGACGGAACGCGAGCAGGAAGAGCACGACGCCGATCAGGCCGAGCGGCGCGGTCAACACGACGAGCAGCACGCGTTGGAAGCTCTGCAACTGGGCCATGAGCACGGTGAGCACGAAGATCACGAAGAGCGGTATCCCCACCAGTACGGACTTCTGGCCTTTCGCCGAGTCCTCCACGGCGCCGCCGGTCTCGAGCAGGTAGCCGGCCGGGAGCGCCGCCCGGATGGGTGCAAGGGTCGGCAGGATCTGTGCGGTGACCGCGGGCGCCTGGATGTCGCCGTACACGTTCGCGCGCACGGTGATGGTCGGCAGCCGGTTTCGCCGCCAGATGACGCCGTCCTCGAGCTCGTAGCTCACGTCGGCAATCTGCGAAAGCGGGATCGCCTTCCCGCTTTGCGTCTGTAACGCGAGGTCGCCAAGGTAGGTCAGCTGTGCACGCTCTTCCGGGGCGCCGCGCAGCAGGACCTCGATCGACCGATCCCGCTCGCGGTAGGTCGTCGCGCCGAATCCGTTCAGCGAGTTGTTGAGAAAGCCCGCGACCTCCTGGGACGTGAGTCCCACCACCCGCGCCTTCTCCTGATCGATCGTCACCTTCACGACTTTGGCGAGCTCGTCCCAGTCGAACTGGACGTTCTGCACGTTCGGGTTTTCGCGCATCTTGGCGGCCACCTCGGACGCGAGCTTGCGCAGCGTCGGAAGGTTCTCGCCCGAAACGCGGAACTGCACTGGGAAGCCGACGGGCGGACCGTTTTCCAGACGCGTGATCGATGCGCGGAGGTTCGGGAAGTCGCCGTCGAAGCGCTCGATCAGCCGTGCACGCAGGCGCTCCCGCTCGGGCAGGCCCTTGGTGAGGATCACGAGCTGCGCGAAGTTGTTTGCGTTGAGCTGCTGATCCAGGGGCAGGTAGAAGCGCGGACTCCCGGTCCCGACGTACGAGAGGACGTTCTCGATGCCCTCCTCGTCGCGCAGGAGGGTCTCGAGTTTCTTCACCTCGGCCTGCGTGGCCGTGATCGACGAGCCCTCTGGCAGACGCAGATCCACCATCAGCTCTGGGCGTGTCGAAGCGGGAAAGAACTGCTGCTCGACAAACCGGAAAGCGAACAACGAAAGCGCGAACAGGCCCACGGTGGCGAGGATGACGAGCCAGCGATGCGCAACGCACCAGTCCACCACGCGGCGAAAGCCTCGATAGAAGGTGGAGTCGTACACCGCGTGCGGGTCGTGCGGCCCGCCGTGCGAAGGGCCTGGCGCCACTGCCTGGGCCCGACTCGGGAAAATGCGGCGCAGCGCGCGCTCGGCGAGCGTCGGCCCTTCATTGCGTTGGGTGAAGTCGGGCAGCAGCTTGTAGCCGAGGTAAGGAATGAACACCACCGCGGCGACCCACGAGGTCAGGAGCGCGATCGCATTGACCTGGAACATCGCCCGCGTGTATTCGCCGGTGGAGGACTGCGCAGTAGCGATGGGCAGGAAGCCCGCGACCGTGACCAGCGTTCCGGTGAGCATCGGCATCGCCGTCGAGGTGTAGGCGAAGCTCGCCGCGCGAAAGCGGTCCCAGCCCTGCTCCATCTTCACGGCCATCATTTCGATGGCGATGATCGCGTCGTCCACGAGCAGGCCCAGCGCGACCACGAGCGCACCGAGCGAGATCTTGTTCAGCCCGATGCCGAAAAGCCACATGAAGAGGAACGTGATCGCGAACACGCCCGGGATCGAGAGCACCGCCACGATCCCGGTGCGCAGTCCGAGCGAGACCAGGCTGACGGCGAGAACGATCGTGACCGCTTCGGCGAGCGCGCGCACGAACTCGTCGACCGACCGCTTCACCGCGCGCGGCTGGCTCGAGACCTCGATGAGGTCGATGCCGACCGGCAGGGTCTGCTGGATCCGGGCCGCTTCGCGCTCGAGGTGTTTGCCGAGCTCGATGATGTCGCCGCCCTTCGCCATGGTGATGCCGATGCCGAGCACCTCTTTCCCGTTGTAGCGCATCTTCGGCGCCGGCGGGTCGACGTAGCCGCGGTAGATGTGCGCGAAGTCGGCGAGCCGCACCAGGCGGCCGTTCGCGCGCACGGTGAGGTTGCCGATCTCCTCTGCGGTCGCGAAGCGACCGGTGGGGCGGAGGTAGATCTTGTCAGTCGGCGTCTCGAACGCGCCCGCCGGCGCGACGACGTTTTGCTGGGCGAGCGCCGCGAACACGGTCTGCGGGTCGATGCCGAGGTTCGCAAGCCGTGTGTTGGAGATCTCGACGAAGATCTTCTCTTCCTGCTCGCCGAAGAAATCCACCTTGGCGACATCCGGCACGCGCAGCAGCGCATTCCTGACCTGGTTCGCCTGGTCTTTGAGCCCGGCGTAGTCGAAGCCGTCGCCAACGAGCACGAAGATGTTGCCGTAGACGTCCCCGAACTCGTCGTTGAAGTACGGGCCCTGGATCCCCGCGGGCAGCGTGTGGCGGATGTCGCCGATCTTCTTGCGGACCTGGTACCAGATCTCCGAGATCGCGGCCGGCGGCGCGGAGTCCTTGGCCACGAAGAAAACGAACGACTCGCCAGGCTTGGAGTAGCTCCTGACAAAATCGACGTACGGAGCTTCCTGAAGCTTGCGCTCGATCTTGTCGGTAAGCTGCTGCTCGACCTCGCGCGCCGTCGCGCCCGGCCACTGGGTGCGCACGACCATGACCTTCAGCGTGAACGGCGGATCCTCGCTCTGGCCCAGCCGATCGAACGCGAGGACGCCGAGGATGCCGAGCACCACCATCATGAAAAGCACGAAGCCCTGATGGCGGAGCGCCCATTCCGAGAGATTGAACCGGCTCACGGCTGTGCGCTTTCGGTCGTCGCCGGCGCGAGCGCAACCTGCTGGCCCTCGACGAGTTTGTTGACGCCCGCCGTGACCACACGCTCACCGCCCTCGAGCCCGGACGCGACCACCACGCCGTTCTCGCGATACTGCCCGATCGTGACCGGTCGCTGCCGTACGCTGCTCGAGGCGGCGTCGACCACCCACACGACCGGCTTCCCGTCAGCCTGGTAGAGGGCCGTGAGCGGCAGCAGGATGCCACCGGCGCTCCCGCCCGCCATCGCGACATTCGCGGTCATGCCCAGGGCGACACCGGGCTCGGCGTCGATGATCGTCACCCGCGTTGCGAATGTCCGGGTCGTCGGATCGGCGTTGGGGGCCACCTCGCGCACGCGTCCCCGGTACACCTTGTCTGGCGTGGCGAGGATGCGCACGAGGACTTCCCGTTCCGGCGACTTGAACGCGTCGAGCCGTGTCTCGGGCACGTTGATGAGCACTTCCTTTTCCTCGGGCCGGGCGAGCCGCATCACCGGTTGCCCCGCGGACACGACCTGTCCGGCTTCGGCGTTGACCGCGGTGATGACGCCATCCTGGTCCGCGGCGAGCGTGGTATAGCCGGATTGGTTCTGGGTCACCGAGAGCTGCGACCGTGCCTGTTCGAGCCGCGCCGCTGTGGCGTTGAAGGCGTTCTGCTTCTGGTCGTACACCGCCTCGCTGATGAACTTCTTTTCCAGAAGGGAGCGGTATCGTTCCAGTTCGGCCCGGGCGAAGTTGAATTCGGTTTCGGCCGCGGCAACCGCCGCCTTCGACGCCGCGACGTTGAGTTGCGCGTCCGACGGGTCGAGTCGCGCGAGTACGGCTCCCTTCTTCACGGTCGCACCGACGTCGACATAGCGCGCGACGATCTTGCCTGCGACGCGAAACCCGAGATCGGCCTCGCGCCGTGCGCGCACCTCGCCCGAGTACACGTCCATCTCCTTGCCCGCCCCCGGCGTCGCCACGACGGTAATCACCGGCCGCGGGGGCGCTGGGGGCGGCACCTCCTTGGAGCACGCTGCGGCGGCAAGGCTCGCCGCGAGCGCGAGAGGCAGCAAGCGAAGTCTCATCAGGGGACTCCTGAGCGCACCTGGAGGGTCAGCCAGTGGCGGTAGCGTCGCGCTTGGCGCGTGCGAAACGGTGACGCATCCACTGCGCGAAGTCGTCGAGATAGGTGTAGAGCACCGGCACCACGACCAGCGTGAGCAGGGTCGAGGTGATCACGCCGCCGATGACGGCATGGCCCATGGGGGCGCGCTGCTCGGCGCCCTCGCCCAGGCCCAGCGCCAGGGGGATCATGCCGAACACCATCGCGAAGGTCGTCATCAGGATCGGGCGCAGCCGCACGCGTCCTGCCTCCGCGATCGCGTCGGCGCGCGGCAGTCCGCGCGCTATCTGCTGGTTCACGAAGTCGACCAGCAGAATCGCGTTCTTGGTGACGAGCCCCATCAACATCACGAAGCCAATGATCGAGAAGATGTTGAGCGTCGAGCGGGCGATGAGCAGCGCGAGCAGCACGCCGATCAGGGACAGCGGCAGCGATGCCATGATCGCGAGCGGTTGCAGGAACGAGCCGAACTGCGATGCGAGGATGAGATAGATGAAAGCAACCGCGAGAACGAGCGCGGTGAGTGCGTGCCCCATCGTCTCCTGGATGTCCTTGGTGGAGCCGCCCATCACGTAGCGGTAGCCCGGGGACCATTGCATCGCGTCGAGAGCCTTCTCGACCTCCTTGCCGATGTCGCCGGCGGGGCGACCTGAGGCGTTCGCGCTGACAAGTACCTCGCGCGCGAGATCCTTGCGGTTGATCTGCGTGGCCCCGAACGTCGGCTCGAACTCGGCGACCTGGCGCAGCGCGACCATGCGCGGACTGCCGTCGGCGTTCGTGTGCGCCGACGCGAGGTAGATGCGCTCGAGATCCGCCGCGGTCGAGCGGTCGGTGCGGGCAAGACGCACCTTGACGTCGTAGCTCTCGTCGTCGGGCGCCCGCCAGCTGCTCGCGGCCTCGCCCGCGAGCAGGGGCCGGAGCGCACTGCCGATCTTCTCGACGCCCACACCGAGGTCGCTCGCGAGCTCCCGGTTGATCCGCACCGCAATGGTCGGCTTCGCCTGCTTCAGGCTCGAGTCGAGATCCACGACCCCCGGGATGCCAGCCATGGCTCGCATGATCTCACCCGAAAGTCGCTCGAGCTCCCTCATGTCGGGTCCCTGGATGCTGACCTGCAGGGGCTTGCCACTGGATACCGCTTGGAACGCACCGACGTATGTCACCTGCAGCCCCGCGATGCGTGAAAGCCGCTCGCGCACCGGACCCTGGAGCTGCTTCTGCGAGCGATCGCGATCCTTGCGGTCGGTGAGCTTGGCGAAGATGGTCGCGTAGTTCCTGCCGAGTGCGGTGCCGGTGTTGAGGGTGGCGTACGTGTAGCGCACCTCCGGGAACTCCCGCAGCGCGGCCTCCGCCTGCTCCACCTTCTGCCGCGTGAGTTCGAGCGACGAGCCCACCGGCGTGTTGACCTGCACCATCACTTCGCCGAGGTCGGCCTCCGGCACGAACTCCGATCCGATCAGCGGCACGAGTGCGAACGCGCCGCCCAGGCTCGCGGCCGCGATTGCGAGGACCGTCTTGCGATGGACCAGCGCCCAGCGGATGAGGCGCGAGTAGCGCTCGGCGAGCGAGTGCTGGAAGCGCTCGAACGCGCCAGTGAGGCGCGCGATCCAACCGTGGCCGTGCTCGCCGCGCGCGGCCGGATCGCGCCACACCGACGAGAGCATCGGGTCGAGCGTGAACGACACGAACATCGAGAGCAGCACCGCCGCGGCGACGGTGACGCCGAACTGGTGGAAGAAGCGGCCGATGATTCCGCCCATGAAGCCCACCGGCAGGAACACGGCCACGATGGTGAACGTCGTGGCCATCACCGCGAGTCCGATTTCCCGTGTTCCCTCGAGCGCCGCTTCGTGGTGGCCCTTGCCCATCGCAAGGTGGCGCACGATGTTCTCGCGCACGACGATGGCGTCGTCGATCAGCAGACCCACGCAGATGGACAGCGCCATCAGCGTGAGCATGTTCACGGTGAAGCCGAAGGCGTACATCACCAGGAACGTGCCGATGAGAGCGATCGGCAGCGTGAGCCCGGTGATGACGGTGCTGCGCCAGGAGTTCAGGAACAGGAAGACGATCAGGATGGTGAGCGCGGCACCCTCGACGAGCGTGCGCTTCACGTTGTTCACGGCGTTGCGGATGCCTTGCGCCGTGTCGCGCACGACGTCCACCGTCACGTCCGGCGGCAGCGTCTTGCCGAGCGAGGCGATTACCTCCTTGACGCCGGTCACGACCTCGATAGTGTTCGCGTCCTGCGCCTTCACGATGTCGAGTGCGACTGCGCGCTGGCCATCGACGAGCGCGTAGGTTTCTTCCTCCTCCTGGCCGTCGACCACGGTCGCGACCTGCGAGAGGAACACCGGCTGACCGCCGCGACGGGCAACGATGATCCGGGCGAGCTGCTCGGGCCGCGCGATGCGGCCCTGGATCTGCACCATTTGCTCGCGTTCGCGGGCGGTGAGGCTGCCTGCCGGCAGCTCCTGGTTCTCGGCGCGGATGGCGTTGATCACCTGGTCCACGCCGACCCCGACGGACTCGAGTTCGGCGGGGCGCAGCAGCACCTGCACTTCACGCTTCACGCCGCCCACGAGCGTCACCTGGCCGACGCCGCGAACGTTCTCGATCCGCTTCCGGACCACCTGGTCGGCGAGGGTGGTGAGTTCTCGCGGCGTCCGGGTCGGCGAACGAAGCGCGAGCGATATCACCGGAAGGTCGTCCGGATTGAAGCGCGAGATGCGCGGCTCTTTAACCTCCTTGCGGAATGCCGGCTTTACCACCGCGACCTTCTCGCGGACATCCTGCGCGGCGGCTGCCGGGTCGACAGTGAGCAGGAACTCGGCGATCACCACCGACATGCCCTCGTACGACCGCGAGGAGAGCTGCTTCACCCCGCTTACGGTGTTGACCGCTTCCTCGATCTTGCGGGTGAGATCGCTCTCCACCGTCTCCGGCGCGGCACCGGGATACTCGGTCTGGACGACCACGACCGGGAAGTTGACATCGGGGAACTGCTCGACCGGCAGGCGGAAGTACGAGAAGAGGCCGAGCACCAGGAATGCCGCCATCATCATCGTGGCGAAGACGGGATTCTTGATGCTGACGCGGGTGAACCACATGGCCGAACGTCCGGACTTGTCCTGTGCTACGAGCGGGCGAAGCCACTCGCGCGGCGTCCGCACGTGCTCCCGGATTCCAGCAAAAGCGCAACCGGCGACATGGATCAGTGCCTTCAGGCGTCCCGCTCGGCCTCGGCTTTCAGCGCGGCATTCATGGCTTCGAACCCGCGCCGCGTGGCGTCCTCGACGTCGGCCCCGAAGAGCGGCAGAAGAAGCCCCGAGAAGTTTTCATGCTGGATAAAGCGGGAGCGGCGCCCGTCGCCTGCCGGGGCAACCATGAAGCTGTGCTCGCCGGAGAGCAGTCCCGGCACCGGAAGCCGTCCGACCCACGCGAGCTCGCCCGCGGGGGCGGCCTGTGTGACCCGGGTGCGAAATACCATGGGATCGGTTCCATGCGGTTGCACGGTCACGGACAGCACCTCTCCCGGCCGGGCGGCACCGCGAATCTCACGGATGAAGGGGTTCCATTGTCCATAGCGCGAAAAGTCGGTGAGGACCGCCCAGACGCGCGCGGGCGGTGCGTCGATCTCGATCTCGGTGTGGACTTCCCGGTTCCTCATTTCGTACTCCCCGCAATTCGGACCGCAGCGCCGTCACGCAACTTGCCAAGGTTCGGGCGCACGATCGGCATCGCGCCGTCGAGCCCCGAGACGATCTCGACGACGCCTTGCGCGTCATCGCGCAGGCCCGTTTCCACCTTCGCGTGCTGGAGCACGCCGTTATCGACGCGATACACGTAGTCGCCGTCGGGCTCCTCGCGCAACGCGGAGATCGGCACGACCCAGGCTTCGCGCTTGGCGAGCGTGACCGCACCCTTCGCGAACATCCCGCTGCGGAGCGACCCGTCGCGGTTCTCCACCACGGCGTAGACCATGATGGAGCGCGACCCACCCTGCGTCGCCGGCGCGATGCGGTCGATGTGTCCCTGGAACCGGCGGCCCTCGAAGCCCTCGACGCCGAGGCTCACTTCCTGGCCGATGCGCAGATTCGGGATGTCGCCCGCGGGGATCGCGCCCTCCACCTCGAGCTCGGCGAGGTCGACGAGAGAGAGGATCTTGCCGTCCACCGGCACCCGCTCGCCGGGCTGCGCGAGCCGCTGCGCGACGACGCCGCCGAACGGCGCGCGCACCACGGTGTCCTCTCGCGCCTTCTTGGCGAGCGCGAGCTGCGCGTCGGCTGCCCTGAGTCTCGCCGCGGCGACGAGATGATTCGAAAGCGCATTGTCGAAGGCGTTCTGCGAGATGAAGCCCTGCTTGAGCAGCGCCTCCTGGTTCTCGCGGTTCTTGTCCGCGAGCTGTGCCTGTGCGCGCGCCGCCTCGAGGTCGGCGAGCTTCTCAGCAACGCGGGTCTCCGCCTCGGTCGCGTCGATGCGCGCCACCACCTGGCCGGCACGCACCGCCTCGCCTTCGCGCACCAGCAGCTCGCGGATCTCGCCCGCGACCTTGGCCTTCACGACCGTCTGGTTCCGCGCCTGCAGACTCCCTGTGATCGGAATTGCGCGTTTCAGTTCGCGCCGCTCGGGCACGACGAGATCGGTTCGCGCGAGTTCGATCGCCGCGGGGGTCATCGGCACGAGCTTCGCGTCGGAGTTCGCGCGGCCCTGCCACAGCACAGCCGTCGCCGCTGCCAACATCATGGCGGCGAGGAGCATCAAAGTACGCTTGGTACGCGTCGCCATGCCGTTACCGCCGGACCTGCAGCCCCTTGAGGGCGAGGTCGAGGTACGTGTCGAGATAGCGCGCGGGATCGACCAGGTTCTTCTCGCACCCGGCGAGCGAATGCTGCCAGATGGCATGCATGACCAGCGGTGCCAGCAACACCCGCACGGCGCACTGGACGTCGAGCGGGCGGAACTCGCCACTGTCCACGCCGCGCTGGATCGCACGTGCGAACATGCGCTTGCCGGGCTCCATCACCTCGTCGTGGTAGAAATCGGCGATCTCGGGAAAGTTGCGCGCCTCTGCGATCATGATCTTCGGGATCGCCGACAGGCGATTCGCGCCGATCAGGCGCCACCAGCCGGTGAAGATCTCGTGGACGAGTTCGGTGGCGCTGCCCGCGAAGCCGTCCACGAGTCGCTCAGCTTCCTGGATCGCGGGCACGATCCCCGTGCGGACGACGGCCTTGAAGAGCTCTTCCTTGCTGTCGAAGTAGAGGTACAGCGTCCCTTTGCTCACCCCGGCGCGCTGCGCGACATCGTCGAGGCGCGTAGCCGCGTAGCCCTTCTCGGCGAAGAGTTCGACGGCGGCGGCGACGAGTTCGCTGGGGCGCGCCTCCTTGCGGCGCTCCCACCTGGGTTCGGCCTTCCCGCTCTTGCTCGGTTCCATGGGCTGGATTCAACTGACTGGCCGGTAATATACCAATGACTGACTAGTCAGTCAACAAGGCTTAAAGGACACCTTGCGCAACACGTCTTCCGCGGGGCGCCGAGCGTCCCGAATCGGGAGCGACGCGCGAAGCGTGACCGCTCGCACTGAAACCTGCCGGGGCGCAACCCCTTGCCCCATGGGCGTCTTGTCGGTCGCGGTGATTGAATCGCGTTCGCGGTTGGAGTACTGTGCCGCTAAACGACGCGGGGGTCCTTTCCGGGTGGGAAAGCCCGGAGGGGTG
>Ga0209254_10004795_pt1 | contig 12406 bp, 11 predicted proteins | sample FrelakmetDIP11DI_FD_187148 | JGI IMG/M metagenome (GOLD analysis project Ga0209254, IMG submission 187148) | Freshwater lake sediment microbial communities from the University of Notre Dame, USA, for methane emissions studies - DIP11 DI (SPAdes)... | ecosystem: Environmental > Aquatic >...
TTACAGGAGGGCGGCGATGCGACCCTTGCAGCAGGTGCGCGACTGCCGGCCAACGCCATAGTTTATCGCCTCGCCTGCGGGCGCCGCTGCTCCGGCCGCAACCGCGGGGCCAGCCGGAATTTCGCCTCGTCGCTGTCCATGAGCGGAGCCAGAAGTCACAGCGTGCCGCCCGCCCCAGGCACGAACGCTGCGCTGATCGGCTGCTTCCATCTGCCCCGGCCTTCGCGCTCCGACAGCGCATCGCTTCGTAGCCGCCATTATCGCCGATCGCTTGTGTACGCCGCCGCGCTGGCTCGTGCCTGCCCCCGCCGGTTCGCGTCCCCTTCGACAAAGCCCGTGCGTTGAGGCAGCATGTCGATCTCGACTCCGAGCAGGGGCGGAGCGCATGACGCGGGAGGACCGACGATGACGACGGCATCGAAACTGGGCGCGGGGATATCCGCGGTCGTGCTCGCCAGCGTTGCCTGGTCAGCGATGGCGTCCGACATCGGCCAGGTCAAGGTCGTCAAGGGACCGGTGACGGTCGAGCGGGCCGGACAGGTCATGCCCGCCACGGTCGGCATGCGCGTGGCGACTGCCGACATCGTCCGCACCGGCGTGGGCGCGTCCGTCGGCATCACGATGATCGACGACACGCTGCTCTCGGCAGGACCGAACAGCATGCTGACGCTCGACCGGCTGGACTACGAGCCGTCGACACGCGCGGGCCGTCTCGACGCATCGCTCGGAACGGGGACGCTCGCGGTGGTGTCGGGTCGCATCGCCAAGCAGTCCCCGGACGCCATGACGGTGCGCACGCCGTTCGCCGTCCTCGGGGTGCGCGGCACCGAATTCGTCGTGAGCGCGCATGAGCCGGTGCTCGCCGCTCCTTGAACGCGCGGTTGCGTTGCTGCTCGTGCTGCTCGCGGGCTGCGCGACGCAATCGGGCACGGTCGTCCTGCTGCCGGAGCGTGATGGACGCGAAGCCGCGGTGACCGTCCGGCAAGGCGAGCAATCGCTCGTGCTCGACCGCGCCTACGCGGCGGCCGAGCTCACGTCGGCGGGTCCCCGGGCGGCGACCGCGAGTGCCGCGGACGTCGAGGCGCGATTCGGCGGGGCGCTCGCCGCGCAGCCCATGCGGCCGACGGCCTTCACTCTCTACTTCGTCGAGCAGACCGATGCGCTGACCGAGGCATCGCAGCGCACGCTCGACGCGGTGCTCGCCGAAGTCGCGCGCTACCCGGTGCCCGACGTCGTCGTCGTGGGCCACACGGACCTCGTGGGCTCCGATGCGTTCAACGACCAGCTTGCGCGCAAGCGCGCCGAAACCGTCCGCCAGATGCTGATTGCGCGCGGCGTCGCGCCCGGCAACGTCGTCGCCGTCGGCCGCGGCAAGCGCGAGCCCGCCGTGACGACGGCCGACGGCGTGGCGGAGCCGCGCAACCGGCGCGTGGAGATGGTCGTCCGCTGACGGTTCGCCGCGTCCGGCTTCAGGCGCCGCCGTCGGGTCCGCGCCAGCGCACCACCAGCACGGTCAGGTCGTCGTAGGCCTCCGCGCCGGCGACGAACGAGGCTACGCCCTGGCAGACCGCATCGACGATGCCCCGAGCGGAGCGCGCGCTGCCGGCCAGGCCGCCCAGCAGCGCATCGAGCCGCGCGCTGCCGAACATCGTGCCGGCCGCATCGCGTGCCTCGGGCACGCCGTCGGTGACGATGCACAGGGCTTCGCCGGGCTGGAGCTGCAGCGTGGCCCCGCGATACGCGTGGTCGTCGACGACGCACAGTGGCGGGCCGTCGCCGTCGACGATGCGCGCCAGAGCGCCTCCGCGCGGCGGGATGCGGATCGGGTTGTCGTGCCCCGCGTTGCAGTACGCCACCACGCCCGTCGCCAGATCGAGCACGCCGGCGAAGGCGCTGACGAACAGCATCTGCGGGTTGTCGCGCGAGATCTCCGCGTTGGCCGCGCTCATCAGCGCGCCCATGTCGGGAACCGGCGTGCGCAGTGTCGTGCTCTTGTAGAGCGCCTTGCTGACGGCCATGAATAGGCTGGCCGCCAGCCCCTTGCCGGCGACGTCGCCGACGAGGCAGAACAAGTGCCGGTCGTCCAGGCGGAAGAAGTCGTAGAGGTCGCCGCCAACCTCGCGTGCAGGCAGCATGACGGCCGCGATGTCGACGCGAGATTCGTCGGCGAACAGGTCTGCGCGCGGCAGCATCGCCATCTGGATGCGGCGCGCGGCATCGAGCTCGCCGGCGATGCGGGCCGCGTGCTCGCGCTGGCGCTGCAGCACGGCCTCCAGCGCCCTGCGCTGCCACGTCGCCTCGGCGAGCGTCAATACCAGCAGCGCAGCGAAGACGAGCGCGAGGCCGACTGTCGGCGTGGCGGCGTCGAGCAGCAGCCGCTGCGCCGCGAACGCGCCGTAGCCTGCGGCAACGAGCGCGGCAATCCCTGCGAGCGCAAGCGCCGCCGCATTGCGTGGCTGCCACAGCGGCGTCGCCCACACGAGCAAGGCTCCGAGGAGCACGAAGGCTGCCGCTTCCGCGAATGGCGCCCATGGCGGCCGGTCGAGCAGCGTGCCCTCGAACAGGTTCTCGAGCAGCTGCGCATGGATCTCGGCGCCGGGCATCCGCTCGCCCATCGGCGTCAGGTGGTAGTCGCCGAGGCCGACTGCGGTAGCCGCGATCAGCACGAGCTTCTGCCGGAGCCGCCCAGGCTCGACGCGCCCCTCAAGTACGTCGACAGCCGACACGAAGCGTCCGGCGTGGCGCGCCGAGAAGTGGACGCGAACGTGGCCGTCCGGCTCGGTGGCGACGAACGCGTTCCCGACCCCCAAGCCCCGGACCGAAGTCGCTGTCGTGACCAGTCGCAGTGCACGCTCGTGCGCGGCGACTCGGACCATCTCGATGGCGAGCGCACCGACCAGTGTGCCACCGACGTCGGCGACCAGCGGGACACGGCGGATGATGCCGCTGTGCGCGTCGACCGAGGCGAGCCCCCATCCGGACGCGGCCGCGCCGAGCGGTTCGATGCTTCCCAGCGCGCCGTCGAAACGGAGCAGCGGCAGAGCGCCGGGGTCCGTCGTGCCCTGAACCGCCACCGGCGGAGCCCGCAGGGTCATGCCGGTGAGCCCGGGCATGCCCGCGAAGGCAAGCACCGACGGCGTGCCTGCCAGCGCACGCGCGAGCAGTGCGTCGTTCGTCGGCTGCGCCGCGAGGTCCGCGGGGTCCACCCGCCCATGCGGCAACCGCTCCGGCGAGTGCGGATCGGGCTCCGGCATCAGGATGTCCAGACCGACCGCGGCGGGCTCGAGGGCGCCGATGCGCACGACGAGTTCGGCGAGCGTCGAGCGTGGCCATGGCCAGCGACCGATGGCGTCCAGGCTCTTCGCGTCGATCTCGACGATGGTGACCGGCAATGCCCCGACGACGCGCGGAAGCACCCGCTGGTAGCCGTCGAACCAGAGTTCCCGCAGCGGAGCCCCCGACTGCGGCGCCAGGGCGATCAGCGCCGCTGCCACGGCGACGAGGATCCCCCCCGTGACACGGATGCGGCCCTGCCGCAGCGCGGGCGCCTCGGGGAGTGCGGCGGCACTCAAGACGCGACCTGACTAGCGATCAAGCTCAGCAGCCGTGCTCTGCGGAGCCCCCTCACCCCAACCCTCTCCCCCGTTGCCGGGGGAAAGGGGGCCGTGCTCCCTCTCCCGCTTGCGGGAGAGGGTTGGGGTGAGGCGGCCGACTTCGCCGCGAAGATCCCTGCTGAGACTCATCGCTGATCGGGAAACGCGATGTCCAGCCCGTCGTAGGCGGCGGTCACCCGCAGCGGCCGGCTGGTGCGCGTGATCGCCTCCAGCCTTAGCGTGTCCTCCAGCAGCTTCGCAATGACCGCGTCGCTCGAGGCCGGCTCGTGGTGGAACAGGCAGAGGTGGGCCGCGCCCGCGAGCTGGCAGAGCTCCACGCCGAATGTGTTGCTCGAGTGTCCCCAGTCGGCCTTGACCGAGATCGCGTCGGCCAGCGAGTACATCGCGTCGAACACGACGAGGTCGGCGTTGCGAAAGAAGTCCACGAAGGCCTGCACCTCGTCAGCGCGCGCCAGCGTGTGCTCCGAATCGGTCGTGTAGACGACGGTGCGGCCGTTCTTCTCGAAGCGATAGCCGTACGAGTCGCCCGCGTGCCGTTGCAGCAACGCGGTCACTGTCATGCCCGCCACCTCGTGGCGAACACCCGGTGCGAGATGCACAAACTCGAACTGCGCCTTGAACTCGTCGAACGGAACCGGAAACGACGGCGGCTCCATCTGCCTGCGCAGCGCCGACTCGAGCGCCGCGTGGCCGCCATAGACGACGATCCGGTTGCCGGGCACGTAGGCGGGCACGAAGAACGGCAGCCCCATGATGTGGTCCCAATGCACGTGCGACACGAACACGTGGTAGGACTGCGGCGCCGCCGGGCCATGCTTCGCGAACGCCGCCTGGCCGAATGGCCGCAAGCCGCTGCCAAGGTCGCAAAGGACGTATTCCTGCTCCCCGGTCTCAATCTCGACGCAGGATGTGTGGCCGCCGAACGTCCCGGCGATCTTGAAGTCGAGCCCGTCGACGAAGGCGCCGATGGCGGCGTCGGAGTCGAGGGCGCGTCCGCGCGCCGCGTGCAACGCTGCGACAAGGCGCTCGCGCAGCTGCGGTGCGGTGAGCGAGACCGGCAGCGAGCCCCGCGTACCCCAGAAACGAACGCGCTTCATGGGCAGCGCGCGTTATCGCTCGGCACGGTAGATCGCCGCCGCCGCCGGCGAAATCGCACTGAGCGCCTCGTCCACCGTGGGAAAAATCTCGACGACGCCGTTGAAACGGCTGATTGCGAGGATCTCCTTGACAGTCGGCTGCAGTACCGCGACGGCGAAACGCGCGCCGCGGCCGCGCACCGCCTTCGTGGCGATCATCAGCACGCGCAGGCCCACGCTGCTGATGTAATCGACGCCTCCCAGGTCGACGACCACCCCCGCCCCCGATCCCGCGGCGGGCTCGAGCAGCGGCATCAGCGTGCGCTCGAAGTCTCCTGCGGCGACGTAGTCGAGCCGGCCGGTCGGTGCAACGACGACGACCTCAGCCAGTGCGCGATGCGTAATCTCCACGATGCTCGCTCCTTCGTGACCCTGGCTGATTCTAGCGCTCGAGGCACGCCAGGGGCGAAGGAAAGCGCGCCGGTGCACAGCCACGGCCGCCGCCGCAGCGCGACGCCGTCCCTTCGGCGGGCGGCTCGTCGGGCCGGTGCATTGTCGGGCGCCTGCAGCCGGCCAGCCCGTGCGGCGGGATGCCACCCATGCCGCTCGCAGCCTGGCTGCCGCGTTGCTTGCGCCTGGCCTCGTAGGCGGCCGTCGTCTCCGCGTTCGGGCGGATACGTCCCGGGCAGCTTCGCGCCGCCTGTGACGCGCTCGAGGGTGAAGGCTTGCATCTGCTCCTGCCCGGCGGGCTCCGCGGCAACCGCGCCGGCCAGGTCGCGCGGACCCTTGCAATCGCCGACGAACACGTCGCCCGGTTAGACGGCCACGCCGCCGCAGCCGATCGGCACGATCAGGTCGATCACGTACTGGTGGATATGGTTGAGCGGCGCTTCCGCCTGAGCGTCAGACGGGGAAGTCCATCTGCCCAGTCGGACTGCTGTCGCGCACCGGAGCGTCGGAGACCAGCACGGCAGCGTCCATCCCGTCGCGTTGACCCGGGTCAATATGCACTTGCAGTCGCAGTATCACGCTGAAGCCGTTCGCAGCGGGAGCCCGGCATGGGAACGCGAATCGAACGTCGTCGCATCATTGGCAGCATCCTCGCAGTCGTTGCCACCGGTTGGATGCAGCCGGTGCGCCGCGCCGGCGCTACGTCAGCCTACAACGCCACGATCGCCGCGATGAAAGAGGCGCAGGCGGCCGAGACGTGGGTATCGCGGCAGTACTTCGCGTTCAGTCGCAAGGCTCTCGACGACGGCTACAAGGGTGTCGCGTACCTCTTCACCGCGTTCGCGAGCTCCGAGCACGTCCACGCGTCGAACTTCGGCCAGGTGCTGGAGCAGCTCGGCGCCGAGGCACCCCCGCTGCCGCCCTACACCGGGCCCGTCGGGACGACCCGCGAGAACCTGATCGCGGGCGCAAGAGGCGAGGCCGAGTCGATCGAAGACCTGTACCCGAAGATGCTCGACCGCATCAAGCCCGAGGGGCATCAGGAGGCGATGCGCTTCGTGCAGTTCGCCTGGGCCTCCGAGCGGCAGCACCACGACAAGATCAAGCAGATCCGCCGCTACACGCCGACGATGTTCGAACTGGTCGCGAAGCACATCGACTCGGGGACCGGCGACTACCTCGTGTGCCGGGCTTGCGGATCGACGCTGAACGCGCTTCCAGCGCAAACCTGCCCGGTGTGCCAGGCGGCGGCGAGGAACTACCACCGCATCGAGCCGCCGGCCTGACGGCCCCGGTCGTGAGGCCCCGGGTCTGCGCGGGCTGCCCAGCGCGGCAGCGACCCGCCCGGCGAGCAGCCAGCTGCATTTCTCGATCAGGTCGAGAATGCGTTCGAACGCAGCCGTGTACTGGCCGAAGGGATCGGGCACTGCGCGCGCGTCCTGCTTCGCCGCGATCTCGAGGAACATGCCGAGGCGGCCATTCCAGCTCTGTCGGTCGCGTGGCCTCGAGGTTCTGGAGCCGGCCGGATCAGAGGCTACGGGTGGTGTCGCGCAGGCAGCGCAGCGTCCGCTGCGCCGTGAACGAGGGCACCGTGCAGCCGGGCGCGAGTATGAAGCGCTGCCGTCCCGCCTGCCGGATCGCGTCGTCGATCTCGGCGCGCAGTTCCGGTAGCGGCTTCTCCTGGATCGTGTTCTCGTTCAAGCCGCCCATCAGGCAGCGACCGGTGCGCGCGCGCAGTTCGCCGAGCGACGGATTGCCCTGCAGGCGGTCGGATAGGCTCAACACCTCGTACGGGTAGTCGAGCACGCGGTCGAGGTCGAGGCCCACGCCGTGGACGTGCAGGATGCGGACCGAGCCTTGCGCCGCTTGCAGCAACCGCAGGTCGTAGGCGAACTGGTGGTTGCGGAATACCGTGTCGTCGACGCCGCGCGGAAATCCGGCGCGGATCGCGCTGTTCACCGAGACGAAGAAACCGTCGGCGCCTGCCTCGCGCGAGTGCCGGATGTACTCGCACAGCGTCTCGGTCACCGCGTCGAGCATCTCGGCCGCGGCTTCAAGGTGCCGTGGGATCTCCTTGCCCTGGACGAAGCCGACGTTGCGCACGATCTGCTGGTAGGGGTCGAAAAGCGTGTCGATGATGGGCCAGTCCGGCCCCAGTTCGCGGCGCAGCCGCGCGATCACCTCAAGCTGTTCGGCGAAGCTCCGCTCGCTCATCGACAGCCGCCGGAAGCGACGCATCGCCTCGGCCGAATCCAGCCGCTCGAGCCCGGCGGGCACGGGGTAGCGGTAGTCGTTCATCACCTTGGCGATGTCCCAGTCGTACTCGCGCAGGAAATCGAGGTGCAGCTCGGCGGTGCGCGCGCCGGAGAGGTGATCGGACAGGAAGTGCACCCACGCGGTGACCGGGGGCCGGTCGACTGCGCCGCCCTCGACAGCCGCGCGAAAGCGTTCGCGACGGTCCATCGGTGGCTACTCGGGCTGGATGCCGGCGGTGCGGATCAGGTTGGCCAGCCGCTCCTGCTCGCTGCGCATGTGCTGCGCGTATGCCTCGGGCGAGGGACTCGGCGCGACATCCATGCTTTGCTTCGCAAAAGCCTCCTTCACGTCCGGCATCGCCAGCGCCTTCGCCATCTCGGCGTGGAGCCGCGCGACGATCGCCGGCGGCGTCCCGGCCGGCGCGGCGAGCCCGATCCAGGTCGTGAACTGGAAGCCGGGCAGGCCCTGCTCGGCGATCGTCGGCACGTCCGGCAGGAGCGCGATGCGCTGCGTGCCGGTGGTTCCCAGCGCCCTGAGCTTGCCGGCCTGGATGTGCGCGAGCGGCGTCTGCACCACGTCGATCATCAGGTGGATGCGCCCGGCGAGGAGATCGGCGACCGCGGCCGCGGCACCTTTGTATGGCACGTGCACGATGTCGATGCCGGCGCGCGACTTGAAGAGCTCGCCGGCCAGATGCAGCGTGTTGCCGATGCCCGCCGAGCCGAAGTTGAGCTTGCCGGGATTGGCCTTGGCGTAGGCGATCAGCTCCTGCACGTTGTTGACCGGCAGAGACGGCGGCACCGACAGCACCAGCGGCGAGACGATCGCGTTGCCGATCGGCGTGAAGTCCTTCTGCGCGTCGTAGGGGAGCTTCTTGTAGAGCGACGGATTGGCGGCGTGCGTGGTCAGGCCGACCAACGCGATCGTGTAGCCATCGGGCGCGCTCCTGGCAACGATCTCGGTGCCCGGAATGCCGGCGACCCCGGGCCGGTTGTCGACCGCCACGGTCTGACCCAGACCCGCGCTCATCTTCTGCGCGAGCATGCGCGCGACGAAGTCGGACGAGCCTCCGGCGGTGTAGGGCACGACCAGACGGATCGGGCCGGTGGGGTAGGCCTGGGCGCTGGCGAGTGCGGGGACGAGGGCGATCGCGGCCAGCGCGAGAGCGACGAGGGCCGAGCGCAGGGGGTTGTGCATGACTCGCTCCGGAAGCGGCGACGGGGGAGCGAAGAGCCTAGCACGGCTCGCTGGCACGAACTCGATTGTCACGCCGGGCGTCACGGCGTCACTCGATTGCGGCAGTTCCGGGCTCGCTCGCCGAGCGCTTCTCAATCAGATCAATTGCATCGGCGCGGCACGCCACTTGCTTGGCTGATCAGCGAGAGCCCGTTTCGTTCGTTCGGCCGGCTGGGCGATGGTTGAAATGTACTGGCGGTCGGCGTAGGGTGTACCGGGTGGTGTGGTAGCGCTAGTGGTAAACGAACGGTCAGGTGCGTTCGGTCTCGTGAAGGCGGTCCAGCGTAACCGGATGCTCGGCCCGCCAGCGATCACGAGGTGTCGCCGGAGTTCTGGCAACGCAAGAACTGGGGAGGTGCTCTATCGATGACATCCACGACAGGTCGACCCCGAAGCCGGTGACCAGCGCCGGCAAACGTTGCGGTGACGCAACGAAATGAAGCCACAGCGATGTGGCGATCCTGCGAAGCCCCGCGACCATCGTGGGGCTTCGCGCTAGTGCGCGCCCCTGGAGGCCGATGCAACCTGGCTTCCTATGCCGCCGGTGGCTGTCGCCCTTGGTGCCTGGGCCGATCCACTGGCTGCGTTGTTCCATTCACGCCGGGCGGTACCACCGACGTCGTCGGCAGGACCCTTGGCACCCGGTTCGCCCATCGAGTTGAGGTATGCAGCAGCAGGGTCGCGGAGCCGCCCCGAGCGCTCACTGTGCGGTTAGCCCTGCGCTGCGAGATCAGATCACCCGTTTGCGCACCTGGGTGACGATCAACTCGGCGGCGATGACGATGGCGAAGATCGCCGCGAGCACGAGCGCCACGCGATCCCACTGGAAGAGATTGAGGGCGGCGTCGAGCGCCATGCCGATGCCTCCGGCCCCCACCAGCCCGAGTACCGCGGACTCGCGGACGTTGATGTCCCAGCGGAACAGCGCGATCGACCAGAACGCGGGCTGCACCTGCGGCCAGTAGCCAAAGGTGAAACGCGAGGTCCACGGCGCGCCGGCGGCGGTGAGCGCCTCGACCGGCCCGGGCTGCGCCTCTTCGAGCGCCTCCCCGAAGAGCTTGCCGACAAACCCGATCGAACGGAACGCGATCGCGAGCGTGCCGGCGAGCGCCCCCGGCCCGAAGATCCCGACGAAGAGGAGTGCCCAGACAAGCGAGTTGACGGAACGCGAGGAGACCAGCACGAGCTTCGCCGCCAGGTTCACCGGCGTGAACGGCACCAGGTTGTGCGCGGCCAGCACGCCGACGGGAAGCGCGAGGACCAGGGAGAGCAGGGTGCCAAGCGTCGCGATGTGCAGCGTCTCGACGAGCGAGGCGTGGACCTCCGTCGGGTAGGCTGCCCAGTCGATCGGCCACATGCGCGTCAACAGGTCGACGACCTGCTCCGGGGCGTCGTAGAGGAACTCCGGGATGATCTCGATGTGCCGCAGCGAGACCACGATCGCGGCGACGATCGCGAGGTAGACGGTGAAGCGCGCGAGCCGCTGCGACGGCGTGAACCGGCGCCAGATCCGCTCCCCGACGGGAGCGGCGGTGGTGACCGGGCTCGTCACGTCAGTCCCGAAGGGCCGTCCCGGGACGCCCCTGTGCGGCGAGGCTGGGCCCCTACCGCGCAAGGGCAACAATGGCTGGGAGCAAACCGGCCGGATTGCTCAATGAACTTCCGACTCATCACGCTAGCCTTCCTCGGTGTGACGGACGTCGCGGAGCGATCCGCGCCGGAACAGGTCACGCAGCGTGGCGTTGTCGATGAAGACCGCGCGCACCCAGGTGGCGACGATCTCCCCGGTCATGATGACCGCGATGATCGCGATCAGGATCGCGCAGACGAAGTCGTAGTCGAAGCGCTGGAACGCCGCGAACAGCGTGCCGCCGATGCCGCCCGCGCCGACGATGCCGACCATCGTCGAGTTGCGCAGGTTGGAGTCGAGCTGGTAGGTCGCGAATCCGATAAAGCGGCTGAACACCTGCGGCACGACGCCGAAGGCGAGCACGGATGCGAACGGCGCGCCGGTCGCGCGCACCGCTTCGACCTGCTTCGCCGAAATCTCCTCGATCGCCTCGGTGATCAGCTTGCCGATGAAACCGATCGACGCCACGGTCAGCGCAAGGATGCCGGCGAGCGCGCCGAAGCCGACCGCCTTCACGAACAGGATGGCGACGATCACCGGGTGGAACGAGCGCGCGAGGACGATCACGAGTCGCGCCGGCCAGGTTACCCAGGGCGGCATCAGGTTTCGCGCGGCGAGGAGGCCGATCGGGAGCGCCAGCACGATCCCCAGCGTCGAGGCGAGCACGGCGATCTCGAGGCTCTCCTTCAGGCCTTTCCACAGGAGCTCGGCGCGGTCGAAGTCCGGCGGGAACAGCCGGGCGAAGAAGCGGCCCGCGTTATCGAGCCCGACCAGCACGCGCTCCCAGGAGATCTCGATCCGCGCGCAGGCGTAGATCACATACACGACCAGCGCGACCACGGCGACCCGGCTCCACGGGCTCCCCGGGAACGGATTGTCGCGCGTGGCCGGCGTCGCCATGGCAGGCGTCAGTGCATCCAGTGCTCGCCACCGTAGATGCCCGTCAGGGCCTCCTCGGTGAGCGAGGACGGCGGGCCGTCGAACACGATCCGGCCGGCGGACATCCCGACGATGCGGTCGGCGAAGCGCCGCGCGAGCTCGACGTCGTGCATGTTGATGATCACCGGGATCGTGCGCTCGCGCGCGAGCCCGGCAAGAAGCTCCATGATCTCGACCGACGTTCGCGGGTCGAGCGAGGAGGTGGGCTCGTCCGCGAGCAGGAGCTTCGGCTTCTGCATCACCGCGCGGGCGATGCCGACCCGCTGTCGCTGCCCGCCGGAGAGCGCGTCGGCCCGGCGGTTAGCGAACTCCGTGAGCCCTACCGTGTCGAGCAGGTCGAACGCCTGTGCGATGTCCTCGGGGGCGAACTTGCGCCGCCACGCGCGCAGCGGCGAGACGTACCCGAGCCGGCCGCAAAGAAGGTTCTCCATCACCGTCAGGCGCTCGACGAGGTTGAACTCCTGGAACACCATGCCGATGTGCCGGCGCGCATGGCGGAGCGCACGACCGGAGAGCTTCGCGAGGTCGGCGTCCTCGAAGTTGATCGCACCACTGGTGGGCTCGACCAGGCGATTGATGCAGCGGATCAGCGTCGACTTGCCCGTGCCGGACGGGCCGATGATCGCGGTGATGCCGCGTGGCGCGACCTCGAGGTTGATGTCCACGAGCACCGGCTTGCCCGGCACGTAGGACATATCGAGGTTCTTGAGGGTCAGCATCCTGGCACCGGCGGAAAAAGGGGGCGACGCGGGTCGCCCCCGGAGTCACGGCGCGAGCGGCGCGGCTACTTCTTGCCGGCGGCCTTCGCGGCCGCGGCTTCGGCCTCGCGCTTCGTCTCCTTCTCGTAGGACGAGCGGTCGAAGGCTTGCCCCGAGCCCTTCGCGACGTCCCGCACCACGGCCCACGTCGTCCGGTAGTTGATGGGGAAGAAGCGGTCGGCGCCGTCGAAGGCCTTCTTCATCTCGGCCGGGAAACGATACTCGTAGAAGCAGCCGAGCATGCGATCGACGAGCTTGGGGTCGAGGTCGTGCGCGTAGGCGAACGACGAAGTCGGAAACTTCTGGCTGCGGTAGATGACACGGAAGTCCGATTCCTTGATCTGGCCTCGCACCGCCATGCGGTGGAACACGTCGGAGGCGACGGCGCCGGCGTCGTAGTCACCGGAATTCACGCCCATCACCGACTGGTCGTGCTTGCCCGAGAAC
>Ga0209254_10004796_pt1 | contig 12406 bp, 11 predicted proteins | sample FrelakmetDIP11DI_FD_187148 | JGI IMG/M metagenome (GOLD analysis project Ga0209254, IMG submission 187148) | Freshwater lake sediment microbial communities from the University of Notre Dame, USA, for methane emissions studies - DIP11 DI (SPAdes)... | ecosystem: Environmental > Aquatic >...
GGATCGAGAATCAGGGGTGAGGCTTGCTCGCTTGGTCTCTCCGTCACTCTGGCGCTCATTCCCTCTTTCGGCTTGACGCAACTCTCGATCAAAGAACAGCACCTGCTCGACAATTTCGCCGGAAGTTAAATTGCGTTGAAAGCCGCCCTGGCCTGTGGCGCAGAAGGTGCAGCCCATAGCGCAGCCCGCCTGCGTGGAGACGCACACCGTATTGCGCGTGTCGTACTCCATCAACACCGTTTCGATCTGCGATCCATCTGGCAGCGCGAAGAGAATCTTGCGCGTCCAGCCGTCCGCCGAGAGCAGATCGATCTTGGGTGTCAGCCGCCCGATCGGATACGCCGCGCCCAATCGATCGCGCAGCGGCTTCGGAAGATTCGTCATTGCCTCGTAGGACGCCGTTAGCTGCACGTACAACCATTCCCAGATCTGCCTCGTGCGAAAGGCCGGCTCACCCCACTCCGCCAAAGTGGCCTGAAGTTCATCAAATGTTAGATCGTACAGCGAGTGCATCGGCTTAGTCATTTGTCATTGTTCATTGCTAATTGCCAGTTGTTTTTCAACGCTGTAATGTCGTCAAAGACCCAATCGGGTTGATACTCGCTGGCCGCCAGTTGCTCGCGCGAGGTGACGCCGCTCAACACCAACGCCGATTTCAGGCCCAGCAACACTGCGCCGAGAATATCGGTTTCCAGTCGATCGCCCAACACCAGCGTCTGATCGGGCACGGCGTCCAGGTGCTTGAGCGCCATCTGGTACAGCGTGGGTGACGGCTTGCCGATGATGAACGGCTTCACGTCGGTTGCCACCTCGATCAACGCCAGCAGCGCTCCGTTGCCGGGCACGATGCCTTCGGGGTTGGGGAAAGTGCGATCGCCGTTCGTGCCGATGAACTTCGCTCCGGCGCGAATGTTGAGGGCGGCGCGCTTGAAATGATCGTAAGTGACGTTCCAATCGATGCCGACCACGACTGCGGCCACGTCATCTTCGGCCAGGACAAATCCCTTCTGCTCCAGCGCTACGCGCAGCCCTTCCATGCCGATGACGTACAGGCGCGCGCCGCGCGGCAGGATGGTTTCCAGATAATCGGCGGTGGCAATGGACGAGGTCACGATCTCGTCCGGTTGGACATCGGCGCCCCAGCCCTGCAGCCGTTCGGCCAGTTTCTCGCCTGACGTCGAAGCGTTGTTGGTGGCGCACACGAAGTGGATGTCATGTTGGCGCAGGAAGTGAAAAAACTCCACCAGACCGGGCATAGGCTCGCGGCCACGCCACAGCACTCCGTCCATGTCGGTGATCAAATAGCGAAAAGAAGACAAAGCAGATTGAGTCGTCGTCATATGCTTGAAGTCCACGCGAATCTTCCGCCGAGGTGCTCGTTGAGGCCATTGGCATGTCCGCTGCAGGTGACGAGTGCCGCGTTCATTGCGCCCCGGAAGTGAGTGTATTGTACTCGTCAATCGGATTGATGTCGATGACGCGGCGGTTGCGCTTCGACGAATACAATGCTAAGCTTTTGTCCACTTGGTGCTAATGCGCGGTTCATCAATCTGCGCCATAATGCGAGGCGAAGCCGGCGAGCCACCGTAGCATGTTTGGCTGGAGTGCACTGCCCGGCAGTAAAGCAAGATGTCCGAATTGACCCTGCTCATTGTAGACGATGAAGTGGACATGGTGGAACTGGTCCAGGTTGCGTTCGAGCGGCGCGGCTATGCTGTGATTGGCGCGCTGAACGGCCGCGACGGCCTGCGCCTGGCTTGTGAACATCATCCGGCGATCATCCTGGTTGATCTTTTGCTACCAGAAATCGACGGCTTTGAGCTTTGCCGCCAACTGCGGGCCAATCCGATTACCGCACGTATCCCAGTAGTGATCTTGTCCGCGCGCGATTCGCTCGTCGATCAGGCTGACGCGTTGGCCGCTGGAGCCGATCGGTATTTGGCGCAATCCGTGGGCATGAAAGTGCTGGCCGGCGTCGTCGACGGCCTGATCGGTAGCGCCGTCTGAATCATTGCCTGCTCGATCTGAGACCCGATCTTTGATCAAGGTGTTTGTCCGTCGAGATAGGCTTTCAGATCGTCTCCCAGCGGGGTCAGTTCGCCACTGTCCACAACGGCCAGATTGCCGGTGGGATAATTGGTGTCGGCCAGGCTGAACCAGCACCAGCGCTGCACCAGGCGATTGCCGTCGGCGGGCAGGCCTAATCCGGCGTCGGTTGTGTTCAGCATCACGTCGAATGAGCCCAGCATAAAATCGCGCACACGCGGATAATCAAAGCCGTAGTCCTCGAACATCAAGATGCCGTACTCGCTGACGAGCAGTTCCTTGTCCCGATAGCCGCGCGCAGCCATCCAGCGGCGAAAGTCGATCAGTTGCTGTTTGAAGTAAGTCAGATTATCGTGATCGTCGATGGTGTAGGCCAGGCCGCTATTGGCTGCAATTCCCGGCGGTATATCCACGCCCCACGAACCTCGTACTTCCGGCAGGATGAAGTTGTGCACGTTCCACACGTCGAGGGGCATGTCCTGCCCGTAGCGTTCGCGATATACTTGCAGCACGCGATCGAGATATTGCAGCCGCAGCGGTGACGGCTCGCTCACGCCGCCGATGGCAACACGGCTGGCGGGATCGGCTTGCTTCAACGTGGCGTACACATCGTGATAAGCCGCCGCATATTGCTCGGGCGTGGCATTGTCCTGCCAGATCACATCCATCTCGTTGCCGATTAACCACAATGCGCCAGGATTGTTCTGCGCGATCTGCGCGATGGTTTCCAGATTGGGCACAATCTTCCCGCGCGGGATGCGCACCATCTGCGCGAATTCTCCACCGGGACGCTGCGCGGTCGCCCACGTCAAATACCAGCCGGGGCGCAGTTCGCTCAACGGTTTGGCGGCGCGATCGGGATAGGGTACACCCACGCACACGCGCTGCCGGAGCGAGTAAGGCGCCGACGCGATCGGGGCAGGGGGTGGGATCGGTGAGGGTGACGCCGCCGGTGTTGGTACGCTTGCGGTCCCGGTTTGCCGGGGAACCGCCGTGTTTGTCGATACGCTGACGGCAGCGGTTTGACGCGGGGCCACAGTGGATGTCGCTGCGCCGGCCGTGTTGGTTCGACGAGGGCGCGGGGTAAACGTTACTGCGCTAGGTGTCACGGACCGAACAATGGTCGCGGTAGATGGCGGCGTGTTGGCCGTCCTGGTCGGCTCGACCATCGCGGTAGAAGTCGCAGTGAATGCAGTTGTGGAACGATCGGCAGGTGTGGTTGGCGGCGCTTTGCCGATCGAAGTGGGCACCAACGGGCCGTAATTTGGCTGCGGTGTCGGCGGGGCCGAACGGTTGATCTGGCCCGATAGATAGATCGCCGCCAACAGCAAACCGCTTGCCATCAGGATCAATCCCAGCGTGCGGCGCGTGTCGATCGATTTCATGAGCTTACTTTGTGGACTCTTTAGTGCGGCGGCGGCCAAACAGCAACACTCCGCCGCAGAGCATCAACGCCACGGCCACGATCAGCAGCCATAGGTTTGACGAAGTATCGGCTGGCGCTGAACCGCCCTGCTGTTCTGCCGGAGGCGGCGCAATGACTACTGGTGCGGCAACTGCTGCGCCATCAAGCGTCGAGGTTGGCGCAACAGCCGCCGAGGTTGTTTCAGCAGTTGCTGTGGGCGTCTCCGTACCGGGACCTGCGCTGGCGCGTGCCGTGGCCGTTGTTTGATCTGTCACGGCAGTAGGAGTCGACGTCGGCTCCACGGTTCCGGCTGGTGCGGTGGCCGTGTTGGTCACCTGAGGTGTCGCCGTTCTAGTCGCCTGTGATGTCGCTGTCTTAGTCGGCTGCACTGCTGTCGCAGTATTGGCTGGCTGGACAATCACAGGCGTGTTCGTCGGCGCCGGCGCCGGGGGATTGGTAGGATCTTTCGGAGGCGGCTTCGTGGGCGGCGCGGTCGGTGGTACAGGCGTGTCGCCTGGTTTGGGCGTGCGAGTTGGTACGGTCATGTACGGTGCTTGTGCATCCGACGCCCACGCGCTGGGGCCAGCCAGATTGGCAGCTGCCACAAAGACCAACATGATGACTATACCAAAGATGATCCAACGTCGCATATTTCTTCCTCGCTTTACTTCTCTTTGAAGGTCAGGCTCACTTCACGATCGGTATCCAGTCCGAATTGGAACGTGGCCGAGTTGGCCGTTGTGCCGACCGGTTGCGGTTGTGCTTCGAGAAGTGATGCGCCTTCGGGAAGCACGACAGTGACCGAGGTCGGCCAAGAAGCTGCGCCCGGCTGCTTCTGCCACACTAAATGATAACTCATTTGATCGCCGCGCACCTGCACGATCGAAACCGGCAGAGTGTAACTCAAGCGGCTCTCCACACGCTGGCCGCGTGGCACGATCAAGAACGTGCCGAAGGCGGTCTTGCCATCTTCTTGGGTCACGCGCGTTTCGCCATCGCTGATGAAGCCGCTGATCAGCTCGCCCGGTCCGGTGGGATGGCGGGTAGCAGCGATCAATTCCGCGCCAGCCGGAGCCAGCACGCGCCGATACAACCAATAGCATTGCTGTACCAATTGCTCGTAAGTGGTGTCGAGATCATAATCGGGCAGGCGATGCTCGCAAGCGGCGTCAGGCGGATTGGTGTTGGTATAGACAATTGTCAACTCGGCTTGTGGTGCGGCATCAGCCGCCAAGGTGACGGTGTACTGCATGGATTGCTGCATTGCCACACTGGCTTTGTTGAAGCCCATGCTCGTATCGACCACCATCACGTAATCACTCGCATCCGTGCGCAGCGCGCCGTCCAATTGTGCGTTGCGCAGCGGCCCGTTCAGTTGAGGATCCGTCAGCATGATCAGAAGATCGCGGCTGTGCAGCACCCCATTGAGCGCCTGCCCCAGTGTCTGCCAGTCTACATCACCGCCGCCGTTCATTAACCGATCGAGCAGCGCCCGCATCGCACGGCTGATGAAGTCCTTGCGCTCAGCTACCCACTCGGCTGCGGTAGATTGATCGGAAGGCGCCCAGGCTTTGCGCATGTACTCGCGCATCTCTTGCGCGTTAGCGATGGTCTGCCCGTCGATGACGAGCGGCCCCAGCCCGTCGACCAGCGCTTCCACCACCCGCTGATTCAACGCAATCACGCCGTCGATGGTTCCGCCGCGCGTCTGGGTGTACAGCGCAATGGCCTGCCGGGCCGCCACCGGAAAATCGGGCGACCAGTTGCTGTCGCGGAACACCCACAGATCGATGCCCATATAATCGCGCAGAGGCGCCGGCGCATCAGGATAAGGCGTGGTGAAATCGTCGACGGCGTATGAATCCTCGACGGTGAGTGAGATGATCTTGCCGGCGTCGATCGTCATCCGCCCGGCCGCGCTGAGGAAGCCACCGGTGGCGCGCAGCTCGTCTTCATTCTGGAACAAGATCAAATAAGTGCGCGGGCGATCGGCTGCCAATAACTGCGGAGCGACCGTCATCAGCTCAAAGCCGGTTCGCGCCAGCGGATAGGCTTCATCATAGCGATCGAGCATGCTGTGCAATCGTGGCGACAGACGCGCGGCGTCGATGCGTTGGCGCGCGACCTGCGCCCGATCGAGATGGACCTGCCACGAAGTCATGGTCGGCTGCAGAAACTGCAGCATGCGTGTCATGGCCGGCAGCGTGACGCGGTCATTCATCAGGTCAAACGGCCAGAACGGTTCCATCGCCGTCGTTGCCTGACGGCCAAGCCCGGTGAACTCCAGCGCCATGTCCAGCAGCGCGGGCGCGGCCTGCACATCGCCGCCGACACTGGGCAGCCAGCCCAGAGCCGGTGTGAGGAATAACAGCGGCCCGGCATGACTGCGCAAGGCAGTGAGGTTTTCGTCCAATGAGGTTATCTGCTGTTGCAGCCGCCGCATATCAATGTCGGCGGGCTTTGCAGGTTGTGGTAGTGCGGCCGCGTAATCTTGCAGGGCCAGGATATCGGCGCGCAGAGCCAGCCCGTCGCGCGCCAGCAAACCGATCCAGAAGAGGAAGATAAGCCCGAGGAACAGCGCGATGACCAACAACCAGCGTCGCTTAGTACGAGGTGGTGCTATTTCAGATGATACGGAATTCGACATGATCTTCAATTCAGGGTACGTCTCAAACACTCACAAACCGCGTCTGCGCAGTCGAGAGTGAGGTCTCTTCCTCAGCCCGTCACACCGCACTGCACGCACGAAGTCCCCGTAGCGAAGCGGAGTGGGAATGACGGTGCACTTAAGGCTGAGCAAGTTGTTACGGCTGGCAAGCCGTTTTCGCCGACGTCCGATCGATGACGCACAACACACGTCCCGGGTTCAACTGCGCCAACCGATCGATCCACGTCTCCGGTGGATCGTACTCTGGCAGAACTGGCATGGAACCCTGGACGCGCAGCATGGAGTCATACCATGGGTAACCTGCCAGCCGGCGATCGATAATCGCCAGATCGGGACGCTGCCCGGCAACGTGCCGATGATACCACAAGGCGAAGGTGTGCCCATCATTCTCGGTGACCACGATGGCCTTGGGTAGTGCGGTGGTCAGGACGGCGTTGGCGAAGTCCGTGGCGGCATGATCGTCGCGCAAGTTCATCGCCGGGAAGTGCATCACGACGTTGAGCACAGGGCCGAGGAGCAAGACGGCAATCAGCGCCACGAATGAGGAATGCGGGAAGAAGGAGGGAGGATGAAGCACCAGCCACTCGACGACGGCGAGTAGTCCACGCGCGATAGCCCATGCGCCAAACATCCACACCGGGATCAAATACAGCGCACTGTCGGCTGCGGAATAGCTCCAGGCGAAGAGAAGATAGAGTACCAGCGTCGCAGCCAGCCAGCGCCAGTTTCTGTTGGGGCCAATGAGCGCGTGATACACTCCCACTGCACCGAGGATCACGCCCAACCAGCCGTACTGACTCACGATCAATTGTGCAAAGGCAATCACGCGCGTGATCAGTTCGGACGACGCTGTGCTCAAGGCATAACCGCGATACATCTCCGCCGTGACCAGCGCAACGAAGCGATCGAGCGAGGTGGCAGCGCCCCAGTTGATGGGCGGCTGTTGCGCCGCGCGCAGGGGAATGAGCGCGTAGATACTGAGACCCAGGCAAAACGCGAATAGCGGTCGCCAGGTTGCCGCGGGTCTTGACCGCCACCACGCCGCGATCATTAGCGGAGCTAACGCAGCCACTGTGATCGAGTTGCCGAAGGCGATACCCCACATCCATGCGGCGAGCGCCAATCGCCCTAGCGAAACGGATTCGCCGCGAAAGACGATCGGGGCGATCAGATAGACGATGAGCGCGACAAAACAGGCGTTGAGCGCGTGGACTTCGGCAATCGTCGCCTGACCCCACACCATCGGCGCGGTGGCAAAGAACAGACTGGCGACAATCGCGACGCCCTCCCCTGAATATCGGGGGAGGGATGGAGTGGGGGTTATCAACCGCACGATGCTCACTGAAGTCAACCCCGCAGCCAGCGCCATGCCTACCGCCGAAAAAAGATTGAAGCGATAGGCCGCATCGCCGACAGGGATACGGGCGATTAGCTGGCCGAGCGTGACGTAGGTGGGATAGCCCGGTGGATGAGGAACTCCGTTGGTGAAGACCGCCGAGATGAGATCGCCACCATCCGCGCCGGCATGCGCCCAGGTCAAGGACGGCGCAGCTGTGCTGACGTAGAGCACCAGCGCACAAAAGAAGACGAGGGTGAACGTGAGCCGTGCGGAGTGGCGCATCACATTGCAGGTTTGCGCTGAAAGATGTGAAAGCGCAGCGCGCCCGTCAACAGACCCAGGCCCAGCGCCAGCGTGCGAATGAAGATCATGATCGGTGCGACGAGCAGCACGGGCGGATCACGCCGCGCGATTTTGATCAGCAGCGACAGCAGAGTCAGGCCGTAGAGGATCCACAACCCGATCGGCAACAGCAGCCCGATCGGCAATAGCACTGCGCCGAGCGTACCCGCCAGCGCCGTAGCGAGTATGACGATCTGCACTTTCACCAATTGCGGAGTGTGTGAATCGCGCCTGGCTTTGCCGGGATATCGTTTCAGTAAATACATCTTCCAGTGACCGATGTTGTATTTGCGGCGGAAATAGCGCGTCAACGTGGTAGGGTGCTGATGATACACCAGCGCTTCCGGCGCAAAGGCCAGGCGATGCCCGCGGGTGGCTAACCGGAACGAGAACTCCTGATCTTCTACTGCGGCGGTGGGAAAGAAAACGGCGTCGAACCCGTGATACTTGGTGAAGAGATCACGCCGATAACCTGCCGAGTGCGTGTCGATGAAATCAATCGAGGTCTGGCGGCTCGTGTGATCGTAACGTTCCAGATATTCCTGCTGCACGAATCGCGCCACGAGCGAGCGCTGGCGCGTGCCATACGCGCCCTTGGCGCCGCTGATCAGCGGATCGGCAAACACTCGCGCGAATTGCTCGATCCAGCCCGGCACGGGTTCGCAGTCGGCATCAGTGAACAACAGCACATCGCCCTGCGCTTCCCGGGCGCCCAGATTGCGTGCACTGGCCGGGCCGCCATGTTTGGCGCGGATGACTTGCGCGGCAGCAAAGTCGCGCAGGGCTTGTTCGGCCACTTCTGCCGTGCCGTCGGATGAACCATCATCGACGACAATGATCTCATACTGCGCCTGCTCGATCGTTTGTTGTTGCAGGGCCTTAAGACAACGCGGCAGAACGGCGGCGGCTTGATAGGCGGGAATGATGACAGAGAAGTTCATGGTGTGATGCGTGAGACGAGATCAGTGCGTTCGAGAGGCATAGAGCCAGGCGAGTGCGGTGCAGACGATCAAGGGCACGACGACGACGACATGCAACATCAGCCCGATCGCAAGCGCGGTCTCCAGAGGAAGTCCGAAGGCGCTGAGCGTCAACATGCTCAAACCTTCAAACACGCCTACCGCCGCGATCGACGGCGGCAGCGCGACGCCGACCATCAAAACAGCCAAGAGCGTCATGGCAGCGATCCATGAATCGACGCCGAAGGCGCGCTCTACCGCATAGTTGATGGCGATGCCCAAGCCCCACGTGATCGCAGTCCAGCCGGCTGCGCCTACGATGATGTTGCGCTGCCGCAGCGCCGTCAGGCTGTCGAGCAGACGCTGCAAGTTGTTCAACACCAACATGCGCCAACGCGCGGGCCATCCAGTCAGGGCCTGATCGAGTCTAGCCAAACCGCGTGAAATCCAGTACTCCGGGATGACGGCCACTCCCACGAAGCTAATGAGGACCAGGGTTGCGACTAGCCCGATCGACCGGACGGGCGTGAGAAACCACGCGGGCAGGGGAACGGCCCATGCGACGATCAGCATCAGCACGCACAGCGCCAGCCAGTCCCACGCTTTCTCGATCAGGACGCTGCCAAAAACGCGCGCAAAATTGCCGCCGGGCTCGCGTCCCAATAGGATCGAGCGCAGCACATCGCCTATCCGGATCGGCACGAGATGGTTGAGCAGCTGGCCGGTGAGCAGGGCGCGCATCACTAACGCACGATGAAAGTTCAACGGGCGCAGCAAAATGATCCAACGCTGCATGCGCGCGAAGTATGTCGCAACCGTGACGGCTACGGCGACGCTGATCCAACTCCAGTCAATCGCGGCGAATGCGACCGCGAGCCGATCGGGATCGATGGCGCGCACGATCAACCCTGCACCGATCGCGCTGATGGCGATACCCAGCGCCAGCCACAGCAAAGATCGGGGTGATCGCCAGGATCGACCGGGATGAGAGGCGGTGCTCACTCCTCAAACACTTCTGCTTGCGAGAGCAGCCGGCCTTGCGCATCTTTAGCCGACAGCACCGGCGGCTGGTTGTCGATCAGCGGCCAGACCACATTGATTTGAGGATCGTTCCACACCAAGGTGCGATCCCATTCCGGCGCGTAATAGTCGGTCACTTTGTAGATCAGATCGACCGTTTCGCTCAGTGAATAGAAACCGTGCGCAAAGCCGGGTGGAATCCATAACTGGGATTTATTATCGGCTGAAAGAATGGCGCCTGTCCACTGGCCAAAGGTGGGCGAGCGGCGGCGCAGATCCACGGCCACGTCGAAGATTTCACCGTAGACCACGCGCACCAGCTTGCCCTGAGCCTGCCGCAGCTGATAATGCAGGCCGCGCAGCGTGCCGCGCTGCGATCGCGAATGGTTATCTTGCACGAACTGGGCGGTGATACCCAACTCAGCCAGCTTGCGCGCGTGATACGTTTCCATGAAAAAACCGCGTGCATCATAAAACACTTGCGGCTCGAGAAGCAGGACGTCTGGTATGTCGGTCGGTAGCGCTTTCATAGTGCTTTCTTGCGGCGCAGATTGCGCCAGAGTGAGATGAAACTTAGGCCGGCCAGCAACAGCCACAACACCGTTTCAAGCCAGGTGGTCGCAGTCAGCCCCAATCCTGTGCAGATTAGGCCAGCGGCGGCCAGCAGCAACCGTTGATATAGCGCCTGCTGCAAGACAACGCGCAAGCGCTGGTCGCTTACACTGGCCTGCCAGCTGGCATAGCTGAGTGTCGCCAGAGCCAATGCTGCGCCACCAATCCACACGGCGCTGGACAGAACAAGCGGCCAATCGATCATGCCGGAGTGCGGAACTGCGCGATTACTTCGTCAAGCGTCTGATCGAGCAGAATGGTCGGCTGCCAGCCGATGGCGGCTTCGATCTTCGCCGTGCTGGGCACGCGGCGGCGCATGTCTTCAAAGCCGGATTCGTAGGCTTGATCGTACGGGATCAACTTGATCTCCGATCGGCTGCGAGCGCGCTGCACGATGCGTTGCGCCAGTTCCAGGATCGTGATCTCATCGCTGCTGCCGACGTTGAAGATTTCGCCAATGGCGCGCGGCTCTTGGCTTAGCTCGACTACGGCACGCACGGTGTCTTTGACGTTGCAGAAGCAGCGTGTTTGCTGCCCATCACCAAATACTGTCAATGGCAGATTATCGATTGACTGTTTGACCAGACGCGGGATGACCATGCCGTAGGTGCCGGTCTGCCGCGGACCGACCGTATTGAAGAAGCGGCAAATCACGATCGGCACGTGGAATTGTTTGTGATAAGCCAGCGCCAGGAATTCGTCCATCGCTTTGGATTCGGCGTAACTCCAGCGACTCTTGGTCGTCGGCCCCATCAGCCGATCGGCCTCCTCACGAAACGGCAAATCGGCGCTCTTGCCGTACACTTCCGAGGTCGACGCCAGCAGCACCTTGCGCCGATAGCGCCGCGCCAGGCTCAACACGATCTCTGTGCCAAACAGATTCGTCTCGATGGTGTGCACCGGGTCCTTGATGATCAACTCCACGCCCACCGCCGCGGCCAGATGATAGATGATGTCGCAATCGTTCACGAGCCGATCCATGACGCTGTCGTTGCGGATAGTCTCGTTGACAAATTGGAAGTGGGGGTGATCAATCAGCTGGGCGATGTTATCCAAGCGGCCCGTGGAGAGATCGTCGATGACGACGACGCGCTGGCCTTGCGCCAGCAGCGCCTCGGCCAGATGACTGCCAATGAAGCCGGCGCCGCCGGTAATCAGTGATCGCTGCATGCCCTTCCTCGTCCGTGATCAAATTACGGCCCATTATAACCGCCCTATCCAAAAATCAAAAGAAACCGGATTCCTGCAGGAATCCGGTTTCTTGCGTGAACAAATCGACGGCTTACTTCCTGAACCACCACACAGTCAGCAAAGAATCATGACCAAATTGGTAGTATTCCACCGTCACAGTATGCGGCCCGGCGCCAAGGTTGGCCGTGCCAACTTGGGTGGTGCCGGCGTGATTGGACCAAGCGTTGACCACGGCGTTGCCGTCGACGAAGAGGCGCACGCCATCGTCAACCTGAGCGTTGAACTGATACAGGCCGCTGCTGGGGAAGTACTGTGCGCTGGTGCAGCGCATCGACCACAGGTTACGGGGCACGCCCGGATAAGGCGAGCTACCACCCCAGTTGAAGTTCATCGCCGGCACGATGACACTCGCGACTGGATCGCCCAGGTCCTGATTCCTGTAATACGTGCAGGTCCACGCGCCACCGCTGGTTCCGCTGCTGGGCGGGGTCGGTGGCACGCCGGGAAGGGGCGTCGCGATCGGCTGGGTCGGCACTGCGGGCCCGAGGCTAGCATAGGTCAAGAAAGCGAAGGCCGCGCCGGTATATTCGACGTACTCCATGCGCACGGTGTGGTACCCTGCGCCCAACTGCACATCGGCCGTGTAAATCTCCCCTGTGTACGTGTGCCATTGGTCGATGATCAGGACATTGTCGACAAACAGCCGCGCGCCGTCATCAACGTTCACCGTAAAGCGATAGACGCCCTCCGCCAGGTTGACCGTGCGCGTCCAGCGCACAGAGAAGTTATCGGCCGAGATCTTGGGATTGGGCCAGCCCAGTCCC
>Ga0209254_10004797_pt1 | contig 12405 bp, 10 predicted proteins | sample FrelakmetDIP11DI_FD_187148 | JGI IMG/M metagenome (GOLD analysis project Ga0209254, IMG submission 187148) | Freshwater lake sediment microbial communities from the University of Notre Dame, USA, for methane emissions studies - DIP11 DI (SPAdes)... | ecosystem: Environmental > Aquatic >...
ACCACCAGCATCGTCACCGCAGCCGCGGTGGCGACCGTCGCGCCGGCGAACCGCAGCAGCGGGACGTGCGCCGGCCGCCAGCGGCGGATCGGCTGCTCGATCAGCCACCACGACAGGCCGGCCGCCGCCAGCGTCGCCAGGCAGCGGGCGGCGAACAGGCCGTAACCGGACCAGCCGGTGCGTTCTCCGTTGAGCACCAAGAAGATCGGCCAATGCCAGAGGTAGACGCCGTAGGAGATGACGCCCAGCCACACCAGCGGGCGCAACGCCAGCAGGCGCGCCACCGGGCCGCCCTGATCGAGCGCGACGGGCACGATCACCGCGACTGCGGCAAGCGCGACGACGCTCAACAAGCCGCTGCGGAACTCCCCGGCGCTGCCCGTGGCAACATGCGTGAGCGCCGCCAGCACTGCCAGGCCGATCACCGGTACGACGCGGGCGGCCCACTTCACCCACCGCGAGCGGATCAGCGACCACCCGGCCATGACCGCCGACCAGTCGCCGACCAGCAGTGCGGCTGCCGCGGCACCGATCAGCAGCGCCTGCGCGCGGGTATCGGTGCCGAAGTAGACGCGATTCAGCGAGGCGTCCGACGACAGCAGGACCGCCTCGGCCGCGGACGCCAGCGCGCCCAGCGCGGCCAGGACGAACACCGCCGTGCGCACCCGGGTCAGTGTCGGAGCCGTGCCGCCGCGGCGGCGTGCGAGCGCGGCGAGCAGCAGCGCCGCCGCGGCCAGCAGCAGTGGCCAGAGCAGGTAATACTGCTCCTCGACCCCCAGCGACCAGGTGTGCTGCAACGGCGACGGGGTGGCACCTTGGCTGAAGTAATCGGCCTTGTGTGCGATGAACGCCCAGTTCGCGCTCCACAGGAACGCCGCGACCGCATCGGCGCGAAGCGTCGTGACCGATTCCGGCGCGAACAGCGCGCGGACGAACACCACGGCCAGCACCATCAACAGCAGGGCCGGCAGCAGCCGGCGGGCGCGCCGGGTCCAGAAGCCGCGCAGATCCAGCCGGCCGGTGCGGCCCAGCTCGTCCAGCAAGAGAGAGGTGATCAGAAACCCGCTGAGGACGAAGAAGACGTCGACGCCGATGAACCCACCCGCGACGCCCGGTATGCCTCCGTGGCCCACCACCACCAGAGCGACCGCGATGCCACGGATGCCGTTGAGCGCCGGTACACCATGGCGCAGTGAGGGTGTGGGTTGGCGACGCCCTGGGGGAACAGCGGCGCTGGCGACCCATCGGCGTTGCCCGGCAGAGCGCGACGGCGCCGCGGTCACGTGGAGCCCTCCCTTGGTCCGGACTTTCGAGCTTAGGTGCGAAAGCCCGGACAGCGGCGAAGGCGCGCAGCTAGCAGCGGGTCAGGTCTCGGTCGACGATCGTGTACCGCTTCGGCGGTGGCGTGACCAGCCCGTCCAGAGCGAGCTTCAGCCCGCCGACCACCCCCAGGAGCTGGGCGGCGACCAGGTCCGGCACTCCGCGACGCACTCCTCGTCTCGAGACGTCGTCACTCTTTCCGCTGGTGGTATTCATCGCGGGCTCCCATCGCTAACACGAAGAACAACCCCAGCGTTCCCTAGTTGCTTGCCATTTCAAGCGTGACGCTGGCCACAGTCGGCGAATCACCTGTTCAGCGCAACCCCTACTTGGTCAGTGCGATGTACTTGGTATCGAGGTACTCCTCGATGCCCTCGAAGCCGCCCTCGCGGCCGAACCCGGATTCCTTGACGCCGCCGAATGGGGCGGCCGGATCGGAGATGACGCCCCGGTTGACGCCGACCATGCCCGACTCGAGGGCTTCGGCCACCCGCAGGGCGCGGTCCAGCGACTCGGTGTAGATGTAGGACGCCAGCCCGTACTCGGTGTCGTTGGCGGCCTCGATGCCGTCCTCCTCGGAGTCGAAGCCGATGATCGGCGCCACCGGGCCGAACACCTCCTCCTTGAGGATGCGGGCGTTCGGCGGGACGTCGGTCAGCACGGTCGCGGGGTAGAAGCAGCCCGGGCCGCCGGGCGCCTGCCCACCCAGGGCCACAGTGGCACCCTTCTCCACCGCGTCGTCGACCAGTTCCTGCACCGAGGCGACCTGCTTGGCGTTGACCAGCGGACCCAGCTTGGCGCTCGGGTCCAGACCGTTGCCGAGGTTGACCTCGCCCATGCGCTTGACGAACTTGTCGGTGAATTCGTCGATCACGGCATTGCAGACGTGGATGCGGTTGGCGGCCGTGCAGGCCTCGCCACCGTTGCGCATCTTGGCCAACATCGCGCCCTCGACGGCGGCGTCGACGTCGGCGTCGTCGAACACCACGAACGGTGCGTTGCCGCCGAGTTCCATCGAGGTGCGCAGCAGCGCGTCGGCGGACTGCTTCACCAGCGCCTTGCCCACCCCGGTCGAACCGGTGAACGTCAGCTTGCGCAGCCGGCCGTCCTCGATCAGTGCGGTGGTGACCTCACGGGGATTGTTGGTGGGCAGCACCGACAGCACACCCTTGGGCAGCCCGGCGTCGCCGATGAGCTTGGCCAGCAGCAGCATGCTCAGCGGCGTTTCCTGGGCGGGCTTGACGATCATCGTGCAGCCGGCCGCCAGCGCCGGGCCGATCTTGCGGGTGCCCATGGCGAGCGGGAAGTTCCACGGCGTGATGGCGTAGCACGGTCCGACGGGCGCCTTGGTGACGATGATCCGTCCAGTGCCGGCGGGTGCCTGGGTGTAGCGGCCGCCGATGCGGACGGCCTCCTCGGCGAACCAGCGGAAGAACTCCGCGCCGTACTTGACCTCGCCCAGGCTTTCGGCGAAGACCTTGCCCATCTCCAAGGTCATCAGCGTGGCGATCTCGTCGGCCCGCTCGATGATGGTTTCGAACACCGACCGCAGGATCTCGCCGCGCTCGCGCGGCGGCGTCGCGGCCCACTGCGCCTGCACAGCGCACGCGGCGTCCAGCGCAGCGATGCCATCTGCCGCCGTCGCGTTCGCGACCTTCGTTAGCACTTGATCGTTGGACGGGTCGAGCACGTCGTAGGTCGACGACCCGGGGCGCTCTTCGCCGCCGATCCACAACCCGGTCGGAACCGAGGCCAACAACCGTTCAATGTCTGGGGTGCTCATACCTCCATCATCTACACCTTCGTTCACCTCGCCGCACTAGGGTTGTTGGAATGACCGCAGACATTTCCGCCACCCCCCAATGGAACGCGCTGCGTCGCCACCACGACGAGATCGCCGGCAAACATCTTCGCGAGTTCTTCGCCGAAGACCCCGACCGCGGCCGCGAGCTCACCATGACCGTCGGCGACCTCTACATCGACTACAGCAAGCACCGCGTCACCCGGGAAACACTGTCCCTGCTGGTCGATCTGGCCAAGGCCGCCCATCTCGAGGAGCGCCGAGACGCCATGCTGTCCGGCGAACACATCAACACATCGGAGAACCGCGCGGTGCTGCACACCGCGCTGCGGCTGCCGCGGGATGCCCGGTTGGTGGTCGACGGCCAGCACGTGGTCGCCGACGTGCACGAGGTGCTCGACGCGATGGGCGCGTTCACCGACCGGCTGCGCAGCGGCGAGTGGACGGGGGCCACCGGCGAGCGGATCAGATGCGTGGTCAACATCGGCATCGGCGGCTCGGACCTGGGTCCGGTGATGGTGTACCAGGCGTTGCGGCACTACGCCGACGCTGGCATCTCGGCGCGCTTCGTTTCCAACGTCGACCCGGCTGACCTGGTGGCCAAGCTCGACGGGTTGGATCCGGCCACAACGCTTTTCATCATCGCGTCCAAGACGTTCTCGACGTTGGAGACGCTGACCAACGCGACCGCCGCCCGGCGCTGGCTCACCGACGCGCTGGGCGACGCCGCGGTGTCCAAGCATTTCGTCGCGGTGTCGACGAACAAGAAACTGGTCGACAGTTTCGGGATCAATACCGCGAACATGTTCGGCTTCTGGGACTGGGTGGGTGGCCGGTACTCGGTGGACTCGGCCATCGGCTTGTCGGTGATGGCGGTGATCGGCAAGGAGGCATTCGCCGACTTCCTGTCCGGATTCCACATCGTGGACCGCCATTTCGCGACCGCGCCACTGGAGGAGAACGCGCCGGCGCTGCTCGGGCTGATCGGCTTGTGGTACTCCGACTTCTTCGGCGCCGAGACGCGTGCGGTACTCCCCTACTCCAACGACCTGTCGCGCTTCGCGGCCTACCTGCAACAGCTGACGATGGAGTCCAACGGCAAATCGGTGCGCGCCGACGGCACGCCGGTGACCGCCGGCACCGGTGAGATCTTCTGGGGTGAACCGGGAACCAACGGTCAGCATGCGTTCTATCAGCTGCTGCACCAGGGCACCCGGCTGGTGCCCGCCGACTTCATCGGATTCAGCGAACCGACCGACGACCTGCCCACCGCCGACGGCCACGGCAGCATGCACGACCTGTTGATGAGCAACTTCTTCGCCCAGACCCAGGTGCTGGCGTTCGGCAAGACCGCCGAGGAGATCGCTTCAGAGGGCACACCGGCAGAAGTGGTGCCGCACAAGGTGATGCCGGGCAACCGGCCGACGACGTCGATCCTGGCGAACCGGCTGACGCCGTCGGTGGTCGGCCAGCTGATCGCGCTCTACGAGCACCAGGTTTTCACCGAAGGCGTGATCTGGGGCATCGACTCGTTCGACCAGTGGGGTGTGGAACTGGGCAAGACTCAGGCCAAGGCGCTGCTCGGGGTGATCACCGGTGACGGTTCGCCCGCGCAGCAGACCGACAGCTCAACCGATGAGCTGGTGCGCCGCTACCGCGAGGAGCGCGGCCGCGTTCGCTGAGCGATTTCGGCGCGCTTTTCGTCGCTGACCGTGAGCGTTGATTAGCGCGCCGAGATCACTCAGGTCACTGATTGTTGAGACTGCCGGGTGGCCAATCGACCCCGATCTCGTCGCAGATCGGCGGAATGATGATCAGCGCGCCACGCGGGCTGCAGAACGGCGTGCCCGGCGGCGGTCCCGGCGGCGGCGGTATCGGGGTCGGGAACATGTTCGGCCCCTCCCAGTAATTCGCTGCCGAGTGCGTGAACACGTCCCAGTCGTAGTAATACGTGTGGCAGACACTCATGTCCCAGTTCAGCTGACCGTCCGGTCGGGGCGGGTCGTTGGGCAAGGGCTGACCGGGACACCACTGGAACGGCCCATAGGTGTAGGCATGAGCCGGGCCGGATCCGACGGCGACGGCGGTCAGGCAGAAACCGGCGAACACCGCCGCGGCCTTCGCTACTCGTGTGGTACTTGCCTTCATCTGCGGATATTAGGTCCGCCGTGGCCCGCGGCACGGCGATTTGGCAATTTTTCGCGCGCTCAAAAGGTCGCTAGGCGAACGGCTTGGTGAACCGCGGCGGCAACAGCTTGAGCAGCGTCACCAGCGGCACCCACGGCCAGCCGGGAACGATCGCACGGCCGGTCTCGCGCTCGATCGCTTTCACCATCTGCCGCACACCGGTCTCGTTGTCGACCATCAGCATGGTGGAGTTCGACTTCGCCGTCATCTCCGACTCGATGTAGCCCGGTTCGAGCACCGTGACTTTTATTGGGCCCGAGGCATATTCGGCGCGCAGCGACTCACCCAGCGAGGACACCCCGGCCTTGCTGGCCGCATAGGCGGCCTTCACTCCCGGCACGCCCTTGTTGCCCAGCACGCTGGAGATCAGTACGAGGTGTCCGGAGCCGGCCTTCGTGAACATCTCCAGCGCGGTCTCGACCTGGACCAGGGCCGCGACGAGATTGGTCTCGATGGTGGCCTTGTTTGCCCACAGCTTGCCCGACCCGAGTGGGGCGCCCTTGCCGATGCCGGCGTTGACGATGACGCGGTCGATGCCGCCCAGGTCGTCGGACAGCGCGGCGAACACCTTGGGTACCTGCTCGTGGTCGTTGACGTCGAGCTCGGCGACGGCCACCGTGATATTCGGATAGCGCTGCGTGAGCTCGGCCTTGAGCTCGTCGAGCCGGTCGACGCGGCGCGCGCACAGCGCCAGGTCGCGCCCCATGGCCGCGAACGCCCGGGCCATGCCCGCCCCGAGGCCGGAGCTGGCGCCCGTGATGAGGATCTTCTGCCGGGTCATGCTGGCAGCCTAGCGGCGCGCGATCCGACTACTTCAGCAGCCGCGACATCCGCCGGTCGGCCAGCACCTTGCCACCGGTCTGACAAGTCGGGCAGTACTGAAACGACTTGTCGGCGAACGACACTTCCCGCACGGTGTCGCCACACACCGGACACGGCAACCCGGTGCGGGCGTGGACCCGAAGCCCGGATCTCTTCTCCCCCTTGAGTGTCGCGGCCTGCTGTCCCACCGATCGCTGGACGGCGTCGGTGAGCACCGAGACCATCGCGTCGTGCAGGGCCGAAAGCTGGGCGGCCGTCAGCTTTCCCGCCGTCGCAAACGGCGATAACTTGGCGACGTGCAGGATCTCGTCGCTGTAGGCGTTGCCGATTCCGGCGATGAGCTTCTGATCGGTGAGCACAGTCTTGATCCGGCCCGACTGCGGAGCCAGGATCGTGGCCAGTTGCCCGTCGGTGAGCTCGAGTGCGTCGGGACCCAGCGTCGCGATACCGGGAACCTGCGCCGGGTCGCGCACGATCCACACCGCCAGCCGCTTCTGGGTACCTGCCTCGGTGAGGTCGAAGCCTGGAGCCGTCGGACCGGCGACATCGGGAACTGCCGACTCACCGGGTGTTCCGAGGTGGACGCGCAAAGCGATCGGGCCCTTGCCGGGCTTCAGCGGTGCCGCGGCGAGCTTGTCCGACCACCGCAGCCATCCCGCCCGGGACAGGTGGATGATCAGGTAGAGCTCGCCGGCCCGCAAGCCGAGATACTTGCCCCAGCGGTGCGCGTCGGTGACGGTCTGGCCGTGCAACGCAGTCGGGGGTGGGTCGAAGGTCTTGAGCACCGACAGCGCACCGACGTCGACTCGTCCGATCGTGGCACCGACGGCATGCCGGCGCAGGTGGTCGGCGAGGGCCTCGACTTCTGGCAGTTCGGGCATGACTCCAGTGTGCCGGTCAGCCGCCGACTGCCCGTTCGGCGCTGCGGAAGGGCAGCGAGAACAACCAGCCGACGATCGACAGCACGATCGCGGCCCAGACCGCGGTCCACCAGAAATGGTCGATCTGCAGTCCCCAGTGCGTGGTGTGCTCGGTGATCCAGGCGGTGATCCACAGCATCAGCGCGTTGATGACGACGTGGAACAGGCCCAGAGTCAGGATGTACAGCGGGATCGACAGCAGTTGCACGATCGGCTTGATGAACGCGTTCACCAGCCCGAAGATCACCGCGACTACCAGCACGATGCCGACCCGCTGAAGTGTCGTGTCGCCGCCGACGAACTGGATGCCCGGCACGATCAGCGTGACGACCCACAATGCCAGGCCGGTGACCGCGGCGCGAAGTAGGAAGGACCCCATGAGGGCATCCTCTCAGACTGGCGGCCTCCAGATCAGGTGTTGACCAGACGGTCCTTCAGCCCCTTGCGCAGGATCTTGCCGACGGCATTGCGGGGCAGCTCGTCGAGGAAGACGATGTCGCGCGGCACCTTGAAGTTGGCAAGTTGTTCGCGCACGTAGTCCTTGAGCGTGTCGGCGGTGACGGACGCCCCCGGCTCGAGCACCACGAAGGCGGCCAGCCGCTGGCCGAACTTCTCGTCGTCGACGCCGAGGACGGTGGCGTCGTCGACGGCGGGATGGCCCGTCAGGACCTTCTCCACCTCGATCGGGTAGACGTTCTCGCCGCCGGAGACGATCATTTCGTCATCGCGCCCCACCACGAACAGCCGGCCCGCCTCGTCGAAGTAGCCGACGTCGCCGGTGGCCATGTAGCCGTCCAGGATCTCCTTGGTCTGCCCGGACGTGTACTCCTCGAACTGCGTTGTGGTGCAGGCGAAGATGGCGCCGATCTCACCGCGCGGAACTTCGCGGTGATACTCGTCGAGGATCCGGATCTGCGTTCCCGGCATCGGCCTGCCTGCGGTGTCCGGGGCGGCGCGAAGGTCCTCGGGACCGGCGAGTGCGATCACGCCGACCTCGGTGGCGTTGTAGTTGTTGTAGATCACGTCGCCGAAGTGGTTCATGAAATCGATGGCGACGTCGGGACGCATCCGGGATCCGGCAGCGGTGACGAACCGCAGCGTCCGGCCGCTGAAGCGGCTCAGCACTTCGTCGGGCAGTTCCATGATCCGGTCGAGCATCACCGGGACGACGCTGAGTCCGGTCGCGCGGTACCGGTCGACGAGTTCCATGGTGGCAGCGGGGTCGAACGTGCGTCGCAGCACAAGTGCGCACGACAGCATCGTTCCCATGATCAGCTGCCCGAACCCCCAGGCGTGGAAGAGCGGCGCGGCGACGACCGTGGTTTCCTCTGCGCGCCAAGGCAATCGGCCGAGGATCGCGGGGCCGTCGGCGCCTCCGCCACCTGCCCCGCGTCTGGCGCCCTTGGGTGTGCCGGTGGTCCCCGAGGTCAGCAGGATGACCGCGGACTTGCGGCCGCTGCGCAGCGGCCGCTCCCCGGCGTGCCGGGCGATGAGCGTCTCGATGGTGACCGAGTCGGCTGCCGGTTCATCGGTCCATGCCACAATCCGCGCGACTTCCGGACGGTCGGCCAACGCGAAGTCCACCACGTCGCCGAACTCGTCGTCGTAGACGATGACGCCGGGACGCTCTCTGGCCACGACTTCGGCAAGCGCCGGTCCGGCAAACGATGTGTTGAGCAGCAACACGTCCGCACCGACGCGCTCGCTCGCGGCCAGCGCGTCGATGAAACCGCGATGGTTGCGGCACATGATGCCCACGACCTCCGGTGCGCCGCCGGGGAACTGCTGCAATGCCGCCCCGAGGGCGTTGGCCCGGTTGTCGAGTTCGCGGTAGCTCAGCACGCCGCGCTCGTCGATGACGGCCGGCCGGTCCGGGCAGCGCCGAGCCGACACCGCGATCCCGACGGTGTTCGTGAAGCCGGTGCGCGCAACGGCCGCACCCATCCGCAGATACTTGTCCGGACGCAGCCCCACGAGCAACCGGGTGTTCAGCAGGGAGCGAACGGCTTCGCGACCCTGCGCGATCTTCGGCGGCACCGCCCTCACCCCAGCACCGGGAATCGGCGCTGGGCGGCCAGTTGGTCCAGTGCGCACTGCATCACCTTACGAACGTAGGTGTCGACCTCTGCGACGTCGGGGTTCTTGCCGAAGGTTTCGGTGATGTCGATCGGCTCCAACACCTGGGTGACGAGTTTGGAAGGAAGCGGGAAGTTGTACAAGACGCCGATATTCATGCCGAACGGAAAGCCGAATGCGACCGGGAACTGCTCGACTCGGGTGAATCGAGTGATGAGGCCGAGTCGCTTCGCCAGCCATTCGCCGCGGGTCAGGAACAGCTGGGTCTCCTGGGCGCCGATCGCCACCACGGGCACGATCGGCACGCCCGCCTCGAGAGCCGTGGTGACATAGCCGGTGCGGCCACTGAAGTCGATCACGGCCTGCTGGCTGGTGGGCCGCATCGCGTCGTTGTCACCGCCGGGGAACACGATCACGACCGCACCGGATCGCAGCGCTTCGGCGGCATTCTCCCGACTGGCCCGGATCATGCCAAGGTGCTTCATGGCCGCCGCCCCCGGACCCTTGAAAAGCAGGTCGTGGCCGAGTGTGTAGATCGGTCGGTCCCAGCCGAACGTCTCGAAAAACTTCAGCCACAGGGTGGGCACGTCGACCGTGAACGGACCGCCGGAGTGATTGGAGACGACGAGCGCGCCGCCCGCCGGGATCCTGTCGATGTCGCGCACCTCCGACCGGAAGTACAGCTTGAAGAACGGGCCGCCAAAGGACATCAGGCGCCGGATCAACGACGGGTCCCATTCGCCGGTGAAGCCGCCCACCTCGGGCGTCGGATCGCTGCCGTCCACCGGGGCACCTCCTATCGCCTGGCGGGACCTGTCGTCCCGCCAGGATCACAGCACCCGCCCACAGACTCGGAGTTTCGCCCAACTGGCGATGGACGGCTCCGGCGTCGGATAGCTTAAGCGTCCGACCGCTCAGGTGTGGGGGACACGGCGGTTTCGTTTTCACAGCGTGACCCAGCCGCTGACGAGCCGGGTGAGGAGGACAGGCCGTGACGTCCCATCGGTCGGCCGACATCACGTTCGCGCTGTCGGGCAGCGACACCACCTTCTTCCTCGACGAGCCGGTCGAGCCGCAGCACACGCTGAAGGTCGCGGTGTTCGACGAGGAATCCAGCCGCACCTTTGACTTCGACCGTGCCGTCGACGCGCTCACCGGTGCCGTCGACGTCCTGCCTCAGATGCAGTGGCGGCCGCGGCCGATGCCGTTGGGGCTCGGCCGCCCGGTATGGGTCACCGACCCCGGGTTCGACATCCGTAACCACGTGTATCGCACCCGCATTCCGGAGCCGGGCACCAAAGCGCAACTGTGCCGCAAGATCAGCGAGGTCACCAGTGAACCGGTGCCGCCGAACCGGCCGCCATGGGAGCTGTGGTTCATCGAGGGATACCAGGGGAACAAGGTCGTCGCCGCGCTGAAGATGAACCACGCGCTGGCCGACGGCGGTCGGCTGGTGGAGTTGCTCGACCTGCTGTCACGGCCCGCTCGGGGCGCCCGGCCCAGTACCGTGCCGGTGCCACACGCCCCCGAGGCGCTCACGGGCGTCGACGCGCTACTGGCAGGTGCCGCCGAACTCGCCGACCAGGTCCGCCACGCCGTACCGCGGCGTCTGCGCACCATGTGGGTGGCCCGCGGGGGCGGTCCGGCTCCGCGCCCGCCGTCGCTGATTCGCGAACAACCGAAGCTGCCGTGGCGAGGCCCGCTGACCCCCGGCCGATCCTTCTCCTGGGTGTCGGTCCCCCTCGACGACGTCAAGGCAATCGCCCACGCGGTGTCCGGAACCGTGAACGCCGTCGTGTTCGCCACCGCCGCCGGCGCGATTCGCGACTACCTCCTCGCCGAGGGCATGGCGACCGACCGACCCGTGGTGGGCAACGCCGCGGCGAAGGTCCGCGGCGATGGCGACGGCCGACTGTGGGGGACCAGCGCCACCAACCGGACCTTCGCCCTCCCCACGCACCTCGCCGATCCCCTCGCTCGGCTGCGCGAAGCACAGGTGCAGACCAAGGCGGTGCGGGCCAGCGTGGACAGCCGTCCGGTACAGCGAGAGGAGTGGTTCGACCTCGCGCCGGCTGTCCTGCTGCGTCCGATGCTGCGGTTCGCCCGCCTGATGGGCCACCGCGTGAATGGGGCCGTGATCGTGTCGAACGTCATGGGCCCGCACGAGAAGCGCTACATCGGCCCGATGGGCATCGAGAACTTCATCTCCTGCGGTCATCTGAAATACGTGGCGGGCCTGAACATAACCGTGTGGAGCTATGACACGATGCTCAACTTCGCCGTGTACGGCTGCTCGCGCACTCTGCACGACGCGGAGCAGTTCACCCAGCGGCTCCAGACCGCGTTCGACGAGTTGCGGAACGCCACCGGAGTTTCGGCGGCACCATGAACGCGACCGAACCGGTTGTCACCCATGCGCCGGGCAAGCCGAAACTGATACTGGGCGCCTATGACCTCGCCGACCTCGGCTACACCGACGACGAGTTCTTCGTCGCCGGATCGGCATCGGCTTACGCTGCGGCCGGTGAGTTCGGACCCGACGGTCACTGGGCGGCGGAGCCTTCCGGATCGGCCGACTACACCATCCGCATCGTCGTCCTGAAGCCGGCCAACGCATCGTCGTTCAACGGGACGGTCATCGTCGAGTGGCTCAACGTCAGCGGCGGTATCGATGCTCCCGCCGTATGGATGATGGCGCACCGCGAAATCATCCGCCGCGGCTACGGCTACGTGGCGGTGTCGGCTCAGCAGGTGGGTATCGAGGGCGGCGGCTCGAGCCTGGGCATGGACCTGTCGCTGAAAAAGCAGGACCCCGAGCGGTACTGGCACCTGAACCACCCCGAAGACGCCTACTCCTACGACATCTTCACCCAGGCCGGCCGGCTGGTCCGTGAACGTCACGAGACGCTAGGACTGCCGGAGCCCAAACATATTGTTGCCGTTGGCGAATCGCAGTCCGCGATGTTCCTGACCACGTACGTCAACGCCGCCGATCCGCTGGTCGCGGTCTACGACGGGTTCCTGATCCACTCCCGGTTCGGGCCAGCGGCCGCACTGGACGGACAATCCATATTCGCGCCTCCGGCGGAATCGGCGCCCCAGGCCGTCAGGTTCCGTACCGATCTGCGGGTGCCGCTGTTCACCGTCCTCACCGAAACCGACGTCGTCGGCGGAGTCCGCCCGGGCTATCACCTGGCCAGGCAGCCAGACACCGACCTTCTGCGGGCCTGGGAGATACCCGGCACGGCCCACGCCGACAACTACACGATCAAGGTCAGC
>Ga0209254_10004798_pt1 | contig 12405 bp, 12 predicted proteins | sample FrelakmetDIP11DI_FD_187148 | JGI IMG/M metagenome (GOLD analysis project Ga0209254, IMG submission 187148) | Freshwater lake sediment microbial communities from the University of Notre Dame, USA, for methane emissions studies - DIP11 DI (SPAdes)... | ecosystem: Environmental > Aquatic >...
TGGCACGCCAGTTGCAGAAGCATCTGGCGGAACGGGAGGTGGACGATGAGGAAGCTCCTTCTGGCGGCGCTCCTGGCAGCGGTCGCGGGGCCGGCGATGGCCTCGGAAGGGGACGAGTTGACCTCGCTGAGCTACATCTCCTACCTCGAGCGGTACGCGACCGTCCAACCGGCAACTCAGCAGGAAAGCATCGAGGCGGTGATCAACATGCCGCTGGCCCCCGGGGACCGCATCGACACCGCCCGCGAGGCGCGGATGGAGGTCATGCTCGCCGACGGGAACGCGGTCTGGGTCGACGAGTACGCCACGCTCAGCCTCGACGCGGTGGCCTTCAGCCGGGACAGCAACGCGGATCAGACCACGCTCTTCCTCGGCGAGGGTACGATCATGGTCGAGGTCAGCCCCCACCGGCTGACCGACGCGCCGCTCCGCGTCGACGGCCGCTCGGCCACGGTCTACCTCAACGACGCCGGCCTCTACCGGATCCAGGCCCTGCCGTCCGACGGCCTCCGCCTGGAGGTTTGGGAAGGTCTCGGCGAGGCGTCCACGATCGCCGGCGGCGTGCTCGTGCGCGCCCAGTCGGCGGCCATGCTGAGCAACGGCGAGGTGGTCGGCATCGAGGCCGCCGTCAGCCTGGGCGACGACTTCGCCGGCTGGGTCGAGCAGCGCCGGCAGGTCATCCGGGGCGACAGCAGCCTCTACGTCGACGCCCGCTACGAGCGCCAGGCGGCCCAGCTCGACAACTACGGCAACTGGGTCTACGTGGGGGAGCAGAACACCTGGGCCTGGCAGCCGACCGTGGGCGAGTCCTGGAGCCCCTACACCGCCGGACGCTGGTACTGGACGCAGCCCGGCTGGTCGTGGGTTTCCTACGAGCCCTGGGGCTGGCTGCCGTACCACTACGGATCCTGGCAGATGGCGGCCGGCTTCGGATGGGTGTGGAGCTGGCATCCCTTCTGGAGCCCGGCCTGGGTGAGATGGGCGTGGTGGCCGGGCTTCGTGGGCTGGTGTCCGCACGGCTCCCTCTGGGGCTGGTTCTGGCCGTCCTTTGGCTGCTGCTGCGGCTTCCCCTGCAATCCGCACCCCGGCAACCCCGGGGGCGGTGGCAGCGAGCCGCCGCGGCGCAACGCGATACCCCGTCCGGGCGCCGGTGAGGGCGGCGCGGCCCGAGAGACGCATCGCGCCGCGGCCACCCCACCCAGCGAGGTGGCGCTTGATCTGAGGGGCCGGGTGCGGGTGGCCGAGATGGACCGCGCCGGCTGGAACGTGATCTCGACCCGGGACTTCGCGAGCCCGCACCTGTCACGTTTGGTGCAGCCCGGCGAGGTCGCCCTGCGCGCCGCCAGCGCGACCGGTGTCGTGATGTCCGACCCGCTGACCACCCAGCCGCCGTCGATGGCGCGCCCGTCGGCCGAGCTCGAACGGGTGTTCCGCGACGTCGAGCGGACCACGACCCAGGACATCACGCCGATCATGGCTCGCGACTCGAGCCTGCGCGCCGAGGACGCGCTGCGGCTCGTGCAGCCGACCACGTACCAGGCGTTCGCGCGCCGGTCCGCCGGATCGGCGAGCACGGCGACCCGCACGGCCGCGCCGCGCACGATGGCTCCTGGGGCCTCGACGGGCGCCACCAGCGAGCGGCCGGTGCCGAGCAGCGAGCCGGCATCCCCGCTGTCTCGAGGCGCGGTGGGTCGCAGCCCGCAGTCGGCGCGCCCGCCGGCGGCCGCGGGCACGCGCAGCCCATCCGTCAACGAGGCCGCCGCCCCCAACCCGTTCGCCCCGCGGTCGCGACCGGCGTCGTCGCTGGGCACGACGGGCGGGCAGGCCACCACGCCGTACCTGAGGGGCGGCAGCTTCTACCGGCCGAGCACCGGCGCGGGCTCGGCCTCCCGGGCGCCGGTCAGCCGCGTGGTCCCGCCGTCGACGGGCGGCCGGGCGCAGGGGCCGGTGATCGTGCCCCGGACTGCGACGTCCCGCACCAACCCGGGCGTCAGCTCCGGCTCGTCGGCGCCGCGCAACCCGACCGCCTCGACGCGAGCGTCCTCGTCGGCGCCCCGGTCCGGCGGGAGCGGCGGCGGCTCGGCGCGCATGTCGGCGCCGAGCAGCGGCGGCGGTTCGGCAGCGCCCCGCGCGTCGAGCGGCGGCGGTGGTTCGGCGGCGCCCCGCGCCTCGTCCGGCTCGCACCGGCGGTGACGGTTCCAGATTTCCCGAGCGACATCACACGTCTCCATCGACCGCCTTCGGGCGGTCATTTTTTCTAGGGACTAGGATCTAGGGGATAGGATTTCGCGCCCCCTCCCAAGAAGGAGCCTGCCCTGAGCGAGCGGCGCAACGGCGCCGCGAGTCGAAGGGTTCCCGTCCCCGTTCCCGTTCCCGAGCGAGGGTCAGAATCGATGATGGATCCCTCGAAGCTCATTCGGCTCGGTATCATGGGAGCATGGACCTCGCTCCCGAAGACATCGCGCGGCTGGTGGCGGCGGCAGCGGCGGCGCGGGACCACGCCTACGCCCCCTACTCGCGGTTTCGGGTCGGCGCGGCGCTGCTGCTCCCGGACGGGGAAGTGAGCTCGGGCTGCAACGTCGAGAACGCGTCCTTCGGCCTCGCGGTGTGCGCCGAGCGAAACGCAGTGGCGGCCGCCGTCGCGGCCGGTGCCCGCAGCTTCCGAGCCCTGGTCGTGGTCACCGACGTCCGACCGCCGGCCTCGCCGTGCGGCGCCTGCCGGCAGGTGCTGTCGGAGTTCGGCGACTTCCCGGTCATCCTGGCCAATGTCGCCGGCGACCGGCTCGTCACGTCGGTGTCCGCCCTGCTCCCCGGCGCCTTCGACGGGCGGGCGCTCGAGACCGGCTGAACAGCCCGCAGGTCCGGCAGCCGACGCTCCAGGTCACACCACGAATCGGGTTTCTGCCGCCACCGGAGTGCCTCCTCAGATTCGGGCGGTCCGGCCCCTTGACAGGGCCGGGGGTCGCGCACATATTGGAAGTGTCCTTCCGGACCGCGGGTGTTCAACGGACTTTACGGCCGCGTGACCCACTGAAGAAGTCCGGGTGGGGATACCCACCGTGACGAAATCCCGCCGCGTGCGGGGTTTCGTTTTTTCGGTGGTTCCCCACCACCGCCGCATGCTCTACCCTGGATCCGATGGTCGACCCGAAGAAGGCCGCGTGGGCCGCTGCGCGCCGCGCCGACCGCCGGCAGCGCCGTCGTCAGGACTATCGCGACGGGCTGCGGCCCTTTGCCATTGCGGCGTGGAACATCTCGAAGGAGTACAACGTCGGCTCGCTGGTGCGCACTGCCCACGCGACCGCCGCGACCGAAGTGCTGCTGGTCGGGGAGCGGGACTGGAACGTCGAGGCCGCCCGCACCGCCGAGCTCTACACGACGGTCCTCCACCTCCCGGACGCCGGCGCCTTCCGGGCGCACCTCGCCGACCGCTCCTGGCAACTGGTGGCGGTGGAGCTCCACCGGCGCGCGGCCAGCCTGTTCGATGCGAGCTACCCCGACCGACCGTGCTTCCTGGTCGGCGCCGAGCTCGGCGGCATTCCCGAGGAGCTGATTGCGGACGCGGCCGCCGTTGTCCAGATTCCGCAGTGGGGCCTCGTTCCCTCGCTCAACCTCGCGGTGGCCGGCTCGATCGTCGTCTACGACTACCTCGCCAAGCTCCACCGCGCCGGCCGCCTCGATCGCCCCGGTGGCGGGCTCTTCGCGGATGACGACGCGGACCTGTGACATCGGGCACATCGCGCGTCGATTCCGCAACTTGGCCAGCGAGACGTGCTCTCAAGAGCTTGTGAGCCCCGGTCCGGGCTGGTAGAGTGGCCACCTGGGAGGCCTGGAATGAAACTTTCTCTTCGCTTCGCGACAGCCGTGATCGCCATGCTCCTCCTGCTCGGCCTCGGGGCCTGCAAGAGCAGCAAAGCGCCGTCGAAGAAGACCCCGACGCCGACGCCGTCAACCGCCGGCAAGACGCCGACCACGGGCATCGAGGAAGAGATCGTGGGCGAGCCGACTGCGGAGCCCCTGGTCTCCGAGGAGGTCCGCGAGGAGCTCCCCGAGGACCTCGCGCTGCTCAACGCAGCCGGCTACCTCGAGCACGTCTTCTTCGATACCAACCTCTATGACATCAAGCCCGAGTTTCGCGACGCGCTGGCCCGCAACGCCGCCTGGCTACAGCAGCACCGGACGATCCAGATCCTGATCGAGGGCCACTGCGACGAGCGGAACACCCGCGAGTACAACGTCGCGCTCGGCGAGCGCCGGGCCGCCGCGGTGCGCGACTATCTGATCTTCCTCGGCGTGGCCCCCGAGCGGCTGCGCACGATCTCGTACGGCGAGGAGCGTCCCTTCGGGCCCGGCGGCGGCGAGGAGTCGTGGCAGCTCAACCGCCGCGCCCACTTCGTGATCACCGGCCGCTAGGAGGCTCGCCATGCGACGGCTGACGGCCATCGTTGTGAGCCTCCCGCTGCTGGCGCTTGCAGCCTGCACCTCGTCCGAGGACATGACGCTCCTCCACCGCGAGATCACCGACGTCCAGCAGCAGGTCGAGCAGCTGTCACTGTCGATGCCGGCGAAGCAGGACCTGACTTCCCTCGACTCCCGGATGCAGGAGGTTGCGGCCCAGACCTCCCGGTCCAACGCCGACCTGGCGATGCGGGTCGAGCAGCTGCAGGAGCAGATCGAGGGCCTCCAGGCCAGCCTGGAGCGGACCACCCGGCAGCTCGAGACGATCTCGCAGGAGCTCGCCAGGGCGCGCAGCAGCGCCGCGGCCGGCCAATACCTGCCGCCGGTGACCGCCGCGGGGGCGCCGGCGGAAGGCGCGGGTGGGGCGGCCGCCGGGCCGGCGGCGCCGGCAGGAGCGGCGGCGGGAGCGGCGGCCGCCGGCGCGGCCGCGGGCGCGACCGAGGGGTCGTCTCCGGAGGAGCTCTACCGCGCGGCCTACGAGGACTATATGCGCGGCAACTACCAGCTGGCGGCCGACGGCTTCGGCGAGTATCGGCGGCGCTGGCCCTCGACCGAGCTGTCGGACAACGCGCTCTACTGGATCGGCGAGTGTCTCGACGCCCAGGACAAGACCGAGGAGGCGCTCGCGATCTTCAGCCAGGTGCTCGAGGAGTACGCGGCGAGCGACAAGGCCCCCGCCGCCCAGCTCAAGAAGGGCCTGCTCTACCTCAAGCTCGGCGACAAGGGACAGGGAGCGCTCAATCTGCAGTACGTGGTCTACGAGTACCCGGGCACCCGCGAGGCCGATCTCGCCCGGGAGCGGCTGCGCTCGCTGGGCATGACCATCCGTTAGGAGCGTGTAGGGCATAGGCCCCTGAGCGCGCTCTCGTCACGGCGAATACTGATTCGTCCCCGTTCCCGTTCCCGTTCCCGTTCCCGCGCCCAGCGGGGACGATTCACGGCGCAAGCGGTCACCGGGTCAGCGAGAAGGCCACGGGAGCGGGTCCAGAGCTCGGAATTGAACGTGACACTAGCCTGGATTCCCACTTTCAATTAGAATATGCGCCCCGTGCCGCCCCCCGGGCGGCGCCTGAAGGAGAAGCTTCAAAATGGCAACGATCAAGGGAACGAAAAGACAGGCGCGCAAGCACCACCGCCAGTCACTGGAGCGGCGCATGCGCAACAAGTCGGTGCGCACGCGGGTGCGGCGGCAGATGCGGGCGATGCGGGTCGCGATCGCCGACGGCGACGCCGACCAGGTCAAGGTGCTACTGCCGGGCACCCTTTCGGTCATCGACGTCGGCTGGCGGAAGGGTGTGCTGCATCGCAACACCGCGTCCCGCTACAAGTCGCGAATGGCCAAGCAGGCCCAGGCCGTGATCGCAGCCAAGGAAGCCTGAGATGGCGGTGCTCACCACCTCGATCCCAGGCGGGAATCTGGTGAGCCGCGGCAAGGTCCGGGACATCTACGCGGTCGACGAGGGGCTCCTCCTGATCGCCACCGATCGGATCAGCGCCTTCGACTGCGTGCTCTCCCCGGGCATCCCGGGACGCGGCGTGATCCTGACCCAGCTCTCGAACTTCTGGTTTGACCGGTTCGGCGACGTCCCGAACCACCTCCTCGCCACCGAGCGTGCGCGCTTCCCGAAGCCCTACTGTGACCACGTCGAGCTCGACCGCCGCAGCGTGCTGGTCCGCCGGCTCGAGCCGATCCCGGTCGAGTGCGTCGCCCGGGGCTACCTCTCGGGCTCGGGGTGGAACGAGTACCGCGACGGTGGGTCGGTCTGCGGCATCCGGCTGCCGGCCGGCCTGCGCGAGTCGGACCGCCTCCCGGAGCCGATCTTCACGCCGGCCACCAAGGCCACCGAGGGCCACGACGAGAACATCGGCTTCGACCGCACGGTTGGTATCGTCGGCGGCCGCACCGCGGAGATCCTGCGCGACCTGACCCTGCGCCTCTACCGCGAGGCTGCGGCGTACGCGCTCGAGCGCGGGATCATCATCGCCGACACCAAGTTCGAGTTTGGGCTCGATCCCGACGGCCGGATCGTGTGGATGGACGAGGCGCTCACTCCGGACTCCTCGCGCTTCTGGCCCGCCGACGCCTACGAGCCCGGACACGGCCAGCCGTCCTACGACAAGCAGTACCTGCGCGACTGGCTCGAGGCCAGCGGCTGGAACAAGCAGCCGCCGGGGCCGGTGCTGCCGCCCGCGGTGGTCGAGGGGACCCTCGACCGTTACCGCGAAGCCTACCGTCAGCTCACCGGCAGCTCGATCGACCTCGCGACCGGACCCTGACGCTGCGTTTCCCCGGAGGGATCATCCATGAGCGCGCAGACCTACACCACCGACACGATCCGCAACGTCGCGATCATCGGGCACTCCCACACCGGGAAGACCTCTCTGGTGTCGGCCATGCTGTTCGACGCGGGCGTCGTCAATCGGCTGTGCAAGGTGGACGACGGCAACACGACGACCGACTTCGACGAGGACGAGCAGGAACGCAAGATCACGATCAACACCGCCATCGCCCACTTCGACCGCAGGGGGACCAAGGTCAACCTGATCGACACGCCGGGGTACGGGATCTACACCACCGATGCCCTGCAGGGACTGCGGGTGGCTGACGCGGCGCTGATGCTGGTCTCGGCGGTCGCCGGTCCCGAGGTCCAGACCGACAAGCTGTGGAAGGCCGCCGCGGCCTCCGAGCTGCCGCTGCTGTTCGCCGTCAACCTGCTCGATCGTGACCGCGCCTCCTTCTCGCGCACGGTCTCGGCGCTGCAGCACAAGTACGGCCGCGAGGTGATCCCGATCCAGCTCCCGATCGGCGAGGAGTCGTCGTTTGCGGGCGTCGTCGACCTGGTCGGCGGCAAGGCCTACACCTGGCCGCACGACGAGAGCGGTAGGGCCGCCGAGGTCGCCATTCCCGCCGAGATGGCCGACGACGTGGCCGCGGCGCGCGAGGCCCTGTTCGAGATGGTGGCCGAGCAGGACGAGGCGCTGATGGAGACCTACCTCGAGCGCGGCGCTCTCGACCCCGAGACATTCCGCAAGGGCCTCAAGGCAGCGGTCGCGGCGCGCGCCCTGTGCCCGGTGTTCGCGCTCGCTGGCGGCAAGAACATTGCCGTCCAACCGGTCATGGACGCGCTGGTCGACCTCGCGCCGAGCCCCAACTGGCGCCCGTTCACGGCGAACGTGGCCGGCGAGGAGCAGCAACTCGAGGCTTCGGCGGCGGCTCCCTTCGTCGCCTACGTCTTCAAGACCATCTCCGACCCCTACACCGGGCGGATCTCGCTGCTGCGGGTGCTGTCCGGCGGCATCGCTTCCGACGCCACCGTGGCCAACGCCACCCGCGATGGCTCCGAGCGCCTCGGCGCGCTGTCGGTGGTTCAGGGCAAGGAGTTGGAGCACGTGACCGAGCTGCCGGCCGGCGACATCGGCGCCGTCCCCAAGCTCAAGGACACCCACACCGGCGACACCCTGTGCCCGCCCAAGAAGTCGATCCGGGTCGCGGCGGTGCCGATCCCAGAGGCCTCGATCAGCTTCGCGCTCGAGCCCAAGTCCAAGGGTGACGAGGACAAGCTGGCTGCCGCGCTGGCCCGGATCCGGGACGAGGACCCGACGATCGTGGTCGGCCGCGACCCGCAGACCAAGGAGATGCTGATCTCCGGCACCGGCCAGCTCCACGTCGAGGTCGTGGTCGGCCGGCTCAAGAAGCGCTACAAGGTGGACGTCATGCTCCACCAGCCCAAGGTGCCGTACCGCGAGACCGTCACCTCGTCGTTCGACGTGACGACGCGGCACAAGAAGCAGACCGGCGGCTCCGGCCAGTTCGCCGAGTGCCGGATCAGCATGGAGCCGAACCGCGGCAACGGCTACGAGTTCGTGGACAAGATCTACGGCGGATCGATCTCCCAGGGCTACCGGCCGGCGGTCGACAAGGGCATCCAGGAGGCCGCCGCGCGCGGCGTGCTCGCCGGCTACCCGATGTTCGACTTCAAGGTCACCCTGCTCGACGGCAAGGAGCACTCCGTCGACTCGTCGGAAATGGCCTTCAAGATCGCCGGCCGCAAGGCCTTCCGGGAGTGCGCTGCGAAGTGCCACCCGACCCTGCTCGAGCCGATCATGCAGATCGAGGCCTACATCCCCGACGAGTGCATGGGCGACGTCATGGGCGACCTCAACTCGCGGCGCGGCCGGGTCCAGGGCATGGACACCGAGGGCCACATCACCACCGTCAAGGCCCAGGTGCCGCTCGCCGAGATGCTGACCTACGCGGCGACCCTGCGCTCGATCACCGGCGGACGCGGCGACTTCCACATGGAATTCAACCGCTACGACGAGGTCCCCAAGCACCTGCAGGAGAAGATCATCGCCGCCGCCGGCAAGCACGAGGAGGAGGAGGAGGAGTAGCGCTGGATCAGGTTGACCCGGACCGGATCTGTGTCGCCTGGGGGTGTCTGCTTCCTTTCGTTATCCCCATCGCTTGATCGACCCATCACGATAGATCTTCACGAAGAACGGACGCTCAGTTTTCCGGATGAAGTCGCGGATGCGCCCTGCAGCGCGGTTGATGGCATCGAGCAGGACTGCCGAGTTCGGGCTCGTCACGCGAAGCACAAATACTCCCACCCTATGTCGTTCGACGGCTGCCTTACTGATCGGGCTGTAGTAGATGCGCTTGTCCAACGTGACCACGTACCAACCTCGCCTCCCAACCTCGTTGATCCACACGTGATCCGGAGTCTCCACCGGAAAGTGGTCGTCGTGCAACTCGACACGGAAACCCGCGTCGCGCAAGCTGCCCGGGACTGTCTGGCTGCCCGCCGACCGATCGACGAAGAGCACAATGGACTCGTCCATTAGGCTGCTTCGCGGAACCCAACTTCGCAGCGGACAGCCTCCTCGATCACGTCATTTGAACAACGATACTCGACGGCCAGCACCGACGCGGAATCCCCTGCGAAGTAGCGATCGGCGATGACCTCGGTCGGGACCCCTCGACCCACTATGAAGGGGCGGCCGTACGACACCACCGGATCGATGGCGACCAGCCTCGGCGTCTCGCGAGTGATCTCGCGCCGAGTGAACGGGAACAGACGCTTGGCAATGCCGTCCTCGTCCACCTCTACTCGATGGAGGTAGATCTCGACGATGTCGCGAAGCGCCTCCTGGCCCCGCATCGAGGCGTTGATCAGTTTCCCGAACTGCTCGACGAACAAGTACATCCCGTCAGTCTGGAACTCCTGATGGATGAGAGGGCGGTCCACACCGAGCTTCTCCTGGACGTAGTGCAGTGCTGTCCGAATGTTGTCGAGCTTGAGGCGATTCTCCCTTCGTAATGACCCAAGGACGTGAATCTCCACCAAGTTCGCAAACGAGAGGCTCAGCGGCGAAGCCTGGGCGGCCGTGATCACCGGCTCAAAACGGCGCCGGCTCCCACCAGTACCGTACGTCGTGCCTTGAGACCAGGCAACCACGGTCGACACCGGCAGCTTGAGGTACCGCGCGGCGTCGCGGGCACTGTACAACGGGACCGACCGCGGCTCGATCTCGAGCGGATATTGATGCGACGCGCGCACGATGGCCTCCGATTGCCGACGCAATGGCCCAAGAACTCACCTAGAACTTAACCTCTAGCGACCACACATTCAATCCCCTGCCGGCGAAAGCTCACCTGCGTGTGTGTCGGGTCCGGTGTTCGGGTCGTTCTGACCGGTCGACGTCGAGTGGTGTGAACTCGCGTCTCCAGACGTGACCATCGGGTGAGGGAAAGGGCACGAGGCGCACCTGACCCGGCTGGCGCAAACGTCGCGCACACCGAACCCGGCTGATGACGCGCTAGACTGAGGGAGGACCACGCCGGTCGGGAGGACGCATGCGACGTTGGGGATGGCTCGCTGTGCTCGTGGTGATCTGTGCGGCATCAGTGGCGGCGGCGGGCGAGATCCAGGTGCTGTGCGAGCCCGGGCTGCGCGTCTACCTCGACGGCGCGCTCGCGGGCATCTCGAGCCGCCTCGACGACGGCGCCTACCTGATGGACGTCTCCCGCGGCCTGCACATCGTGCGAGTGGAGAAGGACGGGTTCGAGCCGCAGAGCTTCGAGGTGCTGGTTGGGCAGGTTCCGGCCGAGGTCACGATCGGCGAGTTTCAGTCGGAGGCCGCACCCGCCTCACCCGAGGAGCCCGCAGGCGGAAGGCCCGCGCTGGCGGTCGGCACCCTCGTCGTCACCTCGGCCCCGCAGAACTGCGTGGTCGAGATCAGCGGCAGGCCACACACCAAGACCTCGCCGCAGCTCACCATCGGCGGCATCACCGCTGGCGATCACACGGTCCGCTTCACCAAGCCCGGCTACGAGCCGCTCGCCAAGGTGGTCACGGTTCAGCCCGGGGCCACGGTTGCGGTGCACGGCGACCTCAAGGCCGCGACGGTCAAGGCGTCCCTCGAGGGGTGGGGATCGTTGCGCGTGGTCTCGACGCCGTCGCGCTCCACGGTCAAGTTTCTCGGGAAGACCACGGAGAAGACGAGCATGAACCTGAACCTGTCGCGCATTCCCGCCGGCGAGCACCCGATCGTCGTCTCGATCCGCGGCCGTGAGCTGACCACCAAGATCCTGATCTATGACGAGCAGATGACCGTCGTGAAGGTGAGCTTCATCAAAGGGGACGAGCCGTTCGTCGTCTCCCACGTGCCCGACTGAGGAGTCGACCCCGGTGCTTGCCGAGCCGGGTCGTCCAACGCCCCGACCGTACAGCCCCGGAAACATGGGAGCCAGGATCGAGTATCTCCATGGGGTGTCGCCGGCGCAGTGGCATTGCGATGACGCGGAACCGTGTTCCTCCCGCCGTTCTCATGGCCCTCGCGCTCGCCTGCACGGGGCTGGCCGAGGGCGTGGAGCGTGCGGATATCTCGCCCGACGAGCTCCTGGCCGGCACCGCCCTCGGCGTGCCGCCGGAGGCGTCGGCGCCCGTCACCGACGACGAGGTGCTTGCCGTCACCGCCGAGATGCGGGCCTTCCTGGATGCACACGTGCACCCACGGGCGGCCGATCAGGTCAGGCTGCGCGAGCTGATCGAGGCGATCATCACCACCGACACCTTCAACCTGCAGTTCGACGATCGGACGCGGACCGCCTCCGAGGCGTTCCGGCTGCGGACCGGCAACTGCCTGTCGTTCTCCAACCTGTTCGTCGCCATGGCGCGCGAGGTGGGCCTGAAGGCGTCGTTCCAGGAGGTGGACCTTCCGCCCGACTGGTCGATCGACAAGGACGTGTTCGTGCTCAACCGGCACGTCAACGTCCGCGTCGATCTGGCCCCGATCGGCGTCCACGTCGTGGACTTCAACATCGATGACTTCAGGGCGAGCTACACCACGCGCGAGATCTCCGACACCCGCGCTCGCGCCCACTACTTCAACAACATGGGCGTCGAGAGCATGCAGGCGGGCGATGCGGCGACCGCCGTCGCCTGCTTCCGGAAAGCCATCGCCGACAACGACCGCGAGTTCTCGCCGGCCTGGACCAACCTCGGCACGCTGTACCTGCGGCTCGGCCATCCCGCTCACGCCGAGGCCGCCTACCTGGAGGCCCTGCGGGCGGATGGCGACGAGGTCGTCGCCATGAGCAACCTGGCCGGTCTCTACGAGCGCCAGGGGGAGAGCAAGCGCGCCGCGGCGTATCGACGACGGGTGACCAACCACCGCATGGCGAACCCCTACTACCGCTACCAGCGCGCCCGCGACGCGTACCAGGCCGGCGACTGGGACACGGCGATCGGCCACCTCAGGTTCGCCGTCCGCAGGAAGCGGAACGAGGACCAGTTCTACACCCTGATGGCGCGCTGCTACCTCGGCAAGGGGAACGAGCGGAAAGCCCGGTACTGGCAGGAGAAGGCGGGGGACGCGGCCGCCACCGGCGCGCCGAGACGCAGGTACTCCGGACCGGGCGATCCGCCCCCGCCAGCCGGCTAG
>Ga0209254_10004799_pt1 | contig 12405 bp, 7 predicted proteins | sample FrelakmetDIP11DI_FD_187148 | JGI IMG/M metagenome (GOLD analysis project Ga0209254, IMG submission 187148) | Freshwater lake sediment microbial communities from the University of Notre Dame, USA, for methane emissions studies - DIP11 DI (SPAdes)... | ecosystem: Environmental > Aquatic >...
CGGGTTGGAGCGCCGAGGCCGCAACGGCAGGTCAGGGTTTGCCCTTCGCGAAATCGCCGGCAAGCGACCACGCGAAGCCGTCGGGTTTGACGTACTTTCTCAATGCCGCGTTCACGTCCGCCGTCGCAAGCGCTTCGATGGCGGCGTCCAAAGTGGCATTGTTGTTCCAGGTGCGGCCCAGGAACGCCTGCGAAACCAGTGCCGAGCCCAGCACGCTGTCGTTGGTCCGGGCGATGCGCCGCTGCTGCATCACGGCCTTCTTCGCGTCGGCGACTTCCTTGTCGGTAATCCCGTCCTTCACCGCTCGCGCGATCTCCTCGGCGATGCCGCGTCGCACGCGGTCGAGGTTCTCCGGTGCAAATATGGCGTAGACGTAGATGGAGCTGTTGTCATCGAACGGCGAGGACTGGAATCCCGAGCCTGCGCCATAACTCAGGCCTTCCTTCTCGCGCACGCGGTCGGTTATCCGGGACTCCGGCGAGGCGCCCAGAACCTGGTTGGCGATCAGCATGGCCGGAAAGTCCGGCGCGAGATCGACCATCGGCACCGCCAGTCCACCCATCAGCATCGCGTTCGCCTTGTCGGGGGTCTCCGCCTTCAGCGTGGCGGGTGGCGTCGGCCGAAACGGCTCGGGGACCCGGGCGTAGGCCGCGGGGCTCTTCCAGGTGCCGAAGAGCTCCGCGACGAGCAGCTTCATCGGCTCGGCGTCGAAAGCGCCGACGATCGCCAGCTCGGAATTCGCGCCGCCGACGAAATCGCGATGAAAGGCCTTCACGTCGTCCAGCGTCACCTGGTCGAGTCGCGCGAGTTCTTCGTCGAACGTCGGCTGATAACGGACGTCGCCCGCTGGCCACGGATTGTCGTGGCGCGCGAGGGCGCGCTGGGCGATGGCTTGCGGGTCGGTCTTTCCTTCGTCGATGCCCGTGCGTGTTTCGCGTTTCAGCTTGTCGAACTCGGTTGCCGGAAAAGCGGGTCGCTGCAGGACTTCGGCGGCAAGGCGCAGGACGTCGCCGGCGTGCGCGCGCACGGTCTGGCCCTGCGCCGTCACCCCGGTCTGCCCGCCGGAAAAGCCGAGCTTGGCCTTCAATTTGTCCTTCGTGTCTTCGAACGCCTGCCGGTCGCGTTGGGTCGTTCCGCGATTGAGCATCGATGCCATTAGGTTGCCCGTGGGCGCCTTCCCGAACAGTGACTTTTCGTCGCCCTGATGCAGCCGCAACTGGAACTGCACGGTTTCGCCGCGCGTCTTCTTCGGCAACAACGCGACCTTCATGCCGTTGGGCAACGTGAATCGCTGCGTGCGGGCTTCGAGGTTCGCCGGCGTCGGATCGAAAGTCTCGCCTGCCGCAACCTCTACGTCACCCTTGTAATCCCTGACCAGTGCGGCGACGTCGACGGCGGGTATCGCCGGCGCGCGGACGGGCTTGGCGTCCGGAACGAACTGCCCCAGCGTGAGATTGGCGGGAGTGAGATATTCGAGCGCGACGCGCTGCACATCGGCGGCGCCAAGCTGGCGCCAGCGGTCGCGCTGGATGAAGAACAGGCGCCAGTCGCCGATCGCGATCGATTCCGACATCGTGACGCCGAGCTTTTGCGGGTCGTTCATGATGATGTCGAAATCCTTCAGCGCCTTGGCCCTGACCCGGTCGACCTCGGGCTGCGTGATCGGCTTGTCGCGCACGCCGTAGAGCGTCGCGAGCATCGCCGCCTTCGCCACGTCGGCCGAATCCCCCAGCGGCACCTGCGCCCAGAAGATGAGATTGCCTGGGTCGCGCAGTTCGAGGCTCCAGGCTTCGACCGCGCTCGCCTTCTTCGTCTCGACCAGCGCCTGGTAGAGGCGGCCGGCCGGTTCGACGGTCATCACCTCGCCGAGGGCGGAAAGCGCAGTGGTATCGGCATGCGCGCCGGGGGCGGTGCGGAACAGCGCGCCAACGAACTGCGCGCTGCCGACACGGCGTACGGTCACGCTGCGCTCGCCATCCTGCACCGGCTCGGTGGTGTACAGCGTGGGAAGCGTCCGCGCCGGCTTCGGGATCGAACCGAAGTGCTGCGCGATCAGTTCGAGCGTGGTGTCCGGATTGAACTTGCCGGCGACGATCAGGACCGCGTTGTCGGGTTGGTAATACGTCCGGTAGAAACCCTGCAGCCGCTCGATGCTGACGTTCTCGATGTCGGATCGGGCGCCGATGGTGAGGTTGCCGTAGTTGTGCCAGTCGTAGGCGGCGGCCTGCATCCGGCCCCACAGCACGAGCCGGGGGTTGTTCTCCCAATTCTCGAACTCGTTGCGCACCACCGTCATCTCGGTGTCGAGATCCTTCCTCAGGACGAACGAGTTGACCATCCGGTCGGCTTCCATCTCGATCGCCCACTGCAGGTTCTCGTCCGACGCGGTGAAAGTCTCGTAGTAATTGGTGCGGTCGAAGAAGGTCGAGCCGTTGAACTGCATGCCGCGGCGGCCGAGTTCCTGGAAGATGTTGGCGCTCTTCGGCGTGCCCTTGAACACCAGGTGTTCGAGCAGGTGCGCCATGCCGGTCTCGCCGTAGCTTTCCTGGCGCGAGCCCACGTTGTAAGTCACGTTGACCGTCGTCGTCGGCTTGGTCGCGTCGGGGAAGAGGATGACCTTGAGCCCGTTGGCGAGCGTGTATTCGGTGAAGCCCTCGACCGAGGCGCCCTGGGTGACGCCGGGCGGCAATGCCACGGCGGCGGTGAGCGGAAGGAACCAGGCGAGAAGGGCGAACAGAACGCCCAGCACGGGGAAGGAGGCAGAACGACGCATGAGACACCACACAGGAAAATTGGCAAGGGCAGGAGTATAGCGACCGCGGCTGCGCCGACGCGCCGGAAGCTGCGGACGGGCGGCGGTTTCGGCCGTCATCCAGAGCGCTTGGAACAACTTCTCGTCCGAAAGTTCTCCCGCCCGAGCCCCGCCGGCAAAGACCGGCTCCGGGTGGCGCCTCCATTGACGTTTACGTAAACGTCAAGTAACCTGCGACGCCTGACCCAGAGTAAGCTTTCACCGACGCATCTCCTCACGCCGCGAGGTTCGCGATGAACGATCTTTCTGCTGCCCGCCCGCCGATGGTTTACAAGCCGACGCACAAGGTCCGCTTCGTCACCGCGGCGAGCCTGTTCGACGGTCACGATGCGTCGATCAACATCATGCGGCGCATCCTCCAGGCCGGCGGCTGCGAGGTCGTACACCTGGGGCACAATCGCAGCGTCGAGGAGATCGTCAACTGCGCGCTGCAGGAGGACGCCCACGGCATCGCGATCTCGTCCTACCAGGGCGGGCACGTCGAGTTCTTCAAGTACATGATCGATCTGCTGCGCGAACGCGGGGCGGGCCACATCAAGATCTTCGGCGGCGGCGGCGGCGTGATCGTGCCCGCCGAGATCCGCGAACTGCACGACTACGGCGTCACGCGCATCTTCACGCCCGAGGATGGCCAGCGCATGGGCCTGCAGGGGATGATCAACGAGGTCGTCGCGGCCTGCGATGTCGATCTCGGGCGCGACCTGTCGGTGGACCTCGGCGCGCTGACCTCGGGCGACGCGCATCTGCGAACCCGGTCGCTGGCGCGTCTCATCACCGGTCTCGAGGGCAGGCACGTGCCGGCGAAAGCGCGCGATGCGCTGCTCGCCGCTGCGGCCAGGGCGAAGACGCCGACGCTGGGCATCACCGGCACCGGCGGCGCGGGCAAGAGCTCCCTCACCGACGAGCTGGTTCGCCGTTTTCGCCTCGACCAGCAGGACAAGCTTCGGATCGCCATCATCTCGATCGACCCGTCGCGCCGGAAATCAGGCGGCGCGCTGCTGGGCGACCGCATCCGGATGAACGCGATCGAACACCCCAACATCTACATGCGCTCGCTGGCGACGCGCGAGGCGGGCAGCGAAATCAGCAAGGCGCTGCCCGACGTGATCGCCGCGTGCAAGGTCGCGGGCTTCGATCTCATCGTCGTGGAGACCTCGGGCATCGGCCAGGGCGATGCCGCGATCGTGCCGCTGGTCGATGTTTCGCTGTACGTCATGACGCCCGAATTCGGCGCCGCGTCGCAGCTGGAAAAGATCGACATGCTCGACTTCGCCGACTTCATCGCCATCAACAAGTTCGACCGCAAGGGTGCCCCCGACGCGTTGCGCGACGTGCGCAAGCAGTATCAGCGCAACCACGAGCTCTTCCACACCGCGTCCGACGACCTGCCCGTCTTCGGCACCATGGCGGCGCGTTTCAACGATGACGGCGTGACCGCGCTGTACCAGGCGCTCGTGCCCCGCCTGGCGAAGCACGGGCTCGCGCCGATGCCCGGGAAGCTGGCCCCGGTCGCCGGCCGCCATTCGACCGGGCAGAACGCGATCGTTCCGGGTGCGCGCGTGCGCTACCTGGCCGAGATTGCGGATGCCGCGCGCTCGTATCAGCGCTGGGCACAGGAGCAGGCGCGCATCGCCCGCGAGCGGCAACAGCTCAAGGCGACCCGGGAGATGCTTGCCGCAAGCGCTGACCCCCAGGAGGCTGCGCGCAACGAGGCTGCGACGGCGCCGATCGATGGCCTGCTCGAACAGCGCGAGGCGAAGCTCGATCCGCGGGCGAGGAAGCTCCTCGACATGTGGCCGCAGACGCGCGCCGCCTACGCGGGCGACGAATACGTCGTCAGGATCCGCGACCGGGAAATCCGCACCGCGCTGACCAGCACCACGCTGTCCGGCACCAAGGTTCGCAAGGTGGCGCTGCCGTCGTTCGAGGACGACGGCGAGATCCTGCGCTGGCAGTTGAAGGAAAACGTGCCGGGGAGCTTCCCGTTCACGGCCGGCGTGTTCGCGTTCAAGCGCGAGAACGAGGATCCGACGCGGATGTTCGCCGGTGAGGGCGACGCGTTTCGCACCAACCGCCGCTTCCACCTGCTCGCCGACGGCATGCCGGCGAAGCGGCTGTCCACCGCCTTCGACTCGGTCACGCTCTACGGCAACGACCCCGACCGGCGGCCCGACATCTACGGCAAGGTCGGCAATTCCGGGGTATCGATTGCCACGCTCGACGACCTCAAGGTGCTTTACTCGGGCTTCGACCTCTGCGATGCAGCGACCAGCGTGTCGATGACCATCAACGGCCCCGCGCCGTCGATCCTCGCCATGTATCTCAATGCGGCGATCGACCAGCAGCTCGCGAAATTCCGCACCGACAACGGCCGCGAGCCGACCGACGACGAGGCCGAGAAAATCCGCGAATGGACGCTGTGCACCGTACGGGGCACGGTGCAGGCCGACATCCTGAAGGAGGACCAGGGGCAGAACACCTGCATCTTCTCGACCGAGTTCAGCCTCAAGGTGATGGGCGACATCCAGGAATACTTCGTCCATCACGGCATCCGCAACTTCTATTCGGTGTCGATCTCCGGCTACCACATCGCCGAAGCCGGGGCCAATCCGATCTCGCAGCTCGCCTTCACGCTGGCCAACGGCTTCACCTTCGTCGAGGCCTACCTCGCGCGCGGGATGCACATCGACGACTTCGCGCCCAACCTGTCGTTCTTCTTCTCCAACGGCATGGACCCCGAGTACTCGGTGCTGGGTCGCGTTGCGCGGCGCATCTGGGCGGTGGCGATGCGGAACAAGTACGGTGCCAACGAGCGCAGCCAGAAGCTGAAATATCACATCCAGACCTCCGGCCGCTCGCTGCACGCGCAGGAGATACAGTTCAACGACATCCGCACCACGCTGCAGGCGTTGATCGCCGTCTACGACAACTGCAACTCGCTGCACACCAACGCTTTCGACGAAGCGATCACGACGCCCACCGAGGAGAGCGTGCGCCGGGCGATGGCGATTCAGCTCGTCATCAACCGCGAGTGGGGTCTCGCCACGAACGAAAACCCCAACCAGGGCGCGTTCATCATCGACGAGCTGACCGATCTGGTCGAGGAGGCGGTGCTGAAGGAGTTCGAGGCGTTGAGCGAGCGCGGCGGCGTGCTGGGGGCGATGGAGACGGGCTATCAGCGCGGCAAGATCCAGGAAGAGTCGATGTATTACGAGCACAGGAAGCACGATGGCAGCTACCCGATCATCGGCGTCAACACCTTCCGCAATCCTCACGGCGAGCCGGTGCCCGACAAGCTCATGCTCGCGCGCTCGACCGACGAGGAGAAACAGTCGCAGCTCGCGCGCCTCGCCGACTTCCACGCGCGCAACGCCGGTGCGGCGCCCGCGGCGATCGCGAAGCTCAAGCAGACGGTGATCGACAACGGCAACGTGTTCGCCGAGCTCGTCAACACGGTGCGCGTCTGTTCGCTGGGTCAGATCACCAACGCGCTGTTCGACGTGGGCGGCCAGTACCGGCGCAGCATGTGACGCGACGAAGCTCCTGTAGGAGCGGCTTCAGCCGCGATAGCCTTCGGGCCTGAAGGCCCTCCTACAAGGCCAGCAGCCGCTTCAACTCGCCGCTGTCGATGAGCTTCTGCAGATCGGTCGCGCCGCCGATCAGCGTGCCCTTGACGAACACCATCGGGAACGTCGGCCAGCCGGTCCACATCTTGAGCGCGTTGCGGCGGTGCCAGTCGCCGAAATAGCTGCCGTATTCGAGGTACCGGTGCGCGACGCCGGCAGCCGCGAGCGCGCGGCGCGCCTTCTTCGGAAACGGATTCATCGCCATTCCCACGACGACGACATCGTGCGCCGCGATCGCCGCCTGCACTTCGGCGACGATGTCGGCGTGATTGTTCGCGACCCGGTCGCGGATGGCGGGGTGGATGCGGGCTTCGTCGAGGATGCTGCGCGGCATGGCTTGGACTCCAGAATGCGACAAGGAGGCCAAGCCTACTCCTATGTTGACGGGCGCAGCTGCGGGCGATGCGCAGGGAGCGGAAAGCGGGGTGAAAAAAACCCGGCCGAAGCCGGGTTTGGGGCAGGGAGATATCCCCCGCCAGATGCAAACAGAGCGTTTAAGCGGTTGTCTTGCGGCGCGCGAGGCCGAGACCGGCGAGGCCGATGCCGAGGAGGGCGAGGGTGCCGGGGAGGGGGAGGTCACGGGACGACTTCACGCGCTCGAATGCGAGGTAATCCTGCGAGTACGCGTAAGTGGATGAGGCGGTCTCACTGTGGAACCTATACAACGTGTAGGTGTACTGATCCGCAGGCGCTACCGCTGTCAAGGAGGCGGCAAGCATTGCGTCCGCCAGAGGGCTGTCGCTGCTGGTCGCCCTGAAAGCGTTCGAGGCGATCGTCGCGTCGGCGTCGTATATGATGTTCCAAATGGCCAACTGCATTGCAGCGCTATTCGCTGCGCTCACGGCCGGACTGCCCAGCGTCCCGAGCGTGTTCCCGGGATTGACATACTTGTCGAACAGATTCTCCAACTGCGATACATCATCAGAACTGAGCCCGAGGGCGGTAGTGCGGGTGTAGGCCAAAGGCGTGCTGGTCGCCCAATGCGCGAGATCGATGCAGAAGAAATAGAAGAAATTGTCGTTCGCGTTGCCGTCGGTGTTGTCGAAGTAGCCGTACATCAACCCGGCCGAAACGCCGCCGGCACTCGCCGGCGGGAGCTTCGGCGCGATGATTGTCGCGCCATGAGCCCCCGGGGCTTGCCCTGCGTAGTTCAAGTTGCCATTGGCGCCGCCACTGAACGGATCCGCCTGCGCCACCGTCGCCCCGACTGCAAACGTCGCCAGGATCGCACCACGAAGAATCTTGGAAAACATGAAAACTCCTCAAAGAAATCGCGCGTAAACAATCTTGACGGCTCGAAACACGGGCACGGTATTTGTGACTGCCGCGCTGCGTCACTCGCCTGTTGCACGACTACCAAGCACGATCCGGGCCATGAATTTATATTCAATAAAAACAAGGATTTATTGTTGCAATCTACAGTCGATGTAAAGATTTCCGACACTGTTTCTGTGGGCGACAAATTGCATGAACGGTGTTGTTCTGGGCAGAAAGTGCGAATTCGCGCGATTTCTTCCGGTCGTTGGGAGACCGAAACCGGCGGGTGCGGGCCGGCAACGCGGTGCGCGATTGCGGTCGCAGCGCGCGGCCAAGGGCGCATTTCGCCGCACCGCAGCGCAGCGCATAATGAACGCCTCACGAGTCGAACGGGCGGGCGATGATGGATACGATCCGGAAAGTCGCAGTCATCGGCGCCGGCACGATGGGCCACGGCATAGCGCAGGCCTGCGCGGTCGCCGGGATCGATGTCGTGGTGGTCGACGTTGCCGAAGCCGCGGTGCTGCACGGCCTGGCTGCGGTGTCCACCAGCCTCGAACGGCTGGTGAAAAAGGAAAAACTCACCGCGCTGGCCAAGGACGCGGTGCTCAAGCGCATCCACGGCACGACCAACTACGCCGCGCTGGCCGATTGCGATCTGGTGATCGAGGCGGCCACCGAAAACGAGACGCTGAAGAGGGAAATCCTGCAACGCGTCGATGCCCTCGCCAAGCCGGCGGCGATCCTGGCGTCCAACACCTCGTCGATCTCGATCACCAGGCTGGCGGCGGCCACCCATCGCCCGGCGCAGTTCCTCGGCATGCACTTCTTCAATCCGGTACCGATGATGGTGCTGATCGAGCTGATCCGCGGACTGCAGACGGCGGACGAGACGGTGGCGACCGTCGAGGAGTTCGCGAAGCATCTCAACAAAACGCCGATCGTCGTGCGCAACAGCCCCGGCTTTGTCGTCAACCGGCTCTTGTGTCCCATGATCAACGAGGCGATCTTCGTGCTGCAGGAGGGACTCGCCACGGCCGAGGAAATCGACAGTGGCATGAAGCTCGGTTGCAACCACCCGATCGGCCCGCTGGCGCTTGCCGACATGATCGGTCTCGACGTCATGCTCGCGGTGATGGAAGTCTTCGCCCGCGACTTCAACGATCCGAAATACCGCCCGGCGCTGTTGCTGAAGGAAATGGTGGCGGCGGGCTACCTCGGCCGCAAGTCGGGCCGCGGCTTCTATCACTACGCCTGAGAGGATGCGCGATGAGCTTTGAGATGATTCTGCTCGAGGAGAAGGAACCCGGCATCTATCTGCTGACGATCAACCGGCCCAAGCAGTTGAACGCGCTGTCGCCGCAGGTGCTCTATGAAGTCTCGGCGGCGGTCGCCGAGGTGGCGGGCCGCGAGGACGCGCGAGTGCTGCTGTTGACCGGTGCGGGCGACAAGGCCTTCGTCGCCGGCGCGGACATCGCCGCGATGAGTTCGATGACGCCCATCGAAGGGCGCGAGTTTGCGCTGAAGGGGCACGCGACGCTGCGCGCGCTGGAGCTGGCGCCGTTCCCGGTGATCGCGCTGGTCAACGGCTTTGCTCTGGGCGGCGGCTGCGAACTCGCACTCGCCTGCGACTGGATCGTCGCTTCGGAAAAGGCGGTGTTCGGCCAGCCCGAAGTCAACCTCGGCATCTGTCCCGGGTTTGGCGGCACGCAGCGGCTTTCGCGCGCGGTCGGCAAGTCGATGGCGCTGGAAATCGTGTGCACCGGACGGCAGGTGAAGGCCGACGAAGCGCTGAAGATCGGCCTCGCCAATCATGTCGTCGCGCCCGAAGCGCTGCTCGAACAGGGTCTCAAGCTCGCGCGGATGGTGGCACAGAAGGGTCCCGTCGCCGTCAAGATGAGCAAGCATCTGGTGCAACGCGGTCAGGATATCGACCTCGCCAACGCCAACGCGATGGAGGCGGACGTGTTCGGTTTCCTTTGCGCGACCGATGACAGGCGCGAGGGCATGGATGCGTTCCTGGCCAAGCGCCCACCCAGGTTCGCGGGTCGCTGAACGGTTCTTCCGCGTCCGCATTCGCGGCTGAAGCCGCTCCCACATAACCCGCCACATGGTTTTTGTAGGAGGGCCTTCAGGCCCGAATGCATTTTCAGCCCTCGAACTGCCGCAACCCCTCGAGCGACAGCACCGTCACCCCGCCGTACTCGACGTGGACGAGCTGTTCCTGCTCGAGGCGCTTCAACGCCTGATTGACGCGCTGCCGCGAGAGCCCGGCAAGCTGGCCCAGTTCTTCCTGCGAGATCGGCAGCAACGGGCCGATACCCGGATAGAGATGCGGGTTGAACATGCCCGCGAGGCTTCGCGCGAGGCGGGCATCCGGGCCCAGCAGCCGGTCGTGCTCGACCATGCCGATGAACTGCCCCAGTCGCTCGTTCAGCTGATGCAGCAGAAAGCGGTTGAACGCGACGCTGTTGTCGAGCAGCGCCATGAACGTCGCCCGCGGCATGTACGCGATGTCGCTGTCGCGCAGCGCGACGATGTCGTAGCGCCGCGGTTCATCCTTCAACAACGAGCCTTCGCCAAACCAGCCGCCGGTGGGCACGCCGACAAATGTCGTCGGCTTGCCGTCGGACGACACGTTGGTCATCTTCACCAGACCGTCGATGACGCCGATCCAGTGCTCGACGGGTTGTCCCTTGCGGCACACCAGCGTGCCGACGGAACAGTGACGGATGACGGTCTCGGTTTCGACGCGGGCGAGAAGATCCGCAGGCAGCGCACGCGCCCACGGTGTCATCTCCAGCATGTCCTTGAAGCGCTGCATGGGGGTCCGGTCGGGCGCGGATTCGGATTCGATTGTCGGCGCGATGACAACGCGGTGCGTCGGCACGTCGTAGAGTCCTCGCACACGAATCGGGATTCTACCTGCAGTTGGAGGCAATCGTCGTTGCGACGACAATTGTATGGGTTCCCGGTTCGGCAAGCGCTGTTGCGTTACCTGCCCGTTGCCATGGTCATGTACAAGACCTAAGATGGGCGAATCGCCGGAATGAGCCAGCAAGGGGCATCGAACCCCGGGCCGCCGGCAATCTGGTCCCTGCACAAGGACGGATGGAGGAGATGGAACCAACGCTCGACACGTTCCCGCGTCTGTTGCTGCATCACGCACAGGCGCGCGGCAACCACCCTGCAGTGCGCGAGAAGGATCTCGGCATCTGGCAGACCTGGACCTGGAGCCAGGTCGCGGACGAGGTGCGCGCGCTCGCCTGCGGGTTGGCGGCGCAGGGTTTCAGGCGCGGGATGCATCTCGCGATCATCGGCGACAACCGGCCGCGCCTTTACTGGTCGATGGCCGCGGCGCAGCTGCTGGGCGGCGTTCCGGTGCCCCTCTATCAGGACGCGGTGGCCGAGGAAATGGTCTACGTGCTGAACGACGCCGATGTTCATTTCGCCGTCGTCGAGGATCAGGAGCAGGTCGACAAGCTGCTCGAGATCCGGGACCGCTGTCCCATGCTCGAGCACATCGTCTTCGACGACCCGCGGGGACTGCGTCACTACGCGGAGGCGTTTCTCCACGGCTACGACGACATCCAGGCGCTCGGTCGCGCTCATCACGCCGCCCACCCCGACTTCGCTGCTTCCGCGGTGGCCGAGGCCCGGACGGAGGACGTGGCGGTCATGATCTATACGTCCGGAACCACCGGCAAGCCGAAAGGCGTGTGCCTGACGCACCACGCGCTGATCGCCGCCGCCCGCGGCGGGGTCGAGTTCGACCGGCTGATGCCCGACGAGGATGTGCTCTCGTACCTGCCGATGGCGTGGATCGGCGACCACCTCTTCTCGTACTGCGAGGCGCTCGTCGCGGGCTTCACCATCAACTGCCCGGAGTCCGGGGACACGGTGATGACCGACCTGCGGGAGATCGGGCCGACGTTCTACTTCGCGCCGCCGCGCGTGTTCGAGAACCTGCTCACGCAGGTGATGATTCGCATGGAGGATGCGGGAGCGCTGAAGCGCTCCGCATTCCACTACTTCATGGAGGTGGCGCGCCGCTGCGGCGCCGAGATCCTGGACGGCAAGCCGGACATCGCGCTCGCGGACCGCCTGCTCTACGCGCTCGGCAACCTCCTCATCTATGGCCCGCTGCGCAATGTGCTCGGCATGAGCCGGATCCGCGTCGCGTATACGGCCGGGGCTGCCATCGGGCCCGACCTGTTCCGCTTCTATCGCTCGATCGGCATCAACATGAAACAGCTCTACGGCGCAACCGAGACCTGCGCTTACGTCTGCCTGCAGCCCGACGGCGACATCAAGCTCGATTCGGTGGGCAAGCCCGCGCCGGGTGTCGAGGTGAGGCTGGGAGACAACGGCGAAGTGCTGGTGCGCAGCCCGGCGATGCTGAAGGAATACTACAAACGTCCGGATGCCACCGGCGAGGCTATAGACGGCGATGGTTACTTCCACACCGGGGACGCCGGGATCTTCGACGCCGACGGGCACCTCAAGATCATCGATCGCGCCAAGGATGTCGGCAAGCTCGCCAACGGCGCGCTCTTCGCGCCGAACTACGTCGAGAACAAGCTCAAGTTCTTCTCGCACATCAAGGAGGCGGTCACTTTCGGCCACGGGCGCGACCAGGTGTGCGCGTTCATCAACATCGACATCTCGGCCGTCGGCAACTGGGCCGAGCGGCGCGGCATCCCGTATTCG
>Ga0209254_10004800_pt1 | contig 12403 bp, 10 predicted proteins | sample FrelakmetDIP11DI_FD_187148 | JGI IMG/M metagenome (GOLD analysis project Ga0209254, IMG submission 187148) | Freshwater lake sediment microbial communities from the University of Notre Dame, USA, for methane emissions studies - DIP11 DI (SPAdes)... | ecosystem: Environmental > Aquatic >...
GAGCAGGCGGTTGGCCTTGCGCGCATCGCCGTAGAAGACTTCGTAGAAGTCGCCCATGCGAAAGAACACCAACGAGTCCGGGTGCTCGGCCTTCAGGCGAAGGTACTGCTGCATCACCGGCGTGTGGCCGCTGAATTCGAGCTGGGGCGCTGAGGGGGCTGCGTTCATGGGGCAGTGGTCGGCCCGTCACGCGAACGGGGGTTCAGAACGCCATTGTCGCAAGCCCGGGGCGGGCTCACCGAAGCGAAGGTGTCGGGGCTCTGCTGGTCAGGTCCATCTCCAGCGCAGCCAGCGCGGCAGACACCATTCCCTGACTGCGGAAGAACGTCAGGATCAGGGTGCTTGTTCCGAGCGAAAGCCGATGCGCGCGTGTGAGCCGTCGCAAAACGGCTTCTTGTCAGAAGCACCGCAGCGACACAGCTTCACCGACTGCGTCCGCAACACGGTTCGTCCGGTACCGCTGCAAATCTCGACGTTGCCGGCCAGCTGCAGTGGCCCGTTGTGGACCGGCAGGATCGCCAGCGGGCCACTGCGTTCGGCGAGCGGCTCGGACGCGACGGTGGCGGGTTCACCGGTGGCTGCGAACCCCTCCGCGGCATGGCTGCCGTCGCAGTACGGCTTGCGGCTCGACTTGCCGCAGCGGCACAGCGTCACGCGGAACTCGGCGGCGGCCGCATCGATCTGCGCGTGCACGGCATAGGGGCCGTTCTCGCGCACGCGCACGACGTTGACGCTCGGTGCCGATTCCTGCGGCCCGCCGTCATGGCGTTCGTAGGTGATCGCACCCGATGGGCAACTGTGCGCAACGTGAACGCAGTGTTCCACGGACGTCGCTTCCGGATGAATCCACGCCCCCGGCGTGTTCGCGAGAAAGACACCGGGCGCCTCCAGCACGCAATGGCGCGAGTGGATGCATCGGCCACCGTCGAAGCGCAGCGTGATGGTCACGGTACTGGCCACGTCCGGGGCGTCGGCCGTCTGGGTATGGGGCAGCTCCGCCGCCGCGGCGGCAACAGCGACCGGTGCCGCCGGCGCGTCAAGATGCGCCACGCGGTCGACGGCCTCGCCGAGCGGCTCTTCGAAGCGCAAGTGCAGCTCTTCGAATCGTTGCGCAAGTCCATCGAGATCGTTGGCGACCTCGGTCAGCGGCACGACGTGCGCGAGACGGCGCGCCGCGGCGCCGAGCTCCGACGATCGCTCACCGAGGATGCGGGCGGCGCAGGTCTGCACCAACGCACCGGCCGATCCAGGCAACTCGAAGTTCGGCGCCGCGGTCGACCCGGCTCGTGCCGCATCGATCGGCAGGCGCGTCGCCACGTCGGCAACCCGCCCCATCGCAGACATCAGCACGGTCGCCGACGTCGCCAGTGCAACGCGCAGATCGCGCGGCAGCGGCGCGGGTGCGAACACCTGCGACAGGGTGCGGATCATCAACGCATAGATCGAATTGCCGAGGTCGATCACTTGCCCGGCGAGCGGCTCGACGACGGGAACGCGGTCGCGCGTGATGCCGGCCTCACCCAGCATCGGATTGCAGACCACCGGCCGCGCGGGTTCGAACCCTGGACGCGCGGCGCGCAACTCGCCGAGTTCCCTTCGGATCGTCTTGAACCGGGCGAAGTGCGAGTCCTCGCGGTGCGCTGGCGCGCCTTCTCCCTGCAACACGATTTCCTCGATCGCGCTGCGGGCCGAAGCCAGGTCGGTGACCTTGAAGAGTCCCGGCAGGCCGAACTCGTCGCTGCTGACCTGCGCCTGGCTGTGCCCGACGAACACGCGCTCTTCGCCGAGCTGCTCGCACAAGCGCGCCAAGCCCTGGAGGACGCCGTGATACAGGTGGCCCTGGCTTGCATAGTCCTGCGGCGACGGGGCCAGCATGTCGGGTCGCGCCACGCGACGGTAGTGCATCGCATGGCTGAAGCCTGCGCCGTCGGCAATGGCCAGGCCCTCGGGTCGCTCGATGTACATGAAGTGATCCAGCGCCGCCTCGCCGAAGGGCGTGAGCGACATCAGGACATCGGCCGGAAAGTGCCCGGGCCGCACCGGGAACGCGGGCCGCCACAAATGCGGTGCGGCCCCGATCGCGGCCAGCAGATTGTTCACCAGCGACAGGTGCAGCATTTCCTCGAGCGCAACCTGGGCCAGCGAGCGGCGCCAGCGCTCGATCGCCGCGAGTTCGGTCGGCGTGACGCCTTCGTCCAGGCCGCGTTTGAGCGTCCACTCGGCGTACAGGTACGAACACATGACCGTGTGCTCGAATTCGGCCGCCTCGCACAGCAGATAGATCAGCTCTTCCCGGTCCTGGACGACGATCTCGGCGGACATGGCTGGCATGGTGGCGTTTATCGGTTCCTGCATACCGGGGTTCGCGACTCGAGGGCAAACAACGAGGCCCGAGGGTGCACCGTTCAGCTCACAAGTTCAAGCCGGCCCGTGCCGCGGTGCTCCGACGGCTCAGGCTGCCGGCTTGCGCACGCGCACCGACGGGCGCCCCGCAGGAGCCGGCATCGCATGGCTGTCGACCAGCGCCGCGGCCAGTGCGCTTGCGGGCGTCAGCGCACTCACTTCGGCCACCTCGTCGCCACCCTTGATGACGCGGGTGAAGGGCGACAGCATCTGCACCAGCTGGCCGTAGATCTTGGGGCAGCCGGCCACCACTTCACGCTGGTAGAGGAAATCCGAGTCGCCGGTGAAGTTGCCGATCAGACCGCCAGCCTCGGTGATCATCAGCGAGCCGGCGGCCACGTCCCACGGGCTCAGGCCGGTCTCGAAGAAGCCGTCGTACCAGCCGGCAGCCACGTAGCACAGGTCGAGCGCCGCAGCGCCTGGTCGGCGCAGGCCGGCGCATTGGGACATCACCGTCTCCATCATCTTCAGGTAGCGCGCGAGGTTGTCGCCCTTGCGGAACGGGAAGCCGGTGCCGATGAGCGCTTCTGCGATGCGGATGCGCTTGGACACGCGCAGCCGGCGGTCGTTGAGAAACGCGCCGCGGCCCTTGCTGGCGAAGAAAAGGTCGTTGCGCGATGGGTCGTACACGACGGCCTGTTCCACCTTGCCGCGGAACGCCAGCGCGATCGACACGGCATACACCGGCAAGCCATGGATGAAGTTGGTGGTGCCGTCGAGCGGGTCGATGATCCACAGGTACTCGCTGTGCTTGGCGCCGTGCTGGCGGCCCGACTCTTCGGCCAGGATGCCGTGGCCAGGGTAGGCGGTCAGCAGGACCTCGATGACGGCCTGCTCGGCCGCCTGGTCGACCTCGGTGACGAAGTCGTTGACGCCCTTGGCGGTGACCTGCAGCCGCTCGACGTCGAGCGCGGCGCGGTTGATGATCGATCCGGCTGCGCGTGCCGCCTTGACGGCGATGTTGAGCATCGGGTGGAGGGTCTGCGTCATGGGACAACCTAATGGGGCGGGGCAGGGGTCGATCGGCGAGGAGAAAGAGCGGGCGGTGACAATCGCCACCGCGCCTGACGCAGCAGCGTTCGGGTCAGCGCGATTTTAGCCGGCCATGCCTTCTGCCCTGCCACCGACCATCCGCTTCGTGCTCTGCAACACCAGCCACGCCGGCAACGTGGGCGCCGCCGCGCGCGCGATCAAGGTCATGGGCTTCGACGAACTGGTGCTGGTGGCGCCGCGCTACGACGACGTGCTGGGCCACGACGAAGCCCTGGCAATGGCCAGCGGCGCCACCGATGTGCTGGCCGGCGCCCGCGTGGTGGCAACACTGGCCGAAGCGCTGAACGGCATCACGCATGTCTGCGCCACGGCCATGACGCCGCGCGACTTCGGCCCGCCCACCGCAGCGCCGCGCGAGCACTTCGCCACGCTGATGCAGTCGGGCAAGAACGCGCCACCGCCCATTGCCTTCGTCTTCGGCAGTGAGCGCTTCGGTCTGGCCAACGACGACGTCTACCGCTGCCACCAGTGCCTGTCGATCCCGGCCGCGCACGGCTACGGCTCCCTCAACCTGGCGCAGGCGGTGCAACTGATCGCCTACGAGTGGCGCCTGGCCCTCGGTGGTTACGAGGTCACACCGCGCACACCGGCGCCGGCCGTGGCCGACGCGCAGGCCGTGCAGGGCCTGCTCGAGCATTGGCGCCAAGCCCTGGAGGTGGTGGGCTACCTCGACCCCGCCGCGCCGAAGAAGCTGATGCCGCGCCTGAACCAGGCCCTGAATCGGGCCCAGGTGACCGAGGAAGAAGTCCACATCCTGCGCGGCATCGCACGAGCCCTTGCGGCCGGCAAGAAGTAGCGCCCGCGCCTACACTGGCCCGTCCCGGTCAAATCCAGCAATCATGTTCAGCCGCCTGCGTGAAGACATCGCCTGCATCCGCGAACGCGATCCCGCCGCGCGGTCGACGTGGGAGGTGCTGACCTGTTACCCGGGCCTGCATGCGCTGGTGCTGCATCGCTGGGCCCACGCCTGCTGGCGTGCCGGGTTGCTTTGGCTCGCGCGCTTCGTTTCACACCTCGCGCGCTTTTTCACCGGCATCGAAATCCATCCCGGCGCCACCATCGGCCGCCGCGTCTTCATCGACCACGGCATGGGTGTGGTGGTCGGTGAAACCGCCGAGATCGGCGACGACTGCACCATCTACCAGGGTGTCACGCTGGGCGGCACCCGGCTAGAGAAAGGCGCCAAACGCCACCCGACGCTCGGCCGCGGCGTGATCGTCGGTGCCAACTCGCAGGTGCTCGGCGGCTTCACGGTCGGCGACGGCGCCCGCGTCGGCTCCGGTGCGGTAGTGGTCAAGGCCGTGCCGCCCGGTGCCACCGCTGTCGGCAACCCTGCGCGCATCCTGCAGGCCGAAGTGGAAGCCGCGCGCGAAGAAGCCGCCTCGCGCATGGGCTTCTCGGCCTATGGCGTGACCCAGGGCGACGACCCGGTGGCGCAGGCGATGAAGGGCCTGATCGACAACGCCGGCGGCCACGAACACCAGATCGCGCTGCTGTGGCAGGCCATTGAAAAACTCTCGCACCGCTCGCGCGAACTGCCCGACGAGGAATGCGTGCCGCAGGATGCCCAGACCGGTGAGCACTTCGACGCCGAGCGTTTGAACCGGCTGGTGAAGTAGCTTGGTGTGAAAGGACTCCGCTGTGTCCCATGACAATGGCTCGGTCTTCGAGCACACGAGCCTTCCCGGCTCATGCTTTGCCGATGTCGACCTTGCGGGGTCGAGTTTTTGCAACGTCAGCCTGCGCCAGGCGGTCTTTGACGATGTGGCATTCACTGGCGCGCGGTTCGCGAACGCATGTTTTGGCGGCGCATCCATCGCCAACGCCAACCTCGATGGCATGACGATCAATGGCATCCTGGTTTCCGAGCTCTTGCGTGTGTACGCCCAGTCGAGCGACCAGGGCAAGCCAGTGGCCTAGCCTTGTGCAGAGGCGCGTGGTCGCCCGAGAAGTCAACGCCATGACTCAGCCGGCGTTCAAGACCAATGCAGCGCCGCGTCGGCGATCTGGCAAACTGGCGCGATCCGGCATGGAATCCGGTTTTCAAACCCAAGGAGACAGACCATGAACAGCGTTGTGATGCGGCGGCTCGCCGCGATGGTGGTGGCGCTTGCGGCGATGGGCGCCAACGCGCAGCCGGCCGAAGTTGAGGGTGTCAAGCTGGAGCCGACGGCGCAGGTGGGCGGCGCAGCACTGGTGCTCAATGGCGCGGGCGTGCGAACGCGCGCGGTGTTCAAGGTTTACGTGGCCGGGCTGTATGTGCCCGCGAAAGCCAACAACGCTGCTGCGCTGCTTGCGCAGAAGGGCCCGCGCCGCGTCGCCATCACGATGCTGCGCAACGTCGATGCCGACACGTTCTCGGGCGCCTTGAGCGAGGGCTTGCAGAAGAACCTGAGCGAAGCGCAGTTCGCGGGCTTCAAGGCGCAGATCGACACGCTGACCGCCAACTTCAAGGCCGCGGGCGAGGCCAAGAAGGGTGACGTGATCCACCTCGACTTCGCGCCCGACGCCGGCACACGCGTGGTGGTCAATGGCAAGGTGCAGGGAAGCGCGATTGCCGGCGAGGACTTCTACACCGCGCTGCTGCGCATCTGGCTCGGCGACAAGCCAGTCGATGGCGATCTGAAGAAGGGAATGCTCGGCGGCTGATCGTCGGCTCTTGGCCAGCGGCCGCGGCTTTGGCCAGCCGCCGGTTGCGGGCCGCATGCCTGCCCTTCCAGTCGTCAGGGCCAGAGGCGTTGGCCAACCAGCCTAGGCGTGAAGCCTCGAGCTGCGCGGCACGCTGGCGAGCAGGAACTCCATCTGGTCCGCCACGATGCGACGGCCACGCAGGATCATGTCTTCGTGCAGGCTCGGCACGTAGGGCAGGTACATCAGGGTCATGCGCGCTTCTTCGGGCAGGCGATTGCCCTTGCGGCCGTTGCAGCCGCGGCAGGCGGTGATGCAGTTCATCCAGGTGTCGTGGCCGCCGCGCGAGGTCGGCACGATGTGCTCGCGGGTCAGGTCGTCAAGGTCGAACAGGCCGCCACAGTAGGCGCAGACCTGGCGGTCGCGCGAGAACAGCTTGTGGTTGGCCAGGGCCGGGGCCTGGCGCCAGGCCCGACTCGGCACCACGCCGCGCACGGCGATGATCGGATGCACCTCGATGCGCGACTGGCGTCCTGTCGTGCGCTGGTAGCCGCCGCGCAGCACGCGAAAGGCATCGCCGAGCGTCCACGCCACACCGTCGCTGGCGTAGATCACCGCCGCTTCCTTGGCGCTGATCCAGGCCTGCGGGCGGCCGGACACATCGAGTTGCAGAACGTCCACGTCAGTGTTGCTCCTGGGGCGAAGAGTAAACCAATTGACCCGGGCCACTCAATGCACAGCAGCACGCAGCGCGGCGCGGGCGCGACAAGTTCGTCACATGCCAGTCATCAGGCCGCGGGTTCTGGCCATCAGGCGCACCAGACCGAGCAAGGCATCGACGTCCGGTGTGGCCACGCCGACGCGCGCGCCGATTTCGTGCACGGCGCCGATCAGGCCGTCGATTTCGAGCGTGCGGCCGGCTTCAGCGTCATGCAGCATCGAGGTCTTGAAGGCGCCGAGTTGGCGCGTCACGGCCATCCGCGCTTCGGGGCTTTGCTCGATCGGGCAGCCAATGCGCGCGCCGATCGCTGCGGCCTCGGTCATCGCGCGGGCCATGAAGGCACGCACCAGTTCGTCATCGAGGATCGCGTCGCAGGCCGCGCCGGTGAGAGCGCTGACCGGGTTCATGGTCATGTTGCCCCACAGCTTGAACCAGATGTCGCGGCGGATATCGCTGCTGATCTCGGCCTGGAAACCGGCATCAGTCAGGGTGGCTGCGACGTCGCTGCAGCGCTGGCTCGAGCCGCCAGCAGGCTCGCCAACGATCACGCGCTCGCCAAAGCCATGGCGCACCTCCCCGGGCGCCACGGCGTGGCAGGTCAGGTGGACCACGGCGCCCAGCGTTTGCGCCAGCGGCAGCGTCGTTGCAATGTGGCCGTGGCGATCGATGCTGGTCAGCGGCGCGTCGCGGAGGAACCACCAGGGCACGCCGTTCATGGCCGGCAGCACCACGGTGGCGGGCCCGATCAGCGGCGCCAGCGCACCGGCATCGGCGGCCAGGGCATGGCCCTTCATGGCGATGATGAGCAGGTCAGGCGTCGGCAGATCGCGTGCGTCGGCTGCCGCGGTGATGTGCTGCACGCTGCGCTCGCCCTTGACCGACGTCAGTGCCAGGCCGCGTGCGTGCATGGCGGCCAGGGTGGCGCCTCGGGCGAGCGCCGATACCTCGTGGCCGGCCGCCGCCAGCCGGGCCGCGAACAGCCCGCCGATGGCGCCGAGGCCGGCAATGCAGACCTTCATGAAGTGGACTCCCGGCAAATTGCCGTCGATCGGGCAATCGTAGTGGCTCTCGACACCGAATCCGCGGCCCGGGCTTGGCCGCGACCGAGTAGGTGCACAAGCCTAGAAAAAGGGCCCATCGGGGCATGCGCAGGTCACGCAGTTCTGCAAAATAGAACGATCGTTCGCTTTTGTGACCCACACCGCCAGCAACGTGACTGCCGAGACCGACACCCTGGACCACGCGCCGCGCCGCGCTGCCCTGCACAAGGGCCAGCAGACGCGCGCCGCGATCCTTGACGCCGCCCTCGGCCTGGCCTCGCACATGGGCCTCGAGGGTCTGTCGATCGGCGCGCTGGCCGAAGTCACGCAAATGAGCAAGTCGGGCGTGTTCGCGCACTTCGGCTCGCGCGAGGAACTGCAGATTTCCGTCATCCGCGAGTACCACGCCAAGTTCGAGGAAGAGGTGTTCTACCCGGCGATGCGCGAAGCGCGTGGCCTGCCGCGCCTGCGGGCGCTGTTCGAGCGCTGGGTCAAACGGGTCTCGGTCGAGCTCGACTCGGGCTGCATCTACATCAGCGGCGCGGTCGAGTTCGATGACCGGCCGGGCCCCGTGCGCGACGCGTTGGCCTCGATGGTGGTGGCCTGGCACGGTGCGCTGGCACGGGCGATCGGCCAGGCAGTCGAACAAGAGCATCTGGTTGCCGAGGCCGACGCCATGCAGATGTTGTTCGAGTTGCACGGCTTGATCCTTGCCTTGCACCACGACGCGCGCTTCCTGCGCCTGCCCGGTGCCCTTGACCGCGCGACACGGGCTTTCGAGCATGTGCTGTCGCACTACGTCACGCCAGCGGCAGCTGCCTCGACCAATCCAATGCCAGCGCGCCAGGCCACGCGGCGGCGCTGAGTCTTCCAGCTTTCACGAAATCACGGAGTCCACCATGGCCCAATACACCCCGCCGCTGCGCGACATGCAGTTCGTGATGCACGAACTGCTCAACGCAGTGCCGCAATTGAACGAAATTCCGGCGCATGCCGATCTCGACGTCGATACCGTCAACGCGGTGCTCGAAGAAGGCGGCAAGTTTGCCGCCGAAGTGCTGCTGCCGATCAACCAGAGCGGTGACCGCGAAGGCTGCACGCTGGACCCGGCGACACAAGAGGTGCGCACGCCGAAGGGCTTCAAGGCGGCTTACGAACAGTACGTCGCAGGGGGCTGGCCATCGCTGTCGACCGACCCGGCGTTCGGCGGCCAGGGCCTGCCGCATCTGATGAACCAGTGTTTCTACGAGATGCTGAACTCGGCCAACCAGGCCTGGACTATGTACCCCGGCCTGTCGCACGGCGCTTACGAGTGCCTGCATGTGCACGGCACGCCCGAGCAGAAGGCGCTGTACCTGCCCAAGCTGTCCTCCGGTGTCTGGACCGGCACGATGTGCCTGACGGAAGCACATTGCGGTACCGACCTCGGCCTGCTGCGCAGCAAGGCCGCGCCCCAGCCCGACGGCAGCTACAAGATCACGGGCGCGAAGATTTTCATCTCGTCGGGCGAGCATGACCTGGCCGAGAACATCATTCACCTGGTGCTGGCACGGCTGCCCGATGCGCCCGTTGGCAGCAAGGGCATCTCGCTGTTCGTGGTGCCCAAGTTCAACGTCAATGCCGACGGCTCGCTCGGCGCGCGCAACGGCATCGTCTGCACTGCACTCGAGGAGAAGATGGGCATCCATGGCAATTCGACTTGCCAGGTTCACCTCGACGCCGCCAACGGCACGCTGGTCGGCCATCCGAACAAGGGTCTGTCGGCGATGTTCGTGATGATGAACGCGGCGCGCCTGGGCGTCGGCAATCAATCCCTCGGTCTGACCGAGGTGGCCTACCAGAACGCGGTGGCCTATGCCAAGGACCGCTTGCAGATGCGCAGTCTCTCGGGCCCGAAGTCACCCGACAAGCCGGCCGACCCGATCATCGTGCACCCCGATGTTCGCAAGATGCTGCTCACCGCGCGCGCCTATGCCGAGGGCGCGCGGGCCTTGTCGATGCACACCGTGCTGCTGCTCGACCGCGAGTTGAAGCACCCCGATCATGCGGTGCGCCATGCCTGCGCCGATGAAGTGGCCTTGCTCACGCCGATCATCAAGGCCTTCTTCACCGACAACGGCTGGATCGCCACCTCGCATTGCCTGCAGGTGTTCGGCGGCCATGGCTACATCGCCCAGAGCGGGATGGAGCAATACGTGCGCGATGCGCGCATCAACATGCTCTACGAAGGCACGAACACGATCCAGTCGCTCGACTTGCTGGGCCGAAAGGTGCTGGCCGACAACGGCAAGAAGTTGAAGGCCTTCGGCAAGCGCATCGCCGATTTCATCGAAGAAGAAGGCACCAATGAGGCGATGCAGGAGTTCGTCAACCCGCTGGCCGACCTTGGCGACAAGGTCACGAAGCTGACCACCGAACTCGGCCTGAAGGCCTTCGCCAATGCCGACGAGGTCGGCGCTGCTGCGGTGGATTACCTGCGCGTGGTCGGTCACCTGACATTTGCCTACCTCTGGGCGCGCATGGCGAAGATCGCGCTCGAGAAGCAGGCTTCGGGCGACCCGTTCTACACCGCCAAACTGGCCACCGCACGCTTCTACTTCGCCAAGCTGCTGCCCGAGACAGCTGGGCTGATCCGCAGCGCACGCGCCGGCGTGGCGCCGCTGATGGCAATGGACGAAGCGCTGTTCTGAACACCCGTCAACAGGAGAAACAAGTGAGCCGATTCCAAGTTCGCAAGGTGGCCGTTCTCGGCGCCGGGGTCATGGGTGCGCAGATCGCCGCCCATCTGGTCAACTGCAAGGTGCCCGTGGTGCTATTCGACCTCGCCACCAAGCCTGCGGACGGGGCTTCAGCCCCGTTCTCCTCCAGGAGTTCCATCGCGCTGAAGGCCATCGACGGCCTGAAGAAGTTGAAGCCCGCGCCGCTGGGGGTGCCCGAGGACGCGGCCCTGATCCAGCCCGCCAATTACGAAGAGCACCTGGCGTTGCTGGGCGAGTGCGACCTCGTGATCGAAGCCATTGCCGAGCGCATGGACTGGAAGCTCGACCTGTACAGCAAGATCGCACCCCATGTGCCGGCGCATGCGCTGCTCGCATCGAACACGTCCGGGCTGTCGATCACGAAGCTCAGCGCCGCGCTGCCCGAAGCGATCAAGCCGCGCTTCTGCGGCATTCACTTCTTCAACCCACCGCGCTACATGGCCTTGGTGGAGTTGATCGACACACCGACGACAGAGCCGCGCGTGCTCGACGAGCTGGAAAGCTTCGTCACCACCTACCTGGGCAAGAGCGTGGTGCGGGCCAAGGACACGCCGAACTTCATAGCCAACCGCGTTGGCGTCGCCGGCATGCTGGCAACGATCAAGGAGGCCGAGAACTTCGGCCTGAGCTTCGACGTGGTCGATGACCTCACGGGCAAGAAGCTCGGCCGCGCCAGCAGTGGTACCTTCCGTACCGCCGACGTGGTCGGCCTGGACACGATGGCGCATGTCATCAAGACCTTGCAGGACAACCTGGGGGATGACAAGGCTACGCCGGACCCCTTCTCCCCGATCTACGCCACGCCGCCGGTGCTCGCCGGTTTGCTCAAGGCCGGCGCGCTGGGCCAGAAGACCGGCGCCGGTTTCTACAAGAAGGTCGGCAAGGACATCCTGCGCCTCGACCCCGCGAAGCAGGACTATGTGGCGGGCGGCGGCAAGGCCGATCCGATCGTCGACCGCATTCTGAAGAAGCCGGCCGCCGAGCGCCTGAAGTTGCTGCGTGATTCCAGCCATCCGCAGGCCCGGTTCGTCTGGGCAATCCTGCGCGACGCCTTCCACTACGCCGCGGTGCACCTCGAAGTCATCGCCGACAGCGCGCGCGACATCGATTTCGCGATGCGCTGGGGCTTCGGCATGAAGCAGGGCCCGTTCGAGCTGTGGCAGGACGCCGGCTGGCGGCTGGTGGCCGGCTGGGTCAAGGAAGACATCGAGGCCGGCAAGGCGTTGTCGAAGGCGCCGCTGCCGGCGTGGGTCTTCGACGGCCGCACCGGTGTGCACACGCCCCAGGGTTCCTGGTCACCGAGCCGCAAGGCCTATGTAGCGCGCTCGTCCCTGCCGGTCTACCAGCGCCAGCACTTTCCCGAGGCCGTGCTCGGCTCGGGCGAGGCCCTGCCGCTGCAGAGCGGCACCGAGCTGTTCAAGAACGAAGAGGTTCGGGTCTGGACGCAGGACGGCGAGGTGGTCATTGCCAGCATCACCGCCAAGCTGCACCTGATCAGCCCGACCGTGGCCGAGGGTTTGCAGAAGGCGCTCGAGATCGCCGAAGGTGGCTACCAGGGCTTGGTGATCTGGTCGCCTGACGATGTCTTCTCGGCAGGCGCCAATCTCGAAGCCTTGATGCCGGTGTTCATGAAGTCGGGCGCCAAGGGCATCGATCCCGAGTTGAAGAAGTTCCAGGACTTCATGCTGCGCCTGCGTTACGCCCAGGTGCCCGTGGTCAGTGCGATCCGCGGCATTGCGCTCGGCGGTGGCTGCGAGCTCGCGGTGTACTCGGCCCGGCGCGTCGCGGCGATGGAGAGC